>Ga0136644_10003221_pt1 | contig 12228 bp, 14 predicted proteins | sample C_130820_EF_Meta_FD_94780 | JGI IMG/M metagenome (GOLD analysis project Ga0136644, IMG submission 94780) | Freshwater microbial communities from Lake Croche, Canada to study carbon cycling - C_130820_EF_MetaG (v2) (version 2) | ecosystem: Environmental > Aquatic > Freshwater > Lake | place... | reverse complement strand
GTAAAGCACAAGCATTGTGATATACCTTGTTAGAAATCCAGCCGACCCTGTGTCAATTTTCATCGCACGGCACCTTAACACCAATAGAGGTCAAAAATGCCGTTTGTGTACCAAATACATAATGTAGTATTTCGCCGGCTACTAGCCAAAATAGTAAAACAAGTAAAAAGTTCTGTTTTGTAAAATACGTAGTGACCATAGCCAAAACAATTGTTGCAAGTGTATCATACAACGCGTATCCAAAGATACGTGTTGAATGAAAGCCCTGTCCAGGAATACCTAGAGCGTATTTGTAAGGGCAACCCATTTATAATGGGAATTTATTATAGCTTCTTGCCATCTTCGGTGACAAGGGTGTTTTCCGCAGATGCAGAAACAGCAGCCGCGCCATCCACCGCCTTCATGACAGACGCCGTTACCGCCGCCGCTGCCGCCTCCGCCTGCTCGCGCTTGCGCTTCATGAACGGGTCCTCGTCGCCAAACATATCAGCAGGCGGCTTGGACTCGTCCTTAACGCTTGCACCAATAACGGGCTTCTTTGTCTTTGCCTCACCCATGCGCAGCACCTTGTGCTCTTGGTATAGCTCGTCACGCTTCTGCTCATTCTCCTTGTACTTCTTCATGAGCGTGTTGAGCTGGTCATCGGCGTACTCCTGGTCCTGAATATCGGACGGCTCAGGGTCCCACGGCAGCCAGAAACCGACCTGACCAACATATACATTGAACGACGGGTCAATCTTCTGCAGCGTCTTGCAGCGGTGAATCGCCTCGTTGTAGGTGTCGTACACACCGCGTATCTTGACACCCTGAACCGTTGTGCGGAAGTCGTTCTTCGCGAAGAACTCGTCATCCAGACGCTTACGGTTCTTGAAAAGAAACGTCTCGTAGGCTTCCTTGACGGCTCCCTCGCGGAAATCGGCAACCTTGCTCTTGACATAGACGCTCATATCCTCGGCAATATCGGTCGTTAGGCTACGGCGAACATCCTTGATAGTCTGGAGCGCGCCGCTAAGGTCGGCTAGTACCTGAAGGGCACCGCTGAGATCCGTCGCCTTTTCCTTCTTAAGAAGCGCATTCTCAACTACATCCTGAACCTTGGATGCCGCCTCCTGTACCTTCTGTACCTCCGACATGACAAAGCTCTCCGTGGACTTAATCTTGTACTCCATCTCGTAATCCTTCAGGAACTCCGTAAAAAAGTAGAGATCCTTGTTCTTCAGAACCTTCTGTGGGCTAATGAAGCTGAGGGCGACATAGTGCTGTCCCGGAATCTCCTTATCCGCCTCTAGATATACTTCCTTTTGCTCCTTGTCAGTATCCGCCATAGTTTCTAGAGCATTGAATGAATTATATCTTTAAACTTTAACGCAGGCGGCGCCACTTTTTTTCCTTGCCCGGAGTATAAGAACAAATGGACGGTTTCAATGCCACGGAGCTCCTCACCCGCGCTGTCAAGTATTTCCTGGAGGGTCTCGCCGTCGCGGTAGCGATGGTCATCATCCCCCGCAAGGTCCCCCAGCTGGAGGAGATTGCCGTCATTGCCACCACGGCTGCGGTTGTGTTCGCCATTCTTGACCTCCTCTCGCCCTCGGTCGGTCTTACGGCGCGCCAGGGTGCGGGCTTCGGTCTGGGCGCTCACATCGTCAAGTTCCCTGGCGCCCTCTAAACGCCTAGTCATTAATAGTCAATCATTCAAGTTTTCGTTTGAAAAACGAATTGTTGAATACAATATTTAGTCAAGGATATCGGCAAATTCTTCGTCGCTATCGGCAATGTCCTCATCGTCCAACGCCTCCGGTTTTGCCCGCTCCAGAGTCTTAGATGCTTCTATCTTTTTCCATTCCCGCGTGATTCCGCCCTTGGTTTTTGTATCTAACGCCACCCGTCCAACGTCATCTTTGTATGTCATTTCTACAATGGTTTCAAGCATGTCGTCCCGCGTTGCGCCTATATCTACAAGCCGACTAACAATCTCACCGGCAGATTTACCCTTGACAAAGAGCATAGAGCGCAAGCAATCCAGTGTATCTAGCATACCTTCGCCGCTACCCCTAAGCACGCCCCGCATTCGCATATCACGCAGCCACCGGCGATGCTTAAGTCGCTTGGACTGTTTGCCGAGCCAGGATGGAAAGATTTGGAACGGCGCAATTCCCTGCGTACTTGTTGCCGCTGAGACGATCGCCGAAACCGCATGTGGCATTAAGGACCATGTTTGCGACGAATGAATACGACGGTCCAGAATGTCATAATCGCCAATATAGTTACCAGCCGCACCGCATCGTGTTAGAAGTGTAGAATTATCAGCAGCACCACTAACACGAGGACGCCCTGCCGCTGCAATATATCCCTCGGCAACCATAAGCGGAATCATACCGTAATCAAGAAATACCAACTGCTCTTTGACCGCAAACGAATCTCCGCCACCAATAAGCCTACCCGTTGCCGAAAAGGCATCCACGCGCTGTAATTCATCTTTTGTTCCACTTACCAATGACTTAGCCGAAAACTGAAGCGCATTGATTATTGAGCGGATATCGTTACCGTTCTTTTCGCACAGCGTTTCCAAATCACCTACCGAATATGGCAACTTCTCCGCCTTTACTACACGAGTATACAGCGCTTTTGCAATAACGGTCTTAGTAGGGCGCTGAAAGCGGATATCTAGGCAGCACCCAGCAAGTGGACGCAGCCGAGGCGTTCCCCGCTCATTGGCAATACAAATAATGGGAAATGCGCACCCACTAATCACGCGCGCAAGTTCGCCGATGCCGCCACGATCGCCGGTACTCATACCGTCCACTTCGTCCATTACAATTACACGCCGACGACCGCAATGACCCGACCGTTTTGCCTCATCAAAGTAGCGACGCACCGCCGTTGCCGACCGCTCATCCGAGGCATTAAATTCCACCAAGTCGTACCCGCACGCTGCAACAATTAAACCAACTGCCGTTGTTTTACCGATACCAGGTGGACCGGTCACAAGCGCGCCACGCACTGAGCCCGCTGTACCTGTCCAAGCCCGCAGCCATCCCATGAGCTCGTTAATAGGCGCTGCGCCGCCAATAATATCTTCAAGGCGGCGCGGTGCGTAGCGATTAACCCATAATTCTCCAGCCCGCTGCGCCGCCTGCATAATCTCGGCAGCCGTCACTACAGGTATTCCAAGACGCCGAGCCTCGGCAACTTTCCATCGCCCACCCGCGCCATCACCGCACACCAATTTACTTATGTTAGAAGCCCAGGGTACCACCGTAAACCCAGAGCTAGAAAGGAAGGAACGTAACGATTCATAATTCGTAATAACACCACAGAGAGATACAGACATTTTCGCAGGACAATCTAATTGTGCTGTGAAAAGGATTCAATTTTTTCAAACTACTCTAAGATGGCGGAGAAGCATGCGCCCACGGTTTCGCGTCATCGGGCTCAGGCCAGCCGCGTGCGGTCATTTCACCGGGGTAGCCACGCGCACGTAACTGTGCCTCTTGATTATTAAACAGCGGTAGTGCTTCACGACCGAAGTAGTACATTGACCGTCCTGTAGCATCAGGATTATCAATTTCAGGCTTCATGGGTGCGGGTGCGCCAGATCCCCAACGCCAAGGAGCTGCTGTTTCGTTGATAACCAGCGTTGTGTGGAACATCTTCTTATCGGCAGTAAAGCAAGTAAAGTCTACGCAAGGTGGGACATAGATGCTACCAAGACCGCTAAAGTAGCCGGCGGGAATACCCTTGAGTTCAATTGTAAAACTTCCATCGGCAGAGTTAATCATGCCTGCATTGGGCGTATTGGAATACGCAATTTCCTTATTAGGATACGGTTGACCGGAGCCGGCGAAGCCAATGCCACGCGTGACTGGTGCCGCCGCAATGTAGATAATCTTTTGCTGTACTGTACCAAGACCGGTTACTTTACCGTTGACTGTTACACTTCCGTCTACAGGATTTCGGCGGACGACGCCCTGTACACCATCACCGGATACAGAATGTTCCATTCTATATGGCGTTGCTAATTAAGCCCGCGGCGAGCGAAGCGGGGATAGCGGGCTTATGCCCGCGGCGCGGAATACGGATGCGTCTTGGCAGAGCCGCCGTAGTTGGCAACATCACCCTTTACACTCCACTGTGTCTCGGGATCGTCTAGGGCACACTGTGACGGTAGACGGGGAGGATGACGAGGCCATGTAGTGGGAATTGCAGGGACACCAATATCGGAAAGCGCCTGTGGCGACGATGCATTGCCTGCCGACGATGGCACATAGATACGACCGGTACCGATACCCTGGAAATTGCCAGGAATCGTCTTACAGCCATCCCAGGTACAAACACGCTTGTAAAGTTCGGGAACCATTGTATCATCACATGTGGTCGGCGTATTTTTGCGGTCATTCATCGCACGAGCAGCCGTCATAAGTTCATTTGCTCCATGAATCATACGATTGCGCGCATCGTTATCACCCCAAGTCTGCGCCGCCAGAATCGGGTACTGGTAGCAGCGAGGGCGGTAATCGGTTACAAGACGACCGTCTGCCATGCGAGCGGGTGCACCCGTTTCGGAGTAGTGAGGGTCAGTGGATGTGTAGCAGGATGCCCCCGCCGGATTGTTCGTGACAGGAGCGAAACCTAAAGTGCTCATCTCTTCTGTCAGGAACAAATATTTAGTTTGTTGAAATTTAGTTTAGATCAAGTACACCCTCAGTTACATCAAAGGTGACACCAGTAGGCGTATTGCGTAGTGCGTCAATTAGCGCCTGCTTGCGCATATCCTTCGCACCCGAAATACCACGGTTCTCGGCAAGCTTACGGAGCTCCTTGAGTGTCATAGCATCGTAGGCACTGGAACCCGTCTTCGCCTCAGGAACACCGCTGCCAACGCCACCAGGCTGAAGGTCATCGGCAACTGGTGCCGCCGACGCCGGTTCCACCGCCTCAGGCATCTTGAATTCAGGAATATCGTTGTCCGATACCTCTAGCACAGGCGAGCTCTGCGTGTGTCCCATTTCAATCTGCGACGAAACAAGCGTCTCATGTAGGTCCTCATTGAGAATCTCAGCATCATCATCGCTCATTACAGAGCCAGGTGCAGGCGCATACTGTGCGGATCCCGTCGGCGCAGCAACCGGTGCTGCCGGGGGAGCTACGCCTACGCCTTCTGTAGAAAGTGCCATCTTCATCTCGTATACAATGTTCTCAAGAAGGGAAAGTTTGCGGAGCATAAACTGGTTCTGTGTCCAAAACCAATAGACAGCGCCCAGAATGAGCACAGTCATACACAGGGCGACATAGAACGTGTCGGATAGATTCATTTGTCTCTGCTTCAGGGACGAATCTTTCTTTCTTTATCTAACCGCAACTAACCGGGTAACAGACCCCTTTCTTTGAGGATTTCCATAACACTACTCTTATCTGATACACCGGGGCAAACCTTGTAAGTATATAACAACCGACCTTCCTCACCGACGCTTGCCTCCATTTGTATTGCCGACGCCGCCTTAGAAAACGATTCTGCTAAGTCCTTGTAGTGAGTAGAAATGATAGATACAACACCTGTCTTCTCATAGAGTTGATGCATAAATACACGGCTTGCCTCCAATCCGTCACCCGCGTTGGTAGAATGGAAGATTTCGTCCATCATGACAAACATAGGAGTTTCCTTGACGGCAAGTACCGATTTAGCAAATTCAATCTCCGCTTCAAAGGTGGACATTTCGCCAAGCAGTCCCGCCGGCTCTAATGCGGTAAGGACCGTCGCAAACGGTGACCATGTCATACGTTGCGCCCATGCAAAGCCCCACGTCTGCGAAGTGACCACAGCAAGTCCTATTGCCTTACAGTATGTGGATTTGCCGCCGCGATTGGGACCCGTCAAAATAGAATGACCAACTGATTCAAGACTGTTAGAAACACAGCCTTTTACTGCGGGATGATGGACCCCCTTGAGTGTAATACCGACACTTTTTGAAATACGAGGGAAACAGATATTATCAAGTGAAGCAATTGCGGTATAACAGTCAAGTTTTGCTAGCCATTCTTTGAGTCCCTTAAGAGCGGTACAATCGTTCCATACATATCCAAATGTGGACACACCATCAAGGACGTCAAGATCTTTACATGCGATTAATGCAAGTTCACCGCTATCTATAATGGATACAGCCGCCCGTTGTACCTTTGGAGACAGCGTTTTCAATTCCGTAAGAGCCGATTTTGCAGTTTGGTACATATGTTGTATGTGATTGCCCCGCTCCTCCATATCAAACCAAATGGCGCGAGTATGAAGAGCGTTGGTAATTTGCGACCAAATCCCGCTTACAAACATACCAACAGTTAATGCAATAAATAAGGATTCAAATAGAAAACCTATACGATCTTCGGCATTCCTAGATTTTAAAAACGAGGGAATTGTAATTTGTTGTAGGAGAACTTGTCGTACACGGGTCATATATTCATCTGTAGTAATCTGTAGTTGAGGCTGTAGGAAACGAAGTAGGAAAAAAGGTACAATAACGGCAATAAGAGGTGCAAGTACAGCAAAGGCGGGTAGGATAAGTGTACGCCAGGTAATAAGAGCATTCATTGCCAGGGGGCTTTTATTGAGAAACGCCCCTATATTTGTAGGTCTCCATAGAATCTGTGATACAGATTCGGAAATACGGGGATCGGTGTTTTGGAAAGCGTCATCAATAGAAGCGGTTTTGTCGTTAAGAGTTTCCAATAGTTTTATAACCGATTTGGAAACTGTCGGTTCTATGCGAAGTGCCATAATAGGTAATTGGCGTGCTTTGATTGTTGCGGCGTCGGATGTAATATCGGTTAGACCCTGTTGAAATTGCACCTTGCCCCATGTTGTTTTTATAGGAATAACATTGGATAGGGTATCCAAAGCAAGATCGGATGCTACATGTGTTCCAAGCATTTAATCTATGAGCCGCAAAAAATTGAAGAGTCTTTCCGCTGTAAAGTATTGTTGGGTCGCGTATAAATACTTTCTTTCAAATGTCCATTCGTTCTAACATGACGTCGTCTCGTACTCTTCCTTCCTCCTTTCCGGAATCTCTTCGCCGTGCTCTTGAAATGCGAAGTTCCGATGCTATTTGTCCTACCGAGGTCATATCGCGTCTTATGTCTATGCCGTTCTTCCAGAAGACGCATGCGCCGGCGGCGCCAAAGCCTACAAATCGGTTTGGCAATTTGATGCCGGCGGGCGCAGGCTTTGCGCACGGCGGTGCGAGTCAATCTACATCGCAGTGGCAGCCTGCTTACAATGAGCGTCGTGGCGACCACGGCGACCGCCATCACCATCATCACAACGACCGTCACCACAACGACCGTCACCACAACGACCGTCGTGAGAATGACGGCTTTCAGGTGTGGTCTGGTCGTCGCCGCGGTCCGTCATCATCGTCCACACCGCCGCCGCTGGCGCGGGCGCCGCAGCGCAGCAGTAGGGAGGAGCCGGTGACCACAACCACAACTGTGGCAACAGTTACGGCTGCACCTGTCACCGAGCCGTCTGGACCCAAGTTTAGCTCTGCAGCGGTAAAGGCAGCAGGTGAGACGGAGGACCGTATTCTTGCTCGCGTGAAGGGTAAGATTAACAAGATTGGCTTCTCCACGTACGAAGCCACAAAGACGTTCATGCAGCAGATTCTAGACTCTACCGAGACGGAGTTTCTTGACGAGTTCATGAAGTTTGTCTTCCAGAAGGCGGCAACGGAGCAGGCGTTCTGCCCGCTATATGCGAAGCTGCTTCACGAGCTGGCTGACCAGTTCACGCATCTCCGTGTTGTCATGACAAATCTCTTCCGTGATTACACGGCTATCTTCGTGGAGGTGGAGAAAACTCCCGATGTTGGTACGGAGGACTACAAGGCATTTGTGGAGGCACTGGAGCGGAAGAAGTTCCGGCGCGGTTACAGCCAGTTTGTTGCCGAGCTTGTGAAACTGGGTGAGGCGGACCTGGATGCGTTCTCGGAGCTTGTTCAGCAGATTGTTGCGGTCCTGGAGGCGTCTTATAATTCCCCGGAAAAGACCCTCCTATGTGAGGAGTATATTGACTGCCTTGCAAATATGTGTAATTCCGCCCCGAAGATTCTTTCTACTGCGTCCTGGTCCGATGGTGTCAAGGGTCGGCTCCAGAAGTTGACCAAGATCCCGCGTTCAGATGCGCCCGGTTTGACCAACAAGGGGCGGTTTGCCCTGATGGACCTAGTGGATTTTGCCAATCGTGGTTGGAAATAAAAATCAGTAACATAAATAGAAAATGGCACGCCGCAACAACAACAACTCGCGCAACACTCGCCGCCGCAAGGGAGGTCGCCGCAACAACACGCGTAAGAGCCGCTCGGGCGTTCTGAGCTACGTCTACACGCCCGTCAACCGCCTGCTGGGCACGGGCAACGCCGTCCTCCGCACTGGACTCAACACTGCGGTCAATGTTCCGGTCAAGTTTGTTGTTGGTGCCAAGAACACGGTGCGCAACTCGTCTAGCCGCCTCATCAAGGGTGCCCGCAACATTGGCACCACGGCGGTCACTGGCGTCAACAGCGCTGTCGGTGCGCTCTTCCACTCGCGCAAGAACAAGAAGTCCCGCCGTGCGTCCCGTCGCAGCCGCCGCCACTCCCGCCGGTAAGCGCACGTAGAAATTATCAGTAAATAAACCATTTTTCATTATTGAGTGCGTTCGTGGAACGTAGACAATAATTCAAAAAATTGACAAAGCCAAGGTCTAAGGCTCATTCGCAATCGTCTAATAATGCCACCGAAAGACACTGACACTAAAGAAAAGCGTCCTAAGGCAAAGCGTAGAAGGGATGCGGCATCTTCGGATGATAGTAACAGTGTAGATACGCATGGTAATATCCGTGATTTGATTGACTATGACTATGAAGAGTCAAGTGAATCAAATGAACTTGTATATGAAGAACGGAAGCCGCGGGCATCCGCAATTGCTGCAAAACATAAGCTTCGTAAAATCTTCAAGATAACTCCCGATTCAAATAGGGATTCGGCACCACGAATGGAAATTATGGAAATGGATAGCGGTGAGGAGAGCGATATTGTGAAGCCTAAGCGGCGTGCACACGTTGCGGCGGAGCCCAAAAAACAGAAAAACACTGATATGGAGATGAGTACGGACGATGACGACTCCGATTATGAGAAGAAGAAGTCCAAGAAGGATAAGAAGCGTGAGAAGAAAATGAAGGAGAAGAAGCGTGAGAAGAAGCGCTCAAAGCGTGAAGAAGAATCGTCATCGGAGGAAGAAGATGAAGATGACGAGGATTATGATGAAGAGGATATGGAAGAGGAGGAGGAAGAAGAGATGCAGCAGCCTGGGCGTCGTAAGAATACGTTTGATATCATTATCTCCGATATGCTTGGCGGCGGCAGCAGCGACCCAAATAAACCAAAGAAGTACAACATGAAAAAGGAGCCTGATAATGTGAAGCGCTTTGTAGAACTTGTACAGAAGGAGGACGAGGGAGAGGAAGATACAATTGACAATGATATTACGTACTTCAAGTCACTAACAAAGGATAAGCAGGCGGCGCTTCTACGGGCGCTAGAGGTGAAGGCAAGTCCGGCAGAGGTCCAAGTGCCCCTGAAATTCAAGATTCTCGAGAAGGTCGCAGTTAAGCCAGAGCTCAGCCGTGTTGCCATGTCAAAGTACAATGCACTTTGTAATCTGGACCCTTCGTCATCGGAGTACTACAAGTGCTCTCACTGGATCAGTGGATTTACCGATTTGCCTCTAGGCACGTTTAGGGATTTGCCGGTAAAGCTTGAGGACGGCGCGGAGAAGTGCGGTGAATTTATGGAGAAGGTTCACAAGTGTATGGAGACGGCAATTTACGGTCACGAGGAGGCGAAGCTACAGATTATGCAGTTTGTCTCCAGTTGGATTGCGAATCCGAAGGCGAACGGCAATGTACTCAGTATTCACGGACCTATGGGTACAGGTAAGACAAGCCTGATTAAGGATGGCGTAGCAAAGGCGCTGGAGCGTCCGTTCCACTTTATTACACTGGGTGGCGCAACCGATGCAAGTTTCCTAGATGGTCACAGTTACACGTATGAGGGCTCAACGTGGGGTAAGATTGCCGATGTGCTTATGCAATCCAAGTGTATGAATCCAATTATCTACTTTGACGAATTGGATAAGGTGTCAGAAACGCCAAAAGGCGATGAAATCAATAATCTGCTAATTCACTTAACGGACGGGTCACAGAATGACCGTTTCCAGGATAAGTACTTTACGGGCATTGACTTTGATCTCAGCCGCTGCCTCTTTATCTTCAGCCACAATAATCATGAAAAGGTGAATCCCATTCTACGCGACCGTATGTACAATATTAAGGTGAACGGCTTCTCCATGAAGGAGAAGCTGCTTATTGCGGAGAACTATCTCATTGTTGGCGCACTCAAGGATGCTGGTCTCTTTGAGAAGGTAAGCATTACAAAGGAGGTTCTACAGCACATTGTGGAGAACTTCACAGGCGGTGAAGCGGGTGTCCGCGAGCTCAAGCGTTGTATTCAAACGATTGTCAGTAAGATTAACTTGCTGCGATTCTACAACAATCCCAAGCAGGTGCCATTCTCTATTAAGGATTTCCTCCTACCGTTTACGGTAAAGAAGGAGCACACGGAGCTGTTTCTCAAGAAGAAGGAGCAGATGGACGCAAGCATTGCTCATCTTTACATGTAATCTAAACCCAACAACAATTAAAACATATAAAAATCAAATGAATTTTTATACGTTTTCGTTCAATAATCCAGAAAGAAAGGCAAATATGACGGCGCAGTTTGGAGCGGAGGACATTCCGCTACATTTTGTTGAACCGGTTTCTTCAACCGACCCCCGCCTTACTCAGGCGCCAGACAATCTCAAGCGTTTATGGGCTATTATGTTTAGTCATTTGGATATGCTAAAGACCTTTTTAGATTCAGATGCCGAATTTGGCGTTTTTTGCGAAGATGATATTCGCTTACGAAAGAATATTGTACCGTTGCTTCCTGAAATAATGTTACAGTTCCGCCGCCATAAGCTAGAAATTCTACTACTCAGTTGTCTATGTTCCTATATACCGGTAGAAGTATATGCCCATCAACCGCATGGTGTATTAGAGCATCCTTATGTATATTTGACTTACGATACAAATCTATGGGGAGCCCATATGTATATGTTAGATCGTAAGACTGCGCAAAAACATCTAGATAAGTATACACTAGCTTATGCGGTAGAAACTCTTACAAATTCCAATCTAACCCATTTTAATCCGGATTGGACTTTGACAAAAGATGCCAAAAATAAGGCGGCAATTTATCCAATGTTAAGCTTAGAAAGCGGTCAAGTAAACACCGACCATGAATTTCAAGTAAGTTTTCATCGGCAGTGTTTTGAGAAGCATTTTAGCCCTGATTTTTACTATTAGTCTAAACTGTACCTACATATATAGACCAGAATGGACGACATAGCGGTAGAACAATATAAACCAACGGAGCCTATAACCGAGCCAATGTACACTCGTACCAATTATGCAAATATAGATTTACATAAGTGGTATTATCTTACAACGGAAAATGTAGATTATATTGTACGCCCTTTTCTTACAAACGAATATGGTATTACATTTGGTATTACACAGATGCTGGACCGTGAGATGCCGAATCCAGACTGGGTAAGAATAGCGTGTGTTTTTACACTAACACCAGAGGATATAGATGGTATTAGTATAAAGGTATACAATTATGTATCGGCGAACTAAAAATTAGGCATGCCTACCTTGATCTCTTCCTTGCTATCGGAGGTAGTAGAGATCACGGACTTCTTCGCCTCTGTGCTGTCTCCACCAACAGCGGCACTTACTGCTACAGACGATGCTGCTACTGCAGACGTAAGTGTCTGTACAACTTCCTTGATTTCTAGAGAGTCCCCAATGGATTGGAACATGCCGGTAGGATCACCGCCGGCACCAAATAGGTATGCATAAGCAGCAAGACCACTGGTAAAACTTCCTGCGACAAACCAACGGAAGAGTATGAAAGTTTCCGGGAGCTTATTGTCCTTGTAAGAACTCCAGCCGGCGGCGATGAAAAGGGCAAGCCCGCCGCCGAGGAGGGTAAATAGGATGAGATAGGCAGTAGACATTGTTCTAGGGCGAAAAAAGAATTCCTAACGTATGGATTTACGCACTTTAGGCAAGAACCTCAAAATCGTCCGTGGAG
>Ga0136644_10003220_pt1 | contig 12228 bp, 22 predicted proteins | sample C_130820_EF_Meta_FD_94780 | JGI IMG/M metagenome (GOLD analysis project Ga0136644, IMG submission 94780) | Freshwater microbial communities from Lake Croche, Canada to study carbon cycling - C_130820_EF_MetaG (v2) (version 2) | ecosystem: Environmental > Aquatic > Freshwater > Lake | place... | reverse complement strand
GGCAAATCATCAAGATCGGGTTCGAGCGAGATATTTTTGCCATACGAAGGCAAAATCCACCAATTCAACCCGCGGCAGAACTGCCCAACAAGCGGAATAACCGTTTGACGGTAAAACGCTTTATTAGCCTCTTGGTAATTTGAATACGTGTTATCGCCAGGAATACCCAGAAGCATCGGTGGGACACCAAATGCCAATGCGATATCACGGGCAACCGAGTTCTTGCCATTGACCCAATCCATATCAGACGGGCTAAGACCAAGCTGCTGCCAATTTAATCCGCCGTCAAACAGCATCGGGCGCCCAGCGTTAGCAGCTCCCGTATAGGATTGCTCCAATTCGCTTTTAAGCCGTGCAAATTGATCTTCGGTAAGGGATGCTGGCCCTTCCTTCGGATCATATACCATAACGCCCGAAGGACGAGCGCCGTTATCAATCAACGCCTTATTCCAAGCCGAAACGCCAGTGTGACCATCAACCGCAAATGCAGCTGGATCAATAGCGCTCATGCCGTAGAAATCATCAACCGGAGAATAATCTTTCATGTGAAAGATTGGCATTTTTTCCGGCCGCGTTGGGTCTACATCAAATTGCTTCTTTCCCGACGCCGTTTGATAAACATATCCTTGAGGCCAACCCCGTTCGCCCGGAATAACTCGCATCCGATCGGGACGGAGAGAATAAAGTTCCTTTGGCTTGGTGTATAAATCAACCCGCTCAATAAAAGCGTTCCCACCTAGCAAAAAATCCGAAAAAACATCTTGCCGAAACGCCACTCCATCTTGCACGGGGTTCGGACGGTTTAACAACGCCATAAGATCAGGGAACTTGCCCGTCTCTGCTTTGTCAGACGCCTTGCCATTATCAATCATAATGGACAAAGGAATGTGAGCTGCTGCTCGAGCCGTTAGCCAAACACACGCATATACAATAATGTTTTGCTGGTAGCCTTCTTGCGCAACCTTGGCAAAATCCCGCTTATTCCAAACAGGTTTACCTAAGCTATAAGCAGCGATTAACGAACCGACCGCGCTTTCTTTGACAGAAAACGGTTGCTGAATAACCGTATCTGTTCGCTTAAATAGGCGATCAAACATTCCCATTTTAGAGGGCCCTAACCCGTGGCTCTGTCGCACGACGAACGGATTCTACCGCGTACCGAAGTGCGTCGATGACATGGTTATTCTTGTCTTCGACCATCGGTAAAACCTCATTTGTGAGTTTGTCTGTCTCATAAGAGTACAGGCTCAACTCGTCTATTGTGTGCTTACAGCTAGGGTGAACCACGATGTCGTAGGATTTTAGAAACTCAATTCCGTCTTCGACAGAACCTTTTCCTTTTTTAGCCGCAACAATGTTAAACCCTTGCCGCTGCATATAGGAAATTGTCTCGGGCCTTGCGCTATCAGCTCGAATTGTAAACTTGCGAGAATCTTCGATTTTATCAAAAAGGGCAGGCGTTTTATCTATCTCGCAACCGATCTGTCGGACTTCTCGATCGATATAAAGCGTACGCCCGTCAACAAAGCATCTGACTAAAACGGTAGGGTCGATTGAGAACCCCCAGTCAGCACCAAACAGGAAATGAACCCCGTATGGCGTGTCAAAATTATCAATACGCCAATTCTTAAACACGCGACCTTCAGAATTGCGCCGATACTTTCCAAGCCAAATGTGCGCGTATTTGTCAGGATCGCGGCGCTTGTCCCATTCCATTTCTTGCCTGAGAACGTCAGGAAAGAACGGGTTATCTTCAAAACCAACTTCCCGAATAATTGAATCTGGGGGTGGTTCACCACCTCTAAACATCGCATCCACGGGATCGGTAGGAAACCGAGGGTTCCAGTTAAACCACAGTTCCGATTTAGGACGACGAACTGTCGGAATCAGAATTTCAAGCGAGTTTTGAGAAACCGTATTGGCTTCCTCAATCCACGCGATCGTTATACCTTCGGTTGACTTGATCGTGTCTGGATTGGTCCGAAGCCCCGCAAATATAAATACGGATTCATTCGGGCCTTTGATTTCCGTGTCTGTCGATTTAAAATGCTCACGCAACCCGCAAGCATCTATTTTATCGTCCAGAAGGCGTTTTACCGATTCACGAATAGATTTCTGAATTTCACGACCACATAGAATGCGTTCATGGCCTAAAGTAGCTCTAAGGACGGCTGCCGTAGCAAACGAGTGAGATTTAGCGCTACCGCGGCCCCCGTAATATGCTTTGTATCTGGACGGCGTGAAAAGCTCTTTAAATGCTTCCGGTATCTGCACCGTCATTTTTCGGGCTCACAAATTCCACCACGACCCGAGATTGAATAGGCCCGCCATCGTTTCCGGCCAATGTCAAAGGAAGAACTTTCCCGAGCAATGAAGAAAAAGCGGATTTTTCAGTTAAAGCCAAATCTTCTAAATAACCGACCAACCCCTTTTGATTAATCCGGTTTCCGGCGTTCTCTGCCGCCTTTAATATGGCTTCTTTGAGTGCGGTTGTGGTTTTGTTAGCGCTGCCGACTGGCCGGCCTTTGCCTTGCTGCTTTTTAAAACCTTCGGGTGCAATTTTTTTCATCGTACTTTACGCAACTTTTGCCGCCGATTTGCGTGCGCGTGCACGCGCGTGGGGATAATAAAAAACCCGCCTATAAACATGGCGGGTCGCAGTAAGATCAGCTTCTATTAATGACTGATAATTAAAGGATATTGATTTGTCAATCAGCTTGTGGATAAGCATTTCAAGCTACCTTCTTTTTAGCGGGGTTTCGAAGCCCGTAATGAGCTGATAACCGTTCAAGTCCAGATATAAGAGCTTGACGCTCAAAATACGCAAAGGGCTCGTCGTAAACGACCACTTGACACACAATCCGATGATCCGCCGCGTGCTGACCCAGTATTTCGTCAGCTTCACGAAATCGCTTAATAGCCGCTAAATCAGCATCGGAAAGCTCTAAAATACCGGACTCACCGCCCCTTAGACTGCTATAATCAATCGCCCGCACATACCGCGTCGGCAACCCAATCAGAATGTCTACAGCCAATCTTTGCGCAGCGTATTTGACCCCAGACTCGTATTGCTCAGGGTCAATTTGTTTTTGAATCAAAGCCAATCCGAGAGGGCTACCCCACCGTGGTTCAATATGTCCGACTCTGATCATGGTTTTAACCCTTTGCATTTGAACCGCTGCCGACTGATCGCGCTGAACGCGTCCATTTGGCTCACGATCCAGACTTTTACGTTTCCGCCCTGCCCTGCTCATGCTGCGTCCTTTCGAAACCGTGCCAGAATTTCATCGACCCGAGCCGGATCAACCGGCTGGTTTTGAGCGGCCTTGCGCTCCGCCTTGATTTTCTGCCGCCGTTCATGCTCTCCGATTTGCCACTTTGCCATCGCTGCCAAAGTTCGATGACGCTTGGCTTCAACCTCGCAAGCCTCACGCACCTCGGAAACCGTCGGCAGGAATTTCGACCGCGACGGAAGGCCATGCACTGGATGCGAGGCCCGATTGATGATTGAGGGCGGGTATTCGCTGAAAACCGCAATCAAGGCTGCGGAATACATTTCGGGGTCGTTCAAATCCGATTTGCGATAAACGCCCGTAATGCGCCTTGTCGCCTGGACTGCTTGCTCAGCTGTTGTTTTTTCTGTCAATGCTTCCGAAAGCATAGCCAGAGCCGCGTTGAGTTCATCCGGTGGCAATAGCTCGCAATTCGATGACGCTTGCACTGTTTCCAAATCCGTCATCACGTCCTTCACGCTCCGCCGCAAAGCGAGACTTGTGCTTTTCAATGGCTGCCATGAGAGGGTTCTCGCCTTTGGCTGATCTGCCTGAGTTTGCATTTTGAGGCTCCGATTTTTGAATTGGTGCGGTTCGGTTGGCGAGGGCTTGCATCACGGCACCCTCGAAATATGCCCATGATTTGATTGATCGAGGGCTTGCGCGTGCCGATGCAGCGCGGATTGCTGGCAGGATGTCCAGTTCCAGATCGCATCCCGCCTCAAGCCAAGCGAGCGGTTTCGACAAAACGAGCAAGCCCGCACTAACCGGACTTAGCGATTTGCTGGCGGCCTCGGTCAATCGGTTTTCGAGATCGTCAAGTTCGGCTTTCGATTTTTTCGAGTTTTCGATTTTAGGCGGCTCAGGATCGGGTTCTGGATTTTCAGAGATCGCGCTTGCGCTCGCGCTATCATCAACATCCTTCTTATCTGACTCTGTCTCTGACTCTGTCTCTGGGGCGTTACACTGCGTTACAAGTGCGTTACATGGTGTTACGTCATCAATTTTAAGCTCATCTGCTTTTTGTTTTTCTGATGCTTGGCGCTCTCTGTAAGCTGCAACACGTGAAGTGCTGTCATCGTCCCTTTTAGGTTGACGGCGTTCCCATCCTGACAATTTATCGCCATCTAGAACTTTACCTTGCATGGCCGACAAAATCGCTTTCACGTCCGTTTCTTCTAAATCTAAAGCCGACGCAACGTCTTCAATATCAAAACTTTTCATCGCACCGCGTTGCTTTGAATTCGCGCTAGCATTGACCATCATAAAATTAAAAACAGCTATGACATCGCCAATTCGTTGACCTGATTTTTTGGCAATCGTTCGCCATTTCGGATCTGTGGGCATGTCATGCCAAAGTCTTACCCAGTCTGTCATGTACCCGCCCTCCCACTAATCCATTCCCTTAATTCAGTCTGTACTGGCCCAAGATAGCTGAGCGTCTGCGAAGCCTCCCTAAGCTGCTCAAGAAGCAAAGCGGCCTCGGACTCGCGAATTTTCTTTGCGCGGACCATAAGGCCGACGGCATCGTTCATTACGAGGATTGAGACGCCTTCGCCTTGAGCCTTTAAGGAGTGCTTTTGCTTCATCCGGCTAAGTCCTTATAAATGGCCTCAATCAGAATACAGACAGCGACGATCAAAGCCGCCACAATCATGCCAGCCATAAAAGCGCGATATTCAATGTCGCTCATGCGGCCCTCCCGAATTTGTCCGTCTCGTTACCCACAACGTCCCAACCGTGCGCGGTTTCGCGTGCGAACAATTCCACACGCGGAACATCGCCATAGAGATCGGTCAGCCAGCCCCGAACGCGCCCCGGCTTGCGGGAATGCTCGCGCCTCGGTGCGTAGAATTCTTTTCGGATATCATGGCGGAGGACTGGCAGACCCCTGCCGCGCTTGAATAGCCATGCTTCTTCGCAGCCGCCGCCCCTGGTATGGTATCCAAGGCCAAAGCAGACACTATCCTCACCGAAAAGATCAGGCGTTTCCGAGCGAGCCTTAAGCCACCGGAAAGCAACTGTGACAAAGCTAAAGCCCCACGCTTGGGCAAGCGTTAGGGCGTCTGGTAGCATCGGATCGTATACCCACATGATGAGGATCGCATTATTCGAGACCTCTACCTTTTCGTCGGTTAGGAACGTAAAAAGATCAGCCGTCCGCGTGGTCTGATAGTGCTTATCCGGCGCGCGATCTAAGCCCGACTCGCGGCTACGCACTTGAAATTGCCACGGCGGGTCGGCATAGATTAGGGAATATGGAACGGTATCACTCATGAGACCGTCCTTATCTTATTCCCGCGCTCATCAATTTCGCCACGGTCAATCATCGCTTGAATCTTACGGACAGCGTGCAATACGGTCGTGTGATCTCGATTGCCAAAATATCGCGCAATTTCAGGGAATGAGCGCAAGGTTTCTGTTTTGCAGCGCCACATGGCAAACTGTCTGGCGAAGACAAAATTGGCCTGCCGACCTTGGCCGATTAGATCGAAAAAACTAATTTGAAATTTTTCTGCGACCTCCTTCTGAATTGGCCTAATTAGCTTTTGTGGAATGGCTATTGCTGCCTCAATTTCAATTTCGTTTTGAGCAGCCATGACGGCGGTAATGGTGGACTCCATTGCGTAAACAAGCTTTGCTATTTCGGCCGTTGAGCGACCTTCGGTAAAATGATGTCGGATAAGCTTTGAAAATTCCTCAGCAATAGAAGGTTTGGTTTCCACTGGCTCAACCGAGATAATTTTCAAAGGCTCAAAAACTGCTTCCTTAACAACAGGCTCTTCCACCACATCCACCGAAGCAGGAACACGAGGCGGGATAATGATCGGTTTGACCGGCCAAAATTTCGCCTTACGCGCTTTGTTAGCCGCGTGGATAGCTGCCAGTGCCGGATTGCTGATCGCGATTTGATAGGACGGTTGCATCATGCGGCTTCCCTCGTTTTAATTTCTGCTCGTTCAAAAGCCTTGCGAGCGTCGTCGATCGATCTCACCAATGCATAATGATGGCTCATCGTTTGCAGCTTGTTCGCAAACTCTTTCTGCACGTCCGACAAGCGACCCGATGGAGTCTTGACCTCCATAAAAAGCGTCTTGCCGCCAGGTGCGATGACCAATAAATCAGGCACGCCCGGCAATGCTCCCGCCGTCTGCATAAGAGCGCCCGCTATCCGATTGGCTTGGTTCATAGGCACTGCCACCGTCTCGCAATCGGGAGCCGCCATGCGCGCCCATTTAACAATAGAGGACTGTATCTCTCGCTCGGTGATCTTCCGGCCATTATCAAGGCCGAAAGCACCGCGTGATTTGCGAGTCTCAAGTTTAAAAGTTGACGTCATACCGCCTCACCTAAAGCTGTCAGATACATTTCAAGCAAGGTGGCTTCTAGCTCGCGCTCGTCTTTGTCTTGGCGACGAAAGAAAATCACTTTCTTAATGATCTTGGGATCAAAGCCGTTGCCCTCGGCCTCTTTGAAAATCTTGGACTTGTCCGAGTTCAAACCGGCAATCTCGGCATTGATGCTCTCAGCTCGCTCGACGTAGGCCCGTAGCTGATCGCCAGCCACGCGGTTATGATTTGCTGGTGCGGTCATACTCAAACCCCCGTCTTTGCCGCTTGCAAAGCGCGTGATTGGAGCCGCTGATTGATATTCAGCAGTCCGCACAACGTCTTTTGATCTTTCGAGATAAACGCAATCATCGCAGAGCCGTCGGGATGCTCAATGCCAAATACAAACTCACCGTCGTAAGCGGTCACAGGCTCATCGGCATTGATGACTGCAATGTAAACCTGCGCTTCTTCGCCATCCAAAAACATCGGTTTATTGTCAGGGTGCATCCGTAAAAATGAACTGGCCTCGGCAATCGACGGACCAGCTTCTACACAATTTAGATCAGCGTTTGTTTTCACCGGATCAGCAAAAGCCGATGTGGATAAAACCAATGCTGCACTTAAGGCTAGGAGGGTATGCTTCATGCTATTCTCCTTTCGGTTGTGCCAATGGCACGGTTAAGAGAGCCTTTGCCTTCGCGAGATACGTTTCGACCTCGCAAAAATCGATTGAAGTATGAGCCACGCCACTTTGAATAAGAACCGTGCGTTCATGCTCTAACCTCTGTATTTCTTGTGATAATTCGGAAATTGCGAGCCTCTGAATTGAGCCGCAAACATCGACGGACAGCTTCTTTAAGCGCCCATTTATCAGATTAAATATCGTGCCCGGAGCAACCTTTGCCCGCCGCGCTACAATCCGAATCGCGTCTGGCACTGTCACGCCAGTGCGAACCTTCTCGCGGGCTAATAGCCCTTCAAGCGTTCTGACGGTGTGAACTTCAATTGATGACATTTTATCATGAATCCGTTGATGCATTTGCTTAATCCCTTGCTGCATTGATGATCGCAGCAGTGGGAGAGGAGCAGTTCAGTGTGAAGTCCGGATGGATAGAACTTGGTAAAGCCGCGGCTCAGGTGTTGGTTGCAGCCAACGACACGAGAAAAAAGGCGTCGGATGCGCGAAAGCACCCGACGAGTCAGTGGGAGGAAACCACGAAGTTTAGTCAAAGCCGAAACGATGACGGGGACTTCGCAACCCCAAAAGGAATCAGATTGATAAAGACCACCCGAACGGGGGAGGCATGACGCCTCCCCCATACCCGAGCGGATAGTGATTTTCGCGGCATCTGAACCCGAACGACTGGGCCCTCCGCACCGCGTTGACGCTAAGCGCAAACCACTTGTTCCGGCCCCGCCACGGGGAACCGTTAGGAATCGCGGAGGCAAGAAACTTGTGTGCGAGGCCATTACGCGGCCTCCTGTCCGCCGCCATCGCAGGGCGGGTAAATGTCGGGCCGCAACTGCTCGCGGGGAATGCCGGTTATGCGCTCTACATCAAGAACGCGCTCGGCGGGAATACCGCGCTTCGACCATTTTGATACAGCGGCGCGTTTAACTCCGGCCTCACGCGCCACGTGAGCCGAAAGGCCGCGCTCGGAAATTAAAAGCTTTCGAAATCGTGTTTCCATACCCCGTGTATCTCATATGGAAACACAAAGGTCAATGAGAATTTTTGAAAAAATTCCATTGTAGATGCATTCTCTTAATTTTTGATTTTGTAAACTGGCACCATGAACAGGTCCAACGATAAAAATTTTTTGAAATGGTATATTCGCGAATGGCGCGAACATAAAGGTTTGACTCAAGACCGATTGGCGGAATTGCTTGACACAAATAGAGGTCAAATTTCCAAACTTGAACGCGGCGAATTAAGAATGAACGATACTTGGATCAAAGGCATATCAAGCGCCCTTCAAATTTCACCAGCCGATCTATTGATAGAACCAGCCCAAAAAAGAATCGCAATAATTTTGGATGGGCTTCTCGAAATTGAAATTATTGAAATACATAAATATTTTGATTTTTTAAAAAGCAAGCGAGTAGCTTAATTTTTTTTGCAAAAAAAGTTTCTAAATGAGAAACATTCCGATTGACATGCCTGTTTCCATATGAGATACATCCCCCATCGCAACGACGCGGTGGGAGATTTGAGATGGACACCGAACCCGAATTCCAGACGGGCAACACAACGGCCAATTTGTTTGCCGATATGCTCACGCGACCAGCTAAGCCCGTTGCCCTTGTCGAAACGCAAGGCATAAAGCTTTCCGCATATCAGCGCTTTGTACAGGCTGATTTTTATCAGGTCATTGTTACCCCGGTTCACATGGACGCCTATTCATGGGATGTGTCGAGCCGGGATACAGTCATCAAGGATGTCGCCTTCGATTGTCCTCAATATACCTTTATCATCATCAAAGCCAACCTGAAGGATGGCACGATAAAGGATGTAACTCGCGAAATTCTTGAGTGCGCGGTCGAGAAGGCTGAAGAGCACCACGGCTATGTGTCCGGCAACCTCGCCAAGGCCGCATGGCAGGAAAACATATCTTTCCGCGAACAGGACGACGCACCGAGCCGCGACCCGAACGACGAGCACCGCCTGACGGCTCGCGAACTTGGCGTAGGGGCTGCAGCATGACCCGAGCAATTGCCACACCACAAACGCTCGCTGATTTTATCGAAGCGCACGGGTTTACATCCGAAGACGACATTATCATTCGCGGTATTGAACATTTCACACCGTCAAGCGTGGTATTGTTTTTGACCGCCGCGCTTGAGTTGGTTGACCGCCGGTTACAGGCCGCAGAATGGGCTGCAAAGATGATTGCAGACGACCAGCGCCGCACCCATCGCCGCGTCTCGGAAATCGAGCGCCTTATTAAAACCCTCAAGACAAAGCGCCTTGAGATTGAAAAGCTGAAAAGGGCTGCATGATGACAATGCACACTTACGAATGGTGGCGCAATGCCACCGAAAAAAGCGTTATTGGTCCGATCCACGAAGGCGAGCCACAGTGCGGTTATTATCGTTACCGGAACCAGCCGCTTGCGATCTGGTACGATAAGGAATTTGGCCTTATTGCCGCGATTAAAGGCGAAGACGTCAATCCCTATGACGTCTGGACATTCGCTTGCAAAAATCCGGTAAAATACGATATTTTTAAAGCGGTTTTTGACGGCGCGAAATGGCCTGATGAAATTGAAGACGTGTTCACCGGCAACAATGGCGCACCCGAGCACGAAGCGATTGCGGATGAAATTGACGTTGTAAAATCTTCATACAACGCATGGCTTGAAAGCATCAAAGGCAAAATCGAAACGCAAGAGCAAGCGGATAAAGCCGCGACTTATGCCGAGACATTTGCAAAACTTGAGAAGAAAGCCACCGGCATTCACAAGGTCGAAAAGGAACCCCACCTCGAAGCCGGTCGCAAAGTTGATGCAACGTGGAAACCAATCATTGCCAAGGCTGATGATTACAAGAAAGATGTCAAAGGCGACATTACGTCTTGGATGCGAACAGAAGAAGCCAGGCGCCGCGCTCTTGCAGAAGAAGCCGCGCAAAAGGCCCGTGAGGAAGCGGAGCAAATTGCAAAGGAAGCCGCTGCAAAAGGCGTTGAGGCCGTTGCGCCGGTTATTGTTCAAACAGTTGAGACAGCACCGGTTCGTGCCGGTAACAGTGCTCGAACAGTTTCAATGCGTTCTTATGACGTGATTGAGATTGTCGATATTAAGGCCGCCGCTGCACACATCGCGGCGTTGCCAAACATTCCAACAGAATTTGTCGAAGTGATTGAGAAGATCGCAACCCGTCTTTTGAAGGCGGGGGCAGATATTCCAGGCGCAAAACTTAACAAAGAAATGAGGGCCGCATAATGAGCAACGTAACGGTATTGAACGAGGCGCGAGCGCCTATGACTTCAGGCGGTCAGGTTATGGCGATTGTGCCGCAATCCTATGATGACGTATGGCGAATTGCTTCGGCAATTTGTAAGGCTGGCATGGCACCAAAGGGCCTTGATACGGTCGAAAAAGCATCTATTGCGATTATGCAGGGCATGGAAGTCGGCATGAAGCCGTTGCAAGCATTGCAGCGCATTGCGGTGGTAAACGGACGCCCGACAATATGGGGAGACGGCGCTATCGGATTGGTACGCGGTTCCGGCCTTTGCGATTATGTCAAAGAACGGATCGAAGGAAAGGGCGATGATCGGGTAGCGATTTGCGAGGCAAAGCGTCGTGGTGAATCCGATCCTATTATTCGATCTTTTTCAGTCAATGACGCCAAAAAAGCGGGCCTTTGGAATAAGGGCGGACCGTGGACGCAATACCCAGAGCGAATGCTTCAAATGCGGGCCCGAGCTTTTGCCTTGCGTGACCTATTTGCAGACGTGCTAGGCGGCATGTATTTGCCTGAGGAAATTGAAGACGCACGGGGCGATGATTATGCGCCACAAGTGCAGGCAGAACCGGCAAAATTACGTGTTGCGCCACCACCTCCGCCGCCCGTCGATGATGTGCCTTCGCATATGGCAGACGATGTTGATCAAGCTGACATGGTTACATGGGACGAAGAGACTGGTGAAATTGAAGACACGTCCGCGATTGAAGATCGTATTCGGTCAGAGGCTTTGGAATCCGCTCATGAAGGCATGGCTTCACTTGAGAAATGGTTCAAAGGTTTAACGAAGCCTGAGAAGCAATTTGCAAAGCCAATCGTTGACCAGCTTAAAGCAACAGCGCAACAGGCAGACGGGCGCCGAGCAAATGTTGTCGATGACGATTTACTGGCGGCAGGGTAAGCTATGAGCGCTCCCCTGCAATTCCGGTGGGACGGTGAAAGCCTAATTCCTCTACGCCCTAGACAAGCCGATAGAGCCTATACGGTCGGACAAGTCTACACGCTAGAGGAAATCAAGCCGCGCTCACTTGTCACTCACCGGCATTACTTTGCCACGCTGCACGAGCTTTGGCAGAACTTGCCAGAGGAACAAGCAGATCGGTTTCCATCCGAGGAGCATTTCCGAAAGCACTGTCTCATCATGACAGGGTATCGGGACGAACGCTCGCTTGTGGCATCGTCAAAAGCCGAAGCGCAAAGGATCGCGGCTTTTATCAAGCCAGCGGATGACACGTCAATCGTGACGATCCGCGATGCTGTAGTGCGTGTCTGGACGGCAAAGAGTCAGTCCGTGAAGGCAATGGGTGCAAAGGAATTTCAGCAAAGCAAACAGGACGTTCTGGACTATGCCGCAACGCTTGTTGGCGTGTCTGTCCCCGAAGCTGAAAAGAACGCATTGGAGGCCGCATAATGTATCAACTTCTTGATCTTTTCAGCGGCATTGGCGGCTTCTCGCTTGGCCTTGAACGCAGTGGCGCATTTAAAACCGTCGCTTTCTGCGAGATCGACAAAAAGGCTCAAAAGGTCCTTCGCAAGCATTGGCCGGATGTGCCGATTTTCGATGACGTTACCACCTTAACCGCCGGGGTGTTGAATGACCGAGGCATTACAATTGACGCTATTTGCGGCGGATTCCCCTGTCAGGACATCTCCGTTGC
>Ga0136644_10003218_pt1 | contig 12232 bp, 4 predicted proteins | sample C_130820_EF_Meta_FD_94780 | JGI IMG/M metagenome (GOLD analysis project Ga0136644, IMG submission 94780) | Freshwater microbial communities from Lake Croche, Canada to study carbon cycling - C_130820_EF_MetaG (v2) (version 2) | ecosystem: Environmental > Aquatic > Freshwater > Lake | place: Lake... | reverse complement strand
TTGTTGAACCTGCATTAGGGCCAATTGTTGCAATTAATGAAGTTGTTTTTATGTAAAAATCTGCGTTTATATTATCCGTAAAATACGCAAGATTTCCAGCAGCACCATTATTAACAGAGAATTTTGCATTTGCGATTGTAGTGCCCACCATCACATTACCGCTGGTGTCAATACGCATACGCTCTGAACCACCAGTAGCAAAGTACATTGGCCCACCAACCATACCAATCTCAGCAGAGTTGGTTACGTTGTCAGAGAGTTGGATGTTTACGTCACGTCCAGTAGCTTCTGATTGAATACGGAGTACTGTGTTGGTGCGAACAGCAGTTCCTGTCAATGCTGAAGAAATGAGTGCAGCTGGATTTTGTGTTGAATTAGCACTAACATGAAAACGTACCGCAGGTGTAATACCAACACCAAAGTTGCCGTTGGTGTCAATACTTGCACGTACTATATTGTTAGCAACAAAGCTTAATGTATTCGCACCAGTAGAACCAACATACATTGCATTTGGTGAATAAATGTATGAATTTGTTGCATCAGTAGTCAAATACAACGGAACAGATGATGTGGCCGGGCCAACAATAGCAACACGATAACCGTTTGTGCTACTAGTACCAATACCAACGTTACCGTTAGCGGTAATACTGTTAGCGGTAATTCCGTTAGCGGTAGTTCCGCCTGCAATTGAAAGACTAATTAATTGCCCAACAGATGTTAAACTTGATATGGTAACATTAGATGATAGTGTGGAACCTGTTAATTGTGCGGCATTGGCTGTACTATTATTAGCTTTGATGAATGCTGCTTGTGCTGTTGAGTTTGCAGTATTAGCCTGATTAAATGCCGCTTGTGCTGTTGAGTTTGCAGTATTAGCCTGATTAAATGCCGCTTGACTGAATGCTGCATTACTAGAAATCCAGGTATTCTGAGTATTATCAACACCAAGAATAAAAGCAATATTAGCATTAGCAGTATTAAGGCCACCTTGAAGTGCTATAGTATTTGCTGAAGCATTATTAGCAGTATTGAATGCTGCTTGACTGAATGTTGCATTAGATGAAATCCAAGTATTTTGAGTAGCATCAACACCAAGAATAAAAGCAATATTAGCATTTGCGCTATTAAGACCACCTTGTAATGTTATAGTATTTGATGAAGCATTATTAGCAGTATTGAATGCTGCTTGACTAAATGCTGAGTTACTAGAAATCCATGTATTCTGAGTAGCATCAACACCAAGAATGAAAGCAATATTAGCATTAGCAGTATTAAGGCCACCTTGAAGTGCTATAGTATTTGCTGAAGCACTATTTGCTTGTGCATAAGCCAAAGTTAAAAGTGCAGAAGTTGGAACAGTAGATGTACTTGTTGTTATAGAATTACCAGAAATTAAATTTGATGTGAGTACTTGATAATAATTTGGTGAGTTATTAACATCTAAAATGTCCCAATATTTGTTAGTTTCATTCCATCTAAAATCAGCGTTTGCAGAACTTGGTCTATAAACATAAAAGTGTGATGTGATTGGTGAACTTACATTAGCCGAAAGTGTAAATGTATTTGTGGCGTAAACAGTAGTTCCGGTAATAACAAAATTACCACCAACAGTAACACCGCCTGTAGTTGATAATGATTGAAAGGTGCCAGTTGCGTTTGGAGCACTTAATGTTGAACCAGCTATAGACAATGTTCCCGTGTTCACACTAGTATTTGCTTGTAACACATTTACATATGCTGTTCCAGTAGCAGATATTGTTGCTGTATTGACAGTGTTGTTAGCCTGTAATATATTGGTATAAGAAGTGCCAGTTACTGATAATGTAGAAGTATTGACATTATTATTTGCTTGCAATACATTTACATATGCTGTTCCAGTGGCAGATATTGTAGATGTATTAACACTAGTATTTGCTTGTAAGTTATTGGTATAAGATGTTCCAGTTACTGATATTGTTGATGTGTTTACTGATGTATTCGCTTGTAATATATTGGTGTATGTAGTATTAACAACAGACAATATAGAAGTATTGACACTAGTATTTGCTTGTAAGTTATTGGTATAAGATGTTCCAGTTACTGATATTGTTGATGTGTTTACTGATGTATTCGCTTGTAACACATTTACATATGCTGTTCCAGTGGCAGATATTGTTGCTGTATTTACTGTTGTGTTCGCTTGTAACACATTTACATATGCTGTTCCAGTAGCAGATATTGTTGCTGTATTAACGCTGGTGTTAGATTGCAATACATTAGTATATGTTGTATTTACAACAGACAATATAGATGTGTTAACGCTGGTATTAGCTTGTAACACGTTTGTATATGATGTTCCAGTAACAGATAAAGTTCCTGTATTAACGCTGGTGTTAGATTGCAATACATTTACATATGCTCTTCCAGTGGCAGATATTGTTGCTGTATTTACTGTTGTGTTCGCTTGTAACACATTTACATATGCTGTTCCAGTGGCAGATATTGTAGCTGTATTAACACTAGTATTCGCTTGGAGTATGTTTGTATAAGAATTACCAGTTACTGATAATGTGGATGTATTAACCACATTAGCAACATCAAGTCTACTACCAATTGTTACATTATTAGAAACAGCTAAACCAGTATTTGGTCCAGTAGCGTATATTGTTCCCAACATATTAGCCTGGCCAGCTGAATAAAGACTAAAAATTGTGTTATTTAAATATAAAGAACCACCACCTGTTGCAGCTGGTAAAGTTGGTCCAACAGTTAGATTATTTTGAACAATTGCAGATGAACCTGTACCTTGAACTTGTAACTGACCTTGAATGTAAGCATTATTGGCAACTTGCAATCCAATAGTGCCGCCATTCAAATATAGTGTACCGGAATCTTTAGTCCAGTTGCCTTTACCAATTGAATTAATTTCATTTGAACCTGCATTTGTTGCAACAACCCAATCACCAAATGTATTTGCAAATCCTAAAATGTTTACTGTATTAGCCATGTTAACCTTTACTTATTAGTTGTTGCAATAGGTTTTTTATATCGTCCATATCGCTTTTAAGATTATTTATCTCATCTTTTAAAGCATTCATTTCATTTTTTTGGTTTTTTAAAACCCTTAACTTAGAATAATATTCATTTTTCTCAGTGTTGTCGGTAGGCATTAAAACCATACTGTTTATATCTCTAACAAAATTTGAATTATTAACTTTGACCAATTCCATAGTTAAAATCCTGTTCCTGGTGGTAAAGCCAAAGCACGAATATCTGTCAAATATGGAACTACAGTATTATCTGATGTAGCCAAAACAACTTTAATTGCAAATTGGATGAAAGAAGAGAAAGTTTGTCCTGATGAATTTGTATAACTTATAGTGTTATTTGCTGCGTTACTGGAGAAAATACCTGGAGCAGCTTCGAATTCATACAAATCAGTTCTAGATGTTGAATAAACATTTTGATTGTTGATTGTAGTCATTAATTGCCAACCTATTGAATCAAAGGGTGCTGTATCCAAAGAACTTAAAATTTTGTAATATACAAAAATGTTTGTTCCTGCTGGTCTGTATGCTGTATAGAAAACTCTCAAATCACCTGAATCATTTCCTGGTGCTAATACAACTTTCTTTGTGAAATATTTGGCAAGAGAATTACCGCCTCTTGTTGAAGTTTCACCTGAAACACTGATTGAAGCCGCTGATGTGTTAGCACCAGTTATTGTGATTTTTGGTGTTTTTAGATAACCAGCACCAGGACTTATCACATATACAGAAGTTATTGCACCTGTTGAGTTTGCTGTTAAACCCAGTACCGCTGAACTTGAACCAATATCTGGTGCAGATACTGATATATTTGAAGAAGTTAAACTGGAATAACCATTTCCTGAATTTGTTATAGAAATAATACTATTACTCAATCCCATATTATTGATGTTGTATGAAATTGTATACAAACTAAGTCCATCATCAGAAATAATTGGAGTTAAATTAGTATCATTTGATGTTAGTGATGCCAATAGTGAAAACGAATTGCTTGATGATCGAGTTAAGATTCTTTCACCTTGGCCATCGTTCAAATAAACATCATCTGGGGTTGGACTGCCTAATCTTCCAGGTGAGATTGAAGAATATGGTGTTGATCCATAATTGCTACTAAGTGTAGTTGAATAACTATAGTTAATAGCAGTGCCAGAAGGTGCAAATTCTGTTGTGGAAACATTCAATGCGTGGTACTTTCTATCAAATGAATAATTGCCAAATAATTGTGTAACACTATTTGCGTCAATTTTGTTTCCAATGTCTTGTGTTCCTAATTTTCTGTATGGTAAGTTTTTAGGTACGGTAAATGGAACAGAAATTGTACCAGTTGAAAATACACATTTTGTAATGACAAACATTAAATCTTTTGTTTGGTCTGCTGTCCACGTAATACCATTCTGTGACTCAAATAATGAACCAACATATGGCGCTGCGGTAATTTTTGTTGCTGTACTTGGTGTTGCATCTGTATAATTTGCTTTAGATGTTGATTTTAACGCAACTGAGTTTTGTTCACCATAATACAAGTAATAATCAACAGAAGAAGATTTTATAATAAATGCATACAATTCCGCAGGCTTAATGTATATTGGACACTCAAAAACAAATTCTGTGTATGCGTTTGAGTCCAAATAATGTGGTGTTGAAGAAACAACTACTTGATTTGGAAATAATGTTACTTTGGAATGTGGAAGTGTTTCGCCTGTTGGATATCCATTTAACGTTGGAACAATTGACAACGTTACAGGAACATTTGAATTTGTTGGTTTATTTTGAAAGAATAATTTAATAGAATATAAAAATACTCCATTTGGATAATTGTCTTTGTCTATAATGAATGTTTGTGCGAGAGGATCAATTCCTGAAAAATCAATTGTTGATGAAGTTGATGTGGTTGTTGTACCAACCAATTGGCCAGTTCTTTGATTAACTTGCGTGAAAGTTGAAGTAGAAGAATCTATACCTGGAGTAAATTGTGTTTGACTTTTAACAGAAAGACCAGAAGCTGTAAAAGATGCTTCTGCGTATGTTGTTGATGATTTAATATCAGCTGGATTCGTTCTGTTATCAACACGAAATACTCTTGTTCCTGTTTGAAAAGTTGAGGATGGCACATTAAAAATGCCAACATAATTTCCAGTTTCATCTGATGTTGGTTTTGCTGGTTTTGAATTTGTTTGAACCACACTATCTATTTTACTATAAATTCCTGAAATAGAATAATGAGAACTAACATCACCACCCGCAAACGAGTTTACACCCAATGATAAATTCACTGGTGCATCTAGGGTAACTAATTTTGCTACCGGATCATATGCAGTGATATTTGCACTATAATTATAAAGACTTGAAAGGTATATTGTTGCCATTTATTTTCCCAAAGTTATTTTTTATCTTTATATAGAGAGTTCCAACTTGTTTCAGCTTGTTCTTTCGTAACAAATAAACCTGTTACTAACATCAAAGTAATCCAAGCTAAACTGTTTGGTATTGATAGAGGATTAAATGATTTACCCTGAACCATGTTTGTGCCATTATTAAATGACCATTTTGCATATTTACGCATCAGTTTGTTATTACTTCTAAAGAATAAAGGGATAATAAACTTAGAACCAATGATGTGATAACCTCTATGCAATCTTTCTCCAATAAAGAATTTATCAAGGGTATTTATAGACCAATTTACAAGTTCCATTTTTTTGTTAATTGACCAATCACCACCCTCTGTCAAAGCTGTAGCAACTACACAACAACCGCCGCCGCCGCCTGATGGTGGTGGAGGAGGTGGAACATACACTGAAGCTACATCTAGAGAATAGATATATCTTGATGTAATATTAATTTTTGAACCAACATAAAAATTAGCAGTATTGGATGCAATAGATGGATCCAATCTAACTTGTGTTGCGCCTTGGAACCATGCACCACCTTGAGGCATAACAATTTCAGTACCTGCATTTACTTTTGGAACATTAGGTGTAATTGAAGAGAATACAATATTACCTGAAGAATTTGCAATAGTCATAGCAAATGCAGAAGTTGTTGTACCTGAACTTGTTGCAACCCAACCAATGTTCACGGTTGCAGATGGTGCCGTATATGTAAATGTGGAAGTTGAACCTGGTGCGTTTGTTGGTGAGGTGCCAATAGAAGTACCATTTGCATATACTGTTGCAGAACCAGATGAACCAACTGTTACTGTGTATGTTCCTGATGTAAATGAAACAGGCATCACTGCACTGTAACTTGTACCGTTTGTCCCATCACCCCAAATACCATAGTTGTTTAAGAGCGTAGAATAACCATTTATTACTGGTGTTCCAAAAAATGGTGTAGTTGCACCACTATTAAGTGTGTTTGACCAACCACCACCTGCTGCACTAATTGAACCACTCTGACTCAGGTTTACAATAGCAGAAGCACTAACTGTACCTGTTGCTGTCGCAGAACCCGCAATATAGTTACCATTAACATCATATTTGGCATTTTGTAATGTTGTTGTGCCTATTGTGTTAAAACCTAGAGTAATGTCTGCACAATAAATTCTAGCTTGTGTTCCATTTGGATAATTGTAAACAGATACAACACGAGCTATTGGATAAAATGTGTTTGAAATATAAAAACCAACAATATCATCTTGATTAAAAGTACCGGTAACATTCGTCAATTCAATTGTATTTGGTTGTGTCATATATTGTGACACATCAACACCATCAAAGAATGTTGAAACATTTGAATTTACTAATAGACCTTTAGCACGAACAATAATTCTTTGTGGTCGAATGTAAGGCAATATAGCAATATTTGTCAAATAACCATTTCCGTTATTTAATGTTGATGCAGTTGGATTATAAGATGTTGTTACAGAATTTTGCAATTGACTTGCATATGTTTTAGTTGTTGTTGTATCTGTAGTAGTTGTAGAGCTTCCAGAAGAAGTGGTTGTGGAACTATATGATGTATTAAATGTAGAAGTTCCTGGAATAGTTTGCCAATCACCCATGTTTGTATAATTTATACCATGTGATGCTTGATGAGCTTGTTGTGTTGGATCAGAATTCAAAATTGCAGGAGGTTGATTTACATCAACCCAGTTGTCCATTGGTGGATTTAATTGTAATTGTCCTTCTTGTACGGAAGCAGAAAAAGGATTAACAGAAATTTGATTGCTAGCTAATTGTTGAACAGCCAAAACTTCTGTTGTGTATGGCAAAGTGAATATATTTGTTTGCGTTCCACTTACGTTGTGAATTCTATATGTGCCTGTGGTTTTAAGTGTGCCTAAAGTTGAAAGAACAACAGGATTTTGCAACTGAAAATTATTTACAAGTTGTAGTGCTGTTAGTTGGTTTCTTCTAATATTAATATTTGCAGCAAACTCTGGATTTGACGTATCTGCTGTTGCAAATGTTGAGAAGTTATCAACTAAAATACCATTTTTAAATCTATTCAAACCAACACTGTCTGGAACTTGTAATGAGTTAGCATTTTGTTCCAAAATACTCAATGATGTATAGTATTCTAGATTGTTAATACGGCCTTCTAAATTTGTAATATCTTCTTTAGCCCAGCGTTTATGAATTATTTTATTCACTGAAAGATTGGGTGTTATGCCTTGTGGTGCTTCACCTGGAACATATGCTGTATATGGATCATGTAACAAGTTTGCAATTACCAAAGATCCAGCAGGTTCAATAGGCAGTGAAGGAGTTACAGCAGGATTACCTTGAACAATTAAGAAATTTCTATCTTTTGTCAAAACAAGTTTATCTTTTCTTGCTAGATAATATTGGTAAGTTCCTGTAAAGTTTGTTAAGTTACTCGGTAATAAAATACCAATATCATTTGTTGCACTTTGTGTTCCAGAATATTCCCAAATATAAGATGTTTGACCATTTACACGACAAGGTCTGAAATCAATACAATCTGCTAATTTGTAAACGATACCATCTTTTCCGGTATATGTTGGTATTTGTGCATATGCTTCCGGTGAGGTTGATACACCACCATAAGTAGAACCTGATGAGTTGTAAGATTGAATACTGAAATATCCATCACCTGAAGATGACTGTGTATGTGAATAGTAATCAACAACTACAAGAATATTACCCACAGGAAGAGGAGCACCAGGAATTAAAGATACTGAAGCATGGTCATAATAACTATCACGTTGACCGTTATCCAATGTGAAATAATTTGTAATATCTGTGTAATTAATTAATGAACCGGTTGGATTTGTACCAGCAATACCAGAATCTATAATTTTTGTAATTCTCTTAACGTCATTAACATACAATGACATTTTTCCATTTGATGAAATTCCTGACTTAGAAATTGCAATTTGTCCTTTTGACAAATCTTGGTATGCGTTTGTTCCAGAAACTGATGTTAAAGTTCCAACAGTAGTTGTATTACCTACAATTAAACCTTTAGATTTCAATACATAAGATGAAGAATCACCACTAGATGCTGAAACTTGAGCAATAATTGTCACAGTTTTGCCACTATATGCTGTAGAGGTTAATGTAGCAGTTGTTTTATCATCCGAGATTGAGATTGTATTACCTGAAGTATTAAAATCTAAAATACTTCCTGTAGAACTATCGACAACGATGAATAATTGTTGTGCTGCTGAGCCTGATAGTGTCCCAGTTCCTGTAAATTTTAATGGATTACTTGAATTGCCTGAAGTTGATGATAAAGAAAGTGTGCTGCCTGTGAATGTTTTTTGGCGATAAACTCTTTGTGTTGTATATGAGGTTGTAACCAATTGTGAAACATATGGATAACCAATTTTGAAAATCAATTCAGGTGTACCTGGACTATAAAGTATTGAATCGTTATTTGCGACACCATTTACTTTACCTGAAGCAGTATTAATATTAACGTTTGCACTTAGAGTATAAGAAGTTGTACCTGTTTTTTGTACAATAGATTCAACGTCATAACTCTGGAACAACAATGTGAAAGTTGTTGAAGTTGTGGGCACCACTTGTAAGTTTGAATCTACAGTAATCGTTTTTGTTGCGCCGTTATATGCTGTGATATTTTTTGTATCAGTAACACCACCTGTGTTAATCAAAACGTTCACATTCAAATAAGCATTATTTGCAGAAGAGAATGCACCAGTCACATCAAAGATACTGAAAGTTGTAAGTGTGCCTGTAGATGAAACGTTTCCTGACAGTGTGTTTGCTGTAATGTCAGAAATGTATGCGTTATAGATGTAACTCTTGGTGTTTGATCCTGTACCAGAAACATAGTTAAAATTGCGTATAAATGCAGTACCAACTAGAGTTGATGAATAACCTGTTATACCTGGTGAAGTATTAATACTTGCAGCAGGAACGCAATGCAAATCAACTTGTGGCATTGTGCTAATATCAAAAACGCCATTTGATGAATCTACAACATAGTAATTACCATAATCGGCATAAACAGGATTATTACTAATGTTTGCACTGGTTTGTGCTCTATTGTTTGTGATTTTTAAAGTAGATTGGTTTTCAACTCTATAACCATGCACATATGCAAGACCTTTGCTTATACTCAAATCATAAACCGAATTTGAAACAGTATTTGCTGAAGGTGTTAACTTAAAATCATTAACAATATAGTCACCATTGGTCTCATAATCTCGTTTAGCAAAATAATCATCAATAGTTGAGTAAACTGTGCCATCCACTTGTTTAACAACATTACCATTATTCACACGAACCAATTCAATAAAATTACTATCATTTCCCACAGTCAATGGTAGTTTAACCAAAGTTAATGTAATAACATAACGATCTGCACCTGGTGCTTGATAATTTGATGCTCCTGTAGCAGGATCAAGTAATGAAGAATCACTTACATAATCATAAATTGTTTCTGTAATTTGCAGACCAATACGATTATTTGGAGTATTGCCGTACTTATCTAAAATTATAGTTTGTGGATTAACTTGTACAAAATTTCCAATGTTATAATTTAATCCGGTGCTATTCGAAACTGAATAACCATTCACAACATAAAAAACACCATTTGCAATTGAAGCTGTTGATGATCTGCCAGTAGAACTACTTGTTGTTGTTGACGTTGCAACGGAAGCATAATATGTTGTTCCACTTGTGGTTTGTATTGTCATACCATCAGTAAATTTTTGTCCTGAAAGGTATGAGATAATTAATGTTGGTGGATCACCTGCTAAAGTTGATGTTGAGGTTGATTCGGATGATGCAATAACCTTAGCTAATACAATTCCGGATGCATCTTGAATTATTTGATCTTTAAAGTTTCCAGCAATTATTGTTGTTCCATTAAATGTACCATTCAATTTCAAATAGTAACAATTTTGATTTAGTGTTACTTGTCCACCAGATATTGGAGTATTTTGCGAGTAAATTGCACTTGCAAAATTTGAAATTTGATTTTGTAATATGGTCTGTGATTGTGTCAACTCACGAGCTTGAACTGCCGCTCCGGGTTTAAAAAGAATTCTATGAAAATTTTTAGATGGATCGAAGTCATCGTAATACGGACCTACATTAAAATTTATTGCCATTTTTTTCCTTTAATAACCTAGAATAAAACGAAATTGTTCGATACCATCAGAACTTCTTTGAACACCAGCTCTATTCTCTATATATGTAATATATCCTGAAAATGGTATTAGTGATGGTAATGATGCTGAAAATACTGTTCTAGAAGCACCAGATGTATAACCTGTGATCGATTGTCCAATAACATATGAACCTTTTGTATTTATCAGTTGTAAAACATTCGTAGATGTACTAAAACTCAATACTGTTCCTGAGAATACAATGTTGTTATTGATATCAAATTGTTGAACAACCTCATCAGCAATATAAACGTTACCTGCACCACTAGATAATGTTAATTGTGTCGATGTATTATAAATTGTACCGTTAGCTAAAACTGCGCCACTTGATCCATATATTTGTGGTTGTACCAATAAACCAACTTGTCTATAATTTACACCATCAACAGGTATTTGATCTTTTCCTGATGAATCCTTTTCTGTACCATTAAATTCAACTTGATACATAATGTTACTGCAACCTAATTCTGAAATTGGATCATATGCGTGGCCACCTACAGGAGAAATGGGAGCTATAGCTGTTGCGCCCGAGCTTGTTGGTGAAATAATTGCTAAGTTTGATGAAGTATAAGCAACAATTGAAACGTTTGCGTAAGTATAGTTTGAACCAGCATATCCCGCTTTCACCACAACATCTTTAATTACACCATTTACAACTTGTGAAGATGTTACATTTGCTATTACACCAGACCCATCTCCTGTTACAGTAACAACAACATAAGTATTAACTGGATCATAACCACTTCCTCCGTTCGTCACATTGATAACCTCAATGTCTCCAGAACCCGCAGTAGTCAGATATGGTTGTGGTGTATTAAAACTTGTTGGAAGCGGCATCCAGTTAGAATCCATGAAACTTTTTTTGCTGCCCGCATCAATAGTATACATGTATTTCCATTTGTAATAATCATTATCTTGGTATATGTTATTTGTACCATAAGAACCTGGTTGGAAATAAGGTTCTTGGGTGGAGATTCCACCATTATTATTTGCTAAGCATTTGAAAACTTGGTCATAACGATTTTTAACGTAGAAATTGTTAATCAATAAACCATTTGAATCTTTCGCTGTCAAATCCACATTGTCACTATAAGCAAAATAATTTGTGTTATTTGCCCAATCAATTCTTTGAATGACGGGACGAATATTACTTGTGTTTAATAACTTGGCCGCAAACATGTTTTTAAACACACTTTTTAAGTATTTTTGATCTTGTGTTGGTTGCGTTGGAATTTCAGTAGTATTATCAGGTGCATATGTCCAAGGATCTTCTTTACCTAAAAAAGCATATGTTGTATTGAATACTGAATTTTGAACTTTCGAAACAGGTGCATAGTAATCCAAAATGATTTGGTTTATTTTTGCATTGTTTGTAAGTAAATTTAAATTGGAATATGTTGTCATGGTCTATTTATCCCTTAATTACCAACTCCGATTAAACCCCAATTTAATACAATTGCGTCTGAATGTGAAGAACCGCCACCGGAATCAGAGTTGTATACTGAAATATTAAAACTACCAACAGCAACACCACCAACACACACCTGATATGGATTTGGTGTCGTTACTCCGTTTTGTATAGCGACAAAAGGTATGTCATTAACAT
>Ga0136644_10003217_pt1 | contig 12232 bp, 8 predicted proteins | sample C_130820_EF_Meta_FD_94780 | JGI IMG/M metagenome (GOLD analysis project Ga0136644, IMG submission 94780) | Freshwater microbial communities from Lake Croche, Canada to study carbon cycling - C_130820_EF_MetaG (v2) (version 2) | ecosystem: Environmental > Aquatic > Freshwater > Lake | place: Lake... | reverse complement strand
GCGCTGCTAAATCTGCGTATAATTGTAGAACTACGGTTGAGCCAGGAATTGCCTGCTTTGCAGGGCGCTTGTCAGCGACACTACGAATAAGGGGTTCTGAACGCAACGCGAATTCTAACAGTCGGTCATACGCTGTCTGTACTAAACCAGCTCCACCAGCGGTTCCGCCGAGGGTGCTTGAGCCTGTACTTGAATAGGCATTAGCCATTGTTCACCTCCAAGGTGATTTAAGAATTACTATGGATATTAATTGCCTTGAATTAGTTGAGTAAGTTCTTCTGCGTTAGCCGCATTTAAAACTCTGTTCAATAAGTCTTGGGCTTTGTCAGGGGTTGTACCTAACTGAGTAACTACATCTTGCTGCCGTAAGGCTGCTCGATTAAGTTCTTGTTCTTGGTTTACCTCAGGCTCCTTTGTTAATCCAAACAAGTCGCCGTTATCATCAAGCCAGTTATTAACTGACTCTTCGTTAACGTCTTCTAAGTCTTTAAGGATTAAACGTTGTGCCTTTGGATTGACACCCTTCTTGTCTAGGACATCTTTGACTATACGCTCACGCTGCGACTTGGATAATCCCTCAAGTTGCTCAGTAAGTTCCTTAATACGTTTCTCGTCATTACGTTTGGCTTTTCGCAATTTTTTAAGTAAATCGCTTCCATCCATTTGTGTTTCAAGACCGTTATCTTGGTCGTCTTCGTCTTCATCCCAGTAGTTGTTGCTCATAGCAACCCACCCTTCTATTCGTTTGTTTAGTCGCAAGCCTCAGGTTCCAATTGGGGAATCGGTCTGGCTCTTACTACCAGTCTTTTACGCTGTGTGTGCTGGTCGGCCACACAGGATTCTATTTAGTATTGCCCTGAACTAGATGATTTATTTAAATATTGAGTTGAGAAAGAACCTCTACTTGTTCCAGCAGAACCTTGAAATCTTCCTTGTTCTTGTAATTTAATTTGTTCAAGTTTATTTTGTTCTTCAATGTTTTTTTCAAATACTGCTTTTTCTGCCTGGGCAGTGGTAAATTGTCCACCACTTAACTGTGCTAGATTATTTGCTCTTTCAAGATTTTTTACTTGACCGAATCCAGTTAATGCTTGTTGATAATCAATACCCATGTTAGCAAGGTTTTGTGCATAGTCTAGACCAACCCCAGACACACCTTGTGTACCAGCGGCTGAAAGAACAGATATACCCTTAATTTTATTGCTTAACTCTTGAGCACCAGCAGTGCCAGTTAAAAGAGCCTTTGCAAGAGATGTTCTATCTACGCTTGGGAAATAAGTATTAAGGTCTGCTTTAAGAGCGGCAGGTGCTGTATCAATTGTATTAAAAACATCACTTATTAAGTTTGCAACCGTTAAGGCAGATTTTCCTTGACCTATCACATTACCTAAAAATTCCTGAGTAGCCAAATCACCAAGTCCAGCCTGATTTAAGATGTCACCCATTTTAGACTCTGCGGCAAAAAATTGAGCAATAGTTGGAACTTCAACTGCCATTCCAGCATTAAATTTATCTTCTAAAGCAAATAGTCCTGTAAATCTTTTTGTAAATTCTGGTATACTTTTATCTTGTCTTGCTTGACGAATTGCTAAATTTAAAGATTCATCAATACTTGAACCACTCTTATAGAATCCAGATACAATGCTATAAAGTTGTTTTACATATGGTTGAGATGCTTCGGCTTTTCCAAATACTAACGCAAATGTATTCATAAATGTATCTGAAGCAAGAGTTCTGTCAGTTAAAGATGTATCTTTATTACCTGATTTTGCTGCTGCATCAGCCGCTGCTTTTGCTGCTGCTGTTTCTGCTGCTAGTTGTTCTGGTGTTTTTGTACTTGTTGTTGATTTATTAACATAATCACTAATACTAGTTTGACCAGATATTACTTTTCCAGTTAATGGGTCATATGCAACATTAGGTGTAGATGTTGTAGATGTTGATGTTACAGGTGCTGGAGTTGAAACACCAGCAATTGCTGCTTGTGCCTGTGCAATGCCAGTATCTGCATTAACTACTGCTAAAGCATCTCTTACTGCTTTTTCCTCTGCAGACATTTTAGTTGCCATTAGAATCCAGCCCCCATTGCTCTAGCAAGTCCAACAGCAGCATCTCTAGCATTTTCATTGGCCGCAGTTGTTAACTCATATTTAGGGCTAGCAAGTGCCATACGTTTTACATCAGCATAATTCAAAGTTGCACCTTTACCATCTGCTCCGCCTGGGCGAAGATATTGAGATACGATAGGGTCATCCAATCCAATAGTTGCTGGGTCTACTTCCCATGTCTGAGCAAGTAAATTAATTACTGGTTGAGCAATTCCTTTAAGCGTTAATGTTGGGTCTTTTTTTAATCTATCAGCAAGCATAGGGTGTTCTTGAATAGCAATTTTTTGTAAATCTGCTGTGTAATCAGTAAGTGATTTATTGCCCCTAGCAATTTCTTTTGCTGCTGTTGCAATCTCAGCATCTGATACTCCAAGAATATTAAAATCTTTAACTAGTTGACGAACCTGAGATATTGTAGCAAGATTCTTTCCAGCAAGTGTCTTATCATCAGCAAAATTAACCTTAGACCATACATAGTCTTTAGCAAAGTCAGTTGGCTTAAAGAATGATGCATAAGTTGTAGTCATTAAACTGCTGACTGTTTTTGCCAAATCTGCTGGAGTTGCCCCAGGAGTCATTTTAGATTGAGCGTCTTTAATAACAATCTGCATTTGAGCATTTGCTGATGCTTGAAACTTAGCAACAAAGTCTTTTACATCTGCATCTGTAAATGCTCCAGTATATTGGGCATCTTTAACAGCCGTTGCAAGTAAAGTCTTTGCTGCCTCTGGTGTTAATTTTAATGCGTCTTTATATGTAGTAGATTCATTAGTATTAGTAAATCCAGCCATAGTTGTTACTTTATTTTTAGCAGCAGCATCTATTTTAGATTTAAGAAATGTTCTAAATACTTCTATTTCTTTAGCAGTATATTCTTTTGTGAATGCTTCAGTAGTGGTATCAATGCCTGCATTAGCAGCGGCTTGAATTTCTTCAGCGGTTAATTTTGCCATTAATTTATCCCTACTATTGTTTTATCCATTTTATCATTTATAAAATATCTTCTAATAAGTTCTTGAAGATTAGGTTCCCATTGAGAAAGATTTTGAACTAAATATTGTTGGTATCCAGCAATTAACATTCTCTTTCGTGGGTCTCTATCTCCTAATGCTTGATATGCATCCACATATTGATTTCTCATAGAAATGAAATTGCTAACATCTTGCCACATTTTAGTGTCTCCATGTTTGGCCATAAACTCAACATTGTTTACAATGGTTTCAAGACCTTTAGCATAGTTATATGAATTGTTTGAATACTTAGGGTTATTGTACCTATCAAACCATTCTGGACTTTGAGGTGCCAACACATTTAAAGCATAGTTTTCAAGTTCTGCTTTTAATTGTGGAACAGATGTATAATCTGTTTTGCCTTGTGCTAATGCTTGAGCATTAAGTTTATCTTTTTTATCATTAAATGCAATTTGAGCACGATTAACTTGACGCTCTGTTTCGTATTGTTCTGGAGAAAGTTTAATTTTATTTAATGGAATATTTCCAGGAAGTTTAGTATTAGGGTCATTTAATATTTTATAAATACTAAGGTTCCACTCTTCTGGTTTGGTTTTAATATCTAAAGTAAGCATAGATACTAACTTAGGGTCTAATTTAGCAAGACTTTCAGTCAATTTAGGATTTTCTTGCATAACTCTGTCATACGTTTTTACGGTAGATGGAATCCAAGCAACCTGTGTTTTACCACTATAAGTTACTCTATCTAATGGGAAATTATTTCCAAGCGTAGCAAGCATTTCTTTGCCTGCAAGGAATTTGGCATCAACTTCAGTATTTCCATTAACGACCCATTTATTAACTAAAGTTTTGTAATAATCAGTATATAATTGCATTGGGTCTGTATCAACCTTGATAGGAACTCCAGCAAAGGATGCGAACTGCCATTGTGCTTTTGTCTTGTACATATTTCTTACATCTTGACGCACTGTATCTAATCCAGGAAACTTTTGAATTCCCATCTCATCAAGAGTATGATAATAATCAGCAACTGATTTGACAGAGTTTAAGAAATCTGCTTGAGATTCTGGACCTAGTAAATATTTCATATATGAATCAAACCATACTGGACGCAGTCCTGCCCCTAAAGATGTTTGAGTTCCATATGGAAATAGAATTTCATAATTACTTCCAAGAACTTGCTTCATTGTATCTTCAGTTGATGGTTTCCATTGTTGTAATTTTCCAACACCAATAGCAGCAAAAAATGATGGTCCAGGTAAGTTAAGTAAAAATCCAATTGAACGAGCACTTAATCTAATACCTTTGCCTTCAAAGAAACCAAGTTCTCTTGACATTGGTAATACTAGGTGTGTAGCATCTAATGGATTAGTTACTGGTTCTCCATATTTATCAATACCAAATGATGTAAACATAGAATTATAACTATGTAAAAATCCAGCCACTCTAGTAGGATTTTGAATTGCTAATCTACCATAACGATAAAATGCATTTAATGATGCTGATGGGAATGCAGTAAGAACTCTTGACGCATAAAGACCACGATTTTGTCTACGTATAGTATAGAACGTTTTTTCTGTTTCAGAGACTACTTCTCTAGTTGCAGATTGACGCAAAGCATCAATCCTAGCATCTGTTATTTTAACACCTTGTTTTGCAAGCACATCTGCTTTTTTAGCCATTATATCAACAAATACTTTATCTGCAAATCCCCAACGGATTGGATTTTCTGGAGCAGCAAGTTTACGGAATGTCCATCGAGAAAAGTCTGCTATTGCTTTATCAATTTTTGCTAAACCTCTCGGACCAACTAATCCATCTGAAGCCAATTGATAGTTAAGTTCTGTTGGGTGAATAGCACTTAATTCATCTAAGTTTTTTCCCATTAGTAACTGTAATTGGTTAGCGGCTACTGGACCTTCTAGTGCTGCTGCTTGTGCTGCTTTACTGGGTAGGTATCTATTGACAAAGGAAATTCGAGCACGAACAAAGTCTGGAATCATTCCTTCAGTATAAACACCAAATTGTTCGATATAAGATGGATTTGCTTTTGCCCATGCAATTAAATCTTTAGGACTCTTTTGAGCAAGAATCTGGTCAATTAAAGGGTCTCCACGAAATTGACGATTTACTATGTATTCCAACTCAGAAAAATACAGTGGATTATTTACATCAGTTATCGTATTGGGAGATTTACGCATAAGAATTGATTGTCGAGTTCCAACATTCATTTCATTTAAGTATGTGTTTCCAACAGTAGCAGTGTTAGAAAGTTCTTCCTTTAATGCATCACCAACTTGATTCTTATTAAATAATGAATCTATTTTATAATATTGACCCTTATACCATTTGTAATGAACGTCTTTACCATAATAACGCTTAGTATAATCAGCACCTTTATCTTTTAAATGTGCCTCATCAACATACTTATCGCCAAGTTCTTTAAGGCTGTTTTCAATAATTTCATATTGTTTTGCTATTGCATCGTTAACTTCAATAAGTTTAGATGAGTTTGGAATAAGTGTGTGTGTCTCAGCACGGGCAGCATTAAGAGCAAATTGAGCCTCGGCTATTTGGTTTCCGTATTTACCGCCTGCTTTTTCTTTAAGATATTTTATGCGACGGTCTAAACCAGAAAATGTTGCAACTGGAGTATAATCCCCATGTGGCTTTATAGCGGACATTAAATCAAGTTCAATCTCATCAACAAGTTTTTCTGCTGCTCGTAAATCTTTAAGGACTTTTGGTCCATTTAAAGAACGAGTCATAGGAGAAAGATTCTCTGTTTCAAAGAATGCAAAAAATTCAGAATTAAGAGAGTTTAAATTTACTACCGCTGCATCTAATTGAGAACTTTTAGCCTCTACCAAATCTTGATAAGATTTAAGTTCACTTTTTGTGCGAATCTTTTGTACTGTACCTAATGCACGATTTTTATTATTTTTAATTGAGTTTTTAGCCATAGTAGGAATTGATTCTAAAATATGTCCTAATCCAACTGCTAAATATGCGCTAAGCATTGGCTCGGCAATTGATTGCTTAGGAATATATGATGGTCTAGCAAGAACATCAAAAGTCCAGTAACGGTTAGTTGCTTCGTAAATAGCCTTGGTTACTTCGGCTCCAACAGAACCATATTTCTTTAATTGTCCTTTTTCGCTGGACCTAATAATTTCTTTTTCAATAACATTCCAAGGTGCAAAACGATATGAGTCAATTAACTGACGTTGAGTTTGAGGGTCAATTGTAACGCGGTGTCCTTGAGCGTCAATTCCCATTCCCTTTTCAGCAAATTGTGAATGACTTGTAGCAATACGGCCACGAATATCATTTACGAATCTTTCAATTGCAACATCATCATAGAAACCTTTAGTATAAGCAAGGTGTTTTCCAAGATTCTCATCTACTTTTTCTAATACTGCTTTACGAGCAATATCATTTTTTGCTCCAACAAATTCATTTATTATATCTCGTCTATATTGGCTTGTTGACTTTGTCTCAGGAGCCATTCCAGGTTTTTTAGGTGGAGCAATAACAATTTTATTGGTTCCATTAGCAAATAAATCTAAATCATCAAGCATAGCATGTATTTCTACCATGCCATCTAGGGGTCTTGCTCCAGAAAATGTAACAATTCCAAGAGGTTTGTATGTTCCAGTAAAGCGAATTGCTCTAGTGACTAAATGATTTCCAAGAATTCTTTCTTCCCAGCCACCAATATCAGTAAAGTCTCTACTTATAACACCACTTTTTACAACGCTGACTCTATCTTTTAATGCAGCAAGTTGTTTTGCTCCCAGTTTAGGCTCCATTGGGAAGTAATCTTTGCCACCACCACGAGGTGATTTTGCAATAGGGTCCATAACTGTTTCATAATATTTTTTATGTTCTGGAGTTTTAATTCCATTATCATATAATCTATTAATTCTATCTAATGCATCACCTTCTGGGTGATAAATTCCACCATTATCAATTGCTTTAGTTTTAAATGTATTGGTTACTTCAGCAATATGACCAAATTCAGATGAACCAGATGCAACTAAACGCTCAATTGCTGGTAAATATTGTTTATCAGCAAGAATCAAATCAAGGATAACATTAGGGTCTTGTGTTTCTCGAATAACATCAATCATTCTTGAATTTGTTGTATATTTTTCAAGTCTGTCAATAATTTGTGATACATCATTTGTATCTGCTAGGAATTTTACATCAGAAGCACTGTTGCTAAACTTACCCTTAGTTCCATTAGACTCAATGAATAATAATCCATCTCTTGCTTCAGTCTCAAAAGTAGTAAGTGCTTTACCTGTAGTTGCTAGGCCCATGGCCTTGCCACCAATCATGCCAATTTTACCAATACCACCACCAGCAAGTGTAATAAGAGCATTGCTCACTACAAAGTCACCTGTACCAGTATAAATTTTTCCTACAATATTATCAGAAAAATTCTTTTGAATATCAGCATCATCCCACAAATCAACATTGTTTAAATTTGTTCCAGCAATAATTGATATTGCATTTTGTGCTATACTGCCTTTAATTAATGATGATTGAGTTAAAGCCTGGAATACGGAAACTTCTTCGGTTCTGTTCCATGCTGCTTTAATATCATTTAACTGAAAGCCTTTTTCAAACTCACCTGGTTGATATAGTGCTGAATTATCAACATTGCTTAAAAGTGCTGCAGTTCCTACGCCTCGTAAACCTTTTGATACAACTGGCTCAACAACATTATGCGCAATTTTTAATGTGATATCATTGCTTTGCGCTTGTCTATTGGTTTGATATTTAAGGTTTTCTTTTAATCCTTGAGAAGCAGCCTCGGTTAATCCTTGTGCATTAAGTATTGGGGAAACTCCCATTTCAATACCAGCATTTACGGCTATTCCAGATACTACACTTGATGGACTTGGAATGCCAAAAGGCATTGCTTGTCCAACGAAACCAAGAGCATTTTCAGCACCAGTTGCAATTGCTTTGCCTGCAGGTTTGGCAATATTGTCTAGGAACGAGTTCCATAATGACATTGTTACCTCCTTGGCATTCCACTAACATAGTCTCTTCCGTCATTTCCCTTTGGAGAGTCACCAGTTATTGCTTGAATAAAACTGTTTCTATCTTGTACCGATTCCCAAGGAATCATAGCAAGACTTATAGCAACTGCTGCATTTTCATAACCTAATGAATTAGCAAATTGGTCTATATGGTCGTAAAGAGTTCCTTCTCTCCATTTATCCACTAATTTGTCCAGACAGGTAACTAAGAAAACGCTTATATGAATCTGGAGCATCTTTAAGTTGTGCTGCTCTTAACATCGCTGGGTAATATTTTTTAACAACTGCTAAATTATCTGTAGGTCTAGTTTCTCCAGAAATGTTTGATGGTAATGCTTCAGAACCAACTCCAGGACCAAAATCTACTCCAGCAGTAATATGTCTATCTGGTGTTGCTAATGGGTCTGTTAATGTTGCTCCTGATGGAGTACGTCTTTCAAATGGTGTTGGGGTTGGTGCTGCTGGAGATGCTGGACCTGCAGACATTGGTGCACTCTTTTGCTGTTGCATTAATTGTTGTCCTTGTCCGTATGGCATTCCTGAAATATATCGAGATGGTTGTTTTCCAGATTGTCCTGCTCCACCAGTAGCAGAAATATTTGCAGGATTGTTCTGTGGTGCTGTAGGGCGCATACCGCCGCTATTTTGATTACCAGCCACGTTTCCTCCTACTTAATTTTTCTAGGTTGTTCTTTTGATATATAAGGGCCAGCAGTAAATGCTGTAAGTTTAGATGCTATTTCCATTGCCTCAAAAGCATCTGCTCCTGCATATAAAGCACCTAATGCATAGGTTGCTCCAGAGCCTGCAGCATATACTCCATCTGCAGATTTGCTTATTGATAATTCTTGGTCAACATCAAATATTTCTCCACCAACAGCCATTATAAACTGAAAGCGATTTTCTTTACTATCTTCTTCAAAATTGTAACCGTTTGATGACATACATTTGCGCAAAGATGGCATTGCCTTTACAATCATAAAATGATAAAGGTCTTCTTTATCTTGCTTTGTAGGAGTTGGTGGCTCCCAAATATGTTGTGCTATATCGCAAGGTAATGTTTCACCAGAACCAGCAATTAAAAACATACCGTTTTCTGAAATCTTTTTTACTTCAGGATGTGTATAAATTCTACCATCTGCATCAGTTGTTTGGCTATCAGCAACTATGAAACAACGGTCTTTATGTTCTAATCCTATAATTGTTGTCATTGTCCCCTACTTAATTAGCCCTTGGTTACTACTCTTGCGTTACCTTTTCCACTTGATGATAAACTTGAAAGAATTGATTGAATGTCAGGTGGTGGCGTTGGAGCAGCCATTGGAGCACCTTGTTCTGGAGGAAGAGAGCCTCCTACTGGGGCACCAGAGGGAGCAGGGGACGTTTGCTCAACCGTTGGATTAGAGGCACCAGTAGGAGGGACTTGTTGCTGCGGTGCAAAAGTTGCCTCAATAGCATCTTCTAATGCTTGTCCCTTTTGGCGAGCCTTGATTACCGCTGCAATTTTTCTTACTACTTCAGAAGCATCCTGTCCTTGTGTTGCCATCTGTGGTATTGCTTGAGTATATGCAGTTAATGAACCAAGTAAGGCTGAACGCATATCTTCAATTTCAATTTTTTCAATTTCTTGACTTACGTTAACTGTAAATGGCAACTCACGCATAGCCATATCTTTAGAGATTAATTTACCTCCAAGTGCTTGTAACATAAAAATAAGACCTTGCGCTGGATTAAGACCAGCAAGCATACCATAACGAACATCAGCAGAGTAATCTTGTTTAATATCTTTAGTTGGTTTATATACAACTTCGTATGGTGAACCAGAATCAACGCCACGAATAGTTTTTTCTTCTGGATAAATTATTTCATCAGCCTCAAAGCAAATTTTAATTACGTCACGAAGTGCTGCTGCAAAAATAGCCTGTGCTGATTTAACTTGTGTATCAAATGCTCCAAGAAGGGCTTGCACACCTTGACCTGTAACAACAGATGCACTAATGTTTCCAGTTCTTGATTCTGGGTAACGAGCACCAACTCTAAGTTCAGAATTAAGTAAACTTTGTTCCGTAAATGCGCCTTGCGGTAATGTAAGTTCTACACGTCGAACACCCGCTGGGTTAGCAGTACGGATAACCGCATCGCCACCCAACTGGAGTTCTTGTACATCTTGTGGAAGTACAATTGGTGCCTGTACTGATTTCTCCGCTGCTTCCATTGCCAATAAGGCGAAACGGTTGCGGAGTAATTGAATTCCAAGTACATCATCAAACTGTCCACGTAATTCGCTGTCAATAGACGGCTTACGTGCAACAATTACCATCATCTTACCAAGAGGATTCTTGGCTTGAGATAAAATTAAATTTTGTTTTGTGGGTATATAAATAATTGATTGGTCTTTGTCATAGTACCGAATCATTTCTATTTGAGCATTTAAATTTTGACCGTATCCATCACGACCAAGTAACTCTCTTTCAAACTCTGGAAATTGGCTTATTAACTCGCCCAGTGTAAGAGAATATCTTTTAGCAAAAGCAATGCAACGGCCATAACGGTCAAACTCTGGATATGAACCAATTGGGTTTTCAATACGAATACGAGGAAGTTTTGACTCATCATCTAATTCAATTATAAATGGAATGAAACCATAGGTTATATACCAGTCTGCTCCTGAGTACATTTGTACCGAGAGGTCAGAATGTTGAAAATAATTACTAGCAATACGAGTACGCTTATCGGCAAAAACACGAGCACGGTCACTGATTTGATTAGCGGCTGAGCAGTTAATCGCTGGAAGAGGTGCCATAACTTCCGAAAGGTCCCTGGCAACAACATCAATAAAATTTGCCACGACATTAGCGTCTACTCCTTCTGGAAAAAAATTAGGGTACACGTCAGCAATTTTACCTTTGCGTACAGCAAGTACATCAAGGTTGCGAGCATCGCGCTCTGTGTTCCTATAGCGTAAGGATTGAACCCGTGCTACTACTTGCTCAATTGATAATGCCATTATATCCTTTAGTTGTAGGTCTCAGCCCATTGTTCTGAAAAGGCTTCGTCTAAATTGATTTCGTATCTTTTGTTTTGTTGTGCCCTGGTAGCCCATCTATTATTTTGATAGTTACCAATCTTGCTTGACTTCTGCATTAATTCTCTGCAACGGATAATAGCAAACCATAAAGCCATAACACAGTCAGTTGGGTTTTTAGTATTAGGTTTCCAAATTATAAGTTGTTGTATTAAAGACTTAAGTCCTTCAGAGCCTTCATTGCTTGGAAATTCTAATATGTTGTTATCTTGGAATCTACCATCATGTGATGTACCAAGTAGGCTAGCCATAGAGGCTACGCCAAATCCTACGTCCCATTTATTTTTACCAGTAAAGTGTGAGTTAAGTTGACATCCATAAGATGCTAAATAGTCACGCAGTTCTGTATCCATAGCATAGTACTTTTGGTGGGCGTTAATTTCAACCCGAAACTCTTGAGGTTTAAACTTTTCTACCCATTCCTTGATAAGAGCATTTTCTTTTTGAGGGGTAGGGTCAACCATGTTGACGCAATCTAAAACATATATTTTACCATCAACACGATTGTAAGATACAGCCACAAAGGCTGACCTGCCCGTTACTGCTGGGTCAAATCCAATAATAGTATAAGTTGAACTTATGTTCTTGGGGTGCCCTGGCGTTTCTGATTTAAGAGGTCCACGCTTTCGCATACCGTTAACACATCCTGCAACAATTGTTGGCGAGAATATGGAATCGGATTGGACATCTTCTTGCTGGTAGACCATAGCCCAGACACTCGGAGCAACTTCAGACCGCCTTGTAAATAGCGAGGGTCCATCCCATTTGGGATATAGTCCTTGCTCATTAGGTTCGTCCTGTTCTCCTTCAGCCCTGTCTGTCCAAGGCCAAAGTGTTTTCCACTTCTTTGGGTCTTCATCAAATTCTAATACGGCTGGCATAGCCATGTATGTGAAAGGAGTTTTCCCGCCAGTCCATTGGTCAGGGTCTCTAATCATTTTATATAAATCTATAGGTGCGACACGGGTTCCTACTATAAGTAATTTTCCGTGCCGACCCAGTCGGGTGATAACT
>Ga0136644_10003214_pt1 | contig 12236 bp, 12 predicted proteins | sample C_130820_EF_Meta_FD_94780 | JGI IMG/M metagenome (GOLD analysis project Ga0136644, IMG submission 94780) | Freshwater microbial communities from Lake Croche, Canada to study carbon cycling - C_130820_EF_MetaG (v2) (version 2) | ecosystem: Environmental > Aquatic > Freshwater > Lake | place... | reverse complement strand
GGTGATTCTGTTTCATGAATTTCCCAGGAATCTTCTTTTGATAAAAGCTTTCCATCTAATTTTTCCACAGGCATAATTGGAAACAGAGTATCAATAAGACTTACAGCATATCTACATAAATCAAACGATGGGTTTGGATATATCTCTTCCTTCCTACCATTTTTAGCACAATCAAAATGAAATTGGCCTTCTGCATCTCCACCATAACTATAATCATCGCTAATAAACCATTTTTGCTTTATGCGAAAAATAGAACGACCAAAATCTATAATTCTGAAAATACGTCCATACGTAGGAACACGCCAAATGATTCCAGAACGATTCCTATAAAACAACCATTCTTCCTCAGTAAACGCCCAAACAATATTATTCGTATGTAAATCATTATGAGTAAATCCAAGAACTCCTTGTGCTGCACATAATGCCGCAATAATTTGAAACGTCCAAGCAATCCAACGCGCTTCCCAATCTGGAGAACCTTGTTGGGCACCTACAAGAGTATCATTTTCCAACATATCATCTAACACACCTTCCATTTTTTCTTGAAATATTAACATAACAGGATACTCTTTAAATTCAGAATATACTGAATATACATTTTCATCAAATGTAGATTGTGAGTCAGAATAATCGGTTGAATCAGACGTCGATGTATCAGAAGATCTTGTTTCAAAAGAATGAACGCTTTCTAGTTCCACAGACTGGCTTATATTTTCATTTGCAATTGAAATAGATTCACTAAACTCGGAATCGCTAGAAGTATATGAGAATGCTGTTGACCGCATAGATGATTGCGGTGTTTTAAATAAACTAGACTCAACTGATTCATTGTCCTCTCGTTCAATATATAAATCAAATTCGCCACTTCGTTTCTTATTCCAAAATTCTCTATATCTTCTGAAACTGTTAAATTCATCGTTGATATTAAAACGATATTTCTCAGCAATTGCTTTGAATCCACCATAAAACAAACAAAAATGGGGAGAAACACCTCGCTCACGAAGTTGTCCTAAAAGATAATTTGCCAATGTATCAATATATGCTTTATTCATTGGATTACTCATTTTTTCTTGTACGCGATTCTTCCCTTTCACAGAATGCTTATAATACCCTTTTAGACTGAGAATTGGGTCTAAAATGTGTGTCACTTTACAAAACGAGTTACTATCCTTTTTTACACCCTCTTTAGAAATTGTTTCAATTATACATTCTCCACTACCGTGGAAATCTTTTATTTTTAAAAAGATACTATCTGAATTTAATTGACCTTCTGAAGTTTGTTCTCCTAGAATCTCTTGAATAATTGGTGTTAGTGTTGTGACCTCTTTATAACCGCCTAGCACAGGAATACGTGAATATTTTCTCCATGCAGGTATTGTTATATCAATTTGTTGTAATAAACACGGATCCATTCTAACCAAATAGTTTCCTTTGAAGATCAATTTCATTACGCATTGTAGTTTTTTTTCTTCGTTTTTTTTCAATCGTAGAACAGTCTCAAAGAATGACAGATAATTGCGCAGCACTAAATGTTGGTATCCGGAAGTTTGATATGAGAATGATTCCTCAAGATGCCGTATGTGTTTTTATTGGTAGGCGACGAACTGGAAAATCGACGCTCGTTCGTGATCTCTTATTTCATCATCAAGAAATGCCATTGGGAACGGTTATTAGTGGAACTGAAGAATCGAACCAGTTTTACAAGAAATTAATCCCACCTCTTTTTATTCATGGCGATTATAGTGCTGTTGTTATTGCTAATTTCTGTAAACGCCAGAAAGTAATTATGGCAAAAATCCAGAAAGAAATTGAAGCATATGGGGCTGGTAAAACAGATCCCCGTGCTTTTTTAATCATGGACGATTGTCTATATGATGACAGTTGGTTACACGATCGTAATATTCGTTATCTTTTCTTAAATGGACGTTGGTTAAAAGTATTTTTCATTATTACCATGCAATATCCTCTTGGTATTCCACCTATGTTACGTACAAATGTGGATTATTGTTTCATTTTAAGAGAACCTTATGTGACAAATAGAAAGCGTATTTTTGATAATTATGGTAGTGCTTTTCCAAGTTTTGAATTCTTCTGTCAAGTCATGGATCAATGTACACAAAATTATGAATGTATTGTTATGAATAATAACTCGCAAAGTAATAAATTAGAGGATACTGTGTTTTGGTATAAGGCTGAAATGCATGGAGAATTTCGAATTGGTGCTCAGGAATTTTGGACGCATGCTATGGCAAATACAAAAGATAAAGATGGTGATGGAGGGAATGAATATGACGCAAACGCGGCAAAACGTTTGAAAGGACCAATGATTCAAGTTCGTAAATTTCCACAAAATTAAAGAAGTATAGAGTAGTAATGAAGGATTTAACGTATTCTTTAATAATTATTTTTGCTTTGGGATTATTACTTGTCCTTCTTGGAAGACCTGTATGTGAGGGATTTGCTTCTCCTTCTGCTCCAAGATGTGATGTAGATTCTCCTTGTCCGGGTCATTTGAAATGTATTAACGGGTTTTGTGCAAAAACAGAGCGTGAAGATATTGTTGAAAAGGAAGAAGTCCCTCTTCTCTCTCCTGGTTCACCAGCACCTTATTTCTAAGAATTAAATAGAATGAAGAAGTTTTATATAAAAACTGTGACGTGGTATGCAATGATTGGTCTTCTTGTTGCGGTAGCTCTGTTACCTTTATTAAAAGCATCTGCTCCCCAGTATTTCCCATCGGTAAGCGGATTTACCAATCCTGTTGATTGTCAAGGGGTTGTATGTGGCGAAGGAGAATTCTGTAGGGAAAACAAATGCCTCAGAGTTACAGCTCCTAATACTCTTGGCGTTCCGGTTGGAAATGTGTAAAAGGTGTTTTTCTGATATCAATTAGTATATTGGATTCCAATATATTAATTAATACGTTTACCAAGGCTTTGTATGCTTTCTAAGCGTTACTCCTTCTTCTCTGCTGCCATTTTTCTTTGGATTGCTAAATCGGCGGGGCCGGAAAATAGGCCATCATACGACGACGTTTCTTCCTTTTGTAGGGTTAGACTTACGTCGTTTCCTGCATTTGCAGAGGCTGATGCAGAAGCAGAAGCAGAAGCAGAGGCAGAGACACTCTCCTCAACAACACCACAAACACCAGCAACAGATTCAGCCTCTTCCATACTGCGAGTCTTCATAGAAGATACCTTGCGATTCTTTTGTTCTGTGTAAAAGGTGTCCTTTGCTTCTTCGTTCTCGCGATACTTCTTCATCAATGTATTCAGCTCATCATTGGCATATTCTTGCTCCTTCACATTATTCGGATCAGGCTCCCATGCCATCCACTTTCCAACAGCTCCCATATAAATATTAAATGACGGGTCTGATTTCTGTAGACGCTTTGCCCTCACAGAAGCCTCTGCTTCTGACGCAAAAACACCCCGCACTTTAATTCCACGCATGGTCGTTGTAAAGTTATTCAGTTTGAAAAACTCCTCTTCCAGCGAAGAAGAATTCTTAAATAAGAAATCATCGTATTCCTTCTTCATTTCCGAAGATGTAAGCTCAGCCATGTTTTTACGTGTGTATTGCTGGAAATCTTCCACGACCCTATCAACACGTAGAAGAGAATTACGAACTTCAACAGAAGCACCACTTAGATCCATCTTTTCCAAACTTCCGGCTAGAGTTTCAAGACGCGTATTAATGGCTTGTAGTTGCTGACCCATCCACGCCTCCAACTTACTCGTCTTCCACTGAAGATGATAATCATTCAGGAATTTCGTAAAGAAAAACAAATCCTTTTGTGCCAGAATTTTCTCAGGACTCAAAAAACTCAATAAGACAACCTTCTGGCTAGAAATCTCAGGATCTTCCGTCAAATAATCTTCTTCGTCTTTATTCATTCTTCACATTTCTTTTTACAATACTTTAGACCTAAGAATCTCGCCCGTTTTAAAAAAATCTATTGAATAAATATAAGTCAAGATGGACATGAACGATCTTTTGACCCGCATTATCAAATACGTTGTGGAGGGTGTTGCAGTGGCGTTAGCACTTGTGTTTATACCCCGGAAGAGCCTACCTCTTGATGAAATCTTAACTGTTACAATCGCCGCCGCCGCAGTCTTCGCCGTTCTAGATATTTTTTCACCTAGCATCGGTGTGACTGCACGTCAGGGCGCTGGATTCGGTATTGGCGCGAACCTCGTAGGATTCCCCATGCCTCGTTAAATAGTCTTCATGGTACACTCAATCCCACTATTCAATATTCTTATTCATGTTTCATGAGAAACATACATGAGAATTTTCAATGAAATGTTTCCTACATAAGGGCATATACATTTCCTCTCCTCCGATACATATTGTGCTGGATTCTTTTGCATCTGTCGTCGCCTTTGCAATACGAGCAGAAAAGATCGCCTCAGTTCCATCAGAACACCTTTTACACAAGGCATTTAACTTTATAACACGGTCGCAAATTGGAATCAATTGTAAAATATCTCCAAACGGGTTTCGATTCGAATCTCCGTCCAATCCTACGACAATTACATTCTTTTTATAGACTTCAACTAAACGTTGCACGACATCATATAATCCGGCGAAGAATTGAGCTTCTTCAATAATTACTAGATGTGATGATTCAAAGTCGCTGAGCCTAAAGATATCTTCTATGTTTGAAAGAGCATTTGCTTCCATCGTCTGTGAATCGTGTGTCTTTATTAGATTTGTATTTGTGATATATCGTACATCTAAGCTTGATGTAATAATTAACACCTTTCTACCGATGCTATGCTCTCTCTTTACCTTTTTTAAAATTTCGGAAGATTTTCCTGCAAACATCGGTCCAAGTATGATTTCTAGACTCATTGTTGATACAAGTAGGGCTTTTTCAAAGTATTGATGCTAAGCTCAATTTTTAGACCGCTTCACATTACTAATGTCCAGCGGTCGGCGGCAAACGGGCATTTTAAATGCCCGTTGGTCTAAAGTCTCTTATACCTTCTGTCTAAAATCTTGTCTTAGAGCAGTTATGGCGGAAAAAGACAAAAAGGACAATACCGAGCCTTCTATAAAATGTCATAATAACATGAAATTTACAGATATTATGTTCGGCTTTATAAAAGAACAAAAAACTTTTTTTTTTATTTATTTTCTTATATTGTTAACTCTACCTATTAAAGATATTATATTTCCACGTCTTATTGGAAATTTATATTCTTCTATTAAAGAAGGAAAAGAATTCTTTACAGTTGGTGCCTGGATTATAGGTATCATTGTATTTCTACAAATTATCGGCACAGTGAGTGATTATATTGAACTTCAATTACATCCAGCAATCTATAAATATGTTCGTGTACAAATCATGGACCATTTATTTAGAATAAAAGAAACAAGTTATAGTGACGTTGAAATCGGTGTTATCATATCAAAAATGATACGTTTGCCTGGTATGATACATAACCATATGGAGAATATAAGAGGTGTTTTAATTCCATCGGCATTAACAATTATTTGTATAACTGCCTATATTTTTTACTTAGATTGGAAATTGGGAATACCTCTCTTAGTCGTAATAGGAATCTTTCTATCTACACTATATTTATCGATAGATAAATGCGGCTCAGAAGCATTAAAGAGAGATGAAAATTTTTCACTACTTACATCAACAATGGACGATATTCTAAGAAATATGATGACGGTAATAAGTTTTGATAAAAAGGGAGAAGAGGAAGAAACTCTCAATGAAATTCATGATACTTATGCGAAACATACACTTGATACGATGTATTGTACTTTATATTCTAAATACATTACTATACCATGTATGTTGGCATATATCTTATTTGTATGTTATTATTCTCATAGTAAAATGAAATCAAAGAAAATTACATCTGAGATTTTTGTAACATTGTTAATCATGTCATTTATCATTATGGGTATTATTTTCACTATTGTAAATATCTGGAAAGATATTCTTTTCCGAGAAGGAGTTATACAGAATTCTTTAAGAACGTTTGAGGAGTGTGATGTGCGTCGTGAAGTTTATACAAAACCGGCTGAAAGGAAAGATACACTGCGATTTCAGGATATTCGGTTTTCTTATATAACAACAGAAACTGAAAGACCTGTTCTGAAAAATTTTACTCTTGATATAAATCTGAATGAAACTACACTTTTCTTGGGCGAGATCGGCTCAGGAAAATCTACTTTAATTTCTTTAATACTTAAATATCAAACACCACAAGATGGTGAGATTTTTCTGAAAGGTGTACCATACTCTGAACTATCACCTTTGGAAATACGTAAACGTATTATATATATTCCACAAACACCTATTTTATTGAATAGGTCTGTCTATGACAATATTGTATATGGTATATCTCCATGCCCTTCCAAAGAAAATGTAGCCAAATTAATACGTGAAATGGAATTAGATAGATTTCTTGATAATTTACCCTTAGGTGTTGATACAAACGTTGGTGTGAATGGGAATAAATTATCTGGAGGACAGCGTCAAATTATCTGGGTTTTAAAAGCATTTCTCATAAATCCTGACATTGTTATTATGGATGAGCCGACGGCTGCAGTTGATGAAAAAACGAAAGAAATCATTCACTATTTGTTAGAAAAAATAGTGAATAAGAAAACGGTTATTATGATTACACATGATCCTTATTTATTGAAATTCGCAAAACGCATTATTACATTAGAAAATGGGGTTGTTGTGAAAGATACACGAGAAGGTGAGGGCCAAGCAGAAGGCCAACGACAAGGACAGGGCCAAGGACAGGGCCAACAGACACTAGAAAAGAATCCATTACTCAAACAATTTCAACATCGTTTAATTAGTAGACCCTGGTAAATGAGCCGAATTTGTCAAAGCTGCACGAGAAGCCCCACCTTGGCCTAAGACGCGGATTTGAATTTTACTCGGATCAACAAAATCAGGCACCCATTTATTTACAATGACTTTCTTGAATCCAGAAATAATTTCTGGTTGTGCAATATCTTCCATATTTGGAAATGTCTTCTTGTATTTTGCAATAACTTCGGATGGAATTGCGGGAGATATTTCCATCAATCGTTCAATTTGTTCTTTTGTTATTTTCAATATATCTTTTGCACCAATTCGCTCAGACTTCGGAAGACTTAATTCAATTGACAATGACCTTGATATTTTTTGATATTGAATTCCGGAAATTCTATGTGCTTCTGTTCGTTTTGCCCATGCGAAATAAGAGCCAAGCGTTGATAATATACCCGTGAATAGACTGACAACACCTATTCCAATGGATGATGAAATAGGATCATTAAAGAGTGTTGTTGAAGAACCAGAAAGAAATCCATTTACAGTACTTAGTATTATAACTGGAATTGCTACCCAATTGTTCCTGAACGCGAAATATCGCTCGGATTCTGCATGTAACCATGATAATCCACCACAACGTTCTGATTCTTGTGCTATAAGTGTTTCCAAAGAATCATTCCAACTAATTTCCTCAACTATGTCTTCAGACATCTACTACATTAACAAACAATTAAAATGGGGACGATTCACCCACTTGGCTTAGCGCATAAGTTTGTTACACATTCCATCTTTGTATTTTATACCTAAGATTCGTGAAACTTCTTCGTAAAACTGTGGAATAGTTATTCCTTGAGAAAAGGTGGTTTCAATGCCAAGCAAATTAGTATACATGTGAATCATTTCACTGCTCATTATCATTCCACGACCTTCCTTTAACACAGTCACGAGAAAATGATTCCATTCTTTGGAAAAAATCGGTTCTTCTGATAAGTTTCTTTCTAAACTAGCATCGGCTAAGCAAATATAAAATTCTAATAATCCTTTCAATAATTCTTCAGGAAACCAATCTAAAAAACGTATTTCAACACCATGATTATAATGTTTTCTATAACATATATCCATTCCTAATTCTTTCAAGGGAATATAGGCCGAATTCGCGTGATATACTTTATACCACCAAAAATCTGTTTGCGATCCGCGGATTTCTTCAACGGGGATTGTTACAATTTTTCCAGAAGGCATTGCTTCCGTATCATATGTTCCGATTCCTATATATCTTGAAACAGCACACCGTTGTGATGCTTTTGAATATTTCTCATTTACAGAAGAGAGAGGATCTTTTGTTCCAAATACGGCGATGATAATAGGTTCGAACCATTGAATAAGACGTATAAACTTTCTGTGATTTTCTTTAAATGATTTCGTGTTAATAATACATGGTATTCCTTTGCTGTCTGCTTTTCCTAAGACTGTTGGTAATGTTATATTAATATGATAGGTGCCGTTATTAAACATTGTTACATTTTTAGGGTTGGAATAAAAGATGGCAAAGCCTGGATTTACTGTTGGATACATAAGAAGACCTTTGTCTCTGAATATTTTCTTCGTGATTAAAAAATTATTTAAAGATTCAAGAAACTTTTTCTTTGAATCTATTAATTCTTTTATTACATAATTTATATTTGCTTTATAAAAATTCTGGGTCATAAATTCTATACTATCTCCATCAAATATACAATTTTTATTGAAGATCTCAATGAAAGTTTCTTTCTTAGGGGAACAACATGGAAAACATCCAGAACATCCAGAACATCCAGACAAAGAAGCATCTTTTTCCAATAGTTCAAAGAAAGTTATTCCTTTGAACGCTGGATTTGGTTTTGGTTGTTTTTCATAGGTTGTGGCGTGATTTCCGTGTATATCCATTTTCGTAAATGCATGGCTGTTAAAAAAATATGGCAAGGCATAGAATCCAGAGATATCTGTAAACATTTTTGCAAAATCTTTCTTATATGTGGGATAATACGTGGAATAATATTTAACACTATATCTTTCTGCTCCGTGGGAATTTCTTAAAATAGGGGCGGACACATGAATGGGTTTTGTAAATTGTAAATATGTTTCTTCTTCTAATCCAATACCCCAATATATTTCATTTTCCCTATACATTGTTTTATATCTCATATGTTTCACAAGTTCCGTATATCCCATCTAAATGTCTTTTGAATAAAAATAATATATGTTGCCGAATACGAGGGATAGCGACTTGGATTTTACATTTGGAATTATTACAGCAGGAAGTGACTATATTCAAAGAATTGTTGATAGTATTCGTAGCCAAAATATTCCTAACTATGAGATTATTATTGTTGGTAAAACAAGTATAAGTGGAAATAATATTATAACGATTCCTTTTGATGAGTCTGTTAAAAAGGGATGGATAACAAAAAAGAAAAATATTATTTCTCAGATCGCAAAGTATGAAAATATAGTCTTTCTACATGATTATTATGAGTTAACTGAGGGATGGTATGAAGGGTTTAAGAAATTTGGGAATGGATTTCAAATTTGTATTAATAAAATCACGAATTTACATGGAGCACGGTTTCGTGATTATGTTTTATTTAAAGGGATTCTTCCAATAGAAACAACTCTTCTTCCATATTCACACCGTCTTTCTCCCAAACTTAGTAAATTGGCATATATTTCTGGAGGATATTATGTTGTCAAACGGAATATTGCTTTGAAATTTCCCCTCTTAGAAACACTTTCTTGGAACCAAGGTGAAGATGTTATTTTTTCTCATACGCTTAGTCGAAATAATATTATTTTTGAATGTAATCAGTATAGTTCCGTTCATTTGTTAAAAGAGAAAGGTACCTGTGGATTTGAAAAAGAAATGTCTGAAGAAACATTTGCTATGTTATGTGAATGGGCTGAAACGCATGGGGACCAATGTTTTGAAGATCAATGTAATTTTCAAAATAATTGGGTGTCACAGTTTATTAAGTAGTTATACGTCGTATTTGTTGAAATTTAATTCCGCCGAGATTTACGGCTCTTACGCGTCTTATTAGGTTCACGACTTTTCTGAGGTTTACGAGTCTTAGGAGAATTACTATTTTTCTTTAGCCAATTTAATGCTGTTTGTCCATCGTTATTTACAAGAGTTATATTTGCGCGATTCTTAATCAGAAGATTGGCTACTTCATTATTATTATTGGAGGTTGCATAAATCAACGCAGTATTATTATGATTGTCTTGAGCATTTACATCTGCATGACCACTCAAAATAAGAAGTTCGGCAATCCCCAGGTGGCCATTCTGGCTGGCAATCATTAATGCTGTATAACCATCTTTGGTTTTATCATTCACACTTGCACCCCTCCAAACGAGCTGCTTGGCTATCTCCAGGTGGCCATTTCCGCTGGCCAACATTAATGCTGTTGCACCATCATTCCTTTTAGCATCCTTTTGTGCGGAATTATTAAGAAGGGTTTCGGCTACCTTCAGGTGGCCATTCTGGCTGGCCAACATTAATGCAGTTACACCACCTGTTATTGTATCATTTGTATTATGACCAAACCATATGAGGTCCTTGACTCTCTCTATATCGCCATTTTTGCTGGCCTCTATCAAGGGAAATAATTTACTTTCTTCCTCCATATCTATATTAACACACTATTTAATTTGTCAAGTTTTCATATTTTAAACGCAAATATCCGGAAATATAAGGTTATTTTCATATCATCTCTAACTCTTGTTTCACGGTTTTATATAAGATTATCTTTATATCATCAAGAAAACTTATATTATTATAATTGTATCTTAAAATATACATTATTCCACCTACAATTTGGAACAATCTTTGTAATAACCTTATAATGTATACAAATTTCTTCTTGCAATTTCATTAAACTTTCCTGATCGTCAAAAATAATGTGTAATATATTGTCAGTTGTATTATTCAACGCTTTAATTAAAAGAAATTCGCGTGTTATATAGTCATTGTAGTGATATCCGTCTACATGGAAAAAATCAAATTTAGTAGTTAGTTGCTCTAATGCTTTTACACTTTCACTGTGGATGAATGTAATTGCATTATTGAAGTGCTTATTTAATACTGTAATGGCAGGTAGGGTGTATCTATCACTAATGTCTATACATGTAATTTTCAAATTAGGATTTGATAATAACATTATAAATAATGAATGCCCCATATATGTTCCTATTTCTAAGACATTTACTGCTGATTTTACAGAATTATATAACAATTCTTGTTTTTCATACATAGCCTCACAATATTTATATGATTGGCCATCGAATAAATAAGAACCACAGCCTTTTTCAAATGTATTCCCACAGGCTTCATAAATTTCTCCAAAAATTTCTCTTTTTTCAAATAACTTTTTCGTGAATTCTGTATTATATCTCTCATGTATTTTTTCAAATTCCATTCTAGTACTTACTTTATACCAACTTTAGACCTGTTCTAATATGCAATAATTACATTTTGTAAATATCTTTTTGCAATAATAGTTAATAGACTTTGATCGTGCCTATGATCTAGACATAATGAACTGCTAAATAGATCTAATAAACTGCCAATGTAAATCAGTACAAATTTTCTCCCAAATTTTGTCCTGATTGTAGAGTTTATCGCGGTTTTTTAATAAAGGAAAACATTGTAAATAATCATCCAATTCCAGAAGTTCGCAGAATTTATAAAGAACATAGGAATAGGATAGAAAATTGCTACGATTCTTTGGACAATGTTTAATAAAAGAACTCTGAATTTCTTTGAACATGAATCGCAAGCGTTCTTCTACTTCGCGCGACATAATCGGTGCTGTTTTTCCATTAATGCGATTCAAAATATAAGGAACATGTTCGTAGAAATTCGTACATTTCAGTTTTTTAAGAATCTCGCGTATTTTTACCGGTTTCATCACGTCTGTATTTGTTATGCGTTCTTTCTTCATTTCTTCAAGAATTGCCTGAAATATATCTTCAGGGATTTCAGTACTTTCTTTTGCTTGGAATTGCGCTAACCATTCATTAAAATGATTGATGCGTTTATAAGCGTAATAAGTCACTTCTCTTGGGGGATCTTTGTAACTCGGTTTATCACTATCGATTAAAACAAATTCTTGATGTCCGCACCCATCACAAAAAAACAAGGCTTCATTTGCACTAAATGTCATCTCTTTTTCACAGGTTTCACACATTCCATGTGGATCTTCAAAACTCATTACTGCTGTTTTGGCATGCTCTGGGTCAACACGTTGTAGATATTTTTCTAATAAAACTTCACGACCTTCAACAATTTCTTTGGGTTTTCCTGATGGGCTTTCTTTTATCTCCAGTCCTTCTTGTAATGCGGCCAAAACACTACCTGGCTTTGCTTTCATATTACGCGAAGATAATTGTGAAG
>Ga0136644_10003212_pt1 | contig 12239 bp, 10 predicted proteins | sample C_130820_EF_Meta_FD_94780 | JGI IMG/M metagenome (GOLD analysis project Ga0136644, IMG submission 94780) | Freshwater microbial communities from Lake Croche, Canada to study carbon cycling - C_130820_EF_MetaG (v2) (version 2) | ecosystem: Environmental > Aquatic > Freshwater > Lake | place... | reverse complement strand
GCGCCGTTTGGTGCCTTTGCGCTCAATCTGAGCGCCATCACCGCCGCCATTTGTATGGGCCCGCAAGCGCATGAGAACCCGGCCCGCCGTTACACCGCCGCCGCGTCCTGCGGTGCGCTGTACGTGTTGATTGGCTTGCTGGGCGCGACCGTAACCGGCGTGCTGAGCGCCTTCCCGCGCGAACTGGTGGTCGCCATTGCCGGGCTGGCCTTGCTAGGCAGCATCGGCAACGCCCTGGCCACCGCCCTAACCGATGAAAACCACCGCGAAGCCGCGCTCATCACCTTTTTGGTCACCCTGTCAGGCGTGGTCATCGCCGGCATCGGCTCCGCCTTTTGGGGTGTTGTAGCCGGCGCCACCGCTCTGGGCATACAGCGCTGGCGTTGGCGCTGGTAGCTGTCAGTCACCTGGCGCGGCCTGCGATCTGTCCCCGATGCGGCGGCTTTCGGCGCGCCAACACAATCCCTGTCCGCTGACGCCGCTTGCGATCTGTCCCCGGGCCGGGGGGTGTTTTCGCCCATGTTCTAATTTGCGGCTCACAGCGTCTGGCCGCAAAAATGAACATTCTTTTTATCTCCGACCCCCTGTCGTCGTTCAAGATTTACAAGGACACGACCTTTGCCATGATGCGCGCGGCGCAGCGGCGCGGGCATGGGGTGGCGGTGGCAGAGGTGACGGGCTTGCATGGCCGCAGCGGCCAGCCGGTGACGGCGCGGGTGCGGGATATTCGGCTCACGGGCGACGCGCAGCACTGGTATGCGGTGGATGCAGCGCAGCCCGATGGGCGCGACGCGGCGCTTAGCAGTTTTGACGCGGTGGTGATGCGCAAGGACCCACCGTTTGACACCGAATACTTCTACGCCACCCACTTGCTGGCGCAGGCCGAGCGCGAAGGCGCGCGGGTGTTCAACAAGGGGCAGGCGCTGCGCGACCACCCGGAGAAGCTGGCGATTTTGGAGTTCCCGCAGTTCACGCCACCCACCCTGGTGACGCGCAACGCCCAGCACGTGCGGCAGTTCCACGCCGAGCACCGCGACATCATTCTCAAACCGCTGGATGGCATGGGCGGCAGCGGCATTTTCCGCGTGCGCGAGGACGGCCTGAACCTGGGCGCCATCATCGAAACCCTCAACCGCGACGGCGCGCAAACCCTGATGGTGCAGCGTTTTTTACCCGAGATTGCAGCGGGCGACAAGCGCGTGCTGCTAATCGGCGGCCAGCCCGTGCCCTATGCGCTGGCGCGTATTCCGCAAGGCGGCGAGGTGCGTGGCAACTTGGCCGCAGGCGGCAAAGGCGTGGCCATGCCCCTGACCGAGCGCGAGCGTGAGATTGCCCTGGCCTTAGGCCCGGTGCTGGCCGCACGCGGCCTGCTGCTGGTCGGGCTGGACGTAATCGGCCCCTGCCTGACCGAAATCAACGTCACCAGCCCCACCTGTTTCCAGGAAATTACCGACCAAACCGGCTGCGACGTGGCGGCGCTGTTCGTTGACGCGCTGGAGCAGGCCGTGCAGGCTTAAGCCCAGAGACCGCAGCCAAGCGCCTCGTTAACCCCGCAGGCCAGCGCGCCATCCACAAACACCTGTAACTCCCCCGGCGCCATGGCCACCCAGGCTTCGTTGGTGGTGAGCGGCGCGGTCACGACCAGGGCCACGCGGTCATTTGGTGTGGTGAGTTCGGCAAAGTTCACGCGCAAGTCTTCGTCGCGCAGTTGCGCATGCGCGAAGGGGTGTTGCCGCACCAGGTAAAAAAGTCGGGTCGAGGCATGGGCCCACAGGGCCTCGCCGTTGGACAGCAGGCAGTTGAAGCTGCCGTGACCGGCAATCGCTGCCAACAGTTCGCGCAAGGTGAGCGTCAACTCGGCCACGCTGGGCAAGGCTGCGTGCGACTTGGCTAGCTCTTGCATGATCCAGCAAAAAGCGCGCTCGCTGTCGGTGCTGCCCACGGGGCGAAAGCTGCCGTGCAGGCGCGGGTAAAAGTCCTTCAAATCACCGTTATGGGCGAACACCCAATAGCGGCCCCATAGCTCACGCACAAACGGATGGCAGTTCTCCAGTGCCACCTCGCCTTGGGTGGCTTTGCGAATGTGTGAGATGACGTTACGGCTTTTGATGGGGTAGCGGCTAATCAGTTCCGCCACCGGCGAGTCGGCTGCCGCTTGGTTTTCTACAAACTGGCGCAAGCCCGCGCCCTCAAAAAAAGCAATGCCCCAGCCGTCGCGGTGGTGGTCGGTGCGGCCACCGCGCTCGGCAAAACCGGTGAAGCTGAACATCACATCGGTCGGGGTGTTGCAGTTCATACCCAGCAATTGGCACATGGCTAATCCTTCAACATCTCGGGCTTGGGTTCGCGCAGGCGCCAGGCAGCCAATAAGGCCAGCGCACACAGGCTGCCCAGCAGCATGAACGCCTCGCCAAACGCCGCCAGCCGCTCTGGGCTGGTTTGCTCCCGCGTCAGCGAATCCCCGTGCGCGGCAATGCGCCACTCCAGAAAAATGCCGCACAGGCTCACGCCTGAGGCGCCGCCCAGCATGCGCACAAAGTTAATCGCGCTAGAGCCCTGAGCGATCAGCACGGTGGGCAAGCCCCGCATCGCCCCCAAGCTGAGTGAGGGCAGGATAAAACCCAGGCCAATGCGGCCCAGCACCGCCCAGGCCAGCAACCAGGCGAGGGCGCTGTCCAGGCGCAGCGTTGTCATTAAAAAAAAAGACGCCGCCAACAGCACCAGCCCGGTACTGACCAGCCAATGCACCGGTTGGCGGTCTGCCAAGCGGCCCACGCCTGCAATCGTGACGGCCAGTATCAGCCCGGCAGGCAGCAGCACGGTGCCCACATGCGAGGCAGACAGGCCCAGCGCCAGTTGCAAGTAAACCGGCAGCAGGTAGGTAGAGCCAAACAGCGCCATGCCGTAAATCAGCGCCACCCAACTGCCCATCACAAAGCTGCGGTGGCGAAACAGGGCCAGGTTCATCAAGGGCTCGCCGCCGCCGCGTTGCACGCGCCGCTGCCACCATACAAACAGGCCCAGCGCCGACACCGCTGCCAGCAGCAGCGCGCCAGCGTGCAGGCTGGCGCCCCCATGCAATTGCACCAGCCCATTGAGCAAGCACAGCGTGCCGCTGCTGGCCAGCAACAGGCCGCGCCAGTCCAGCGCCCCGGCGTGGCGGCTGGCGGCCACACCGCCCGGCGCCGTTACCGGCACAAAGCGCGCGCCCAGGTACAGCGAGGCCAGGCAAAACGGAATCACCATGAAAAAGATCGAGCGCCAGCCCAACCAGTCCACCAACAAGCCACCGATGCTCGGCCCCAGCGCAGGTGCCAGCACCACGCCCATGCCAAAAAAGCCGCTGGCCCGTCCCTGCTCATGGGGTTCAAAGGCACGCAAAATGATGATGGCCGGTATCGGTTGCGTCACACCTGCGGCCAGCCCCTCGGCCACGCGGGCTGCCAGCACCAGGCCAAAGCTGGCTGACACACCACCGACGATGCCACCAGCCATCAGCAACAGCATGGCGCCCGCATACACGGCCCGGTAGCCATAGCGCGCCAGCAGCCAGGGCGTGGTCAGCATGGATACCGTCATCGCCACCATAAAGCCAGAAGACACCCACTGCGCCCGCTCCTGGCCAATACCAAAGTCGTGGCTCATACCCGGAATTGCCACGTTCACGATGGTGGACGACATGATGGACGCCATGGTGCCAATCATCACCGACAGCAACAACAGCCAGCGATAGCGTGGGCCGTAGCGCGCTTGCAACGCACTCAGGGTGGCGGGGGTGGACATGAGGTGAATTGTGCCTGTGCGGCCAGCTTCCATGCGGCCCGCCCCGTATGATTCGGCACCCTCTGCCTTGCCCTGTGCCACCTATGCCCGCCATACCTCCCGCCGCCCCGCAGCGCCCGCTCGAACTGGCGCTGGTGGTGCCCACTTTCAACGAACGCGGCAATGTGGCGGAACTGGTGGCGCGTGTAGATAGGGTGTTGGCGGGGGTTGTGTGGGAGTTGATCTTTGTCGATGACGACTCGCCTGATGGCACGGCGGCTGTGGTGCGCGCGCTGGGCTTGGCCGACCCACGCATACGCTGCATCCGCCGCGTGGGGCGGCGCGGCTTGGCCAGCGCCTGTGTAGAGGGCATGTTGTCTAGCCACGCGCCGTATCTAGCGGTGATGGACGCCGACCTGCAACACGACGAGGCCCTGCTCGCGCCCATGCTGGCCGTGCTGCGCCAGGAGCCGGTCGATCTGGTGGTCGGCAGCCGCTACGTGGCGGGGGGTGGCGTGGCCGGTTGGCAGGCCTCGCGCCAACGCATGAGCCAGTTCGCTACCCGGCTCAGCCAGCGCTTGCTCCGGGTCGATGTGAGTGACCCCATGAGCGGCTTTTTTATGTTGCGCCGCGAGGTGCTGGAGGCCAGCGTGTACCGCCTGTCCAGCATTGGTTTCAAGATTTTGCTGGACCTCATGGTGTCTTCACCCACCCCGTTGCGGGTGAAGGAATTGCCCTACCAGTTTCGCAACCGCCACGCGGGGGAGAGCAAGCTGGATCAGCGCGTGGCCTGGGACTACCTGATGCTGTTGGCCGATAAAACCGTGGGCCGCTACATTCCCACGCGGCTCCTCTCTTTTGGCCTCATCGGCGCCTCGGGCGTGCTGGTGCATCTGGCTGTGCTGCGCCTTTTGCTGGCCGGTTTGGGCAGCAGCTTTACCGCTGCGCAAACCCTGGCGGTGACGGTGGCCATGGTGGGCAACTTTGCGCTCAACAACGCACTCACCTACCGCGACCAGCAACTACACGGCTGGCGCATGCTGGGCGGCTTGCTCACCTTTATGGCTGCTTGCAGCATCGGCGCGGTGGCGAATGTGGGCGTGGCCTCCTACCTGTATGGCGGTCATACCGGCTGGCTGCTGTCGGGCCTGGCCGGCATCCTGGTCGGCACGGTATGGAACTACGGCGCCACGGCCTGGCTGGTATGGGTGCGGCGGCCTTGAGCGCGGCTGCGGCACCAGGCGTTCAGCGCGGTGTGCTGTGGCGCGGGGTGGCGCTTGCCGCGCTGGCGCATGCGCTGCTGGCGCTGTCCTTCCATCTCTCGCCCGACGAGGCGAATTACGCCCTCTACGCCGCCCACCCCGACTGGAGCTACTTTGACCACCCGCCGCTGGTGGGCTGGGTGCAAATGCCCGCGCTCGCCCTGGGCGGTGGCGACTTCTTGATGCGCGTCGCGCCCATGCTGTGCTGGCTGCTCACGGCGGTCGGCCTGGTGGCCTTGACCCGGCTCGCCATGGCCCGTGCGACGGCAGCACAGGCCGAATCTGCGGTGGCGGCGGTGCTGCTGCTGTGGGTGTTAAGCCCCATTCACCACCTGCTGGGCCTGGCCCTGGTGCCTGACACGCTGCTCATGCCCTTGAGTTGCGCCGTGATGCTGCTGACCCTGCGCCTGTGCCAGCCCGGCCAAATGCAGCGGTGGCGGCTCTGGCTAGCGCTGGGCCTGACGCTGGGCCTGGCGGGCCTAGCCAAATACACCGCCGTGTTTCTGGCCCTGGGCAGCGCGGCCTTGCTGCTGCGCGCCCACGGCCTGGCTGCGCTGCGCCGCCCCGGCCCGTGGCTGACTCTGCTGCTGGCGCTGGCGCTGGTAATGCCGGTGCTGGTGTGGAACGCCCGCCACAACTGGATTTCGTTTGCCTACCAGCTCCACCATGCCGCTGGGCAACAAGCCTGGTTGCCGCAGCGCTTGGCTCTGTACGCGCTGGTGCAGGTACTGGGCTTTGGCGTGCTGCCGCTCACCGGCCTGCTGCTGGCGCTGCGCCGCCTGCAACGCGGCCCCCGTACTCCTGTGCCGCCGGTTGGTGCAGAGGCTCAGGCAGAGGCTCAGGCAGAGGCTCAGGCGGGGGCTCAGGCAGGGCCAGCCCCCGCCGCCGCGCTGGCCCTGGCTTTTGGTTTGCCCCTGCTCTTGACCTTGCTCTATCTGTCGGGCCGGGGCTCCACGTTGCCGCACTGGGCAGCCCCGGCGTGGCTGGCCTGCCTGCCGGCCGCCGCTGCGGTCTTGCCCAGCCTGCCGCACCGGCTGCGCCGGGGTGGGGTGGCGCTGCAAGCGCTGTTATGCCTGGGCTTGGCCGGTCTGATACTGGCGGGGGGTATAGGTACCGAGGTGGGCGCCCAGGCCCGCAGCGCGCCCGGCACCTTACAGGCCACGGCGCCGCGCAACCCGGTGGCCGACTTGTACGGTTGGGCCGAGGCCGCGCAGCAAGGCGCTGAATTGGCCCGGCGCCACGCCGCCCACGCGGGTCTGGCGGTGATGAATTGGTCGTTGGCCAGCCGCCTGGCTTGGTACGCCCGCCCACTGGCGATGCACGGCGTGCTGCCGCACCGCGACCAATTTGGCCTGTGGTTTGGTGTGTTGCAGCCGGGCGATACGGTGATTTGGATCGACTGGTCGCTGATGAGTTTTGCGCCCCCCGTGGGGGCCACCCAATTCGAGCGCTGCACGCCGCTGGCGCAACAGCCGGTGTGGCACGCCGGGCGGCAACTGGCGCATTTCAACTTTCAGCTCTGCCAAAACTGGCAAGGCCAGCCGGGCTCGCGGGATGGGTTTTGAGGGCGCAGGCGCACAGCCGCCGTACGAGCGCGACGAGGCGACGGGAGTCACCGCAGTCACCGCTGCCCCGCCGCGCTGGCTGTGGCCTCTTGGCTTGCCCCTGCTGCTGTTAGCCCTGGCCCTGTGGCTGCACCGCCAGCCGCCCACTGTGGGCCTGTTTTTGGCGCTGAACCATGCGGCGGCACACGCGCCTGACGCCTGGTGGGCCAACCTGACCAATCTGGGGCAAACCGGCATTTTGTTTGCGCTGCTCTCGCCGCTGCTGTGGGTGCGGCCACAGTGGGTGCTGGCGGCGCTCGCGGCCACGCCGGTCGGCGCGCTCTACTCCTACGGCGCCAAGGCCTTGTTTGATGCACCCCGCCCGGCGGCGCTGATCGACGCCGCGCAGATTCACCTCATCGGGCCGGTGCTTACCAGCCACAGCTTTCCATCCGGCCACGCCATCACCGCCTTTACCGCCGCCGCCGCCCTGCTGGGCGCAGCGCAAGCCGGCCGCCGCACCACATGGGCGGTGTTGCTGCTAGCCAGTGCAGTGGCCTTCTCCCGCGTGGCCGTGGGTGCCCATTGGCCGGTGGATGTGCTGGCCGGTGCCGCAGGCGGCTGGCTGGCCGGTTGCTGCGGCGCCGCCACAGCGGCGCGCTACCCGCAACTGGCGCAATCGCCCCGCCTGCGCGCCACCTTGGCCGCTGCCGTCGCGCTGGTGGGTTTGTCGCTGTGGACGCTGAACACCGGCTACCCGCTGGGCCAGCCCGTGCAGAACCTGGCCATCGCCACCGCCCTGGTGGCCTCGGTCGGCCAGTTATTGGTGTTTATGCCCAATCAGGGCCGTTAACCGCGCCGTGCCCGGCAACTGAATTTCCGCTGCGCCAGCGCTTGGGGCAAACCGTGCCGGATGGCTCAATGACTCAGCGCCCAATGTGCCGTTACCGCCGGGCTGGCGCGGCGCCACCAGGGTTTGCGGCTGGGGGCGGGCGCGGGCGCGCGCAGGGATACGCGGCAGGGCGCGAGTGCGTAGAGCAGGGCGCGGCGGTGCTGGGGGCTGGTGAAGCATTGCGCGGGCTCCAGTACGATGTCTCGCTTGTCATGATCCAGCGTGATCCACACGCTGCCCGCTAGGCAGTGGATTTGCACACCAGCGGCATCGGGGAGTTCAAACAGGGTGCGTTCGGGTAGGTCTATGTGCATGACCTGGGCTTGCGTTTCCATGGCGTTTCCTTTTACATTCATCACGGGAATGATTCTGTCGCTCCGCTGTGCGGGTGTAAAACGGTGATTGGGAATACATGGCATGAAAAACGGGAATGCGAAAGCCAAGACCGTAGGCCCGCTGACCGCAGCGGCGGCCATACCGCGTGCCGACCTGCCCCGCTTGGACTTGCTGCGCAGCTTTGATGCGGCGGCTCGTACGCTGAGCTTTACCCACACGGCGCAGGAGTTGGCGCTCACGCAGTCGGCGGTGAGTCGGCAGATTCAACTCATGGAGGAGAGCCTGGGCGTGCCGCTGTTTGAGCGCCATCACCGGCGCTTGAGCCTGACCGACGCGGGCCAGGTGATGCAGCGCGCGGTGGGCGACTGCCTGGCGCGCTTGCGCGACGCCACCGCGCTGGTGCGGGCCGGTACGGGCGCGCGCCAGGTGGCATTGACTTGCACGCCGGGTTTTGCGTCGCTATGGCTCATCCCCCGCCTGACCCGTTTCACCGCGCACCATCCGCAGGTGGATGTGCGCGTGTCGGCCACGCTGGAGACGCTGGATTTGGTGCGCAGCCGCATTGATGTGGCGGTGCGCTTTTGCCCACTGCGCGACGCACCCGGCGTGCCGCTATTCGAGGAAAGCTTGCAACCGGTGTGTGCGCCGCAGTTGCTCAAGCAGCGCGGCATGCCCCTGCGCCGACCCGCCGATTTGGCGCGGCACACCTTGCTCACGCTCGACACACCGCAAAACATGGTGCCCGTCGCCGACTGGGAGCCGTGGATCGTGGCCATGGGCTTATCGGAGCTGCGTATGAAAAACACGCTGCGCTTTACCAACTATGCCGATGCGGTCGCCGCTGCGGTAGCGGGCCAGGGCGTGGTGATTGGCCGCTTTCCGCTGCTAGACGAATGGCTGCGCGATGGCCGCCTGGTGGCGCCGCTGCACAGTGCGGCGGCGTCCAGCCGGGCTTATTTCATCGTCAGCTCGGCCCAGGCCCGCCACAATCCGGATGCGCAAGACTTCGTGCGCTGGCTGCAGGCCGAGGCGCGGCTGGCGACGGCGCCTGCGCCCGCCTGATACGCCCACACTCGCTTTTTTCTTGCACCGATTGGAATTTGCCATGCTCGTCGAACGCATTTGGACCGCCAACGCCTACCGCAACTACAACTACCTCATCGCCTGCCCCGAAACCGGCGAGGCGCTGGCGATTGACCCGCTAGACCACGGCCAGTGCCTGTCGCGCGCCAAGGCCAAGGGCTGGCGCATCACCCAGGTGCTGAACACGCACGAGCACCCAGACCATACCGGTGGCAACGCCGCCGTGGTGGCGGCTACAGGCGCTACGCTCATGGCGCACCACCAAGCCGGGGGGCGCATCCCCGGTGTGGATAGGGGCGTGGGCGCGGGCGATGTGATTCGGGTGGGCAAGCGCGTAGAGCTGGAATGCCTGGACACGCCCGGCCATACGTTTTGCCACATCTGCCTGCTGGCGCATACCGACCAGCCCGCGCTGTTCAGTGGCGACACGCTGTTTAACGCGGGCGTAGGCAACTGCCACAACGGCGGCGACCCGGTGGCGCTGTTCCACACCTTTGCCCAACAGTTGACCCGCCTGCCCGAGGCCACGCGCATCTACCCCGGCCACGATTACATCGAGAACAATCTGGCTTTCACACTCGCCAACGAGCCCGACAACGCCGCCGCGCAGGCGCTACTTGCTGCGGTGCAGGGCCAAGACCCGCAACAGGCCGCCGTCACCACGCTGGCGCAGGAGCGCACGGTCAACACCTTTATGCGCCTGCAAAGCCCCGCCTTGATTGCACGCCTGCGCGAGCAAGTGCCCGAGCTGCCGCCAGAGCCTGACGAACAGGCGGTGTTCCTGGCCTTACGCGCGCTGCGCAACCGCTGGTAGCCAAGGTCTCAGAAGCTCAGATTCTTGTCACCGTCAGTCGCTCTCATGGCTCTATCGGCCACTTGGGACATGAAGTTCCGTTTTCTGAAGCGGCCTCATTCAGCTTCTGGTTGTTGAAATAGCAAGGGATGGCGCGTCGCAGCGCCTGCGTGTCCGGGGCTGCGTGACGGGCTTCATTTTCCTGCGCTCAAGGCACGCCCAGAAACAAATAGGCGTTGGACTGCCGGTTGCTGGAGAAGCCGTAACCCACGTACACCGGCCCTAGCGGGGTTTCGCCGCCCAAATAAATCGTGGCCGAGTCCAGCAGGCCAAAGCCTTGTTGCTCGGTGAAGCGCGTGCCCATACGGGCGCGCTCCAGCGCCAGGCCCACGCGCATGTCACCACGCACACCCAGCGGCAACTGGCCCAACACGCGGCTTACACCGAGTCGGCCATAGCTCACTTTGTCACCTAGCAACTGGCCACGTGCGTAGGCCGACATGTTCAAAAAGCCGCCTAGCGACGCGGCGTCAAAAAGGGGTAATACGCCCTGGCCCGCGCCGCTGTAAGACAGCTTGCCCGACCATACATAGCGGCCCAGCGGTAAGGCACCGTTCAGGTTGATTTCGATTTTGCTGTAGGCCCGCTGCGCGGACGAAAAGTAACGGGACTGCAAGGCCCAGCCCGCAGTAGGCATGTAAAGCCGGTTCAAGCGGTCCAGGTCGGCGCTGGCAAACCAGCCGTTTACCTGCTGGCTTTGTTCGACTACGGCTTGTGTGCCCGTTTCTTGGTGTGCACTGCCGTGAAACGACTCCAGCCCCAGCCGCAATTGGCCCATGCGTTCCAGGTTGGCCCCAGCGGCCAGACTGATGCGGGCGTTGCTCACTTTGTATTCGGCCATGCGGTGGTTGTTCTGATACACCGGTGCACTGTGGTTTTCATACTCGACCTGCGGCTCGACAAACCAACGCTGTACCGCGTTCAGCGGCTGGTAAAAGCCCAGCGCCAAGCCGTTTTTACTGCCCATTTGCACGCTGGCTGTCATTTCGCCGCCCAAGCGGTTCAGCGCCGTGCGCTGGTAGGCGGCACGCAAGCTGTAGTTGGCGCCTTGGTCGAAGCTGGTTTCCAGGTTGACCGCAAAACGCAGGTAGTCGGGGCCCCAGGGCTTTTCTAGCGGCGTCACGCGCAGCACATTGCGCTCGTGTTCGCGCACTAAGCTGTAGTCCACCGTTTGAAAATAGCCCTCGCCGTACACGCGCAGCAAGTCGCGCTGCAAGGCAGGCGTGTCCAGTGCCGCGCCCACTGGCTGGCTGATGTCGCGCGCAACCAAGCGGGTGTCCAACCGGGGCATGGCGGCAATATCAATCGCGTCCACTTGGGGCGCAGGCAGGTCTGCGCGCGCAATCTGCCCCCACCACGCATTGTATGCGGCGCGCGAGACGGCCAGGCTTTGCAGCCGTTCGCGCACAGCCAGAGCCGCCTCGCGCCCGCGTTCGGCGGCATCGGCGTTGCGGTCGAAGTTGCCAGAGGTGATATCGCCCAAAGCGGGGCGGATATACACATCGGCGTCGTGCAGCAGGGCGCGTGAGCGCGTCACGTTTTGCTCGGTCAAGATGTTCACCATCTGGGCCGATACGCTCAGCAGCGAGCCCACCTGGTCGGGTGGCAGCAGCGGCGAGCCCACATTGACGGCAATCACCACCTCGGCGCCGCAACGCTCGCGCACCTCTTGCACGGGCAGGTTGTCCACCAAGCCACCGTCCACCAGTTTGTGACCGGCATAGCGCACGGGCGCCATCAGCCCCGGTACCGACATGCTGGCGCGCATGGCTTGGCTTAAGCTGCCTTCGCGCAGCACCACGCGCGCGCCGTCGCCGATGTCGGTGGCGATGATGGACAGGGGCAGCGGCAAGTTCTCTATTTCCTGCTCCCCTCGGTCAGCGCCCACCAGGCGGTTGAACAAGAGCTTGATTTTTTGCCCGCCCAACACGCCCGGCGGGGCTTGGGTGCCGTTTGCGCTCACGCCCAGCTCAGAGCCAGGGAGGTAGTTTTGTGACAGGCGCTTGTTGCGATAGGCCATGTCGGTGTATTCCGGGTCGTCCTGAAACAGGTCTTTCCAGTCCACCTGCGCCAGCTCGGCACGCATACGTTCGGGGCTGAGTCCCGAAGCCCAGGCCCCCGCCACCAGCGCGCCCATGCTGGTTCCCGCCACGCAATCCACCGGCACCCGCAGTTGCTGCAAGACCTCCAGCACGCCCATGTGCGCCGCCCCTCTTGCGCCACCACCGCCCAGCACCAAGCCGACACGGGGTCGAGAAGAGGCGTCCGCAGCCGCGCTGGGCGCCGCCGCCAGCGGCAGGGCGCACCAGACAACAAGCAGGCAGGTTAAGCGCAGCATCACGCCGCCGATTTTCATCCGGCGCGCCACCCTGTTTAAGCGGGTGCGCTGCCGCCTTAGGCGCTCACAGCCTGCGTCTTGACGCGCAGACGCCAAGCGTGCAGCAGCGGCTCGGTGTAGCCGCTGGGCTGGGCCAAGCCTTCGAGCACCAGGTCCAGCGCGGCGCGGT
>Ga0136644_10003211_pt1 | contig 12240 bp, 7 predicted proteins | sample C_130820_EF_Meta_FD_94780 | JGI IMG/M metagenome (GOLD analysis project Ga0136644, IMG submission 94780) | Freshwater microbial communities from Lake Croche, Canada to study carbon cycling - C_130820_EF_MetaG (v2) (version 2) | ecosystem: Environmental > Aquatic > Freshwater > Lake | place: Lake... | reverse complement strand
TCGGCTATCAATATCAGCCGCGCTAGCCTGGGGTGACCTCCAACCTAGCCCTTCGGGCTAGGTTGGCCTCCCCCTAACCCCCTGGCTATAAAGTCCTAGAGGGCGTGGGAGGGGACCGTTATTTACTAGTTTTATTCTGAAACCCATTCTTCTGTCAGAAGGGGTTTCAGAAGGACCTTATAGCCAGGGGGTTAGGGGGAGGCCAGACCGGCTTTGCCGGTCTGGAGGTCCCCCTGGGTCAGGGGGAGGGCTAGGCCGGCAAAGCCGGCCTAACCTCCCCCTATAATATCAAATTAGTGTAGATGGATTCGACCCAACATCGCCATGTGGCGAAAGTCCTTCTGGATCGGTACTTTAAAACAACACCCTATCCGTACACTCGTCACCACATTGACTCCTACGACCAATTCATGGCGACCGATTTGATCCACATCGTTCAATCCAAGAATCCCATTCTCATTCTGAAGGACCTTCTGCCGCAAGAAGAAAACACCTATCAGTACAAGGTCGAGATTTTCGTCGGCGGTGAGTCGGGCACCGAACTCGAAATCGGGACTCCGACGCACCTGGTCGGCGACACGCCCCGCCTTCTCTTCCCCAACGAGGCGAGGCTGCGCAATCTGACCTACGCCTCCCCCGTCACGGCCAACCTTCTCGTGCGCATCACCTACACCCGATTCGTCGGCCGAGAAAAAATTGTGACCCGCCTCGACCCCCCCGCCGACGCCTTTCGGAAGGTCCCCCTCTTTCAAATCCCCATCATGCTCCACAGCAAACTGTGCGTTCTCCACGACAAGCCCGCCGGATTTCTCAAGGAGGCCGGCGAGTGCATCGAGGACTATGGCGGCTATTTCATCATCGACGGGTCCGAAAAGGTGCTCATCACCAAGCAGGAGCAGGCCTTCAATACGCTCACGATTACGCCGAAGGACTCGGACCCCAAGGACCCCCAGGCGACCCTCTTTGCTTCCATCTCGTGCCTCTCCCCTGTCAGTCGTCAGGTCAAGACCGTCACGTTTCGTGTGCGCAGGGACGGGACCATTCTGGTCGGCCTCCCCTTTGTGCGAGCCCCCGTGCCCCTCTTCATTGTCTTCAGGGCCCTCGGCGTCCAGTCTGACGAGGAGATTGTCCGACTCCTGTTTCCCGACTTTGAGTCGGCCGAGGCCAAACTCTTCATGCCCCTTCTCCAGCCCTCCATTCTGGAGGCCTACCCCTTCACGACCACCTGGGACTCGGTCCAGTACATTAAACTCTTGACCAAGGGCTTTAGCGAGTTCCACGTCATTGACATTCTGCGGAACCAGACTTTTGTCCACATGTCGAACGAGCCGATGGCCCAGGCCCTCTTTCTGGCCGACTGCGTCAAGCGCATTCTGCGGGTCGACCAGGGCTTTGACAGCAAGACGGACCGAGACGACATTCGCAACCAGCGCTGCCTCGTCAGCGGCTTCTTGATTCAAATGCTCTTCAGTGCCGCCTACAAGAACTGGACCAAGGCCTTCAAACTCGGCTTTGAGCGGGAGTACGAAATGACCCGGCCCTCCTACAAGGAGGAGAACTTCAAGAACCTCTTTGACCCCGTCTTTGCCCTGCCCACCTTTCGCCAAAACAACCGACTCACGGAATCCATCATGAGGGGATTTAAAGGAAAGTGGGACACGGGGCTCGGCGAGGACAAGGAGGGGGTGCTCCAGAGCCTGGGCCGCCTCTCCTATACGGATTTCATCAGCCACTGCCGCCGAGTCGTTCTCGAGTTTGACACAGAGGGGGACAACAATCCGGGCCCCCGCCGACTTCACACGAGCCAGTTTGGGTATTTCTGTACGTCCGAGACGCCGACGGGGTCATCCATCGGAATCAGCAAGAACATGAGTATTTTGACGGCTTTTTCGACGGCGTCGGAGGTGGATCCATTAAGGGCCTGGCTGTTCAAGAAGGGGGGCGTGTACGCCCCTGATACGATTCTCGAGACGCAGAGGGCGATTTACGTGCCCGTGTGCCTGGACGGGGGTCTGGTGGGCTACACGCCGAGGCCGAAACTTCTGGCCGAGGCCCTCAAGTCCCTCAAACGGTCGGGCCACCTCCCCTATTCGACGAGCGTCACCTTTTCGATTCGGGCCCGACAGGTCAATATTTACATGGATGCGGGGCGGCCTCTGCGCCCCCTTCTGTGGGTCCGAGGGGGGGCCCTCGATTTCAAGCGGATTCTGAGTTTCAAGACGTGGGCAGGGCTCGTTCTGGGGCCGGGTGCGGTCACCGAACAGGTGGAAGGCTCGGAAGGCGTTGCCACAAAGGCCCTCACCAACACCCGGTTCCAGGACCCGGGCCCCACCTGGACGCTTGAGCAGTATGTGGAAAAACTCCAGGCGGCCGAGGGAGTCATCGAATACGTGGACCCCTATGAGCAGAACGAGGCCTTTGTCGCCACTTTTCCGAGCCAGATTGTGCCCGAGACGACCCACGTCGAGGTCCACCCCTCGACCATTCTGAGCATGCTTACTTCCCTGATTCCCTTCTGTCACCACAACCAGAGTCCCCGCAACCAGCTGGGGGACAGCCAGTCCAAGCAGGCCGTCAGCATGTACGCCACCAATTGGTCGAACCGCTTCGACAATTCGGCCCACGTTCTGTGCTATGGCGAGGCGCCTTTGAGCCGAACCCTTTACACCAACTATTTGGGGGAGGGGCGCATGCCCTATGGGCAGAATATTGTTCTGGCGGTGGCGCTCTGGACCGGCTACAATCAGGACGACGGCATCGTCTTCAACAAGGACGCCTTTGAGCGGGGCCTCTTTCGCACGATGGGCTACCGCTCCTATGAGATTCAGGAAGAGGACGACCCCAAGACAAAGAGTCGCATTCGGATCGGCCACCCGGCCGACCCCCAGTTGGCCATGTGGAAGGACCTGCGACCGGGTCTGGACTACACCAAGCTGGACGAGCGGGGCATCATCAAGGTGGGCGAGTACTGCGACGAAACCACGGTTCTGGTCGGCGGCTACTCGCTCGACGAGGCGGGGCGCATCAAGGACCACTCGCTGACGCCGCAGGTGTGGACCCGAGGGCGGGTGGAGAAGATTGTCATTCTGAACAATGCCAAGGGGCTGCGGCTCATCAAGGTGCGCATCGTCCAGGACCGTATTCCCGAATTGGGGGACAAGTTCTGCCTGACGTACGACCACGAAGTCTACACGGACAGGGGATGGGTCGACATCCCCAAGGTGAATATGACGCACAGGGTGGGGCAATTGAATCATGTGACGGGTCGCATCGAGTACGTGAAGCCGCTGGAAATCCTGGTCTTTGATAATACGGACCCCCTCATAGAGATTCAGACGGCGGACGGGGGGAGCCAGTGCGTCACGATGGACCACCGCCTCTATGTGCGCATGGGCGGGGAGACAAAGTGGCAATTGATGCCGGCCACGATGGTGGTGGATATGACGAGCCTGTGTCACGTGTTTTGTAGGACTGTGGACGGGGACACCCGGATTCTGGGGCACCGCTTCCACGTGTCCTACGAGGGGGACGGCAAGGTCTACTGTCTGCGGGTGCCGTCGGAAGTGTTTCTGGTGCGGAGGAAGAACACGACGATCGAGGCCAGCATTGGTCAGTGGACGGGCAACTCGAATCGCCACGGCCAGAAGGGCACGGCCGGCGCCTTTCTGAGGGGGCACGACATGCCGAGGTCGGCCTCGGGCCTCGTGCCCGACATGATTATGAACACGCACGCCATTCCGAGCCGCATGACGATTGCCCAGAATCTGGAGCAGCTGGCGGGGAAGGCCATGGCGGCCCTCGGGTCCGTGGCGGACTGTACGGCCTTCATGAACGACGGGAGCCCCGAGGCCGCCCTCGGCTCTCTGCTCGAGCACGAGGGCTTTGAGAAATACGGAAACGAGATTCTGTACAATGGCGCCACGGGGGAGCAGATTCCGGCGGCCATTTTCATGGGCCCCGTCTATGCCATGCGCCTCAAGCACATGGTGGAGGACAAGTGGCAGGCGAGGGCGCAGGGGCGGAAGGAGCAAATCAGCCACCAGCCGACGGGGGGGCGAGGCAACCAGGGCGGCCTCAAGATTGGAGAGATGGACCGAGATGCCATTATTTGTCACGGAATTGCGGAGTTTATGACCGAGTCGTTCATGAAGCGGTCCGACGGGGCGGTCGTGCCCCTCTGTACGTCCTGTGGCACGGTTCCGATTTACAATCCGGCCCTGTCGATTTCCCTGTGCCCGATGTGCGACGGGCCGGCCGAGTATGTGGGGGAGTCGGACCAGACGCTGGAACTCTTGCCGCCTCTGAAGAAACAGACAGGGTCGATTGTGAATGTGGCGATGCCGTTTGCCACGAACGTGGTCACGAACGAACTGATTGGGTTGATGAACATTGGCATGCGGTACGTGACGACGGGGGGGCAGACCCAGACGCTGCGACCGGTCGTGCCGACGGACAAGACGGTCGCGGTGACCCAGTTGCGGCCACGGGTGACCAAGGAGATTTATGTGCCGCAGCAGGCGCCGCCGCCCCAGGACGCCGATACGGTCGTAACGCTCGAGGCGATGGCCAAGGTGAGCGAGGACCTGGCGAACCAGGTCAAGGCGGATGAGGCGTTGAACCGAGTCTTGGCGAGGCAGGCGGATGAGGAGGCGATTCCTGAGGCCACGACGGTTGTGCCCGTCGTATCGCTTGTGCCGATTGCCCCCGTCTTTGATGCGGCGACGTTGGAGGCGTACCCGGCTCTGGTGGAGTCCCAGGACGTCCTCGAACAGGACGCCGAACTCCGCCGAAGGGGATTTGTTCCGGGACAGTTCACGGTGGATTCGAATGGTTCGTCCAACTCGTCTAACTCTAACGCATCCAACTCCTCCAATTCCAACTCTTCCAACTCCAACTCGTCCAACTCCAACAACTCCAATAGCAGTGGGCCGCCGGGTCTCGAGGATTCACCTGGGGGGACACCCGCCCCGAAGACGTACATCGAACCGCCCCGTCAGCGAGGCGGGGCTCCCCTGTGGGGCGGCGGCCCTCCCCTCCTGTCCGTCGATACGTCGCCGATGGCGATGGCTCCCCTCCAAGGAGGGCTGATGCCTCAGCGCCGCCTACGGATGGCCTCCCCTTATGCGTTTCCGCAACAGCAGGGCGGGTTTGTCCAGCAGGTACAGCAGCAACAACAAGAGTCCGGTCAACAACAATCACAGCAACAAACTTATAACGCCCCCATTCTCGTGCGAAAGCTCGAGTAGAACCTAAAATTGAACTCTACATACTCGTAGAACGTCCTAGTAGGAATGGATTTCGAAACAATCGACAATGTATATCGCAGCCGAAAGACCCTTATGGACATTCTGGAATTGAGGGGATTTGACACCACTCCCTTTCAGAACTTTTCGCCCCTCGAGGTGGCGGCGGCGAGCGTCCACGAGACCTTTGCCCCTCTCGGATTTCTGGCGACGGGCAAGACGGACCCCAAGCGGTTCTGCGACGTTCGCTACGCCCGTGTCACCCGCCAGAAGATGGCCTCCTTCTTCGAAAAGGACGAGGACCCTCTCACGGAAATTATCGTCATGACCCTGGACCCTGTGACCGACCTCCACCACCAGATGGCGCTGACCCTCTTCCTCAAGAAAATTCGGGTCAGCTTCTTCTACATTCCGCACATTGTGACGAACCCGATGAACCACGTGCTCGTGCCCAAGCATGAACTGGTTCCGGCGGACCAGGAAAAGGACATTTTGGATAAATATCACGCCAGGTCCAAGTCCAAGTTCCCCTTTATTCGGTTTCACGTGGACCCGATTGTTCGGATTCTGGGCGGGGTCCCTGGGGACCTCGTCAAGATTACGAGGCCGAGTCTGGCGGCCCTTCGGACGGAGACGTACAGGGCGATTGTGCCTTAGTGGGTCTGTAACAAGACGCCTATTTGTTTTTTTGATAGCAACTGCTAGGAGCAATGGCGTCATGGCCCGAACGGCGAGCCGCATTTGTCCAGGCCTTTGAGGTCATCAATACCTATGTCCAGAACAATTTAATGACGGACCTTACCAAACTCAGCATCGGCCTGACAGAGTACGTCCAGTCGGGCGGTGTGTCGAACGACCCTACTCAGGACCCGATCTACACTCAGATTACCCAGAACTCGCAGCAGATTCAGGCCATGAAGGGGGCCCTGGTCAACCTGAACCAAGAACTCTCGACGGCCATCCGCACGCATGCGAGCGACAATGACATCAACGGTCTTCTGGCAGAGAACGGAATGCTCCAGCAGGTGATTCAGGATACGCAAAAGAAGAAGGAGGACACGGCGGCGGACGCCAAGGCCGCTGAACTTCGGGACGAGGTGCTCCGGACTCGGGAGCACAATGTCAGCAAGCATCAACTGTTCTTGCTGGGCCGCCCTCTGAGGCCGGGCTCCATCCCCTATTTGTGGGCTCTGTCGGCCCTGTTTGTGGGTCTCGGTCTTCTGTTTGTTGCCATGACCTTTCCGACCTTCAGCGTCTCGAATGAACTGGAGGGGATGGACCTGACGGATATTCTGAGTCAGCCGGCGGTTTGGGGCTCTTTGTTGGGCGCCGCCGGCATTGTGATTCTCTTCTTGTCGCTGAATGCGGCTGGCGTCTTTAAGGGGACCTCCTAGGCAAAATCCTTGCGCCCGTTGGGCGCAAGGATGGCCCTAGGCCTCCCCTTGGACCCCTGGCTATCGAGTCCTTGACTTCTTGGGTAATCTTGAATGGTTGGATGAATTCATCATTTCTATAATGACGAATTCATCACGGTTCTTTTTGGAAATTCTATAATAGAGATGGCATTCTGTGGCTCTATCCCAACCTCCATGACAGACACCTCCCTTCAGGCCCCCTATACGTCTACCAACGGGAGTCCGAGCCTCATGGGCTCCGCCAATGTCGCCTCGGCCGAGCGAACCGAGCGGGGTCTTCTGACCCCCACAGCGACCCTGACGGCTGTCAAGGCCCTCAAGGCCCAGGGCCTCATTCCGACGCCCCCGACCATCACGTCCAACTCGGTCTCCGAGACGGGACCCATCGAGGCCTACATGAAACAGGACCAGGACTTTGTGGCCAACCTCAAGGCCGAGTACTGCTATTACGATGGCCGGTACCGCTACGCCCTCCAGCAACTCATCAAAGGGCTCCAGCAGGGCTACACGGATTCGAACACGACGAACCAGCAGTCCATCCAGAACTATTTGAAGTTGACACAGGGGCTGAACCGGACGCTGAACGACATGACGCAGATTGTGAATCAGATTACGCAGCAGCGGCGGCAGGAGACAAAGGACCAGAGTACCTCGATTAATTCATTAAACCAGGAACTCGTGAGCAGGGGGAACCAGCTGGGAGCGCAGAACGACATTCTCCAGAAGGAGCAGGGGGCGGCGAACCTGTACAAGGAGATGGTGAAATTCACTCGGGAAAAGGCCAACTATACCAACAATATGCTGGCCCTGTACAGTTTCCTGAATATCACAGCGCTAGGGCTGCTGTTTTACATTTATCGGTCGGCAGGCGAGGCTTAGTTGCGGCGACGCTTTTTCGAGGAACGGTTTTTGCGTGTACGTCTGCGAGTCTTTCGCAGACGTCGTGAGCGGCGGCTAGCTCCACCTACATATGAGGGATCATCTTCATCATCTTCATCTTCTTCTGCTCGTCTTGCTTGTTCTTCTAATAAAAGGTCAATGAACCTATTCCTATTAATATCCATTGTTTCCATATTTATGACACGATACAGTTTAGTTGAATCAGGCGAATCCTCAAATACAGTTGACTTTAATAAGTCAAGGAAATCCTCCTTTTTATACAGACCTTTCTTAACGATTATTTTAATAAACCCTAGCATATTTGGAGATGGCAGAGTTCCTCTCAATTTTGGATTATCTTCTGTTAAATAATTAAATATAGACTGTTCGAGTGTTATTCTTTCAGCTACAGGAGATGAATTGGGAATTGGCGCTACTCTAGAAGCATTTGCTGCCGCAGCCGCAGCCGCAGCCGCAACAGCTGATACTGGGTCGTTACGTACTGGAATGCTTGCCTGTACAATGCGAATAAATTCCTTTTCATCAAGACTTAATCTTCTATCATTACGTGCTTTAGATATTATGGAGTTTGTAAGATTATCAGCATAAATTACATTCCTATCCCTACCAGGCTCTGAACTTTCGAATATTCTATAAAAAGGTGTATTCGTTATACCCCTTCGACAGTTCGGTGAATATACAACATGAAACGCAGTCGACGCTAGTACATTTTCTATATAATTTCTTATTGTGGTATACTTATCAGACTTGTCGTTTACACTGCCTATATCAAATAGGAATTCAGCCTCTGGCATTGTAGCGTATAAATATATCATTATTGTCCTTATAAATGCTATAAGTGCTGGTTCACTGCATATAATAAATGTGCTTAAATAGAACGGAATACGCATTATTGGATCGCTATTTTTATCCTCCTTATACAAACCATCCTTGGAATAAACGGGTATAATAAATTTTTCCATAAATGCTGTAACTTTATTACCTACACTGTTTGTACGCCTACCATCTATTGATCCAATCCAACTAGGTAGTCTGTCTCGTACATATATAATTACGCCAGGAATTTGAAACAGATTTCGTAATAGTATGTGTATTCCCCTATCAGGACGACTCATCTCTCTACCAAACTCTCACAAAAAAATACCCCCCTTTACTATGAACGAAATCATAACTCCAAGCCAACCATCTCAGCCCAAACAGCAACAGCAACCACCCCTCTCTATCACAATCAACCCCCCTCCTCTCCAAATTGACATGAACAAAGTCGTCCGTCTCCTGTTTGACAAAATCAGGCGACTAGAAGAGCGTCTCCAGCACCTGGAACAAACCCAACAAAACCGCACACCTCACTAGAGATGGCGTCCCTCGACCAAATCATTGACACGACGCAGTTGCTCCAGGACGTTGAAACGTCCCAGGCGCTCCAGCAAATGGACCCCCAAAGTCTCCAGCGCTACCTCCAGAATGCGCAGGACCGTCTGTACCGGGATGTGACTGCGAGCAAGGACGGGGCCATCCAGAAGGCGTACGGCGATCTCGAGCAGGCCTCGACGACCCAGCACGCAATCTTCTATTACCAGCAGCGCAACCAGGACCTGAGCAACATCCAGGGGCAGGTCTACCAGGACCGGAAGGGGAACGCCGACGCCGTGCTCCACGACCGAGACCTTGCCAAGCGCCAGTTCGAGATGAACCAGTGGGAGACGGGCAACAAGATGGACACCCTCTTTGTCTACCAACAGCTGCTCATCATTCTGTGCGCCGTCATTGTTCTGTCGTACCTCTGGAACAGGAACATCATCTCGCCCTACGTCTTTTTCGGCATTGTATTTATTCTGACCTGTATCTTTGTCTTTACGATTGTCAATCGGGCCCAGTATACCAATTCACTCCGGGACAGCCGCTACTGGTCGCAGCGCCTCTTCCCCAGCTACTCGGTGGTCCCGCTGCCGAACGTCTGCGGGGCGGGGGGCGTCGGAACGGACATTTCGGACCTCGAGAACGACTACAATTCGGCCATCAGCGGGGCCCAGGCCGACTACAATTCGGCCGTCAGCAACGTCCAGTCTGATTACAATTCGGCTGTCAGTGGGGCCCAGTCCGACTACAATTCGGCCACACAGAATATCCAGAACGCATATAATCAGCTGTAAAAGTCTAGGGTCTCTATAGGAATGCTAGCAGCGACGCCCCCCCTTCCGTCGACCCAGAACGACCAGGCGGCCACCTGTAAGTCACAACTCCAGGTCATCCCCGAATTACAACAGGGGCTCAACAACTGTCGGAACACCGAAGAGGTCCAGCGGGCAACCCAGCTCTTGACGACCCTTAGCAACGTCCCCGCCGAAGTGGAGGCCCAGACGATTCAGTTCATGAACCTGTTGGCGACGGGGGACAGTTTCTTTGGGACGTCGGCGGCCACCTCGTCCGTCCAGGACGTGAAGAACCGCAACAAGGAACTGAAAAAGACACTCGGGGAGGCCCAGGCCGATATTTCCAAGTATACGATGATTGTGGAGCGGTCGGAGCGGGACTTTGTCGACGAAAAGGATGCGGCTCCCGAGACGATTCACGACAAGATTGTTCACGTGCTCGACGACTATACGGTCCTGGCTTTAGCCATCAGTTACGTATTTTTCATTCTTCTCGGAATGTTGTATTACATATCGAGCAACGACTATTCAATCAATTCGATAATCGTCGGGGTCGTGGGGACTTCGGCCCTGACGCTGTGCCTGACGATTCTGGCGCTCATCATGTTGTGAGGGGGGGGACCTCACACCCTAGCCCCCTGGCTATAAAAAACCTATCAAAATGATAAAATAACGAACAGGTGCTATTCCCACCTGTTCGTTATTTCATGAACTCTTCTGAACTCTTCTGAACTCTTCCCCACTTTTCCATGACAGGGGGTTAGGGGGAGGCCTGGGGTCATACCCCCCTGGCTTTGCCAGGGGGGTATCCTCATGCGGCCCCCTCATCGAACTCCTCCGCATCCTCATCGCTCTCAAACAACCGCATCTGCTTGTACGTCTTCTTGTCGTGCGGCACTCCAAACTGGTCCTCGCACCGCTTCTGGAGTTCCGCCATGGTCAGCTTCTTGCCTCCCGCCGACCCCACCGCCTCGGACCACTGCTTGTAAATGTGCCACACGTCCTTGAGGGTGGCCTCGGACCCCATCTCCTTGCGGATGCGGGCCTGCATGAACTTGCCAAAGGAATCAAACTGAGACCGATAGTTGGCCGACTCCTGCGTCACAATGGCCGGAATCGGCTCAATGCCCGTCTTGAGGTATTCCGTCTCGTAGACGTGGACGAGGCGGGCCATGAACGGAATGCGCCACCGCTTGAGTTTGACGTCCAGGAAGGGGTCCCTCGGCCACACCTTTTTGTCCGGATTGATTCCCTTGCCCTCTTCCGAGTCCGGGTCCACAAACATGCTCTCAAACGGCACGGCCATGACACGGCGCCACGTGCCCCGGTCCATGTTGTGAATGGCGGGGAACTTGTTACACAACATGAACATCTTGCCGGCAATCTGGAACTTGCCCTGGTCCTCAAAGAGGCCACGGGCCTCCACCACGTCCTCGCCCGTGAATTGCTTCATGCGGCTTGTGTTGAGGGGCTCGCCATCGTCCGGCTCGGCCATGTAGATGAAGCGGCGATTGCGAACGGCCATGATATCCGGATTCGCCGCCCCCGAGTCGGGGCGCTTGCGGGTCAGCACGGTCGACTGGAGCGAGACGGCATAGTCGCCGAGGGCCATCGACATGAGGTCGACCAGCTTCGACTTGCCGTTGCCGCCAATGCCAATCCACGTGTCGTACCGCTGCTCCTTGTTGGTGCCCTCGAGGCAGGAGGCGAGCTTGCGCCACATGTAGGCCCGGAGTTCGGGCCGAGGAAACACCTTGGCCATGAAATCATCAATCTCGGCCTGTTCGGGGTCGTCGGCCCTGTAGGGGATATAGGGGATGGGGTCGCACAACTTGGGGAGCCACTTGCCTGCCTGGAAACTGATACAGTCCTCGGGCTTGCCCTCCCGGAATTCACAGTACTGTTCAGTAGAACCGTCGGCCCTTACCCGCTCCGCCCTCAGATTCAGCACACCATTCGTAAACCCCATCAGATACGGCTGGGAATCGAGTTTCTGCGCAAAATCGTCCTCGTAGAAGAGCCCCACGCACTCTTTCGCCACCGAGTCCTTGAAGCCCGTCGTGTAGAGGTTTCCCTCCATCTTGTGGAGTTCCTTGAGTTGCGCAGCGGCGTATCCGGCCTCGGGCGACCCGGCCTCGGCCTCGCTCGCCTTTCGCTGGGACACGCCCTTGGCCTTTTGAATCACGGCGGCCACGTCGGTGCTCATGCGGTTGCGAAAGGTCACGGCCTGGGGCGACGGTTTCCAGCAGGGGCTCTTGAACTCGAACCAATCGGTCGATTTCTTGTTGATGGAGGCCCGGAAATCGCCCCAAAACATGCGGTGCATGAGTTGGGCGACGTGATTGTGCGTATTATTGACGTGGCGCAGAACAAACTCGACAATGTCATCGTCCATGATTTTCTTGTATTCAGCCGGATTGTCCTGCTTGGCCCACATGTGGAGGCTGCGAATCGTGAGCCGCTTCGGCCCCGCCCTCCACCCGCTGGTCCACTCCCGCTGTAACTTGGAGATATCATTGTGTCTGAATT
>Ga0136644_10003210_pt1 | contig 12241 bp, 4 predicted proteins | sample C_130820_EF_Meta_FD_94780 | JGI IMG/M metagenome (GOLD analysis project Ga0136644, IMG submission 94780) | Freshwater microbial communities from Lake Croche, Canada to study carbon cycling - C_130820_EF_MetaG (v2) (version 2) | ecosystem: Environmental > Aquatic > Freshwater > Lake | place: Lake... | reverse complement strand
CTGATTGATCGGAGCGACACAGAATCGACTGCATGGTCTTGCAGATCTTGTACGAGAGACCGAGCCCAGACCCTGGCCAACGAGTTCGTCCAAGCTCATCGGTTCGCTCCACGAAAGCGATCTTGCGCTGCCAGTCGATGTAGTTCACCTTCCAGGCATTGCCACCTAGCGACAGCACACGAGGGCCATCTTGCTTCACGAGCAAAGCGGACTCGTCAACCTGGCCGATCTCTTGCCGCCCATGCAAAACGCGGAAGATGGGTGGTGTCATGAAGACGGAGAAGAGCTCCATGAAGTTCTGCCGTCCAAACGTCTGCTCTCCCTTGGCTCCTAACCACAGCAGTCCCGAATCATCGGACAGTATCTCAGTATCGATCATCCATTGGACGAGCTCTTCAATTGACTCTCTTGGTAGCTGGCTGAAGCCGTAAACGCCATCAATCCACTTGAACCAGTCCAGTCGCCCGATGCGACTTTCTTGTAGTGCCAACGCCATGAGTTGCTGCGAGAGAATGTGATAAGGTTCAGGCGGAGGAATAATCGGTTCGACGAAACCGCTTTCCCACAGATCTGTGAGAGCTGCCGCTTGTAGCAATCGCTCGGGTTTGGTCGCCAACATCAAACAGTTGCGAACGGTTCCGGCTCTTCGGCCAGTTCGTCCCATGCGTTGCAAGAAGCTGGCGACCGTCAACGGAGCGTCGATTTGAATGACGCGATCCAGATCGCCCACATCGATGCCAAGTTCTAATACGCTAGTGGCAACGATAACGCAGTCGCTCTCCTGTGCGAATGCTTTTTCGGTCCTGTGTCGTTCTTCTTGGCTCAATGAGCTGTGAGTAACAAACGCGTTGACACCAAAAGACTTGAGCATAAGCCCGAGTTCCTCGGTGCCTGCCCGGCTATCAAGGAACACCAGTCGCTTTTCACCACGATGCAAACGCGAGATAACCGTGGCGGCGTTCTCGAGTGACCCGACATAGTCGATCTGGACATCCGCCGGAGCTGCTTCGCTCGGTGGAGGGTAGGCGACACTCTTCTTGCCATCGCAGTTGCCTGCGATCCACGTCAGCAACACCTCTGGATTGCCAACTGTGGCCGACAAACCAATGCGCTGGATCTCTTGCCCTGCAAGTTTTGAAACGCGTTCCAATACGCTTAGCAAGTGCCATCCTCGATCGTCGCCCGCAAAGGCATGGACTTCATCGACAATGATCATCCTCAAGTCGCCGAACATGCGTTGATCGTCGACGCTTCTGGATACCAACATGACCTCGAGGGATTCTGGAGTCGTCAGTAGGCAGTCTGGTGGATCTCGAAGAATCTTTCGCCGCTCCGAGGTCCCTACGTTGCCATGCCAAAGTGCAGACCTTCGTCCGAGGAGATTACAGTACCGAGAAAGACGATCATCGAGGTTGTTCAACAGAGCTTTGATCGGACAAACGTAAAGCACGCTCAGGCCCGACCAATTCTCGGTTAGCATTCTTGAAAGCGCTGGGAAAAATGCCGATTCCGTTTTTCCACCAGCCGTGGGCGCAAGGATAATCAAATGGTCCCCTGCGACAACGTTCGGAATCACAAGATCCTGGAACGGACGCAGTTCTCGCCAGCCTAGGCTATTGACAATATGATACTGCAACGCTGGATGGAGAAGCTCAAATCCTGTCATCATTTGTCTCCAATTGGGGCAATGAGTGATCGAATTCTCTCAAATACAGCGTCTGCTTTCGGCGGAGTAAAGCCTGGAGACCGGGTGAGGAAAACAAAGTCAAATTCCTCAGGGCCACAATAAGTTAAAATTGTTGACGATTCGATTGGGATAAGCGTGCCTCGAGTACAACGCTTTGACAAAACATTCCAATCTAAAAACGGAAACCTCGAAGCGTTAATATCTTCCATAGAACATCTAGGAACGTGTAATGAGCATCGATCGCTGTCATCACTCCAATCCAACAGCAGTGTTGGCACATCTTCACCGTCGTCCGGGTGATGAACGTAGTAGAGTTTACTGATCCATTCGCATGCCGCGATGAATAACAATACGGTTCCGCGATTTAACCCTTTTGGGCCGCGCTCTGGGCTAGTCCGTTCATGGACTGGCCTGTGCATCAAATCCGTAAGTAAGTATTCAAACGGAGACCATTGACCGAACCCCAAATCTGCATGTGCATCCACGTGCACTAATTCAAATGAATCGGCAAGTTGATTGGATTCAACTAATCTCTTCAAAACGTCAAATAACTCGTTGTGTTCTTCAAAAACAGCCCCAGGTTTTGGAGCAGAGCTACTTAGTCCGCATTTATGCATCAAGAAATAATCGATCGCATCGTCCGATGTTAGCACACATTTTTCGTCGCGAAGACGAGTAGACGAGTGATGATCGTTGATAGGCGACACGAAAATGTCTAGATCGATGTCAAGTACTCTCAATGTTACCATGCTCCTTACAGTCAAATCCTGTCACAGTTCCAACTCAATCTCATCTACTGATGTGCCAGCCGCTGCGTGTCGTTCGATCGTTGTGAGCTCAACGTCTCCAATCGTTAACTGATAGTCTGCCCGAGGATTGAAACCCTCGTGGAGATCGACGCGATCAAGAACGTCCGCCACTAACTTCTTTAGGAAGATACGAGGAGCGACACCTACTTTGCCGCCCAGCTTGCCAGTCACGGCTTCCGCGAGACTTCGCACGTACTGATCATCGCAACGCTCAGCGATACGTGCACTGGACTTTGCATACTGAAGGTAGATGTCGCGAATGCGAGTGCCAACCAAACAGAGTCGATCTAAATCGAACGCGGGCAATCGAAGCTGAATAGCTCGTGGATTGTCGTACTTCGCGTCGGTCGTAAAGTCGACGTGCAGCCGCTGGGCGAGCGGTTCGAGTCGGCCTATACCTTGATGGCTGTCGAAGAAGGCGGGCGTTCCGGTAATCAGCAGATACAAACCAGGGAATCGACCGGAGTCAACTTCATCGATCAACTGACGCAATGCATTAAGGCTCTTGTCGCGAACGTCGCTACGCACCCGCTGAATCGTTTCGACTTCGTCAAGGACAACCAGTAGCCCAGGGTGACCAGAGTCGCGCAGGACGGTTAGCAAGCCTTGTAGGAACCCCAACGCTCCGAAGTGGTCGATGTCTCCCTTTACTCCAGCAAAGCGTTTAGCGTTGGCTGATACGTTTGGTTGCCCCGATAGCCATGCAAGAATCCCGTCCGCCATCGCTTGGTCGCCACTTCCCTGTGCGAGCCGATATCCACGCAGCGCAGCGCTGAACATGGGTGCCGCCTCGGTCACCTTCGTGAGTCTTTGCTCCAAGAGCTCTGCAGTTCGAGCAACCAGTTTCGCCTCATCGTTCGCATCAATCGCACCTTCGGCTAATACATCTTCTTCTAGCGTGTAGAACCAGCCATCGACGATATTCCGAAGAGCACCCTGTGCTGTGTCGGCTGTCGACAAACGCTCATTCAATCGGCGATACACCGTTTCAAGTCGATGAAGTGGCGTCTCTGTCTCGGAGACTTGAACTTCGGAGGTTGCAAAGCCAAGTTTCTTTGCTCGCTCGACCAGCCACCTCGCAAAGAAGGTCTTACCACAGCCGTATTCGCCGCGAACCGCTTTGAACACACTCCCACCGGAGGCGACCTTCTGCAGCTCTTCATCCAGAGCAGATTCGAAGCGCTCAAGCCCAACGGCAAACGCGTCCAAACTACTCTTCGGAACGGTACCGCGCCGAAGGGCATCAATGATTTCTTGCCGACGTTGTGGGCTTATCATAAACATCTACTCCACCAAATCAAATTGCTTCAGTAGCAACGCACGGTCTAATTGAATCGTGTCCGAAACGTCATCGCGTGATAACACTTCATAGCCATCGACGTTGAAAACACGCTGTGCGATCGCCAGTAGTCCGCGAAGACGCAACGGTGGCATTTGAATCGCGCGAGCAAGTGCCGCCGATGTGATCTTTCCGCCACGTTCATCGATCGCTTGTAACAGTCGCGTGATCACCGCATCCGCTGGCACCGATCGGCCAGCAAGCCGTTTCTGCTCTTCGTAGACGTGCGAAAGCCGCAATCTGCTAATCCATTCAGCCTGAGCTCTTGGCGGCGTCGCAATTGAATCTGGAATTACGACTACCGGTGCAGCGTTCTCTGCTTGCTGAACCAATTCGTCGACATTGAACAGCATGCCTGAAGGAACCGGCTTCGGTTCAGCGGGTTTCAGTTTCAGAACTGTTTCGGGCTCAACATTAGTCGGGCTTGTCGCAATGTCCCACCACAACGGCGTGTCGACTGGTGCTTCACTCCAACCTGCAGGAAAAGCGTTCGACGAATTGAGCACAGCAATTGGAATGACCATCTCTTGAGGAGATACTCCGCCGTGGTATCCGTTCTTCTTGATTCCGTATCGAATCTTCTCTGTCCAAGGTGCGATAAGCTCTCGCGTTTCGGGAATTACGACCCGTACTCCCGACACTTTGAGTTCGCCTTCGCTGACGTTGGTCTCGTCGAATCGCCAACGCTCGCCACCTTCATACTGTTTGCCTTTTGCATTGCAGTCGAGGATGTGGCCGTGGTCGCTCAGTAAGATCACTGTTCTGCCAGCCATCTTCGCTTCGTGTAGCAATACAGGAAGGACCTTGATCTCATCGCGAGACCAACGAGTATCGATTTGCTCACCTTTTAGCAGGTGATCATCCACGGCATTGACCACTACACCAACGATCTTACGATGCGCCGAGCCGATCTCTTTCCGTATGTCAGCTGCCAAGCTCGAATCGTCAGTCTCCTGCAGGGATGCTTTGTGAAAGAGCACTGGCGGGAAACCGCTACGACACGTCTTCAAAAGAGCTGGGTGCTCAGCGAAACCCACTTTTTCATTGGGCGCGTGTCCCTGGGCAAGCTTACCGGTCAACAGACTAGTGCGCGAGACCTCGGTAACGCTTGGAACTGTCGCAAGAGCTGGGCGCAGACCGACGCCTTCTTCGGCCAGCAACACCCAATCGTGCCCAAGCACATCCGCCATTAACTCTCGGAAGACAGCAACACTCATCCCGTCAATCACGACGACTAGCACTGGCTTCGCGGCGGCAATCGGAGCAACCATTCGTTCGAGCACCTGCTCAACCGGCACAATTGTGTCGTCAGTCGATTTAGCGGCCGTCCAGTCGCGAAGTAATTCTGCAAAACGAAGTGAATCAACCTCCCTCGCAGTCGTGACCTTGTCGAACAATTTAGCATAGGCCTCCGACAGTTCGCGAACAGGATCACCAGATCGTAGTGTGAGTCGAGCCCAGTCGATGTAGCCACCTTCGATTAAGTGGCGATTCGCAGCGTCAGCCAACGATTTCACTTCATCCCTGGATTGGCTTTCTCCGAGCCAACGCACCAATCGCATCGCCATGTCAACACGTTCGAGTCGTCGACGTTCTCGGCTATGTCGATCGTGTTGAGAAATCGAATTCCTTGCTTCAATAAGCGTCTCAAAATCGAATTTCGATCCAGCAATAGAGGTCGACAACTGCTTGCCAAAGTCGGCCAAACGCAAGTCGAAGCCAATCGGAGATGTGTCACTCAGATAAGCGAATGCCTCGGCACCAACTTCACGCAGGATCTCATCTGCACGTTGAAGCAAGGATTGTTTCACACGAACGTCGTTGAGTTGAAGCCGTACAACCTCTGTGGCGGCCGCTGACCAGCGTTCGACGATCGAGTACTCCGGCGCGTGGCCATCGAAATACTTCTCTTCCAACTTCCCAATGGCACGCTCTAGCTTCCCTTTGGTTGTTTTGTTGAACACAACGCCGGCGGCTAGACCAAGTGGCAACGCTTCAGCCAAGGCGTTGTTCTTTGACGCACGCGCGGCGCAGTTCAAAACGGCCGCGACAGTAGGGCCAGCCGTTGAGACAAGCCACTCGCTGGTTGACTCCTGGATCATTTGCGGCGCGCTGCAAAACCTCTCAACATTCTTCGGATCAATCGACCATTTCAGAACGGCCAAGAGGTCAAGCGAATATCCGGACAGACCAAGGTAGTGATCGAGCACGATTCCCCAGACAGTCTCCGCATCCAGAAACCCAGTTGCCACTGGTGGGTAGCCATTCGGCGGAATCAAATCCATCAGTACATCTGCCATCCATCCATGTCGAGTCACACGCGGATCAACGGCTCGAACTTGGAACAGCGCTTTGACAATCTGCCAGCTATCCAACGGAATCAACTTTCGCGGCTTCAACCGGACCAGGATGTCATCACTGATATCGTGATCATCCAAGTCCGTAACAAGTACCGTCGTCTTTTCATCGCCCGACTCTCGCAATGCCAATCGCATCGCAAGCGGAGAATCACATTGATGAATCTGGAAGACCTCGCCATTGTCCTCGTAGCTGCTGTTGCCAGACCATTTAGCCTTGGAACGAATAGCAATACTCTTCGTTCCAGGCAGCTTCTTTCTGATCGCTGCAACCTGAGCTTTAATTTGGGCAAATGTTGGAGATGCGTCTTTCACTGAGTGCCTCCATTTTCTTCCACGATCCAACTCGCGTTGAACTTAATCACTTGCTTGCCGGTGTACTTCGTCTCAAGGTCACTGACAATTTTCTTCAGCTCGCTGATCGACAGATCCGACCTCGTCTCCGATTCGAGGATCTTCTTTGTGGTTGTCGGCTTAGTGACAGGTGGCGTAGTCACACCTGGCAAAGTAACACTGGTAACACCTGAGACTGGCGGCACAACCGGTGGCACCACAGGAGGAGCGGTTTGAGGCGTTTGCGTCAACAGACGAACCGCTTTGTGTTGGGCTTCCTTCAGCGTTGGACCAAGCGACGTCACGTGTTCGTCGGATTGCAACGCTTGTGCGATAGACGAACGAATCGATTGAGCGACCGCTTGTCTCTCATCAGCCAGCTTCGCGATCGCGTCAAAGATCTCCCAGTTCGTACTCTCGATCGTCGCCAACAGCTGAGACGCTTTGCTCAGGCATTCGCCCATGGCTGCCTCGGTGGTCGCGACCGCAGCTGATGCAAGTGCCGATACAACTTGACTCGCTTCGGAAACATGCAACTTCTCGACTAGGCTGGCAGTCGCCGAGGCGGTCGTCAGTCGCGGGCTGTTCGCAGGATCGACTCCAAGTTTCGACAATCGTTCTTTCAACTTCTCTTGGAGCGAGACACACGACGAACGGACCTCAGAAGACTTCTTCTTTAGTGCGGCCGACAAGTTCGCAACGGTCGTGGCTTTCATAAGGGGCGATACCGCTTCACCGAAGATCTGTGCAGCTCGGTTGACTGCTACGCTCCAATGCGCCTCATCAGGTAGCTTCTGCTCTTGCAGCACATAATCGTTTGAGAGATTGGTCAGCGAGACTTCAACAGGGGCGTTGTGATAAACAAACGTGCGGTTGGTTTGTTCAGCATAAGTCAGAATCACAAGGTTCTGTGCTTCCTTGGGCAAACCCATCGCCCGCGGTTGATCGATCCACTTACGAAGTTGTCCCACGCTGATTGTGCTAGATGCTTCAGCAGCTTTCTTGTTGAAGTGATTACGCCAGTGGTGCCCCAGAACAAAGTGCGTGGCGTCGTGGCCCATCTCGCCCAGTTGAAGCGGATTGGCGATGTAGCGTACCAACGATCGAATGGTTTTCTCGACTGCAACGCGTCCATCCTGCGATTGAGCTGCCTCGCTCAGCACGGCTTGCACCTTGCGAAGGTTGCCAATCTTGACCTCGGCCTCAAAGTTCGGTGCGCCAGGGAACTCACTCATTAAAGCTTGGCTTAGCAGGTGATTCATTGCTCCACCAAGGTTGGCGGCAACAGGAGGCTGCGGATCAAACCCGTCGTCCAACGAGACGAACTGTTCATTCTGTTCGAGTTCGTGCGTGGTATCGAGTGAACCCTGAGTGATCGCGTCCAGGCCGTAAGCTGCATCGAGATGATTCTGAACCCGAGTGCGCAGAACGCTGCGCTGATTCTCCAACAACGACTTAGCCGCTTGACGATCTTGCGGCGACAAATGGTTTGAGTACTGACCAAATCGCTCGCCAGTGAGAATGTGTTCGAGGATGACCAGCATCCCGAGGTCCTTCAACGCGTCGGCACTAAAGAACTGGGGAATCCAACAAATGGTCTTGGCCCCAAGTGGATTCACAGTTTTGAACGCCTGCAGGCGGCTGATATCATCCTTCGGCCCGTGGCCTGCCTCGTCAAACGGGAAGTCGATCACCAGCTTCCAGTCGGCATCGTTGTTCTCAAACGACGCGTCGGGCAACTCACGGATGTTCTTAAATAGTACGGTGCAGGTTCGGCTGGTATTCTTCCAGTTGAAGTCATAGTGCTGCTGGAACTCGTCCTCGCCAGACACCCCCAACTGTTCGAACAACATCTGCCGAACGCGCCGAATACGGTTGCCTTGATTGTCTTCTCGCTCCGCTTGCTTGATGATCCCTTCGGTATCAACGCCGGATAGCTGAATCGAGATCGATGGGTTGGTTTCCTCGCCGATACGAATCTCGCCCACACTGGCCGCCCAGTTACGCACACGTCGCAAGACTTCTTGTCCCTCGCGTCCGGCGATCGGAGTCTTGATCGTGCCGTGGTTTAGGGCGGCTAGGCGTTCCGCGTTCAATCCACGCAGCGTCTCTACTTCTGGCACCAACGCAGACAACAATAATGTCTTCACAAGTCGATCGTCATTGCGAAAGCCGACACGACGCGGATCGTCAGTTGGCAACTTCTCGAGTTCCTCCCGACGTCCATGTGTCTTCTCCAGCATTGGCAGCAGCTTCTGGTGATACAGCCGCTTCGCATTGTCGAAGTGGATCGCCATCTCTTGGCTGAACGCTTCGTCACCGTGCGCGATCACATCGAACAGATCACCCACAGGCACAATGTCGCCAACGGTAAGCACATCGCGTTGCTCGACCAACAACTGCATCATCACCTTCAGCGCCGTACGTTCACGCTGCAGCACACTCGACACCGCGATCAGCGTTTGCACCAGCGCCGGGCTAAACGGATAGACCTTTCGGAACATTTCCCGGTCACCTTCACCGGTCAGCAACGTCGTCATTACCGACTCGCGGATCTTCGCTGTCTGTTCAAACGCAGCGTTCAACTCCTGTCGCGCCGAAGGAGTATGGCACTTCAGAACACGACGCTCAGCAATTGCTGGCAGGTTGCGGTCTTCTAGTGTGATCTTGTGAAATCGACCTTCCCAATGCTTGAGAGCGTCACCAAAGTTCAATCGGTCGGCCCCAGGTACCGAGTCGCCGATCAGTTCGCTCAAGTCACGCTGACGAGCGATAAAGCTAACGACCGGAATCGGTCGATCGGCTGTTTGCGCTTCTACCAGCTTGGCCAGCTTCTGACCTTCTTGGTGAACAAACTTCAGATCCGCAGCGTGACTGGCCAACCACAGAATCAGTTCGTCAAGGAAGAGAATCAATGCATCGTAGCCGAGATCCTTTGCGTGCCGGCTGATAACCGAAAGTCCCTTGTCCAAAGAGATGAACGCTTCGCCATGTCCGCCCGCTTGCGTATCGTACGAACCAAAGAATTTTCCGACGAGCGCACTGATCAACTGCGATCGCTCTTCAGAACCTGGATCGGCATCCACTGCGCTATCGAAACGCGCGGCATCCCAACCAACATCTACGTCACCAAAGTCACTGTCGGCGCTTGCACCCTCGCTCATGGCTGCGAAGAACGCTTCGTCACCCATGCGTTGACGTAACGCGGACGCATCCTTGAACAAACCTTCGGCTAGGTATACGCCGGGGATCGGAGCATCCGGATGCACGCGCCGGACGAAATCGACATAACCGCCCAGGATGCCAGACTCCACATCGTGGGCCGCGATCATGTGGTAGGGAACCAGCAAGAACTTCTTCCCTTCGATCCACGAATTATGCTTCTGGATGGTTGCAGCAAGTTCAGGAATCGCACGAGCAGAAGCATTACCAGAAAGGATCAGGTGCAGGATCGCCATAAAGTGGCTTTTTCCACTACCGAAGCTCCCGTGCAGATAAGTGGCTTTGCTTGTGTGCCCGAGAACGGAACCCTTGATGAAGTTCAATGCATCATCGAAGGCCAGAACGAGTTGAGGAGTCGGTACATAAGCCGCAACGGTCGCCTGCGGATCAGTGACCCCTTCGGTCAGTCGCAAAACGAACTGCCCCTTGTCGATGTGCTCGGGAATATCGATTAGGTCTTTTAGTAAAGTCATAGGTTTTCAGTGTTCAGTTTTCAGAGTTCGATTGATTCAGGACTCTACCCCTTGGCCCCTCAATGATTCATGATATTCATCAGTCATCGCCCTCCGCCTGCGAGGCTTCTTCTGCGACTTTTCGCTTGCTAGTCTTCTTCGTCGATGACTTCGGTGCTGCTGTCTTTGCAACCTTCTTCGGCGGCACCCAATCTTTGATCTCTTGAAGAGTCTTACCCATGTTGCGGGCTTCTTCGTTTACGAAACCATCGAAGTAGTCGCCCATGCGGAGGCCGTCGAAGTTGGCGTTGGGTTCGTTGTGCCATTGCTTGAGCCAGGGGAGGAGCTCAATCAGGCTGGCGAGCAAGGGGATGAGCCGGGGATCGTCGCTGCCGCCGAACTCGGTTTGCACGCGTACGTAGTAAGCGCTGATGGCTTGGGCTTGTTGCAGGTGATCGTAGCCGGCCCAGCAGATGACGAGCGTTCCGTCGGGGCCTTCGCAATGTGGGAAGCTGATCCAGCGTTCCTTAGGCACATCCAGCTTGCCACGCAGTGACCAGTAGCGGGCTCCACCGGTCGATATGAAGTCGGCGTTGGTGTACTTGGGTGGAACGGGAATCAGTCCGACAGCCTCGCCTGCATCTACATGGCGTTGCATGTCCCAGGTCTTCTCCCACTCGGCTCGCTTACGAAGCCCCGAGTCCTTGTAGCGGAGGGCCGGTAGATGCGGAACGTTCTCTGCGAGCACAAGCTCTTCGACAAGAGCTTGAACATCGAATGCAGGATCATTGCGGTAGAGTTCTGCCGCGCTCAAGAACCCCGCATCCTGTCGAACGATGTCGGAAAGCCTAGCGACAGACACAAGTGCGATGTCGAGCTTTGTGGCCGCGTCACCAGTTCCGTGCTGCCTGCCGTCGAAGTCCAAGTAGCTCTCTAAACGGTCCTGGAGCCAGCCACAAAGTGCGTCAACGGTCCAACCTTCATAGTCACGCGTCAATCGACCATAGACACCCTGGCGTCCCCACCAGGGCCTCTTAAAGACACAATCTTCAATGATCGCTAATTCTGGTTTCGAAAGCGCGATCTTACGCCGAAATTCGTACCGGGTACGCCATCTCTCGGGGACACTCGTCGGAGCGGTGTCGCCCGACCAGCAAAATGGGCGTTGATCGGCGGAGATGCCTTGATCGCAATCTTGTAGAATTAACGGATCAGCTCCTTCGGGACTTAGGCCATAAATACGATAGACTTCCCAGTCGAGCTCCTCTTGAAGGGCTATCATCCTGTTGTAGATCGACGCATGGATTGAACGCCCCTTTGCCAGTTGATCACTTAGGTGATCCGACGTTTCGCAACGCCATTTCGCTAAAATTGCCTCCGGCCGTGCCTCCTGGAGTTCTGCTGCGGCGCGATCGAGTTCACTGACAAGCCTGAGCATTAATACAGCGTCGGCTGACTGATGATCAAAAGGAAGCGGAAACGTTTGGAGCCCAGTAGCAGCAAAGTCATAACGATTAGCTTCAGGCTTCCCTTTTTCAATACTGATATCTCCGACTGCTGTAGCTTTAGGCATAAAAACTTGTTTCATCCAAAAGCAAGCGGTTGAGCTGTTGAGTAAGCCAAGTAGAATCAGAATATCATCCTCGCGAGTGTCAGATGAAAACTTGATCACAGGGGCCGACCGATTAAAAACTTTGCCGCCGCGGTCCAAGACAAAATGATTGTGCGTTGCGACGGCGGCGAAGACGATCGAAAGCGGTGTGCGAAGTTTGTCCGCCGTCAAACGACCGTACTCATACCATCTCAATCCGGACTCAACCTTCGTCTTGCCCCCAAACATTTTGTTATTGGCCAGACAAGCGCGTGCTATCCACAAAAACCGCAGAGTCGGATGGTTCCAGTCCTCATTGATTGGACGAAAGCCTTCGTCATACGGGAATATGGCAACGTCACTATTCGACAGAACCCAATCACGAACAACGTCGCCGACGACTATTGTTCGAAAGTCGCCCGAACGTATCCGGCAGCGCAGCGCGGAGATG
>Ga0136644_10003208_pt1 | contig 12245 bp, 7 predicted proteins | sample C_130820_EF_Meta_FD_94780 | JGI IMG/M metagenome (GOLD analysis project Ga0136644, IMG submission 94780) | Freshwater microbial communities from Lake Croche, Canada to study carbon cycling - C_130820_EF_MetaG (v2) (version 2) | ecosystem: Environmental > Aquatic > Freshwater > Lake | place: Lake... | reverse complement strand
TGCAACAGGATATGGTTCAACTGGAGCAACTGGAGCAACTGGTGCTACTGGTAGAACTGGTGCAACTGGTGCAACAGGTTATGGCGCAACTGGGTTTACAGGTGCAACAGGTGCAATAGGTGCTACTGGAGCAACAGGTGCAACAGGTGCAACTGGTGCAACAGGATACGGTGCAACTGGTGCTACAGGTGCAACTGGTGCAACAGGATATGGTGCAACTGGATATACAGGTGCAACAGGTGCAACTGGTGCTACAGGTGCAACTGGTGCAACAGGATACGGTGCAACTGGGTTTACAGGTGCAACAGGTGCAACTGGTGCTACTGGAGAAACAGGTGCAACAGGTGCAACTGGTGCAACAGGATACGGTGCAACTGGGTTTACAGGCGCAACAGGTGCAACAGGAGCAACTGGTACTACTGGGTTTACAGGTGCAACAGGATATGGTGCAACTGGGTTTACTGGTGCTACTGGTGCTACTGGTGCTACTGGTGCTACAGGATATGGTGCAACTGGGTTTACTGGTGCTACCGGTGCTACTGGTAGTACTGGTTCAACAGGAGCAACTGGACCACCTGGACCATTAATTACTGCAGTAATAAATACTGGAGCAATAATTTCTATTGGATTAACAGGATCGATAAGTTTTACATCACCTGTTGGTAATAATAATAATTACTTTAGCCCAAATAGTTATATTACAATTATTGATGCTAATAATAATACATCATATTTTCAAATATTAGCTCTTACTCAATTATCACCCTTTACATTAACTATATTAAATATTAATGGCGTAGAAGCCAATATACAACCTGGTTTTAATGTTGCTCTTGTTGGACCACAAGGCCCTATTGGTGCAACTGGTGTCACTGGTCCACCTTTAGTAATTAATAGTTCAAATGGTAATACTGGCCTTCCTGCTTTAGTATATGATACATCTGCAAAACTAGTTTATTATTCAGCAACAAAGACATTCGTCATTGATCATCCTATAGATAAATCTAAATACTTAGTACATGGTTGTTTAGAAGGTCCTGAAGCAGGTGTTTATTATCGTGGAAAAGGTGAAATTATCAATAATAAAAATATAATAATAGAATTACCAAATTATGTTTCTACACTAGCAACAGATTTTACAGTACAAATAACGCATATATATGATGGAACTACTAAATTATATTCTGTTTCAGAGGTAATTAATAATAGTTTTACAGTTTATGGCGAAAATGGTAAATTTTATTGGATTGTTTATGGAATGCGTTATTCAGTTAACACTGAACCAGCAAAAGAAACTACAATTGTTAAAGGATCTGGACCATATTTATGGATATAATTTAATATTTTTAATAATATATAACATAATTTAACTAATTTAGAACATACTAATAAATAAATAAATATTTATTAATATTTTAACAAATTTTCTATTATAAAATATAATTTTAATAATATGTAATTTAATATAAATTTATTACATATTATTGATATATATATATATATGATTGTATTAATAATGGCTGGTGGTTTGGGTAAACGTATGGAATCTGATTTACCCAAAGTTTTACATAAAGTAATACGAAATAATAATAAAAATATAAATGAAGAAAAAACATTATTTTATCCCATGATTGTACATGTTATAAATACAGCAATATTTCTCAATCCAGAAAAAATATTTATAATTGTTGGCAAATATAAAGATATTATTAAAAAAACAATTGATGAATATATTAATTTAAAAATTATAAGTAATTTAACAATTATTGAATATGTTATGCAAAAAGAATCTTTAGGTACAGGTCATGCTATATTATCATCTTTAGATCAAATTAAAGAATATTATGATTCAAATGCTATAATATTATCAGGCGATGTTCCACTTATAAGTAATGAAACATTAATGAATTTAAATGATACTGAAAATAAATTATTAATAACCGAATTAGATAATCCTTATGGTTGTGGTAGAATAATTATGGATAAAGATAATAAAGTAATTAATATAATTGAAGAAAAAGATTGCAATGAAGAAGAAAAAAATATAAAATTAGTAAATTGCGGAATTTATCAAATTAAAGTAATAGATTTATTAAATTTAATACCACAAATAACTAATAATAATAAAGGACAAGAATATTATTTGACAGATCTAGTACCATTAATGATTAAAAATAATATTATTATTAAATATTATAATTTACCTAAAAAAAATCAACGCGAAATTACAAATATTAATACTAAAAATGATTTAGAAATAGTAAATTCACTTTTATAAAATTTTTATTATTGATCAAATAAAAACTCATTAATAGTCATACCACAATAATATTGTGGATTAATTCTATAATCTATTTTTTTATAAATACCAATAATTACAGATTGTTCTAATAAAAATTTAAATATTTTTTTGAATAATGGTGTATGTCCAAATTCGGGGCATCCAACATGACCTAATTCATGAATAACTACATACATTAAAGTATTCATATCATGAATTGTATCTAATATTTTAGATCGTAAACAAAATACAATTTTTTCACCTTTATTAATTGTATAACTCGTATATTGCTCATCTGCTGGTGTTTCCATTATATTTATTACTTTAGTACGTTTTATTAAATCATTTATATAAGACATATAATCTGGAAATTTATCTTTGTTTTCTTTTAAATATTTTATTAATTTTATCATATTTATCTTAATTTTTGCTAAAGTATTTGCAGCAATGCTTTTATCAGGTGTATTACGAACCCAATAATAATTATCATCAATAATAGATTTTTCATAAACAAGATTATCTGTATTATATAATTTACGATAAATAAAATATATAGAAATAAATAATAATAATATTAGAGATAAAATAAACATAGATTAATTAATGATATAAATATAAAATAGATAATATAAATAAAAATATTTTTTTTATTTATATAATTATATTATATAAATAATGGGATCCAGTCATTCTGTAGAAAAAAAATCTGAAAATAAAAAAGATGACCAACAAAAGTTAGATGATGCACACAAAATTTTTGATATTACAAGTGAAAAAACATTAGACTCTGATGATTTAAAAATAACAGAAACAGAAAAAGAAGTAAAAGAAAAATTAAAAGATCATACTAGTGAAAAAGAACAAAATTCTAAAAGTAAAACATCTGATACATTAGGAGATTTAACATTATCAAGTGAAATAGATAATCATCAAAAAGGAGGTAATAATTTTGAAAATATATCTAGAAATAGATATTCCAAGTATGATGTATATTCTACTATACAAAAAGTAGAAAAAAAATTTATTGGTGGATTTAATTCTCAAGCTCATTCAGAAATTGATGATAATGAAAGTGAAAAAGATGATAAAACAACTAAACATATTAAAGATATAATTCTTCAAGAATTAGATAACTTAAATAAACATAATTTTAATCAAATTGGTGCTGGTTGCGACTGTAATAAAAAAGAAGAATCTGAAGAATCTGAAGAATCTGAGGAAACAAAAAAAACTGATAGTACAGACAAAATAGATCAAAAAGGAGGCAGACCATTTATTTCATCATCTTCGTCATCTAGTTTTTCAACATCATCTGAATCTGATTCAAGTGATATAAAAAAGAATAAAAAATTTAAAAATAATACAAATTACAAACAATCAAGATCTAAAAGTAATAAAAATAATAAAAAAAGTAAAAAAAATAAAAAAGAATCAAGTGAATCAGAATCTGAAGAATTTGAAGGAAACTTAAAAATACAATCTGATAGTGAAATAATGACATCAAATAATTCTAATACTGAAGAAGGATTATCAATATTTCCATTTAATTCATCTGATATTAAATCAAATGTTTCAGATAGACATCAAAAAATTTTAAGAAGAAAAATATAATCACTTTTATTCGTACGAATAAAAAATAATTTATAACTCAATTGTTAAAGAAAATTTATTAGATTTATTAGATTTATTTTTTTTTATTTTTTTTTCTAGTTTTTCTTGAAAATTATTTTTAGAATTATTTTCAGAATTATTTTCAGAATTATTATCAGATTTATCTTGAGAATTATTTTCAGATTTATTATCATCACATACATAATCCAAAATAGAACTTATTTTTTTTCTTCTATTAATTTCTTTATTAATATAATTATCAAATAATTTTTTAGGATTCATTGCAATCAATTCCAAAAATTGTAAAGACGGTTTCATTATTTGATTTGTTATATAGAATAAGTAATCTAATTCTAAATTATTATCTATAACATATTTTGGATCTTCAACACGATCTCCTTGTAATGTTACTTTACCATTTGGTATTATATATACATAAGGTATTCTATCATTAGTATTTGGTTTATTACCCGGATCTCTTACACCAATCCTATCTGCTAATACTGCATGAACTATTCTTGTTCTATCTTTATATTCTGATTTTAATGTTTTACTTACTATAAACTTATCAATAGGATATTCTCCTCTTAATATTTTTTTAATTAACATTTTTGTATAATTTATTGCCCCTAAATTACGATCTTGTATACCAGCAGTAATATTATTACCAATACCACCATTTAAAATATAATTAATAATTCCACCAACAATAATTTTTACAATTTTTGCATTATCTCTTCTTTTTAATACAATGCCCATACTTTTTTGATAATAGTGACTATCATCATCTTCATATAAATTACCAACATAACGTTTCTTCGTTAATATAATAAATGGCCATAATGTTTTTTCATACACTTGTTCTTCAGGTTCTGGTAATATTTTACAAATTGCATCACCGGCTAATTTACCTAATTCAATACAAATTTTAAGTGCATTTCTATCAGTTTGAATTTCTTTAGTTTGTATATTATGTATTTTAGGACTAAAAAAGACTGAATCAGTATTTTTAACAATCATATTTCCTACTCCAGCATGAAAATGTCCAGCTTCAGTTTCCAAGTCATAAACGTAATCATTCACAAATCCAATATCTTTAATTTTTTTTACTCTATTTGAATTTATATTTATTAATATATTATCTTTAGAATATGTAATAATAAATGTATCTAATTTATCCTCTATTTTATCAATAGAAATAAATTTATAATCTGCTGACAACAATGTACAATATAATTTAAGAGCATTTATTTGGCCTTTAATAACAACTTCATTATTTTTTTCTATAAGATTATTAAATAATTTAGATGCTAATTTTATTTTAAGTGATTCGTTAAATTCAAATTTAGTTATTTCATTATTTTTAAAAATTGGTGTAAAATGTAATAATTCTGTTCCAATTTCACATTCACTTGGTTTTATTTGATTACCATTAATATCTAATAATGAATGATCTGAAGTAACCTTAACATAACCTGTATGAGTTAATACTTCATATATTTTTTTATTTGTTTTATGCCTAATAACACGTTTAATTTTTGTCCATCCTTTATCAGACCATACTTTATAATTAATGTCATCACATTGTTCTTTATTTGTTAATCCTTCAACATCTGATTTAAATATTTTATATTCATTCCATATTTTTCCAATATCATCAATTGATTTAATTTCAATTTCATTATTTTGATTTAATAATAATATTGGTGTATCTCCTGTTACTGAATCACCATATATTACTTTTGGTTTAACTTTAAATTCAGGTGTTATTAAATTAATAACTTTATCATAAAAGTAATTTAAAAAATCATCTAAACTATTCCTATTTTTTTTTGGCTCGATGAATTTTTTTTCTGGTGCTTCTTTATAATATTCTTTGGCTAATTCATAAAATTTATTTTTATCATGAATTGCATAATTAATTAAATCTCCAAAAGTTCCTTCAATAAAATCTCGAGAAAATTCTAGCATCTTTCTACCTGTTGCAGTTGTTGATGCTGCTAATTCTTTCATATAAATGGATGATGTTGGTGCTCCAACTTGTCCATATAAACTATTAGCTGTTACCTTATAAGCTAATTGTAAACCATCATATATATTTTTTAAAAATACACTATCAGAACTTTCCATTAATTTTTTTGTTGCACTTCTTTTATCTAATAATTCAACTAAAATTAATGGTAAAATACCTTTAGAATTATCTTTCTTTTTTGCAAATTTACAAGTTGTTGTAGTTCCATCATTATTATTATAAGTTACAGTTTGATAAATATAATCTGGTAAATTATCATAATGAAAATCGGTTACAATACACTCATGTGATATATTAATATATATCATTGATCTTGGATATAAACTAGCATAATCTAATACAGGAATTGGTTCATAATGTACTCCAACTGTTGGAGGAAATACTGTTGCTCCTTCATAACCAACATTTTCTTCTTCTAATTCAATTTCATCACTTTCATTTATTTTTTTAAATTTATTTAATTCTTTTTCTTTATTATTATATTTTAATTTTGGTATTAAATGATCTAATTCTCTACATTTTTTAGAAACTAATGAAAAAATTTTAATACCTTGGCCTCTCATAAAAATATATGATAATGGAACACTACATACATTGGCCATACCAATATTATTATTAAGTATTTGTAATTTTTCCATTAATTTTGTAACTAGAACACAATCCATTACACAATATTTTGCAATAATACCACGATCATCATCATCACCTCTAAATAGATTAAACATCTCATTTGGAGATACATCATCCTTAGCATGACACCATGATACTTTGTTTTTTATACCATCTTCTTGAACAAAAACTTCATCTGGTATAGTACCATTAATTTTAATTTTAAATAGTTTTTTAATTTTTTTATCATTATTTATATTAAATTCATTAATTTCTTCACTTGACAATTCATTTATCCTAATAATTTTATATTTTTGATCATGTTTATTATCAGTTAATCCATCATTATACATAATATTAACATAATCATCTTCCTTAATACCATAAATACTTTCAGCATAAATTAATCCATTAGTTGAAGGTTTTTGTGAATTTTTTTTTTTAACATCCATGTATTTAACAATTTTTTCTTTAATAAAAGAAGAAGCGACTAAATCTAATTTATATCCATCTAATTTATAATCTCTCTGAACGACTTTCATAAGATCAATAATAATACGTCCATTAATTTCAAAATATTTCAATAAATTATCTCCTAATCCAGAACTAGCTAATTTTTTTTCTTTAAAAGGAGAAATTTCATTTTTAATTTTAGACAATAAACTAAAAGAATTTAAAATATTTAATTTTTTAGCACGATCATGAATATATTGAAAATCGAAACCATTAATATTATAGCCAGTAATAACATCTGGATTATATTTTTGAATTAAATTTGTCCAAGCTAATAAAACCATTTTTTCATTTTTATAACATTCTAAATCAACATCTTCTAAACCTTTAATTTTATTACAACCTCCTAATGAAATTAAATTCTTATAAAATGGTTCAGAATCACCATAATATGAAAAAACTGTTCCAATTTGAATAATTTTATCATTTTCATTAGAAGCTTGAGGAAAATTTCCTGATTCGCTCATACATTCTATATCAAAAGAAGCAACTATAATTTTAGACATTGATTTAATATCATAAGGAAATAAGTTTTTCCAATCAGTTTTAATATTTATATCACAATATGAAATATTATCTTCATATTCTTCGTATTTATCTATTTTAATCCAACCACATGCATCTAGTTTTCTAATATGCATACATCTTAAAAATGGTTCAATGTTAGATTCAAATAATTGTAATTTAGTAGGTCTTTTAAATAATGTTGGGTAATTTATTTTATTTCGTTCAATCCAATATTCAAATCCTCGTAACGATTTCATATTCAAAAATATGAATCTTATAAATTTGAAATTTTTATAATTACTAAATCCATAAAATTTCTTTTTCTCTATTACATCAAAATTTTTAAATCCAGCTAATATTATTTTATTTGTTATTTTACTTTTAATATAACTAACTAATGATAAACATTTTGTCATATTCCATTCTAAAGGAACTTCTACATAAAAATATGGAGTAAAATTTTCGACATTTACAAATATCGACTTATTATCATTTGTTCTCCCAAATATCCTAATTTTATATTTTAATAAAATATTATTTTCATTTGGTTCTTCGCTAGCATCTTCTACTTCTTGGTCATTATCATGATATTGATTCCAATCTAAACTCTGGAAGATTAATGATTCTTTTTCCATTTAATATTATATCTTATGTAACCAAATTCTATGTTAATTAATATATAACTACTTATTTATTTAATTATTCAATTATTTATTAGTTAAAAAAATGATTTTAAATATTATAAATATTATTATTTAATAAATAATAAATGTTATATGATAACTATATTAATAATAATGATATAGAAAACAATATTAATAAATTAAGTTTGGAAAATAATAATAATCATAGTGATAATCATAAAAGTGAATTGGAAATTAAAATAATAAATAATTTGGTAAATGATACATGGGAAAATGACTATACTAATAATATAATAATAGATGATAATATAATAGATGATAATATAATAGATGATAATATAATAGATGATAATATAATAGATGATAATATAATAGATAATAATACAATAGAATCTGAAGAATATGAAATTAAAATAAAGAAAAATTTAATAGATGAAGATGCATGGGATAATTATATAAATGATAATAAAATATATATAAATAATAAAATTGCGAGAATTTTTCCATTAATAAAAAACTATAATAGTTATAGTAAATTAAAAATAGACGATGATTCATTTAGTTATATTACTGTTAGAGAAATAGCAGACATTATAACTAAAATAATATCATATCATTTATTATATTTTAATTTAAATCCTCAAAAGATGACAATAATAGATTATACATCTGGTGTAGGTGGTAATGTTTTATCATTTAGTAAATATTTTAATTTTGTATATGCAGTTGAGATAGATGAAACTAGAGCTAATTATTTAGAAAATAATATAAATATCTATGGATATACAAATGTCGAGGTAATAAATGAATCTGCAATTGAATTTAATATAAATAAAATGATAAAAATAAATCCGAATGTAATATTTATGGATCCACCATGGGGAGGAAATGATTATAAAAATAATGATAAATTATTATTAAAATTGGGTAATAAATGTATTGAAGAATTTGTAGAAGAAATAATAAAAATATTTTCAGAATATTATTTACAAAATCAAGAAAATATTAAAAAATCTTTAAATTTAAAAAATAAATTAATTGTTTTAAAATTACCAAAAAATTATGATATTGAATTTTTTTATAATTATATTAATGATATAAATGTAAAAAACTATAAAATTAATACATATTTATATATATTAAATAAAATGATAATTATTATATGCGAATTACAATCAATTTAGTATTTCATACATTAATATATAAGCCGATGAAATATCAACATTATATCCTGTATATTTAGAAACATTTGAATCATCAAAATGATACCAAGATTCATCATTTATACAAGCACAGTCAGAAGTATAATGACCACCATTTAATCCACCATGATGATTAACGAATCCTTTTAATTTATATTTAAGTTTAGTATTATCATAAATAGATGAATCATAGAAATCAGTAATATCTAATTCCATAGGAATATCTACAAATGAATTATCTTTTTTAACTTTTCCATTGTCTAATTGTTTAAATCGTTTAAGATGTATAAATAATAAGATAGGAGCTTTCCAAATTTTTAAATTTTTAAATATTTTTTGTGATGAATTACATACAGAACAATTATAATCATTAATTTCTTCAGTATTAGTGAACATTTTAAATGAATTATAAAGTGAATCACTAATAGGTAATGATAATATAGTATTATTTTCATAATTAACAATTAAATTATTACAATTAGAACAAACAATATTATTAATTGTAATATTTTTAATATTAAAAATAAATGGATTATGTTTTTTTTTAAAAATATTTCTCATATATGTTAACCCTTCATATTTATTAATAATATCTTTATTTTGTAATTTATAATTATTAAAATTATTAATTATATTTTTTTTTTCATTAATATCATTTGTTTCAATTATTTTTTTTTTAGTAATTGCTATAATATCTTTATAATTTTTAATAATTTCTGGAACATTATTTAACATTGGTTCTGTTTCAATACCAGTTTCTTCAATTATATTATCTAATATTTGTAATAAAAATTCATGACCATCTTGTTGCATAAAACCTCTAAAAGATTTAATTTTAATGTCAACTATCTCTTTTAAACTTTGTGGATTTATTATTGAATTACCTTTATTTATTATTGTATCAACTATATCATGTAATTTTTTAATTATTGATAAATTTGATAACTTTTCAATGTCACTTTTTTTAATAGTTATTTGTTGATTTTCTGTTAAATTATTTTGTTTTCTATAAATATCAGCTATTCGTTGAATACTTGCTTTTTCTAAATAATTATTAAAATCGTCATTTAATACGAATGATAAAAATACATTACTATGAATTAATAGTTGTAAAATTGAGTTTAAATAACAAGTATTACCAATATTTTGGAATCCACATAATCCAACTTTAGGTACATCATTTAAGTCCATTTTCTATAATATATTATAATTAATTTTATTATATATCAATTTTTATTATTTATCAATTTTTTTTATCATAATTATTATATGAATAAAGTAGAAGATTTTGAAAATATACCTCTTAAAAATAATAATAATAAATATATATTAGATGAATTTATACGCTATTATATGTATATTTATAGTAATTATGAAAATTCAGATAAATCATCTAAAGAAAATTATTACAAATTATTAACTATTAAAAAAATTATTGATATAGTTTCTAAATTTAAAAATCAAATTATCTCTGGTAATCAATTTGAATCTATTAAAGGTATTGGGCCTAAAACTATTTCTAGAATTAATGAAATAATAGATACTGGTAAATTATCAGAAATTAAAGAAAATAAATCTATATCTGTTGTTAAAGAATTAGCTTCTATTTATGGTATTGGACCTTCAAAAGCATCTTATTATTATGAAAATTTTAAAATTAAATCAATAAAAGATTTATTAAAAGCAGATAAAAAAGGTATAATTAAATTAAGTAATCAAATGAAATTAGGTATTAAATATAAAGATGTTTTAAATGAAACTATACCTAGAATACTTATTGAAAAATTAGATATATTTATACATAAAATTATAAATAAATTTGATAAAAAATTTAATATTACAATTTGCGGTTCTTATAGAAGAAAAAAAAATACTTCTTCTGATATTGATATTCTAATATCACACTCAGATATTAAAAAAATAAGTGATGCTAATAAATATTTAGAATCACTAGTTAATTTATTTTCAAATTATTTCATAATTGATAAACTAACAATAAAATTTAATACACACTTTCAAGGGTTTGGTTCTTTTAAAAATATACCAGATATTACTAATATAAAATTAAATAATAATTTCGATATTAAAAATAATGTATTTAGAATTGATATTATTATTGTTCCTCAAACTTCTTATTATACAGCATTAATGCATTTTACTGGTTCTGGTACATTTAATCAAAAAATGAGATTACATGCAAAATCATTAAATATGAAATTAAATGAATATAATTTAATAAAATATAATAAAAATAAAGAAATAATTCTACCAATTAATTCTGAACAAGATATATTTAAAAATTTATTATTAAAGTATTTACCACCTGAAGAAAGAATATAATTAATTAATCATCAGAATTTTAATAATACTTTTTTTAGAATTAATTTTAATTTTATTATTTAATTCAGCGATTAAACATAATTCATCGTCGTCTTGAGAACTATATAATATAGTAGTATTAACTATAAATTTATTAACTATATCAATAACAACTATATTTTTACTACCTTTTATTATTCTTATTTTAGAATTATGTTTTTCTTTAATACCTAAAGAAAATGAACAACTATCGGTTGTTTTATTATTAATATCTAAATAGATAGAATAGTTTATTATATATATTCCTTTTTTTAATTTAATAAATGATGAAAAATCAGAACTATCACAATTATTTTTACAATTATTTTCACAATTACTACTATCATCATTTACAAATGAATTAAATAATAATCCTATAAATTTTTTATTTTGATTACATGTAGTTGGACTACTAATATTATAACTTAAAAATATATTTTTATTATTATTTATATTATTCATATTATTCATATTATTCATATTATTCA
>Ga0136644_10003207_pt1 | contig 12246 bp, 6 predicted proteins | sample C_130820_EF_Meta_FD_94780 | JGI IMG/M metagenome (GOLD analysis project Ga0136644, IMG submission 94780) | Freshwater microbial communities from Lake Croche, Canada to study carbon cycling - C_130820_EF_MetaG (v2) (version 2) | ecosystem: Environmental > Aquatic > Freshwater > Lake | place: Lake... | reverse complement strand
TTGCCCCGGTCGTGCTTCGCGTCGTCGCCATGGTGGCATTGGTTGCGGTCGTACCAGTCGATGAGCACCATCTGACCGTCGGGCCCGACCTGCAGCGAGATGAACTGCGACCAGGTGTCGTTGGCGAAGAGGAAGTCGGGGTCGCCGTCGCCGACGTAGCCGGAGCCCGCCGGCGTGAGCCGGTCTTGGTTCACCCGCGCCCCGTGGATGTTGTTCATGAACAGCCGGCCGCGGTAGCGCTGCGGCCAGGCGTCGCCGAGGTAGACGCAGGCGCCCGCGTGGGCGTGGCCGCCGCCGATGGCGTCGGAGCGGTCGCGGTCGGCGTTGTTCCACTGGCCGCCGGCCCAGTGGCGGTGGCGGGCGATCGTCTTGATGTCGTCGAACGTCCAGGGATTGAAGTGCTGGCCGGCCTGCCGTTGGTAGCGGGCCCCCTGGATGACGTGGTAGAGGTGGGGGATCACGCAGGCCGTCTGGAAGGCGTGGCCGACGTCGTTGAAGTCGACGCCCCAGGGGTTGCTCGTGCCCTCGGAGAAGACCTCGAAGACGTGCCGCACGGGGTGATACCGCCAGATGCCGGCGTTGATCCGCGTGCGGTCGGCCTCCGGCGTGCCGGGCCGCCCGACCGCCGAGTGCGTGAACACGCCGTGGCAGCCGTAGAGCCAGCCGTCGGGCCCCCAGATGAAGCTGTTGAGCGTCTCGTGGGTGTCCTGGGCGCCCCAGCCGTCGAGCAGCACCCGCGGCTCGCCGTCGGGCACGTCGTCGCCGTCGGCGTCGGGGATGAACATGAAGTCGGGCGCGGCCCCCACCCACACGCCGCCGAACCCGACCGCGATGCCGCTGACGAGATTCAGGCCCTCCTTGAAGACCTTGCGGGAATCGAGCACGTCGTCGCCGTCGGTGTCTTCGAAGACGAGGATCCGGTCGCGGGCGTCCTCCGGCTTCGCCTTCCGCGGGTAGGCGTAGCACTCCGCCACCCAGAGCCGGCCGCGGTCGTCGAAGCACATCGCGATCGGCTGGCGCACGTCGGGCTCGGCCGCGAGCAGTTTCACGGAGAAGCCCGGCGGGGCCGACATCGCGGCCGCGGCCTCCGGCGCCGGCAGGCCGTCGGCCAGCGGCCGCCGCGGCCGCGGCTGCGCCTCCTCCCAGCGGGCGAGCGGCACCTGCTCACGCGCTTGCGCGTGGACGAAGATCCCCTTCTTGTTGGCCACGACCACGTCGGGCAGCCCGTCGCCGGTGGCGTCGGCCAGGGTCACCTGCGTGCCGACGCCCGAATCGTCGTCGATGAGGTGGGGCACGAACTCCGCCTCGCCGGCCGCCGGCCGCGTGCCGCGGAACCAGTAGACGACGGCCGGCGCCGCCGGCTCGGGATCGCCGTCGGGACCGTGGGCCCAGTACCGCTTGCCCGCGACGATGTCGTCGATGCCGTCGCCGTCGACGTCGGCCACCTCGACGGCGTGAATCTGCGAGAAGGCGACGCGGTAGGGACTCGCCGACGGCTTCTCGCCGATGATCGGCCGGTAGGCGAACGTGCGGCCGCCGTCGGCGCCGCGTTCCTGCTTCCACCAGCCCAGCCCCCAGCCGTGGGCCGCCAGGCTCGTGATCACGTCGGCGAGCCCGTCGCCGTCGACGTCGCGGACGTGCATCTGCGCGCCGCCGGGCCCCGAGAAGGGGAAGGGATGCTCCTCCCAGAGCGGATCGCCGGCGAGCGATCCGGGCTGCCGCCACCAGCCCCCCTTGGCGAGGATGTCGCGGCGGCCGTCGCCGTCGACGTCTCCCACGCCGAGGCCGTGCGCGAACTTGCCGCCGGCCACCTCCCGCGAGATGCGGTGGAACGTCCACGGCGCCGCCGCGTCGGGGCCGGTGCTGGTCGCGTAGCCGAAGAAGCCGCCGACCGAGCAGACGATGTCCGGCCGGCCGTCGCCGTCGATGTCGGCGAACGTCGGCGACTCGTTGTCCACCTGCGGCAGCACGACGTGCCGCCGCCACGGCCCCTCGGCCCCGCGCGGATTCTCGAACCACGAGGCGTCGGTGCCGGGAAACCCGTAGACGAGGACGTCGTCCCAGCCGTCACCGTTGAAGTCGCGGCTCCAGGCGAAGAACCTGTCGGAGTAGCCGCGCGGATCGAAGGCCTTCGGCTCGGCGTAGGCGTGCCGCTCCGTGAAGGCGGGCCCGGCGAACCAGAACGGCCCGGCGACCACGTCGGGCACGCCGTCCTTGTTGAAGTCGCCGACGGCGGCGCCCTCGGCGTAGAACCGCTCGTCGAGCTGCTGCCGCGTGAACGATACGAGCGGCCGCGTCTCGGCAGCCGCGCCGCCATCGACGACGCTGCCGGCACCGAGCAGGGAAAGGGCGACGAGCAGGCGGACGGCCGCGACGCGGCGGCCGCCGCACAAGACTTCGGGCGACGGCTCCATGGGCTGGCTTCCTCGAAGGGTCAGCCGAGCACGTTCTCGAGGACTTCCTCGGCGACGTAGATCGGCAGGTTCGGCTCGCAGGTCACGGCGACGGCGATCGCGTCGGACGGGCGGGCGTCGATCTCCACCACCTCGCCCTCCTTGACCACGCGGATCGTGGCGAAGTAGGTGTGCTCCTTGAGCTCGGAGATGACGACGTCCTGGAACTCGCCCCCCATCAGCTCGACGGCCGCCACGAGCAGGTCGTGGGTCAGCGGGCGGGGCGACTGGTGGTGCTTCACCCGCCGGTCGATGCTCGTGGCCTCGAAGAGGCCGATGAGGATCGGAAACGTGCGGCTGCCCTCGACCTCCTTGAGGTAGACCACCTGCTGGTCGTTGATCTCGCTGATGATGATCCGCGAGAGCTCCATCTGCACGCTCATGGTCGGTCTCCGAATGCCGCGGCCCCGGGACGTGTTCGCCTCCCGCCCGGCTCGCCACGTCACTCTACCCGAAACCCCCGCGGCTTTCACAGCCTCGCTGCCGCCGCGGCGGGCGGGGGCGACCGGCAGCCGCGAAGCCCCGCGCCGCCGCGCGGAACAGGCTCACGGGCCGCTCACGCACGGGATCGCAGCGCCTCGAGCGTGGCGGTCGCCTTCGCCAGCTTCTCCTCCAGGTCGGCGAGCTGCTCCCGCTCCTTCTGCACGACCGCCGGCGGGGCCTTCGCGGCGAAGCCGCCGTCGGCGAGCTTGGCCCGCTTGGCGGCGATGAAGCCCGCCGTCCGCTCGCACTCCTTCGCGAGCCGCGCGATCTCCGCCGGCACGTCGATGAGCCCGGCGAGGTCCACGAACACGTCGCAGCCCGCCGCGGCCGCGGTGGCGGCCCCCGGCGCCGACGCCGCGTCGGGGCCGACGGCGGTGAGCTCCGCCGTCGCCATCGACTCGATCGCCGCGTGCAACGGCGCGAGCAGCTCCGCCTTGTCGGCGGGGCAGCGGATCGCCACGGCCACGCGGGTGCGCGGCGGCACGTTCTGCCGCGAGCGGATCTCACGGATCGCGCCGACCACGGCCAGGAACGTGCCGAAGAGCGTCTCGGTGCGGTCGTCGATCCAGGCCTCCGGCGGCGCGGGCCACGCCGCCACCATGATCGACTCGGCCGGCGCGGCCGCGTCCCAGGGCATCCGCCGCAGCCCGGCCGCCTCGCGAAGGTGCTGCCAGATCTCCTCGGTGACGAACGGCATGATCGGGTGGAGGAGCCGCAGGATCGTGTCGAGGCCGAGGAGCAGCATCGAGCGGGCCTGTTCCGCATGGGCCGGGTCGGCCAGCCGGGCCTTGCAGAGCTCGAGGTAGGCGCTGCAGAACTCGTCCCAGGCGAAGGCGTAGAGGATCCGCGCCGCCTCGGCGAAGCGGTAGTCGTCGATGGCCCGCGTGGCGTCCCGCGTGACGCTCGCGAGCCGGCTGGCCAGCCAGCGGTCCTCGAGCGCCGTGAAGGCCGCGGCGTCGCGCCAGCCGGAGAGGTCGCGGCCGCGGAAGTCCTCGAGGTTCATGAGGACGAAGCGGGTGGCGTTCCAGAGCTTGTTGGAGAAGTTGCGGCCCGCCTCGAAGCGTTCCGAGAGCGCCGGCCCACGGGGCAGGGCGAGGTCGGCGGCCGACTGGGCCCACTGCGTGCGGAACGCGCCGCCGCACTTCGGGCAGGCGATCCGCGGCAGCATGCGGTTCTGCACGGTCTGCTCGATCCGCGCGGCGCAGGCGGGGCACTGAAACTCCACCGGCATCCGCACGTCCTGCGTCTCGGTGGCCATGCTCACCATGCCGAACCGCAGGGCGTCGGCGCCGAGGGCCTCGATGACGTCGAGCGGGTCGACGCCGTTGCCCTTGCTCTTGCTCATCGTCTCGCCGTAGCGGTCGAGGATCTTCGGGTGGATCGCGACGTCGTGGAAGGGGATCGCGCCGGTGTCGAAGAGGCCCATGATCACCATCCGCGCCACCCAGAGCGTGATGATGTCACGGCTGGTGACGAGCGCCGTGGTGGGATAGAAGCAGGCCAGCTCGGGCGTGGCCTCGGGCCAGCCGAGCGTCGAGTGGGGCCAGAGCGCGGAGGAGAACCAGGTGTCGAGCACGTCGGGATCCCGCACGAGCGGCCGGCCGGCGACGGCCTCGACGCCGAGCGTCTCGGCGGCGGAGCAGACGTGCCATCCGCTGCCCCCGTCGCGCCGCCAGGCCACGTCGGCTCTGGCCGCGAACGCGGCCGCGAGGTCGGCCTCCGCCACCCCCTCGACGTGCCAGATCGGGATCCGGTGCCCCCACCAGAGCTGCCGGCTCACCGGCCAGTCGCGCTTCTCGCCGAGCCAGTCGAGGTAGCTCTTGGCGTAGCGCTCCGGCACGATGCGGATTTTCCCAGAGCGGACGGCGTCGAGCGCCGGCTCCGCCAGCTCGCTCATGCGGATGAACCACTGGTCGGCGAGGTAGGGCTCGATCGGCGTCTTCGAGCGGTCGGAGTGGGCCAGGTCGATGACGCGGTCCTCCACCTGCACGAGCTGGCCGGCCGCCTCGAGGTCGGCCACCACCCGTGTCCGGGCCTTCATCATCGCGAGGCCGGCGTAGGGCCCTCCGGCGGCGTTGAGCGTGCCGTCGGGGTTGAGGATGTTGACCATCGGCAGCCGGCAGCGGAGGCCGACGTCGTGGTCGTTGGGGTCGTGGGCGGGCGTGATCTTCACGCAGCCCGAGCCCATCTCGGGCTTGGCCCACTCGTCGGCCACGAGCGGGATCGCCCGGCCGAGGAGCGGCAGCCGCACCTGTCGACCCGCGCGGGCCATCCGCGCGAGGGTCTCGAGCACCGGCACGAGGTCGCGCTGCCGCGCGGCGAGATCCTCGAGCGCCCGGTCGATGTCGGCATGTTCCTTGGCGGGCGCGGCGGCCCGCTTCTCGCGGAGCGCGCGGGCGGCGGCGTCGAGGGCGGCGGCCGGATCGGGATGCACCGCCACGGCGGTGTCGCCGAGGAGCGTCTCGGGCCGCGTCGTGGCCACCGTCACGCTCGCCGGCTCGCCGGGGGCGGGATCGATCACGTCGTAGCGGATGTGCCAGAAGTGTCCCTTGACCTGCTCGTGAAAGACCTCGTCGTCGCTGACGGCCGTCTGCAGGAAGGTGTCCCAGTTGACGAGCCGCTTGCCGCGGCGGACGAGCCCCCGCTCGAAGAGCCGCAGGAACGCGGTGCGCACGGCCCGGGCGCACTGCTCGTCGAGCGTGAACCGCACGCGTTCCCAGTCGCAGCTCGCCCCCATGTCGCGGAGCTGGCCGAGGATCCGCTTCTCGTACTGCTCCTTCCAGGCCCAGATCCGCGCCACCAGCCGCTCCCGGCCGAGGTCGTGGCGGGAGAGTTTCTCCTCCTCGAGGAGCCGCCGCTCGACGACGGCCTGCGTGGCGATGCCGGCGTGGTCGGTGCCGGGCATCCAGAGCGTGAGGAAGCCCTGCATCCGCCGGGCCCGCACGAGCAGATCCTGCAGCGTGTTGTTGAGGGCGTGGCCGAGGTGGAGCGCCCCGGTGACGTTCGGCGGGGGGATGACGATGGAAAACACCCGCTGGCCGGGCCGCAGGTCGGACGGCTCGGCGTGCCAGTGTCGGCCGGCGTCCCAGACCACCCGGCAGCGGGCCTGGGCGGCGGCGTGGTCGTATTGCTTCGGCAGTTCGTGCATGGTGCGGCGCGGCCTGTGTGAGGGAAAGGCCCGAAATGTAGCGGAAAGCCGTCCGTCGCCGCCACGCCACACCCACGGCCGCCGCCGGCCGCAACTCGCCGCGGCCGGCGGCGTTGAAGGGCCGACGGCGGTCGGCGCATCCGCCCGCGGGCGACGCATTCTTCCCCGGGGCGATACGTTGACGCGGTCGGAGACGGGCAGGGAACGGGGCCGGGGCCGGCAGACGGCTCGGCGACACGACACACCACAGGAACGACCATGTTCGACCCCTTCCTTTTCCTTTCGCGTTGCTCCGGCTCTCCCCGCCGCCCCGGGCCGGGCGGCCGCGGGCGGGTGCCCCTGATCGCCGGCCTGTGCCTGTCGGCGGTGGCGGTCGCCCTGCCGGCGGGGGCGCAGGGGCCGGCGGGCCCCGGCGGCCGCATCCGCAAGCCGCAGATCACCGACACGATCCGGGCCAACGTCTACGCCGACAACTGGTTCATGCTCTACGTCAACGGCGAGCTCGTCGCCGTCGACTCGATCGCCTTCATCCCCCACAACGTCGTCTCGGTCGACATCCTGCCCCGCTATCCGATGACGATCGCCGTGATGGCGCGGGACAACGCCGATCCGAAGACCGGCATGGAGTACGCCAACTCCCAGATCGGCGACGGCGGCTTCATCCTCAAGTTCGCCGACGGCACGGTCACCGACGGCTCCTGGAAGGCGCGGTGCTTCTCCCACGGCCCCGTCGCCGGCGACACGCGGAATCCGCGGATCGAGAGCGAGCCCGTGCCGGACAACTGGTTCGCCGTCGACTTCGACGACAGCGGCTGGAAAAAGGCCCGTGAATACTCCGAGCAGGAGATCGACCCGAAGAAGCCCTTCTACGAGGCCGACTTTCGCGGGGCGAAGTTCATCTGGACCGACGACGTCAGGCTCGACAACACGGTGATCTTCCGCCGCACCGTGACCGCGCCGCCGGACGGCCGGCCGCGGCCCGACTTCTCGCGGATCAACGACGTGGTGCCGGACGGTCCGCCGAAGGGGGGCGGCCGCCGGCCGCCGGGAGGGCCGCCGCGATGACCCGCGCGATGCCCCGCATGGTCAGCGTGTCGGCGGCGCGGACGCTGCCGGCGCTGGCGATCGCAGCGTGGGCGTGCGGCGCGGCGATCACCCCGGCCGCCGAGCGGCCGAACATCGTCCTCATGCTCGCCGACGACCAGGGCTGGGACGGGCTCTCGGTCGAGATGGCCCCGGGCGTGGCCGGCTCGCGGGGCGCGATCTTCCACACGCCGAACCTCGAGCGGCTCGCCGCCGCGGGGATGCGGTTTTCCTGCGCCTACGCGCCGTCGCCCGTCTGCTCCCCCACCCGAATCGCGATCCAGACCGGCCGCAGCCCGGCGGCCCTCCACTGGACGAAGGCGGCGCCGCCGGAGCAGGGGCACCGGCTGCTCGAGCCCGTGCTCGTGAAGGCGATCGCCCCCGGCGAGACGACGATCGGGGAGGTGCTCGGGAAGGCCGGCTACGCCACCGCCCACTACGGCAAGTGGCACATCGCCGGCGGCGGCCCCGGCGCGCACGGCTACGACGAGCACGACGGCGACACGGGCAACGAGAACGCCTTCCAGTTCACCGATCCCAATCCCGTCGACATCTTCGGCATGGCCGAACGGGCCGCGGCCTTCATGGACAAGAGCCGGCGCGCGGGCAGGCCCTTCTTCATCCAACTCTCGTGGAACGCGCTCCACGCCGCCGAGAACGCCCGCGCGGCAACGCGGGCGAAGTACGAGCAGCGCACCGGCGGCAACGATCGGCGGGCGAACATCGCCGCGATCACCGAGGATCTCGACACGGGCGTGGGCCGGGTGCTCGACGCGATCGACCGGCTCGGGCTCGCGGGCACGACCTATGTGATCTACACGTCCGACAATGGAGCCGGCGGCGGTGGAGCCGGCGGCGGTGGAGCCGGCGGCGGTGGTGGTGGAGGCGGCGGCAAGGGGGGCGGACGGCGGGGGGCGCTCAGCGGCGGGAAGGGGTCGGTCTGGGAGGGGGGCATCCGCGTGCCGTTCATCGTGCGCGGACCGGGCGTGGCGGCGAACTCATGGTGCCACGTGCCGATCGTCGGCTACGACCTCTTCCCCACGTTCGCCGAGTGGGCGGGCGTGCCGCGGTCGGCGCTGCCGACGACGCTCGAGGGGGGAAGCCTCGCGGGCCTGCTCGCCGACGGCGGCACCGGCAGGGTCGTCCGGCCGCGGGAGGAACTCGTCTTCCACTTTCCGCACTACCAGAGCGGCCACACGCCCCATTCCGCGATCCGCATCGGCAGCCTCAAGCTCATCCGGATGGACGAGGACGGCAGCGTGCGGCTCTTCGACCTCGACAAGGACATTGGCGAGCAGGACGACCTCGCGGCCGGCCGCCCCGCCGACGCCGCGCGGCTCCGCGTCCGCCTCGACCAATACCTCGCCGCGGTGCACGCGCAGCTGCCGACGCCGAATCCCGCCTTCGATCCCGCGAACGCCCTCCCGGCGGCCGGCCCCGGGGGGAAAGGGGGCGGCATGAAGAAGGGGAAGAACGACGCCCAACCGAAGAGAAAGCCCGCATGACCACGATCACGAGTCCGTGTACCACGGCCCGCGGCGTCCGCCTGCCGCTCGTAATCCTCGCGGCGATCACCGCCGGCGAGGCCGCCGCGCACCCGTGGCACCGTCACCGCGGCACCGACGCCGGGCCGGCGGCCGTCCACGAGGATCGCGGGCCGCCTGCCGAGGGGCGCACTGCAGACGGTGGCACGGCCGAGGGGGGCACGACCGAGGGGGGCACGAACGTCGCGCACGAGCCTTCGCGGGGCCCCTTCATGCTCGCCGCAGCGCCGCGCAAGCCCGCCGGGGACGATGGCGACATCGCCGCCGCGTTCAGCCCCTTCGAGAAGCTCGGGGCCGTGGCCACCCGACGGGACGACCGCTGGTTCTACGTCGAGTCGCGGGGCGTTCCCGACCATCCGCTCATGGTGGGCATCCGCAACTGGCAGCAGCAGGTGCCGCTCCCGCAGGACTACTCGGGCGGCAACGCCTGGCAGATTCCACTCCGGCCCGTGCCCGCCCGCGAGCCGGCCTCGACGCGAAACCGCTTCCTCCGCGGCGCGATCGCGCTGGCGGTGAACGGCATCCCGATCTTCAATCCCCTCAACAACCGCGGGGAAGACGCCCTGGCGATCGGCGAACTCGACGACCACGGCGGCCACTGCGGCCGGGCCGACGACTACCACTACCACGTGGCGCCCGTCCACCTCGAGAAGGTGGTGGGCAAGGGGAAGCCGATCGCCTACGCGCTCGACGGCTACGCCGTCTACGGCTCGACCGAGCCGGACGGCTCGCCGATGAAGCCGCTCGACAAACTCGGCGGCCACGACGACAGCGACGGCGGCTACCACTACCACGCGATGACCGAGTATCCCTACCTGATCGGCGGCTTTCGTGGCGAGGTGGTCGAGCGCGAGGGGCAGGTCGATCCGCAGCCGCGGGCGCAGCCGGTTCGCGAGGCGCTCGAGCCGCTCCGCGGCGCCACGATCGTGGGCTTCGACGCGCCGGCCGCCGACACGCGGAAGCTCACCTATGAGGTGAACGGCCGCAAGGGCTTCGTGGAATACACGGTCGCGAAGGACGGCGCGGCGCGGTTCACCTACACCGACCCGTCGGGCCGGTCGACCACGGAGTCGTACACGCCTCGCCGCCGCGGCCCCGGCGGTGGCGGTCCCGGTGGCGGCGGCCCCGGTGGCGGCGACGGCCAGCGGGGCGGCCCTGGTCCGCGGGGTCAGGGGGGCAACCCGCGGCCGGGCGAGGGTCCGCCGCCGCGGCCCGGCCGGGGGTCGATGCAGCCGGGAGGCGGTCCGTCCGGCGGCGACCGCGGCCAACCGGGCCGGGGCCCGCAGCCGCAGCAGGGGGCGTCGCAGGCGGGCGGCCGTGGCAATGCGGCAGCGGCCGCATCGCAGGTGCAGACGCTCGCCGTGACGAGCCCCGCGTTCGGCCCCGAGGAAACCCTGCCGGTGGAGTTCACCTGCGACGGGGCGGGGGTGTCGCCGCCGCTCGAGTGGCAGGCCGGGCCTGCGGGCACGAAGTCATATGCCGTCACGCTCTGGCACGAGGCCCCCGACATGGTGAAGTGCTACTGGGTGGTGCACGGCATCCCGGCCGGCGTCACGCGGCTGCCGAAGGACGCGCGGAACGTCGGCACGGTCGGCATGAACGACAAGCGGCGGGCCGAATACGACCCGATGTGCTCGAAGGGGCCGGGCCGCAAGACGTATCACGTGACCGTCTACGCGCTTTCCGCGGCACCGCGGCTGCCGGCAGGCGGCGCGACCCGCGACGCGCTGCTCGCGGCGATCCGCGACACGGTGCTCGCCGAGGGCACGCTCTCGTTCGACTACGAGCGCGGAGGGACGCGATGAGCCTCCCGCGCGTCCGGCCGCGCGCTCGGCCGCTCGAGTCCGTGGTCGCGGCCGTGTGTCTGGTCCTCGCCGCCGGCGTGATGCCGGCCGTGGCGCGGGCCGCCGACCGCGCGCGGCAGCCGAACGTGATCCTCATCCTCATGGACGACATGGGCTGGCGGGACGTCGGCTTCATGGGCAACCGCTTCGTGGAGACGCCCCATCTCGACCGGCTCGCCCGCCGCGGGCTCGTGTTCACGCAGTCGTACGCGAGCGCCCCCAACTGCGCCCCCACGCGGGCCTGCCTGATGTCGGGGCAGTGCACGCCGCGGCACGGCGTCTACACGGTCGTCGATCCCAGGCAGCCGCCGGGCTCCCCCTGGCACAAGCTCGTGGCGGCCGACAGCCGGGCCGAGCTCTCGACCGACGTCGTCACGATCGCCGAGGCGTTGCGGGGGGGTGGCTACGCGACCGGCTTCTTCGGGATGTGGAACCTCGGCCGCGGCCGCACCGGCCCGGTCACGCCCGGGGGCCAGGGCTTCGAGACGGTGGTGTTTCCGGAGACGATCGGCTTTGGCAAGGACGCCTACTTCGACGACAAGGGCGCCTACCTGAGCGACCGGCTCGCCGACGAGGTGCTGCGGTTCGTCGACGCGAGCCGCGACCGGCCGTTCTTCGCCTACCTCGCCGACCACGCCGTCCACGCGCCGTTCGAGCCGCAGCCCGACCTGCTCGCGAAGTACGAGCGGAAGGCCCGGGGGGGCGACGACCGCCGGGCCGACCCCGCCTACGCCGCCACGATCGAGGCGGTGGACCGGAACGTCGGCCGGATCGTCGACGCGCTCGCCCAGGGGAAGCTCGCCGACGACACGCTCCTGATCTTCACGAGTGACAACGGGGGCACGCCGCAGTTCACGGCGCCGTTGCGGGGCAGCAAGGGGGAACTCTACGAAGGGGGCATCCGCGTGCCGCTCGTGGTGGCGGGGCCCGGGGTGGCGAAGCCGGGCACGACCTGCGCCGTGCCGGTGGCCACGGTGGACCTCTATCCGACGCTCCTCGAGCTGGCGCGGCTCGCGCCGCCGCCGGGCCAGCCGCTCGACGGCACGAGCCTCGTGCCGCTCTTCGCGGGGAGCGGGACGCTCGCGCGCGAACGGCTCTTCTGGCACTTCCCCTGCTACGTGGGGCGGGCGACGCCGTCGAGCGCCGTGCGCGAGGGGCGGTACAAGCTCGTGGAGTTTTTCGAGGACGGCGGCCGCAAGGAGCTCTACGACCTGGAGGCCGACCCGGGGGAGGAACGCGACATTTCCGCGCGGGAGCCGGCCCGCGCCCAGGCGCTCGCCCGCACGCTCCGCGGCTGGCAACGGGACACCGGCGCGGCGATCCCGCGCGCGGCGAACCCGGCCTACGATGCGAAGGCCGAGCGGCCCCGCGGCGGCCAGCCGGCAGGGCAGGGAGGCGGGAAGGGGGGCGGCTTCGGCGGGCCGAAGGGAGGCCCGAAGGGAGGCGCGAACGGGGGCCGGAAGGAAGGCCCCGGGGGCCGCCAGGGGAACGACCGCGCGGGAGCGATAACGCCCGCCGGTTCATGAGCACGGGATCGCGGCCGGGGTTCGACGCCGTCGTGCACCTGCTCGTGCACCTGCTCGTGCACCTGCTCGTGCACCTGCTCGTGGACCATCTCGACACGTGCATCGCCCACCCCGACAAGCACCCCACAGTGATCGTGGGAGAGCGGCCGACAATCGGCGGCACGG
>Ga0136644_10003206_pt1 | contig 12251 bp, 11 predicted proteins | sample C_130820_EF_Meta_FD_94780 | JGI IMG/M metagenome (GOLD analysis project Ga0136644, IMG submission 94780) | Freshwater microbial communities from Lake Croche, Canada to study carbon cycling - C_130820_EF_MetaG (v2) (version 2) | ecosystem: Environmental > Aquatic > Freshwater > Lake | place... | reverse complement strand
GCTGAAGTATTACTATTAAAAATAATGATGGCTGCGTTTGGGTATGGTAAGTTTGACGACATCGATTTGGTGTACCCAAAGCAAGCAACATCAAAAGATAGGGTAAATAAACTAGTGAAAGAACATTTATTAAAACAGACATTGGAAGACATAAAATCTTCTGACGAAGATGATACGGACCGTTCGTATATAATGAAAATCGATGCAATGTTCGAAAAGATGAAGGAAAATGCTTATGCTGGTGCGGATGGTGGTGCGGATGGTGATGGTGGTGAAGAGGAACCTAGTGATGGAACTAATAACGAGCCAAAATTCAGTTATGGAAAAAAACCATCTGCGCAACCTACCATGAACATGCGTATTACTATAATTGAGCTACTACTAAGCGATAAATATAGCAGAGATGAAAAGATTCAAATGATTACAGATGCATTTACGAGGTCGACGAAATTTTCACAACTGAAGGGCGACGAGGTAACATTTATTGGTTCGACGTTTTTGCGATACGGTGAGTCCGAGCCATATTTAAACCATTGTATTGTAGTCGGCGATTGCGACGAAGTAGAGGGCGCGGTCATTGAAAGCACAACTTGCGAAAAAGACTTGCTCTTGAAATGGACCAAAATTATTCAAAAAGAAAATCCAGATATAATTATCGGATATAATATTTTTGGGTTTGATTATGAGTTCATGTTTCGCCGTGCGCAAGAAAACCATTGTGAGCAAGAATTCTTGATGCTATCTAGGAAAAATGGTGAATTATGTGCGTCCGCGCCATATGATGACCCAGGTAATTTAGATATTGAGAATACAAAGCTTGTTATTGCTAGCGGAGAATACGATTTGCGGTTCTTCAAAATGAGCGGTCGACTACAGGTTGATATGTATGCATATTTACGTCGCGATTTTAACCTGGCTTCGTATAAATTAGACGACGTCGCAGGTGAGTTTATCAGCGATAATGTTAAGAAACTTGTTTGTTTAGAACACGCAGAGTTTGGTGAAGTTACTGAACTATATAGTCAGAATTTAATGGGCCTTCATACAGGAGATTTCATTCACATTGGATTTGTCGGGTTTACGTCTGACTATTACAAGGATGGTAAGAAGTTCCGCGTACTAGATATCCAAAGGGGTCGTGAAGACCCTGATACAAAGGCAACATATAATGTAATTATTATTGGCGGACATGAACAAATTGATAGTTCAAAGCCCATTAAATGGACAATGGCAAAAGATGATGTTACCCCGCAAGATATTTTCCGACTGGCAAACGGCGACTCTAGCGACCGCGCTATTGTCGCAAAATACTGTATTCAGGATTGTAACCTTGTTCATCATCTGATGAATAAAATCGATGTAATTACCGGGTATGTTGAGATGTCTAGTATTTGTAGTGTTCCTATTAGCTTTTTGGTGTTTCGCGGCCAAGGTATAAAACTCACATCCTACGTGGCCAAGAAATGCCGGGAAAAAGATACTCTTATGCCTGATGTTGAAAAGTCTGGCGATGCGGATGGATACGAAGGCGCGATTGTGCTCCCGCCAAAATGTTCGATGTATATGGATAACCCAGTAGCATGTGTAGATTATGCGTCTCTATATCCATCTTCGATGATTAGTCAAAATTATTCACATGATAGTAAGGTATGGTCCAAAGAATATGATTTGGAAGGAAAGTTAATAAACGTCTCTGGGCAACGTGATGCAGCAGGAAATTTCATTTATGATAATATGCCTGGATTTCAGTATATTGATATGGAGTTTGATACGTTTAAATATATTCGTAAGACGCCGACTTCGCGCGCCGAAAAAACAAAGGCTGGTAAAATTGTCTGCCGTTGGGCGCAATTTCCAAATAATAAAAAGGGTATTATGCCAAGCATTCTAGAGGAACTACTAAAGGCCCGCGCGGATACACGTAAACTAATCAAGACTATCAAGGACCCATTTATGCAGAATATTTTGGATAAGCGGCAGCTTGGATACAAAGTAACTGCGAATTCTCTTTATGGTCAGTGCGGTTCACGCACATCGACATTTTATGAAAAAGACGTTGCGGCAGCAACCACCGCCACTGGACGTATGATGATTACATATGCTAAGCGCATGATTGAGGAAGTTTACGGCAACTTGGTATATGAGACCGCGTTACAAGGACCGGTTAAGTGCAAAGCAGAATATGTATATGGCGATAGCGTAGCAAATTATACTCCAGTTTATGTCCGCAAAGACGGTAAGTTTGATATTTGTACTATTGAGCAATTATGTGATAAATACGGAAATTCAATCTGGAGTCCTTGTTTAGAAGAAGGTAGACAAGAAAAGGAAGTGTGTGAATTGCCTGGTCTAGAAACCTGGACAGAGCGCGGTTGGACGCGATTGAATCGTGTTATTCGACATGTTCTTGCTCCTCATAAAAAGATGATTCGAGTTTTGACACATACAGGATTGGTTGATGTTACTGATGACCATTCTTTGGTAAAGTCTGATGGTTCAGAAATTTCGCCAAAGGATGTAAATATTGGAACTGAGCTTCTTCATCATGAATTGCCTACTATTCCAATTTACGCTGATAATAAAATTACTAAGGAGGAAGCCGAAATCATGGGATTCTTCTTTGGTGATGGAAGTTGCGGTGAGTATGAATGTCCTTCTGGAAAAAAGGCTTCGTGGGCACTAAATAATGCTTCTATGGAATTAATAAATAAATATTTGAATTTGTGTAAGATTGCATATCCTGAATTTGAATGGACATGCATGGATACATTGGAAAGTTCTGGTGTATATAAGATTTCACCAAGGTGTCAAAAATATGGCTCTATTGCCAATTTCGTAAGAATGTATCGGTCCAAGATATACAACGATAAAGCAAAAATAATTCCTTATGAAATTATTACAAGTAGATTAGAGATACGACAAGCGTTTTGGAATGGCATGTATGATGCGGACGGAGATAAAGATAAAAATGGATATATTCGAATCGACCAAAAAAATCAGATAAGTGCTGCACATATTTGTTGGCTAGCATCAAGTTTAGGATGGAAAACATCAATTAATACTCGACAAGATAAACCAGATATCTATAGGGTCACAATGACTAAAAAAACACAGCGTAAAAATCCAATTTCTATAAAAAAACTTCACGAAATCCCATATAATGGTTATGTGTATGACCTAACAACAGAAAACCATCACTTCGCAGCAGGAATAGGCAAAATGGTAGTACATAATACGGATAGTGTATTCTTTACGTTTAATCTAGAAAATCCAAATACTGGTGAGAAAATCCGCGGAAAGCCAGCCCTCGAGGCAACTATTGAAATTGCCCAAGACGTTGCATCTCTTTGTACGAGATACTTAAAACCACCTATGGAACTCACTTATGAGAAAACCCTTATGCCATTTATTCTGCTTTCTAAAAAGCGCTATGTAGGTATGCTTTATGAGACAGATGCCAATAAGGGTAAACTTAAGTTCATGGGTCTCTCCTTGAAACGTCGCGACTCATGCGACTATTTAAAGGATGTTTATGGAGGTATTTTGAAAATCCTTATGGATACAAAACGGACTAATTCTATTCAGGCATCGATAGAATATTTGAATCAATGCTTGAACGAACTAGTAGAAGGTAAGGTCCCGATGGATAAACTCATGATTACAAAGGCCCTGCGTAGTGATTATAAAAACCCCGCCACGATTGCGCATAAAGTCCTAGCTGATAGAATTGGTAAGCGCGACCCTGGAAATAAGCCTAAGCCAGGAGACCGAATGAAGTTTGTGCACTTTGTTTGTCCAGAATCAAAGACTGGTAAAAAGGCTCTTCAAGGCGATAAAATAGAGACACCTGAGTTTATAGTACAAAATAATCTTCAAATTGACTACAACCATTATATTACGAATCAGCTTATGAAACCACTTCAACAGCTATTTGGTCTAGCGCTTGTACAGATATGGGAAATGCAAAACAAAAAGTCCGCGATTAAAACCTATCAAAAGGATATCGACGAGCTCTGGAATGAGTTTCCAGATATTGAGGTTTATATGAAAAAGAAGGAAAAATACTGCTCTGCAAAAGTAAAAGCATTATTATTCGATAAGGTGCTCGACAAAATTTATAACACGAAGCATGGTATTCAGACAATATCAGCGTTCTTTCGACCAGTCAATTAATTATCTAGGGTCGTTTTAATATGATTTTAGGCATTGTTTTAGATTGTGTAATTGGCATAACCAAATTATTTTTTTTTGAATTATACATTTTCATTTTAAGTTGAGGCAGCGGGGTTTTTAATACGACATTGTTGGTTCGTTGTAATATATCAACGGGGGTTTTACTTGATATGTCATATTTCATCAAAAAATCCACTGGGGGAGATGGAAACAAATTTGTAGGGCACTGCGCATCAACTAAGTCGTGTTTTTGTTGTTTGTAGCTCTCATAAAATACGATATATTCTTGGTGAAAAATGTCTGGATAATTCTTTAAAATATCATCTAGGGTTGAATGCAGTCTATAAATTAAACCGTGCATTGTATTAATTGAGCCAATAAACGCATTATCACAGCCAAGAAATGGTTCGTTTTTCAAAAATACGTTTATTTTTGGCACTATTTCGCAATTTGCTTCAACAAAATCTAGTATTTGTTTTTTTTTAAACCCAAACGAATTTCGCAAAACATCAAACCGCATATTTAATACTATATGCTCTTGGTCTTTATAATATTCTTTTATGTTTTTTATCCCCTGATATATTCCATAAATCATATTTTTCCATCCACCTAATGGCATTTTTGTATTACATACAAACCCACTTGTTTCGCCAATTAGTTTGATTTGACTATCATCTAGTATTATTATGATTTTTATATTTAATCTGCGAAAATAGTTTTGTATTAAATATTCATTGACAATGGTATTATCTTGTTCAATTTCTCTCCAACTAATATTTGATTGAACGATGTTCCATGTTTGAATATGTATTTCCAAATTGTCGACTATATCTGATATATCAGCTACTAAATTATATAAATCATTATTATCAAAACTATCGCGAATGTGACCGCGTAATAGTAATATCATATACATTAACGTGATAAAATATTCATTGACATGTCTATGTTCTGTTCATCACTATAGTTTTGTAATATATTTGTTATGCTTGTTGTTATAGTCTGAATTAAAGCATTGGTATTCGTATTATCAATTATATTATTTGAAGTATCAATGATAATTGGGGAAACGTATCCATTTTGGTTTTCATTTTCGTTTATATTACTAGGCCGCGATAATGTACGAATATCATATCGACATACTGGACAACGCACATTTGAACGAAACCAATTTTGCAGCGCTGTTTCACAAAATGTATGTCCACAATGTATTATTCTACGCACCATTTCACCCTCCTCGAAATCTTCTAATGTGATTGGGCAACGCGTATTTGATGTTGTTGCAGAATCATATTCTAAGAATTGTGTTGCGCTCTGTATTTGTTCTTGTGTAGGGCGTACAATAACATTTTCATTAAATGTAGAGGGAATTACGTTCCCAGATAAATCAGTTATTGGGTAAATTAACCACGATAAAAACCGGTTTGAGTCGTGGTTATGTTCCCAATGACGATTCGTATTTTGTCTGGTTGGTTGTGCATTTGTTCTAGGTACATTTGTCGTAGTTTGACGAACGCGAATTGGTGGCTCACGTAAGTTACTTATTGACGTTTGTATTGTTTGTAATAATTGCAAGGTTGTACGGACATTATTATTAAAATCGCGCATTTGCTCATTATAACCATAAATAAGTTCTCTAAGTATTGTTAAAAGTTGCGTTTGTTCATTAGTGAAAACTTGAGTAGGCATCTCTCTCTGTCTACCCGCACTTCTACGAAATTCATCTAAAAGCATGGCGTCTAATATGTTTCGCAATTGATTATCCATAATAGCTAATCTATATAAAGATTATTGTTTATATAAATTAGGATATTTATTAAAATTCAAATGGACCTATCAAAATATCATAATAAGGGAATGACCGGCCTTGCAAATCTGGGAAATACATGTTTTTTAAATTCGTGTATGCAGGTTCTCAATCATACGTATGAACTAAATGAATTTTTAGATTCCAAAAACATAAAGTCCGTCACCAAAAAGGATTTGCCTGATACAAATATTTTAATAGAATGGGATGATTTACGCAATCTGATGTGGAGCGGAAACGGAATAGTTACCCCTCGCAAATTCGTTTATAATGTCCAGCAAATCGCCGGTATTAAAGAAAAGGATATTTTCACTGGCTGGGCACAAAATGATATGCCTGAATTTTTATTATTCTTTATTGATTGTATTCATAATAGTGTATCGAGAAGTGTTACTATGAAAATAAACGGGAATACAGAGAACGACATTGATGAAATTGCCGTAGCATGTTATAAAATGTTACAAACTACTTATGAAAAAGAATACTCTGAAATAATGAATATATTTTACGGTGTTTATATATCAGAAATCGTATCTAAAGAGACCGGTAAACGACATGCATTAAAACCAGAATCATATTTTATTTTGGATTTGCCAGTAATGGACGAAAATGGGTTCGCAAAAACCATATACGACTGCATCGATATATATTCAAAACCCGAAATATTAGAGGGCGACAATGCATGGTTTAATGAAAAGACTGGACAGAAAGAGGACATAAAAAAACAGATATCTTTTTGGAATTTTCCAAATATTATAGTAATTGTTTTAAAACGGTTTACGCCAGATGGTTCGCATAAAATAAATACTCAAATTGACATACCTATCGATGATTTAGATTTATCAAAATATATTAGGGGATATAATGCTGGAACATATAAGTACAACCTTTATGGAATATGTAATCATATTGGCGGTGTTATGGGCGGACATTATACAGCCTTTGTTAGAAATGCGGAAAACAAATGGTTACACTTTAATGATTCAAATGTAGATATTGTTGAGAACCCAAGTAACATTATTTCGCCTATGGCATACTGTTTATTTTATCGTAAAAAAAATAACTGATTATAATATAATAATAATAAATATTAATGATAGAAACATATGAAGATGCAAAAACTAAATGGGCACATTCACAAACAAATGCACCAGCAACTACAAAAACTGATAATAAACAAACAGTAAAGGATAATTCTGGCAATAATGTGTCGATGACAAGTAGCAACAATTCTGGAAATAAAGAAGTGGGGATGACATATGAAGATTTAATCGATTTGATTTTCAATAAAACAACCGTTATTTATCTATTGGTGTTTTTAGGCATATATTTTGTTGCCTATTTTGGATTGGGACTTGTATTTAATAAGGGTGGCGATACGTCTACATTCCAGATAAATTTGAGTCGCACCCTGGACTTTTTGTTTTTCTTCATGGTTCTCATATTAATAGTTTCATATTTATATAGCTACGACTCTGCTAAGCAATCAAATATTTTTTCGGGAACATTTGACAGCATAACTAGGTTTATTGATAAACCCAGTTCAATCTTGATAACTATTCTATTTTTAATAGTGTTCTATATTGTTGTTTATTTATTCAGAATTCCTATGAGTAATGATACAAAACCCTTGTTTGTGTCCTTAATTGAGAACATTGCATGGTTATGTTTTATTATTATTGCAATTATTGATTTTTTCCAATATGTATTAGGTGTGCCCATTAAGACGTTCTTAAAAAACCTATGGAATAACATGCCCGATGACGTTGCTACTAAAAAAGTTGTCGATAGTTCTAATAATAAAGTTAACACGGTTGATAGCTCTAATAATGTTGTTGCTGCACATGACGAGGTATTTAATATTTCAAATAACTTATATACATACGACGATGCTCAGGCAATCTGTACGGCATATGGAGCTAAAATGGCCACATATGACCAAATGGAAGACGCGTATAATAAGGGCGCTGAGTGGTGTAATTATGGCTGGTCAGATGGTCAGATGATTTTCTTCCCTACGCAAAAATCGACATGGGAGGCGTTACAAAAGGACCCCAAGCGCAAAAACAACTGTGGTAGACCTGGTGTAAATGGCGGATATATTGCTAACCCATATGTCAAATTTGGCGTAAATTGTTTTGGTAAAAAGCCTAAGCCGAGTGACGCGGACCTTGCCCGTATGCATGCTACTGAAACCGTGCCCAAGACGGACGCGGATGTTGCACTAGATGCTAAAGTAAAATATTGGAAGGACCATGCAGCTGATTTATTAAAGATTAATTCTTATAATAAGAAGCAATGGTCTGAATATTAGGTTATTGAACTAATTATATAATGACGGCAATGATTATATAATTTATCTTTTTGTTTTTGTTTGTTTGTTTTTTATTTGTTTTATTTAAGTTTTCTTGTACTGCTTTTTACTTGTCTATTTGACTTAGTTCTCAATGGTTTAAGACCATGACATTTTGTAATCATATCAAATACTTTATCAAATAGTTTTGGGTCTATAACCTCGCAATCCTTATTTACTTTAATTGTTGCCTTTTTGCCACCGCCTTCCATTGTAACATCTGTTTGGGAATCTGATGAATTAAAATATTCGTCTGAAAATGCTAATAGGCCAACTGGGATAACTAAGTTTTCAAATCGCGTATGTTGAGAACCACCTCCTACCATTTGGCCGCTATATTTATGCTCTTCTTTTTTTAATAATTCTTGAATTGGGTATCCACCGACAAGCGTTGTTCCAAATTGATTATAAACATATTTTTCTAATGGTGCGGACTGATATTCTTGCATCTATATATATAATACATATATTTCAGTATTTTTTTACTTATAGTATGTTCTCTTAATATCGAGAGAAGTTGTTATTTCGCGCTTCTCTTTCAAAAACTCAATAATATATTCTAACTGTTTTTTATCGGGTATTATTTCAGCTAAAGACCGCTCTATATATCCATAACTTAGTGGCGAATATTCTTTTTTTTGGAATATGCGAAGTTCTCCGTCACTAATACCAATTTTGTTCTCTAATAGACCATTTGTATTCATATATTCGCATATTTGTTCAGATAGTTCGGTCTTTGTTTCGCGGAGTTTACGGGTTTTTTCATTTACGATTTTTAATTGTGAATCTAAGAGAACCCATTGTTTAATGTTCTCAATAAATTGCTTACGTTTATCTAAATGTGGAACTAATTGCTCACTTTTTATAGTATTATCCATCTATTATAATACTATATTTTGAAAACAGGATTTTACATTTTGCGGCGGCTGCCCGTCTTGTTCTTTTTGGTGTTGCCCTTCTTGCCACCCTTCTTTGCCTTGGGTTCCTCTTGTACATCTGCGCTTGTCGCGTCCCCACCTTTTTTCCAAAGGTGCCTATTTTTGCTTGCATGCTTCATGGCCTCTGCTAAAGACCCAAATTTATGTTCCGCTTTCATTCGTCCTACGAATTCAAACCACTTCTCTCCTGCCATAATATATATAACACATATATATTATTTTGATACTGCAAGTATCTAATGTTTGCGTGTTCTGCGGGAGCCACGGCTCTTACGAGCTTTGTTGCTTTTACCAATAAGCTTGTTGGCATATAATAAAACCGTAGGAACGGCTAAACCAGAAACAAGGGTCTTTCCGCGTCTCTTTCCACCGGCTTGTTTAACGGCGACAACTTGTGCGGGCGCGCTTTGTACCTCAGCAGGGCTGAGTGCAGCGAGACCACCTCCATTTTGAACGATAACAGGTGCTCCGCCCAAAACCTCGGGACCAACGTGGTTTTGTGCGATGACGTTTGAACCAGCTTGGGCATGTTGGTTGTTCATATCGCCGACGACAGCAATAACGTGGTCGGATGCATTGCCGCCCATCATTACACCAGCGCATCCAACTTGTTCGACCATAATTTGTTTACGACTTCCCTTCTTGTGACCTCTTCTCTTAGAGTGGCGCTTTGGCATAGTATATAATATATTTAGATTTTATTCATTGCTAAACACTTGGCCCTTGTCCCATAGATTGATATTTTTCAGTAATTTTAGCAATAAAAATAAATTGGCTAAAATAATAAATATTAAAAATACGTTATAGAAACAGATAAACCAGATATACAAATATAATTCATTATAGATAATTTGCACAATAGGTTTTACCATCTCTTTTACGTCTTTACGAATATCTTCATTTTGGAAAAACTCTATGCAGGTATCGCGAATATTTTTCATAACTTTGATTTAGAATCATAGAATATTCTGTATTGTTTAAACGAATTATGAGACAGTTACACAATATGTTCGTAAAAGAGCACGAACATTTTTATAAGACAATAATAAATGGCAGGTATTTTTGATACAAACGAACCGTTTGATTTTAATAAACTTGTTCTTACAAATCCTACTTTAATTTCGGGTGGTAATTATTTTATAAGATGTTTAGTCGATAATTCTCCACTTTATATTCAACCACCTAAATGCAAGACTAAGCAAGGTATTCTTAAAGCTGGGGTCGGAAAACGTTACTATACTGATTTAATGTTTACAAATGAAGATGCAAAATTTATACAATGGATGGAAAATTTAGAGAACTATTGCCAGCAGTTTATCTTTAAAAATCGCGAAAAGTGGTTTGACGGTGAGATGGAATTACATGATATTGAGAACTATTTTACATCGCCTTTAAAAATATTCAAATCGGGTAAGTTTTATATTGCTCGCACTAACATATCAACTGTATTAAATAAGGTTGCACTAAAAATTTATGATGAAAGTGAGAACGAGGTTGCCATGGAAACTATTGATGATAAAACAAATGTTACTACGATTTTAGAAATTCAGGGCATTAAGTGCTCAACCAGATGCTTCCAAATTGAATTAGAATTAAAGCAGATGATGGTAATGAACCCAGATGATTTATTTCAAAAGTGCATCATTAAGGGTGCTGGTGGTAAACCATTTATGAAGTCGAGCTATTCTGAGGAACCGACTGTACAGGAAAAGGAACGTGAAAAGGAACGGCAACAAGAAAATGAAAAGGAACGGCAACAAGAAAATGAAAAGGAACGGCAACAAGAAAATGAAAAGGAACGAGTAATTCCTAATATAGCGCTAATTGAAACTCTCACTGAAACTGATATTATTATTGATACAAATATGGAACCGAATCAAGACGATGAAAATGGTGATACAGGTAACAGTGAAGATGTATTTGACGAGGTTGTTGAAAATATACAGGAAGAGCAAAATCAAAAAGTCGACCCGAATGAAATGCAAGAAGTCGAATTTAATTTAGAAGAATTGGCGGCGGCTGGCGAAATTCAGATAAAAAAACGCAATGATGTTTATTATGAAATGTATCGGGAGGCTCGCAGAAAAGCCAAGATTGCGCGCGATTTAGCACTTTCGTCTTATTTAGAGGTAAAACGCATAAAAAATACATATATGTTAGACGATTTGAAAGATAGTGATGATAGCGATTTAGACATGAACGACGACGACGAAAATGATTCAGATGAAGAAACGGGAATTTTACCTAGTTCATAGTCCTAGACTATTTTAGTTCCATAGTCCTAGACTATTTTAGTTCCATAGTCCTAGACTATTTTAGCAATTTCAAAAATATAAAACACATTATCCAATAAATAATTTTATCACCCGTTTATATAAACAGAATGTTTGAAAGCTTTGCGAGTTCAATTAAGAAGTTTTTACCCAAAGACCAAAGTTCCCTTTACTTTGTCCTCATCTTTGTTCTTTTAATTGCATTATATTACTATTCTGGTTCAAAGACGAATGTTCTTGACAATTTGGAAACTGGATTAGGTGCTGCTTCTCCTACGGCTCCTAATGCCACTATGCCTACGGGTCCTACTTTACCTACGGGTCCTACTGCTCCCAGCCAAGCTGGTGGTTTCGCTCTTCAGCCCGTTGCTAACCCCGCGGATTTACTCCCCAAGGATGCAAATAGCCAATGGTCCGCCCTTAACCCCTCCGCCATGAACCAAGGCGATATTTTGATGCCTGACTTATTGCAAGCCGGCTACCACATTGGCCTTGATACCATCGGCCAAACACTCCGCAACCCCAACCTCCAGTTACGCTCTGACCCCATCATCACCAAGGCCGATGTTGGACCCTGGAACCAGAGCACCATCGAGCCCGACCTTGGTCGTGTCCCCTTGGAAATCGGCGTTGGTGCCAAGTAAAAACATAGTATAAATAATATAAATTTGTAAACTGAACTATATGAATTAACTGATTGGTCCAAT
>Ga0136644_10003205_pt1 | contig 12257 bp, 14 predicted proteins | sample C_130820_EF_Meta_FD_94780 | JGI IMG/M metagenome (GOLD analysis project Ga0136644, IMG submission 94780) | Freshwater microbial communities from Lake Croche, Canada to study carbon cycling - C_130820_EF_MetaG (v2) (version 2) | ecosystem: Environmental > Aquatic > Freshwater > Lake | place... | reverse complement strand
TGCACGTCACGCACTTGCAGCAGTTGCAAGTGGTCGTATCCATAGCCCAAGCCAGTCAGGAGCGCCTGCGCCACTTCCATTTGTTCCTGCACGCCTTGCAGGTATTGTGGCGCCTCTTCATCGGTCACCAGCACCAACACTTGGCGCGCACCATAGGCCAATGCGGACAACCACAACTCAATGCCGACGCTGGCGGTATGCCACAAGGCCAGCGGCAGCACGCGCGCCGGAACGCCCTGCCTTTGTTTCAATTGCGCCGCGCGCCCCAGCTCGTGCACCAGCTCCTGCCCACGACCCTGGCTGTGCAGCAGCAGGCAGGCGTCTCGCCCACCGGCCTTGGCATAGGTGCTGAGCAGGGTTTTGAAGCGCTGGCCCTGGTCGGCGGCGCGCGGGTAGGCGTAGCTCAAGGCGCCGCTGGGGCAGACCGTGGTGCAAGCGCCGCATCCCACACAGAGCTCGGGCTGCACCACGATTTGCTGGCGCGACTTGTCGCTGCGAATCGCCTGGGCCGAGCAGATGTCTATGCAGGCGTGGCAGCCCACCTGCTCGTTGCGGCTATGGGCACAGAGCTTTTGCTTGTAGTTGAAAAACTTCGGCTTCTCAAACTCGCCCACCGCCTCGCGCAGTTGCAACAGCCGGGCCAGTTGCGCCGCGTCCAAGCGCGCATCGGTCAAGGGGAGATGAAAGTAGCCCTGTGGCAAAGCGTGGTGGGTCCACTGCGGCTGTAGGCCGAGGTCTAGTACCAAGTCAAACGGGGCGCTGAGCGGCGCGCTCGTGCGTTGAAAGTCAATCGCGCCCACGCTGGCGCATGCCTTGACGCACGCGCGGTGTGCGTCGCAACGATCGAGGTTAATTTGGTAGTCCAAGCCGATGGCCGACTCGGGGCAAGCCACGATGCAGGCATTGCAGCGGGTACACAGATCCAGATCAATCGGGTTTTCGTTCTGCCAAGTCAGCTCGAAGGCGCCTAGCCAGCCCTGCAAGCGCTGAATGCGGCCGCTTAACACCGGCGCCTCGCGCGATTGGGCGCCCGCGCCGCCGGTTGAAAAAATGGTGATCGTGAGGTTTTCGCTCAACTGGGGCACCAGCGCCTGCGCCAAAGGCAGCGGGCCAATAATGAGTAGCCGCCCACGGCTTTCATAGCTTACCGTGGGCACGGGCTCGGGCTCGGGCAGATGCGCCAGCGCCAGCAGGGCCGCTATCTTGGGATTGGCCTGCGCCGCCTCGCGCCCCCAGCCGCCGGTTTCTCGGATGTTGACAAAACGAATCGGCACCTCCGACTCCAACTGCGCCGCCGCCTCTTCAAACAGGCGCCGCTCCTGGGTGCAGGCCACCACCAGTGCTTCCCCCGTGCTCAAAGCCTGCTCAAAAGAACCCAATTCACGGCGGCATAAATTGGTGTGCAACTTCAGGGGCTGGTTCAGCGCCGCACCCAGCTCGTCGGGCTGTAGCGGCATGGTGCGGTTGCAATCACAAATCAGGGTGGGCATGGGTTTGATCAGGTAGAAAAGCCTGGCGTGGCAAGCGGTGGCTCGGGCACCTGCGACGGAGATAAAGCCAAACTGGCGGCAGCCGCGTCCTGGCCTACGAACGATGAGCCTTCTGCCCTCGGCACAGGCGCGGTATCGGGTGACGGTGACGGTGACGGTGCGGCCGCAGGCGGGTTTTGCGGATCGTCGAATAGGCGCAGAAACTGCGCACCGTTCATTTGCCGCAGCATATCCAAAGGAATCGGGTCGGGCTGACCATAGTCAGAGATGTAGATATCCAAGCCGTCCATGACATTGAAGTGGGGATCGGCAAAGAGCCGCTTCATGGCCGCGCTTTTCACTGCCGGGCTGACCTGTGGCGCCATAAACGGTTTGAAATCGCTCGCCGGGGTCAAGGCTTGCGCGTCTTGTAGCGTGGGCGGCGGCACGGCTTGCGGTTCGGGGACGCACACCTGTTGAGCGGAGCGCACCGGCTGGCCAGCAGCGGCGCGCGGTGAGTGGCCTTGTTGCACGGGCACAGAAGACGGCTCTGGCAGTGGCCGTCCATCGCGCTGCGCCTGCTTGTTGCGCGACCAACGACTGAAAAACCCGCCCGAGTCAGCCGACGTCATGGCCACCTTCCCGGCGCCAACCAGTGCTCACCGATGCCGGTTGCCCAAAACGATCCGTGAGGCCGCGAAAGCTTTCCGGCCTTTGGCGGCGTTTCGGCTCAGGCCGGTAATGCACCAGGGTAAAGGCACGCAGCCAAGCCACCACCTCGGCTTGCGCGGGCACTTGCTCCACACTTTCTTGCGCGTCCAGCCAGCGGCCCGCATCGTGATAACTCAGGGTGACTACTTGCGGGCGCGCGATGGGCTCCACATCCACCGTCGGCTCTTCCTCTAAGCGCCAGAGCACAAACCAGCAGGGTGCGGTGGTGGACAGGTTGAGGTAGTAGCCCTCCGCGTCGTCGCGGTACAAACTGGCCTCAAAACCCGGGTGCAGCCAAACTTGCCGGTTCCCGTTGCGCTCGACACAATCGGGTAGGCCCGCCAAGGGGCTGGCTAGCGGCTGCACACCGTCCAGCGTCCAGCGCCAGGGCTGCCAGCGGCTCATGGCGCCCGGAACCCGCTCGCGGCGCATCCGCACTGCCACAGGCAGGGTTTGTATCGGCATGGTCACGGCAAGACCTCAGGTGTCTTTGGAGACAGTGATAGTCGGAAACTTAGACGAGAAGTCGCGCGACTTGGCCGCAATTTTTACCGCCACCTGGCGCGCCACCGCTTTGTAGATGGCAGCGACTTCGCCGTCGGGGTCGGCAATGACCGTGGGTTGGCCACTGTCGGCCTGCACCCGGATGTGCTTGGCCAGCGGCAACGCGCCCAGATAGTCGTTATGGCAGTCGGCCGCCATGCGCCGCCCGCCATCGGCGCCAAAAATATGTTCCTCATGGCCGCATTGGCTGCACACGTGAACCGCCATGTTTTCGACGATTCCCAAAATGGGCACGCCGACCTTCTCGAACATGCGTATGCCTTTTCTCGCGTCCAACAAGGCGATGTCTTGCGGCGTGGTCACGATGATGGCACCCGTCATGGGCACGCGCTGGCTCAGGCTGAGTTGAATGTCCCCCGTGCCCGGTGGCATATCCACGATCAGGTAGTCCAGGTCGCGCCAATTGGTCTGGCGCAGCAATTGTTCCAGCGCCTGCACGGCCATGGGGCCGCGCCAAATCATGGCTTCGTCCTGCGATACCAAAAAGCCAATCGACATCACCTGCACGCCGTAGTTTTCTAGCGGCTCCATGGTCTTGCCGTCTTCGCTTTCGGGGCGGGCATCAATGCCCATCATCATGGGCACGCTGGGGCCGTAAATATCTGCATCCAGCAGGCCCACGCTAGCGCCCTCGGCCGCCAGCGCCAGCGCCAGGTTGACAGCAGTCGTGCTCTTACCCACGCCACCCTTGCCTGAGGCCACGGCCACGATGTTCTTCACACCGGGTAGCAATTGCACGCCGCGTTGCACGGCATGGGCGGCGATTTTTCCACTCATCGCGATAGACACATTGCCCACGCCGGGTACCGTTTTGGCTGCCGCCACCAGCGCTTGGCGCAGCGATGCAAATTGGCTCTTGGCGGGGTAACCCAACTCCACATCAAAGGCCACGTCAGCGCCGGTGATGCTGAGGTTTTTTAATGCTTTGCCGCGAATCAGGTCTTGGCCGGTGTTGACATCGATTACCGTTTGCAGCGCCGCAAGCAACGCCGATTCATTCACAGTCATAGGTTCTCCTTGGACTGGCATAGGATAAAACATGGGCGCTTTCATGGTCGAGGGCACCTTCATGCTTTTAAGAGACGCGAACGCTCGCTCTCTAGCAACAGTTTCCATAAGCGCCCCGCGCGTGCCAAAAACACGCCGCTGAACACACCGTAGAGCGCGCTAACCGTCACTGCGAACTCGGTTTGTGTGGCGCGGGCGGGCTCCATGCCTACGCTCACGCCGACGGCATATTTGGTGCAAAAAATACCCAGTATCAAGAACAGCGGCACCGCGCTTCCTGGCAGGATGAAGCGCTGGGTATCGGCGTCATATCGAACGCTGGGCGGCAAGGGCCGCGCGCCGACTAAACCGATGCTCAGCACGACGGCAGTCAGCCAAATGGGTAGCGTCTGTGCTTGCGAGCCAAAGACAGACAAGGTGCCGTACAGCGACAGACCCGTCATCACCAAGGGAAACACGGTCACGCGGCGCACGCTCACCTGTCGGGTAAACAACTGCTGGGCGCCCACCCACAGCAGCGCGGCGAGTAGGAACCACACCCAGGTTGGGGTATGTGAAATGATTTGCAAAACCATGGGAACTCCTGAAGTGAAGAAGAGGTAACGCTACTCAAACCAAAGCCAGCCAGTGGTGCCACACCAGCTGACCCAGGTAACGATTAGGCAAGAGGGTGAACACACCTGCGCCTATGCAAGCGCCAAAGTAGAGCTGCTGCATGGTCTTGCGGTGCGCCACGATGTTCTTGCGCGACAAAAAGAAAAAAGCGCCAAATAGACCGAATAAGGTAACCGGCACCAGCAAGTGAATCGGCGTGTAGCCCAGGATATTGGGTAGCCGAAAGTCGCGAATGAATAACGCGGAAACGGCCGTCACCAGCATCAGCGTGACCCAGGTGTAGCCAAAAACGCGGTGCACGGTAGGCCGCTGCACCCGGCCTTTGCGGGCCCACAGCACCACAGGCCCAATGACCAGCGCGCCCAGGGCGGCACTCAGGTGAACGGCAATGGTAGGGGTCAGGTTCATGTCGCAGGTTCTCCTCAATCTGAGGTCTGGAGTGTGCCTGTGTTCCAAGCGTTTATGCCAGCACCATGCGATGAAACCCTCTGAGGCTGGCGTGAAATGCCGCAGGCACAGCGCCAGACATAATCAGCCGCTTTGAACCAAAGGGGATGCAGTGGACGTTGTGCTGATGCTTAACGCAGTGGTTATGGGTGTGGTCGAGGGCGTGACCGAGTTTTTGCCCATTTCCAGCACCGGCCACCTGATTCTGGCGGGTGCTTTGCTCGGTTTTGACGACGACCGGGCCAAAGTGTTCGATATCGCCATCCAGACTGGCGCCATCCTGGCCGTTATCGGCGTCTATGCGCGGCGTCTGCTGGACACGGCGCGCCGCTTGCCCACCGAGCGCTCGGCACAGCGCTTTGTGCTCAACGTCTTGATTGCTTTTTTGCCCGCCGTGGTACTGGGCCTGCTGTTTGGCAAAGCCATCAAAGCGCATCTGTTCACGCCAACGGTGGTCGCCAGCAGCTTTATCGTCGGTGGGCTCATCATCCTGTGGGCCGAACGGCGCGCGGCTGAGGCGGCGCGCATCCACTCGGTTCAAGACATGCGCTGGCCGGATGCGCTCAAAGTCGGTCTGGTGCAAACCCTGGCCATGATTCCTGGCACCAGCCGCAGCGGCGCCACGATTATTGGCGGCATGCTCTTGGGCCTAAGCCGTCAGGCAGCAACAGAATTTTCGTTCTTTCTGGCCATTCCTACGCTGATTGGTGCGGGCGCCTACAGCGTGTACAAAGACCGTGCCTTGCTAAGCTGGGCCGATCTGCCTCTTTTTGCGGTGGGTCTGTTGGTGTCTTTTGTCAGCGCCTGGCTGTGTGTGCGTTGGCTGTTGCGCTATATCGCGCTGCACAGCTTTGTACCCTTTGCTTGGTACCGCATCGGCTTTGGCGCCGTGGTGTTGCTCAGTGCGTGGACTGGCTTGGTGCACTGGCAGCCCTGAGCGCCCTTGAGCGCTTGGCTCACTCGCCAATGCCCTATTCCAGCGCCAACAGGGGGCTATCTGGCGAGGCAGAGGGCGTGCTTGCGGATGCCGTCACCGATGACGTCGCTGCTGGACTCACTGGTGCGCTCACAGGCGCCGCGCGGGGTGCCGCGGCTGGCAGCCCTGGTCTGCTGGTTTGGCGGGCCGCAGTCGTTCCGCGCATCAGTTGCCGGTACACCAGGGTTTGATAGCGCTGATTGAGGGCAAGCGTCTGGCTGTGGTAAGCCCCCACCGCATACCAGGTGTTGCCAAATCGCTGCATCTGCCGCGCCAGATGCCAAGCCGCGACATAGCTGCCGGTGCAAGCGTCCAGCAAGTGCGCGGGCTTGACGCCGTAGCGCGCCAGTTCGGGCCAATGGGTGGAATTGATCTGCCCGATGCCCAGGTCCACCGTGCCGTTGCCGTTATGGTGTCGCGCCGCGGGGTTCAAGCCCGACTCCACAGTCAGCACCGCGCGCAGCACCTCGGTGTTGACGCGGTGGTAAGCCGCCGCAGCGGGTATGCAAGCCGACTCGTCGGCCGCACTGGGTAGGCAAACCAAGCCAAGTAGCCAAGCGGCCACTCCTGGTGCCAGATGGGACGGGCAGACCAGGGGGTGGCGGTAGGCGCTTAGGCGGTCAAGGGCAAGGCGTGACATAGCCCGCGCATTGTGCCTAGCCCGTGCGACACCCAGGCCCGGCCCGGCCCACACGGGGTTAGAAAAATGCCTGGTTTGCCGATTTTTAAGGCCTCAAAACCAGGGGTTTGTTGTCAAAAAGCGTGGTGCTCGGCCCTAGCATAGGCGCTGGTGCGTGCTGTTTCCAACGACGGCCCACCCGAACCGAAGCCCGTCCATCCCACAGGAGAACCGAATGAACGCCCCGAATGAAAAAATGATCCACTTGCAGGCGCTCAGACCCGCGCCCGTACCCAGCGCCGTGGAACTGACCGTTGATCTCGCACAAGAGAACGTGCGCAGCTATGTGGCCGAAGGCGACGAATTTCAGGGCGATTTGCACTGCCAAGGCGGCGTGCGTATCGCCGGACGGGTCAGCGGTTCGGTGCACTGCGGCTCGGGCACGGTGGTGATTGAAAAGACCGCCCAGGTGGACGGCAGCGTGACTGGAGGCGACAAAGTGCTCATTGACGGCCTGGTGGGCACACCAAATACACAGTTGCCGATCAAGGTGTTCTGCCCCGGCTTGGTGGCCCTGTTCAACCACGCGGTGGTGCATGCCGATATTGAATACGGCAAGCTGGCCACCTATGACGACATGACCCACAACGGGCACTCTCGCAAGCTTCAGGCAGGCTAAGGCTTTGGCTACTTCCGCGCCAGAACTGCTGCTCGTTAGCGGGCGGGCATCCGATATTCGCCTGACCGCGCGAGCCGGGTTTGCCTTGGGGCTGCTGCTGGCCACTTCAGCATTTTCAGCGCTCACCCTCATTCAGACACGTGCCGACGCGATGCAGGCCAGCCGGGAGCGGGGTGCGTCGGAGCAAGCCCATGCCCAGGCTTTGCATGCGGCGCAGGCCCAAACCCAGGGCTTGTGCCGGGTGCTGCTGTATTGGCTGGCACGCGACCAGAAAAACACCACCCGTATGCGGCAATTGGAGGCGGCTTTTCCCGACTTCAAAACCGATATGTACCGACTGCCCCAGCTCGCTTTGCGCAGTGAAACCGAGCGGCAGCAGGCTGAAAACCAGTCGCTACACAGCGCACTGCAAAGCGCACCGGGCGCTCAAGCCGCCTGCGGCGTGAGCGCACAGGCGAGTGGCGATGTGCTTTGGAGTGGTGGCGACCTGGTTTTGCACCGCCAAGGCTGGCGTTTGGTGTCGCCATGAACTGGCTGACACGCTGGGCCTTGCGCCTGGGGCTGGTGGCACAAAGCGATGTGTATGCGCGCACCGAAGTGCTCGCGCCGGACTGCCTGGTGATTCCGTCTGGCGTGCGGGCACAGGGAAGCCTGCGCACCGATGTCGAGATCGTGGTGGCCGGTCGCTTCGACGGCAGCTTGTGCATAGAGGGCAGCGCGACGATTCGCGTGCTGGCAGGGGGTCTGGTTTCGGGCGGCGTTTTGAGCGCAGACACGGTACGCGTACAGGGCGAATTGCACCACGCCACAGTGGACGCCAACCACGTGCAATTGGAGGCCAGCGCGCTGGTGGCCGGGCGCAGCACGGTGCGCTATGCGCGCTTACTGACCGATCCGCAAGCCAGCTTGAATGGGCTATTGGAAAAGCGCGCGCAGCCGCGCGAGCCATGGGAACTGGCCGCAGCCCCCTCGAACGGCACCCAAGCGGACGGGTGAACGACGTGGCGCAGGCGCGGAGCGGCCTCGTGCTGCGCATTCCCATCAGCCGCTGGCGTGGGCCCGCCCCGCCCACGCCATTGCCAACCGTGGACTTGACTGCCATCACCCAAGATGCAGAACGCCAAGAACTGGAGCGGTTGTTGCACCGTTTAATGCGGGTACATCGCCAACGCAACCGGCTGCTCGGCCTGTTGTGTTGGCTGCTACTGGGCGGGGCGGTGACCGGGGCTGGGTGGTGGTTGCAGCGTAGCCATGCGCCGGTTACGGCGCCGCCCGCGGCCCGCATCACCGGCCCCGCTGTGCAAGCACGCCTTGCCGTGCCGCCTTTGCTGGGGGCCAGCGCGCCAGAGGCCATTGCTCCAGGGGCAAGCCCGGCACCTGTGGCGACACCTTTAGCGACACCATCAGCGACACCCTCCGCGACACCTTTAACGACAAGTTTGGCGACGCCGCTGCCACCACCTCCCAGCGGGGCGCCGGTGGCCAGACTGGATCGGCCGCTGCCGCAGCCCGATCCAAGGCCGGCGGCCACCGTTTCTGCTGTGCCTCTACCCTCACTGGCCCCGGTTCCCACGATACGGCCCCGCCCGGCGGCAGCCCATCTACCCCGCACCGTGGCCTCGGCCCCCGCAGAGGCCCTGTTGGTGATTGACCAAGCCCAGCAGCCTGCGCGGCTTGCCGCACCCAGCGGTGCGACAGCCAGCGCCGTGCGGCGCGGGCATTACGGGCAAAACGGTATTTCTGCTCTGACCCCTGAGGGGGCCGTGGTGTACGAGCCCCAAACGCGCAGCCAGCGGCTAGTCCGCGTGGGCGAGTTGCTTCCCAATGGTGAGCGACTCATGCGACTGGATGCCCGTACCGACCGGCTGTGGACCGATCAGGCAGAGTGGCTACTGCAGTGAGCGCTGCCGCCGCGCCGCGATGCAGCTCGCTGCCAGCGCGACGGGCTGTAGCTGCCCTAAGCTGCCGCGCGAGCGCCCGTGCCAGGGGGGCGGCGCGTGGAGCACACGGGGCAGGCTGGGTCACGCGGCAGTTTCAAATCGGTCCATTGCAGGCTCAGGCCATCCAGCAGCAACAAACGCCCAGCCAGACTGGCCGGGGCACCGCTGAGTAGCTTGACGGCTTCAGCCGCCTGCATGCTGCCTATGATGCCGACCAGCGGCGCGAACACGCCCATGGTGGCACAGCGCGTCTCCTCAAAATGCTCGTTTGGCGGGAACACACAGGCGTAGCAAGGGGTCTCGGGCAGGCGGGTATCAAACACCGAAATTTGACCGTCGAAACGGATGGCAGCGCCCGATACCAGCGGTTTGCCATGCGCCACGCAGGCGGTGTTAATGGCATGGCGAGTGACAAAGTTATCGCAACAGTCCAACACCAAATCGGCTTGGCCCACCAAGGTGGACAGCAGGGCGGCGTCGGCCCGCTGCGGCAGCGCCTGGATATCAATTTCCGGGTTGATGGCAGCCATGGCCTGCGCCGCAGACTGCACCTTGTACTGACCCTTGCGGGCTTGCGTGTGGGCAATTTGTCGCTGCAAGTTACTCAAATCGACCCGGTCATCGTCCACCAAGGTGATGTGGCCCACGCCCGCACTGGCCAGGTACAGCGCCACTGGCGAGCCCAACCCACCGGCACCGATGACCAGGGCGCGCCCGGCCAACAGGCGCTCTTGGCCTTCAATGCCGATCTCGTTGAGCAGAATATGGCGCGAATAGCGCAGCAACTGGTCGTCGGTCACGGGCGCGTCAGTTGTCTTTTTTCTCTTCTTTGCGCTCAGTCATGGTTTTGCTCACCAGCACCGGCTTACCGCGTAACTGGTTCAGCGCCTGCGCAAGCTGAAAGTCGTTTGGCGTTCCAAATTCTGGCAAGCGGCGCTCGCCTGCGGGTTTGGCCAGTTCCAGCTCTAACTTTTTGCGTGCCTCGTCGCGCGCTTTTTCTAAGTTAGGGTCTTTGACTTCCTCGCCCTGGCCGCTGCTGAGATGCTTTTCCAAGTCGGCCTCGCGGGTACGCAGCACCGCAAACACATTGCCTTCCTCGGTTTCGTCCAGCATCACATCGGGCACGATGCCCTTGGCTTGAATGGAGCGCCCGTTTGGCGTGTAGTAACGCGCGGTGGTGATTTTGATGCCTGCGTCAGGCCCTAGGGGGCGTACCGTCTGCACCGAGCCCTTGCCAAAGGTTTGCCCGCCCAAAACCAGCGCGCGCTTGTGGTCTTGCAAAGCGCCCGCGACGATTTCACTGGCTGAGGCCGAGCCCTCGTTCACCAAGACCACCAGCGGCACGGTTTTGAGCGCGGCGGGTAGCTGCCGCAGCGGGTCGTTGGCGCTACTGCGGCGGTAAAACTCGGGCGCGGCTTTGTACACAAACTTGCTCTCTGCCAATTGGCCGTTGGTCGATACCACGGTCACGTTGTCTGGCAAGAAAGCGGTCGCCACGGCCACCGCCCCGTCCAGCAGGCCGCCGGGGTCGTTACGCAGGTCCAGCACCAAGCCCTTTAGCTGGGGTTCTTGTTTGTAGATGTCGTTGATCTTTTGCACAAAGTCTTCTACCGTGCGCTCCTGGAACTGACTCAGACGTATCCATGCGTAGCCCGGCTCTAACACCTTGGAGCGCACGGATTGGGTGCGAATTTCCTCGCGCGTGATGGTCACGCTAAAGCTGCGCCCCTCTTCTCGCCGCACCACGTTCAGGATCACCTGGGTATTGGGCTCGCCACGCATGCGCTTGACCGCCTCGCTCAAGCTCATGCCTTTGACCAGCGCCCCATCGATCTTGGTAATGAGGTCGTTGGGCTTGAGCCCGGCACGGAACGCGGGCGAGCCCTCTATGGGCGTCACCACTTTAACCACGCCATCTTCTTGGCCGATTTCAATTCCCACGCCCACAAAGCGCCCACTGGTGCCTTCACGGAACTCGCTAAAGGATTTTTTGTCGAAATACTGAGAATGCGGATCCAGGCTGCCTACCATGCCCGAAATGGCGTCGCCAATCAGCTTCTTATCGCTCACGGCTTCCACGTAGTCGCTCTTGATGATGCCGTAGGCAGCGGCAAGCTGCTGCATTTCTTCTAGGGGCAAAGGCGCCAGTGCACCGCGCGCCACCGTCTGTAGCGACACCGTGGTGAGCGCGCCGGCCAGGGCGCCCACGGCCACCCAACCGGCTATCTTAAATTTCTGACGCATTCAACCCCCATAAAGGTGGCCCTGCCCGCGCTACGCCGCCTGGCAACGCGGCTCTTTCAGAGCCAATCTGCCAGTATAGAGGCCAGCCACTATTTTCTATTGTGGGAATGGGCTCTCTAAAAGCCTGTTTATCAGCCCCTATCGGCGCTTATCGGCGCTTACGCGCCCAAATAATGGTGCCCCAGCGGTTGTAGCTTGGCGTCTAGGCGGTACACCAATGGCACGCCATTGGGGATGTTCAGGCCCACGATGTCGGCGTCGGCAATGCTGTCCAGGTACTTGACCAGTGCGCGTATGGAATTGCCGTGTGCCACCACCAGCACACGCTTACCCGCTCGGATAGCTGGCGCCAGCGATTCGTTCCACAGCGGCAGCACGCGCGCTACCGTGTCTTTCAGGCATTCCGTCAGCGGTACCTGCCCGGCTGGGAGGCGCGCATAGCGAATGTCGCCGCGCTCGCAGCGCACATCGTCAGCCGTGAGCGCGGGCGGCGGCGTGTCGTAGCTACGCCGCCAGGCCAACACCTGTTGCTCGCCATACTCGCGGGCCGTTTCCGCCTTATTCAAGCCCTGCAAGGCGCCGTAGTGGCGCTCGTTCAAGCGCCAACTGTGCACCACCGGCAACCACGTGCGATCCATCTCATCCAGGGTATGCCACAGCGTATGGGTGGCACGCTTGAGCACGCTGGTGTAGCAGACATCAAAGTCCAATGCCGCAGCCTGTAGCAAGCGCCCGGCCTCGCGCGCCTGAGCGATGCCGGTATCGGTGAGGGCGACATCGGTCCAGCCGGTGAAGCGATTTTCTAGGTTCCAGGTTGATTCGCCGTGGCGTATCAGCACAAGTGTGTACATGGCGGCAAGAGTGTCAGCAGCAAATAGAACTGTCCGGTTTGGTAGCAAGTAGATTGTCCGCTTTCTGTTGATTGATTTGTGAGGGTGGCACAGCTACGTAGGGCGTAGCCCGAAGCTGCTTTGCCACCCTCACG
>Ga0136644_10003204_pt1 | contig 12264 bp, 10 predicted proteins | sample C_130820_EF_Meta_FD_94780 | JGI IMG/M metagenome (GOLD analysis project Ga0136644, IMG submission 94780) | Freshwater microbial communities from Lake Croche, Canada to study carbon cycling - C_130820_EF_MetaG (v2) (version 2) | ecosystem: Environmental > Aquatic > Freshwater > Lake | place... | reverse complement strand
TTGTTACTGAAAAAACCATTGAAGGTTTATTCTTTTCAATAGGAGAGGAAGAGCAAAAAATCAGAAAAGAGCCTGCCGCACAAGTGACTGAATTACTAAAGAAAGTGTTTGGGAAATAGTTTGAGCATCAATATGCAATCCGTTATTCTTGAAAAAAATAAAACCCAATTCAGATTATTCCTCGTTTTTAAACTGACTATATTTTCTCCATTTTTCAATCAACTCCTGCATGTCATTTGGTAGTTCGCTATCAAAAACAATTTGCTCTTGTGAGGTTGGGTGAATAAATCCAAGTTCTTTTGCATGTAAAGCTTGTCTGTTGCAAATTTTAAAACAATTGTCTACAAACTGTTTGTATTTGGTATAAACGGTACCTTTTACAATTCTATCACCGCCATAAAAATCATCGTTAAACAATGGATGGCCTATGTATTGCATGTGCACCCGAATTTGATGTGTACGTCCTGTTTCTAATCTACATTCCACTAAGGTCACATAATTAAATCGCTCAAGTACTTTGTAATGTGTGATGGCATCTTTTCCGTAATCACCATCTGGGTATGCTGTAAACAATTTTCTAAAACGTTGATGTCTGCCTACATGCGCTACAATTGTTCCTTCATCTTCTTCAAAATTTCCCCAAACCAAAGCCACGTATCTTCTATGAACCGTGTGGTTGAAAAACTGTTTGGCAAGGTCGCTCATCGATTTCGACGTTTTTGCCATTACCATCAAACCGCTTGTATTTTTGTCTATTCTGTGCACCAAGCCATAACGTGGCAATGTTTTATCATTTAAATCAGGTTGCTGTTTTTGCATATGAAACAAAGCGGCATTCAATAAAGTTTGGTCAGGGTTTCCACTTCCTGGATGTGCCACCATGCCAACGGCTTTATTTAAAATGAATAAATCTTCATCTTCATATACGATATCTAAAGGAATGTCTTGTGGTACAATTTCGGAAGATTCTTGACTTTCCGTATCATAAACAATTACCTTGTCGCCTCCCTTTACTTTGTAGTTGTTCTTTACAGGTTTATCGTTTACCAGTACATGCTCGTTGTCAATAGATTGTTGAATTTTATTTCTGGTAGCGCCTTCAATCCTTGCCATTAAAAATTTATCAATACGAAGTGGCTCCTGACCTTTATCAATTATAATTGAATGTTGTTCGTAAAGTTCTTCCGATTCTTGAAATAATATTTCTGATGCGTCGCTCATTATGTTTTTGGGTCGTTTAAAATGTACTCAAAATTAGTGTCGCAAAATTCTAACTTTCAAATTGAATTAATAATAAAAAATTATGGAATAACATCTTATCTTTGCGCACTTTTTAAATTTTATGATAAGTGTAAATAATATAACCCTTGCATATGGCAAGCGGATTTTGTTTGATGAGGTAAATATTAATTTTACCAAAGGAAATTGCTACGGTATTATCGGAGCAAATGGTGCGGGTAAATCCACCTTTATGAAAATTGTAAGTGGTGAAATTGAACCCAATAAAGGAACCATTGATATTACTCCGGGCGAACGTATGGCAGTGTTGAACCAAAACCAATTTGCTTTCGATGAGTTTACGGTGTTGAATACCGTGCTTATGGGACATAGTAAATTGTGGAAAATCATGCATGAGCGTGATGCCATTTACTCAAAAGAAGATTTTAGTGAAGCTGATGGCATGCGTGCCGGCGAATTGGAAAACGAATTCGGTGAAATGGGCGGATATACCGCAGAAAGTGATGCCGCAACCTTATTAAGCGAATTGGGTGTTGATGATTCCCTTCATTTTCAACAAATGAAAGACATCAGTGCAAACCTGAAAGTAAGGGTTTTGCTTGCTCAAGCCTTATTTGGTAATCCAGATATTTTATTGCTGGATGAGCCTACGAATAACCTCGACGTTGAAACCATTGCTTGGTTGGAAAACTTTTTGGCAGATTATCAAAATATCGTTTTGGTGGTAAGCCATGATAGACATTTCTTAGATTCAGTTTGTACACACGTTGCCGATGTAGATAGAAGTAAAATAAAGGTTTATACGGGTAACTACTCTTTTTGGTACGAAAGTTCTCAGTTGGCAGCTCGTCAACAAACAGATAAGAACAAAAAGATGGAAGATAAAAGAAAGGATTTACTCGACTTTATCGCCCGTTTCAGTGCCAATGCGTCAAAAAGTAAACAAGCTACAAGTCGTAAAAAAGCATTGGAAAAATTGGTTATCGAAGATATTCAACCTTCAAACAGGAAATATCCAGGCATTATATTTAAACAAGACCGCGAAGTAGGAAATGAGATTTTAAAAGTGGAAAACATATCTAAATTAATCGATGGGAAACCTCTTTTCTCAAAACTTAATTTCGATATTCAAAAAAATCAAAAAATTGCTTTTTTAAGCCGCGATCCGTTGGCACTAACTACTTTCTTTGAAGTAATTAATGGTAAAATTCCTGCAGACACAGGTTTTTTTGAATGGGGAACAACCATCACACCAGCTTATTTACCCAATGACAATAAAGAATTCTTTGAAGGCAATAGCGACAACTTAATGGATTGGTTACGTCAATATGTGCCACCAACGGTTAAAGATGTAGATGAGGATTTCTTAAGAGGTTTTTTAGGTAAAATGTTGTTTAGTGGTGATGAAATTATGAAGAAAACCAACGTATTGAGTGGGGGAGAAAAGGTGCGTTGCATGTTAAGTAAAATGATGTTACAAAATCCAAACGTGTTGATTTTGGATGAACCAACCAATCATTTGGATTTGGAGAGCATTATTGCATTCAATGATAGCATGACAACTTTTCCGGGTATTGTGTTGTTAACCACCCATGATCATCAATTTATGCAATCTGTGGCTAATCGTATTATTGAAATTACACCCAAAGGCATGATAGATAAATTAATGACTTACGATGAGTATTTGGCGGATGATAGGGTAAAAGCACAAAGATTAGAATTGTATGGTAGCTAAACCAAGCTGTAAAGTTTGAAGATAGGCTTACTGTAAAAACCATAATTAAAGAAAAAAATAATGAAACTTAAATCTATTTTATTTTATATCGCATTGGTTTTCATTTCTTTAAAAGGATTTTCTCAGCGAAAATATTATAACGAAGCACGTTATCAAAATGCAATTGGTATAAAGTTTTTTCCATGGTCGATTTCCTTTAAACACACCTTATTTTCAAAGAACAAATTGGAAGGATTAATATACAATTGGAAAGGAGTGAGGACAGTTGCTTTATATGAATTTGAAAATAGAATAGAAGGAATTGATGGGCTTTGCTGGTATTTTGGACCTGGTGCACACATTCAGTTTAATGAAGGCACAAAAATATACGCTGGGAGTTATTATTTGGGTTTTGATGGTGTAATTGGCATCGATTGGAAAATAAAAAATTCCCCGATCAATATTTCACTAGATTGGCAACCGTCTTTAGATTTTGATCAAAAGGAAAATTTAAAAACCGGATTTGGAGGTATTGGAATTCGATATGTAATAAATTAAATGACTTCAATTTTATACTTTTTAAGCGAAATTTATTTTCAAATTATGTAAAACTGGCATGGATACATAATTCATTAATAGTAAATGAGAAATAATATCAATCAATTTCTTGACTTTTTTTACCCGATTTTCAAGCGGTTTATGCCCATTGAAACCTTCAGGTATGCAGCTTGTGGGGGTATTAATACAATGTCTGGTCTATTGGTTTGGTACGTTTGTTATCATTTTGTATTTAGTAGAATGGTTGTAAATCTTGTATTTTACTCATTCGAATCTTATACGCTTGCTTTATTCGTATCAAGTTCTTATTCTTTCACACTTGGATTCTTGCTGAATAAATACGTTGTCTTTACCTCTTCTAATTTAAAAGGTCGCATTCAGTTGTTTAGGTATTTTTTATCGTTTGCGTTTAACCTTTTACTTAATTATTTTCTACTCAAATTGTTCGTAGAGAAATTCACTTGGGATGCATTTCTAAGTCAGCTTTTAACTACAGTTGTCGTAATTGCGGTTAGTTATTTTAGTCAAAAACATTTTACTTTTAAAATCAAGTAGTCGATATAAATTATTGATATTTAATAAAATGGCGCATTAAATTTTGAATAAAAAGTATCGAATATTTATAAATCTAAATTTTCAATATCGTTTTACGGAGAGTAAAATAAGTTTAAACTATCCTCTAGATCCATAATTTCATTTTGTAGTTGTTTCATAGATCTTTTCAGCAATAATACATGAAGTAATCTTCTGGAATTCGGTTTGTTATGCCAAACTATACGTTGTCTATTGGCGTGTTGTTCTATTTTGTCAGTATGTTCTGAAATTTGGTTTTGCGATTATGGGCTACTGGACATTCATATTTTTATTAAATTTTTATTTTAATTTAATCTTTTAAGTGCTTAATAATCAATTATTAAAACGTAAAAAAATATTATTTAATTATTAAAATAGTTTTGTCAATTAAGAATTTAATAACTGACATTTTTTCATTGAAACTTGGTTGGCATAATGATTGAAAGTGTTTCATCGAACATTTAAAATTAAAAAATTATGGGAAAGATAATTGGAATCGACTTAGGAACAACAAATAGTTGCGTGTCGGTTATGGAAGGTAACGAACCAGTAGTTATTGCCAATGATGAAGGTAGAAGAACAACGCCTTCGGTTGTGGCATTTTTAAAAAGTGGCGAACGTAAAGTAGGAGATCCTGCAAAAAGACAAGCCATCACCAACCCTCAAAATACCATTTCTAGCGTTAAACGTTTTATGGGACGTCAGTACAACGAGGTTGCGGAAGAAAGCACACATTGGAGCTACAAAGTAGTAAAAGGAGACAACAACACTGTTCGTATTGATATTGATGGTAGAATGTATACACCTCAAGAAATCAGTGCAATGGTTTTGCAAAAAATGAAAAAAACAGCTGAAGATTATTTAGGTCAAGAAGTAACTGAAGCGGTTATTACCGTTCCTGCTTATTTTAATGATGCTCAGCGTCAGGCAACTAAAGAAGCTGGTGAAATTGCAGGATTAACTGTAAAGAGAATCGTAAATGAACCAACAGCAGCCGCTTTGGCTTATGGTTTAGATAAGAAAGGAAAAGATCAAAATATTGCGGTTTTCGATTTGGGTGGTGGAACTTTCGATATCTCTGTCCTTGAATTGGGTGGTGGTGTTTTTGAAGTTAAATCTACCAATGGAGACACGCATTTAGGAGGAGATGATTTTGATAAAGTAATTATGGATTGGTTGGCTGATGAGTTTAAAGCTGAGGAAGCAATCGATTTACGTAAAGATCCAATGGCTTTACAACGTTTAAAAGAAGCTTCTGAAAAAGCTAAAGTTGAATTGTCTTCTTCTACAGAAACAGAAATCAACTTACCTTATGTTACTGCTGTTGACGGAGTGCCTAAGCATTTGGTTAAAAAATTAACCCGTGCAAAATTTGAATCTTTAGCGGATGATTTGTTTACCCGTTGTTTACGTCCTTGCGAAATTGCATTGAAAGATGCCAATATGAGCACATCTCAAATTGATGAAATTATCTTGGTAGGCGGTAGTAGCCGTATTCCTAAAGTTCAAGAAATTGTAGAGAAATTCTTTGGTAAAAAACCAAACAAAGGTGTTAATCCTGATGAAGTGGTTGCTATTGGTGCGGCTATTCAAGGTGGTGTGTTAACTGGAGAAATTAAAGATGTATTGCTTTTGGATGTTACGCCGTTGAGCTTGGGTATCGAAACGATGGGTGGTGTTATGACTAGATTAATTGACAGCAATACTACTATTCCTACAAAAAAATCTGAAACGTTCAGTACGGCTAGCGACAACCAACCTGGTGTTCAAATCCATGTTTTACAAGGAGAGCGTCCAATGGCCAGTCAAAACAAAAGTTTGGGGATGTTTAATCTAGATGGAATTCCTCCAGCTCCACGCGGTGTTCCTCAAGTAGAAGTTACTTTTGATATTGATGCCAATGGTATCTTACACGTTAGCGCAAAAGATAAAGGAACAGGTAAAGAACAAAAAATTCGTATCGAAGCAGGTTCTGGTTTAACGCCTGAAGAAATCGAAAAAATGAAAAATGAAGCTAAAGCCAACGAAGAATCGGATAAAGCAGAAAGAGAAAAAGTGGATAAGATCAATCAAGCGGATAGTTTAATATTTCAATCTGAAAAACAATTGAAAGAATACGGAGATAAAATTTCTGCAGATAAAAAAACACCAATTGAAGCGGCACTTGAAAAATTAAAAGAAGCACATAAATCTCAAGATTTAAATGCAATTGATGCGGCAACTACAGAATTGAATACCGTTTGGACAGCAGCTAGCGAAGAGATGTATAAAGCCACTCAAGAAGCTGGTCCTCAAGCAGACGGTGCTGATGGTCAATCTACTCAATCAAATAACAACGGCTCCGAAAATGTAACGGATGCAGAGTTCGAGGAAGTTAAATAGTTAGTTTTTACTTTGTGAATATAGGCCGTGGTATTTTTATATCACGGCCTTTTTTTTGACACAGGCCCGAGGACACGCAGACGTGAAGAATTGAAACACAAAGTCACGAAGACGCAAAGGCACGAAGTATTGAAACACGAAGTTTTAAAAAAAAAAAACTCAGATGCAGATTTTTAGATTTTGCTTCCAACCATTAAACCATTAATCAATTAAACCAGCTAAGCGACTTAAACCTAACTTTTTTCACGCAAAGCGCGCAAAGGAGCAAAGAAGCAAAGAGAGAATAATGTCACTTTAAAACTTTAAACGCTTAAACCAGCAAAGCGATTTAAACCTTCGCTCCAACCTTTTGAACTCATTGAACATATTGAACCTTTTGAACCAAACCTCTCAAACATCAAAAACCTCCCAAACCTCCCAAACCTCCCAAACCTCCCAAACCTTTGCCTATATTTGCCAAAAAAAATTAAAACATCATGCAAAAAATAAAATCAATAACCATATACATTTTAATGTTGGTTGCATTTGTTATTACCGCAACGGCTCAAAAGAAATTGAATATCAAAACAGAATCGTTAAGCTATTCTATAGGCGATGAAAAGTTTTCAAGTTACGTCGCATTCAATGATCAATCTGTAGATAAGCGTCCTGTTGTTTTGGTGGTTCATGAATGGTGGGGGATGAACGATTATGTGAAACGTCGTACGCGCCAACTTGCCGAATTGGGATATCTTGCCATTGCAGTTGACTTATATGGGGAAGAAAAAATCGCAAATAACGTAGGGGAAGCGGTAGGATTTTCAACACCATTTTATAAAAATCCAACATTAGCCAAATCTCATTTTGATGCAGCACTTGAAAAAATCAAATTGAATAGACTGGCTGATACCAATAACATCGCTGCAATTGGATATTGCTTTGGTGGCAGCATGGTTTTGAATTTTGCTAAAATGGGCGAGAATCTTAAAGGTGTTGTTAGTTTTCATGGCGGTCTTGCAGGTGTTCCACCAACAAAAGATTTAATGAAATCAGAAATACTTATTTGCCATGGTGCAGACGATAAATTTGTAAGTGCTGATGAAGTGGCAAACTTTAAAAAAGAATTAGACGGGGTTAATGCCATTTATACATTTAAACAATATTCCAACGCTACACATGCTTTTTCCAATCCTGATGCTACCGAAATGGGCAAGAAATTCAGTATTCCCATTGCTTACAATGAAGCAGCTGATAAAGCATCATGGAATGAAATGATTGTATTTTTAAAACGAATTTTTAAGTAATCAAAAAAGTTAGTTGATGCTTAAAAAAGTATTTTTTCTTTTTCTTAGTCTAATAATTGTACTTACTGGTTTTGCTCAACAAACCCATACCAATATTGAGATTCCTGCTCACCAAGCAAATGAAACATTAATTTCTCATGCAGGGTACACTTTATCATATAATGAAAAATACGAGCAAGCCAATTGGGTAGCTTATGAACTTACAAGCGAAGAAACAAATAGCTTATACAATAGAACCAATCAGTTTTTGGTAGATCCTAAAATTACTACTGGCTCTGCAGACAATTCGGATTATGCAGGAAGTGGCTATGATAGGGGGCATCTCGCACCAGCAGGAGATATGGGCTGGTCTGAGCAAAGTATGATTGAATCTTTTTATTATAGCAATATGTCTCCTCAAGTGCCTTCTTTCAATCGTGGCATTTGGAAAAATGCAGAATCATTTACCCGTGAAGCCGCCATCACAAATCATGTAATTTATGTAGTAACAGGTCCAGTTTTTACTTCAGATATGACAACCATTGGACATAACAAAGTTGCTGTACCTCAATCGTATTTTAAAGTCATTTTAGATAATTCCGAACCAGAGTTAAAAGCTATTGCTTTTGTAATTACCAATGAAGCATCACAACTTCCTTTGCAACATTTTGCCGTTTCTATAGATGATGTGGAACATTTAACGGGATTGGATTTTTTTCCATTGCTTACGGATAGTGTGGAATCCAAATTGGAAAGTAAATTTGATATTAATTTGTGGAGTTGGCAAAATTATAGCCATTCAAATAAATCAACATCCTCAAAAACGAATTCATCATCATCATCAGTACAATGTACAGGAACTACAAAAAAAGGAGAGCGTTGCAAAAGAATGACCAAGGACCCGAGTGGAAAATGTGCTCAACATCAAAACTAGTCAAGCTCAATTACTTCGCAGTCTTTCATTTCTTTACCGTCTATAACAAATCGAATTAGGGTTTTTGTTTTATGCCATCCTTGTTTGCCTGCAGCTCCTGGATTCATGTGTAAGCATTTTGTCTTTTCGTCGTACATCACTTTTAAAATATGGGAATGTCCACTGATAAAAAGTTGGATGTTGTTTTTAATGATTAAATCTTTTACACCAGGAGCATATCGCCCGGGGTATCCACCAATATGTTTCATAAAAACATTTACGCCCTCGCATGTAAAAAATAAATTTTCAGGAAAATAAGCCCTAATGTCCTGCCCATCAATATTTCCATAAACCCCACGAATTGTAGCATGGTTGTTAACCGCTTCAAGTTTTGATTTCAATTGATTCACCCATTCTATACTTCCAAAATCTCCAGCATGCCAAATTTCATCACATGATTTAAAATGTGTAATGACCTGTTCATCTAAATAACCATGTGTATCAGAAATTAATCCAATTTTTTTCAATGTTGATTGTATTTTATGCGTTTAATCCTTTAATTTTAATGAAGATAAATAGTAATCGTTAATTTAAAATAGGTTCTACATTGTTATTCCACAGAAACTTTTTATACTTTATTGATAAGCGCATTTGGAAATATTATTTCCTCATGTTGGCATTAAATCTTCAATCCCAATCGTAGAAAATTATTCTGAGAATTTTACTATTTCATTTTTCACTTTTTACTTTTTAATTTTCTTTATGCCACATTATAAATCATTGGGAAAAATCCCACACAAAAGACACACACAATTTAGAAAACCAGATGGTTCTTTATATTCTGAACAATTGTTTTCAACAGAAGGTTTTTCAAATGATTATTCTTTGTTGTATCATACACATGCGCCAACACAGATTGTAAAATGCGATGATCCAATTGATATAAATCCAATAATTGCTGAAGAAAAAATGCTCAAACATAGAAGTTTGGAAGGTTTCAATGTAAAGCCCGAAGCAGATTATTTGGCCAGCAGAAAACCAATTTTAGTGAATTCGGATTGTCATATTGTTTTGGCCGCACCTCAAAAAAGTACCACCGATTATTTTTATAAAAATGCCGATGCCGATGAAATGATCTTTGTTCACGAAGGAAGTGGTGTTGTAAAAACTTGTTACGGCGAACTTCGCTTTGGTTATTGTGATTATATTGTTTTGCCAAGAGGCACCATATATCAAATTCATTTTGATGACGAGAAAAATAGATTATTCATTGTTGAGTCATTCCATCCAATGAGATATCCAAAAAGATATTTGAGTAAGTATGGTCAATTGATGGAGCATTCGCCTTATTGCGAAAGGGATATTCGTGGTCCGGAAAATTTGGTGACCAATGATTTAACTGGAGATTTTGTCATCAAAACAAAAAAACAAGGTTGGTTATATGGCATTCATTACGGCACACATCCTTTTGATGTGGTAGGTTGGGATGGATGTTGTTACCCATATATTTTCAACATCCATGATTTTGAGCCGATTACAGGTCGCGTACATCAACCACCCCCAGTACATCAAACATTTGAAACAGATGCTTTTGTCGTTTGTTCTTTTGTACCACGCCTTTACGATTATCATCCATTGTCAATTCCTGCGCCATACAATCACAGTAATATTGATAGTGATGAATTGTTGTATTATGTTGATGGTGATTTCATGAGTCGTAAGCATGTTACCAGAGGAATGTTGACCTTGCATCCTGCGGGAATTCCACATGGTCCACATCCTGGAGCCGTTGAAAAAAGTATTGGTAAAAAAGAAACTAAAGAGCTTGCCGTAATGGTAGATACATTTCGTCCGTTGAAATTAACGACAACCGCTATTGAAATTGAAAACCAAGGTTATGTGATGAGTTGGGCGGAGTAATAAAATAACAAAGTAAAAATTCAAAATTAAAAAATGGGATTCAGGTTTATGCTCCATGGTTAAACCTGGGCTGGTGAATGTTTCTTTTTCTTTTTTTGAATTTTTACTTTTGAATTAAACCTTATTAGATAATGGTTCTACCTGCTCAATAGCTTCCATAATTTGCTGAAGAATATCTTCTGTAGAATCTTCGTAATTTATTTGTAACGGATCTTTAAATTCAACAGATAATTTCACATTGCGTTTTTGAATTTTTAGGCCTGTTTTGTCGAAAGCTTCTGAGAAACCGTTAATGACAATCGGTACAACAATTGGTTTATATTTTTTAATGATAAACGCCGTGCCTTTTCTTCCGGGTGCAAATGGAGTAGTGGTGCCTTGCGGAAAAGTAATAACCCAGTTTTTATTCAATGCATTGGAGATGCTTCGAGTATCTCCAATTTCTAATCCTTTTCGAATTTCGCCAGAATCACTATTCCAACTACGTTTTACCGTAATCGCGCCAGCAAGGGTGAAGATTCTTGCAATGAACGTTTTTTGCATGGTGGTGGTTGCCGCCACATATTTTACGCGTGTAAATGGCCAAAGTAAATAAGAAGGAAATCCGAGTCCTTTATTTTTTTTCCAAGATGATGCACAAAAAATATGGAGAAACGTAATTACGTCTGCGAAATAAGTTTGGTGATTGGAAACAAAAAGCACATTTTGTTTGGGCAAATGCTTTAGTTTATCCATTCCCTTAACCTTAAGTTTGTTTGTAAGGTTAATTCGAGGGTAAGAGATTAATCCTATAAAAAAATACAACAAACCCTTTATGAATGTAGACTCAAGAAGCTTTTTTTTGAAATTGATATAAATTGACATTATGATAATCAGTATTTATGGTGAATTTAGCCATAGTATAGGCAAATTAACACGTTGTGCAAAAAAAGTAAAACAAATTTCAAAAAATATCTTTGGTCAGCATTTAATATTCTGTAAATTACATTCCGTTAATATAATGATAAACTTTATCTAAATTTTTGTAACGCTAAATTAGTATTATGCAATTGAAATCTACTCAAAAAACCAATGTTGTTTTTTTTATGCAGGCATTGTCAATGTTTGTATTGACTTGTTTTTTTTCCTTGTCGCTGTTTTCTCAACAGTATTTTAATGGAAATTTAAGCACGGGAATTACCTCTAGCAATGGTGTTTCTGCACCAGTTGGGTATGCTTGGTCTGAAGTACAAACTGGAAATGAGCAAGCAGGATTTGGTGCTCAAATCGCTAACAACTTCACCATTGCGGATAATTTTTCTGTAAACGTAGCGTCTTGGACTGTTTCAAAAGTTACGTTTTTTGCATATTCTACAGGTTACACTGGAGTAACATCTCCATTTAGAGAATTAAGATTTCAAATTTTCAATACTGATCCATCAGTAGGAAACCCAACACCCGTTTTTGGAGATTTGTCTACAAATCGTTTATCAAACTCTTCTACTGCAGGCATTTACAGGATTTTCAATGGTACTACAAATACATTAAGAGAAATATGGAAATTAGAAGCAAACATCAATACAGTATTGCCTCCAGGTAACTATTGGATAGAATGGCAAACTGGCGTATCTACTGGAGTTACAAGTAATTTAATTCCAGCAAGTACGGTTTTGGGTACTACAACTCAATTGGGAAACAATGCAAAGCAACATGATCTTACCGCT
>Ga0136644_10003203_pt1 | contig 12264 bp, 10 predicted proteins | sample C_130820_EF_Meta_FD_94780 | JGI IMG/M metagenome (GOLD analysis project Ga0136644, IMG submission 94780) | Freshwater microbial communities from Lake Croche, Canada to study carbon cycling - C_130820_EF_MetaG (v2) (version 2) | ecosystem: Environmental > Aquatic > Freshwater > Lake | place... | reverse complement strand
TTCGAGCCCGACTCGCCGATCCCCTGCCCGAGCCCGGGGCCGTAGGGCCGCCTGGTCACACCCGCGTCGGGCGTGAACCAGTCGTAGCGCACCTCCGGCCGGATCATCCAATTGCGGTTGGGGCGATAGTTGAGCCCGAGCGTGAGCTCCCAGAAGTTGCCCGCGAACCCGCCCGAGTAGTAGCCGGGGTTTCCGGCCTGGGAGTAATTCCGCAGCGGCGCGACGACGATGTAGCCGTTGTTGTCGCGGAAGTATTCCAGCCGCACCCCCCCGAGCCAGCGGTCGCTGAACGTCCAGAAGGCGTACTGGTTGAACGAATACCACTGGGCCAGGCCCGGCTGCTGGCCTGCGGTGGCGGAGGGGGCGCCGGAGTTGAACTGCCAGGCGGCGTCGTTCTCGAACACGTAGGTCAGCCGTTCCGTGAGCCGGTTGGTGTAGACCGTCGTGATGAGCGACCGGTTGCCCACGAGCGAGCCGCTCGCCGGATCGCTTCCCAGCGGCGTCGCCTCGTTGCCCGTGGTCATGCCGATCGCGAGCGACTGCGAGCGGTCGTCGCTCTCGAGCGTCACGCCGCCGAGATACCCCGCCGTGCTCGCCGCCCCCGGATAGCCGGGGTTCAGGATCGCCCACGGGCCCGACATGGGCATCGGATCGAGGAAGTTGTTCCAGCCGGTGTGCACGGCGGAATGGATCGTGACGCCGTCCGCCGGCTTCCACGTGCCCATGACGCCAGTGAACGTGAACGGCGAATACTGCATCGAGAAGCAGTGGGTGTAGAAGAAGTTGCCGACGGCCGGCACCTGCTCGTAGCCGAGAATGCCGTAGAAGTGCCCGAGCCGCAGCGTGAGGTCGCCGCGGGCGACGTCGAGGTAGAGCTGCGGCATCGCGAGGCCGTAGTCCTTCGAGAACGCCCAGGAGGCGGCGTTGGCGACGCCGTAGGCCTGCAGCGGCCAGGCGTCGAGCCCGCGGGCGGTCGTGAAGATCGAGTCGGTGCCGAGCAGGAGGTCCACCCGGGCCCCCCAGTCCCACTCGCCTGCTTCGGCGTCGGCCGCCCGCTCGTTGGCGAGGTAGAGCTGGTTCACCTGCCCCTGCCAGCTGCGGTCGGCGAACGTGACGACGCCGTTGAAGGGGGTACCCCAGGCATTCGCACCGAGGCCGGCGTCGATCCAGCCGAACGTGCTGAACGAGCGGCGTTCGAGGAGGGGCAGGTGGAGGCGGCGATCAGGCTGCTCCCGGGCCAGTGTGGCCTGCCACGGCAGCCGCGGATCGTCGGGATCGACGGCCGCACCGGCCGGCGGTTCGGCGGCGCGGCACCAGCCCGCCAGGAGTGCGCACACCGCCACGACAACGCAGAATCCACGCACTGGCAGCACCGCGGTCGAGCCCGTCGCGCGTGCCATGGCCGCTTCCGCCCGGGGCCACACTGGTCGCGCCGCGATCATCGCGCGGGTCCTCCTTGTCATCGGCCATCGGCGGCGCGCACGGCGACCGTGACGCCGCCGGCAGGCACGCCCGGCGCGGACGCCGCCACTGCGGCAGATCGCCCGCCCGGCCGGGGTTCACCCGGCCGCCCGTCTCCCGCCGCCTGCCGCCGCGGCCTCGCCAGCGTGTTACGATCACGCCGGGATGACTTTCCGACACCAGTCAGGAGCCTCGTCGTGGCCACCTCCGCATCGTCGAACCGCCCGTTGCCCCGTGGCCCGTCCATGGTCCCGGCCATCATCCCGGCCGTGATCCTGCCGGCGGTCGCGCTCGTCGCGGCCCTCGCGGCGCCCTGCCGGGCGGTCGAGTATGGCCGGGTGATCTTCGCCGACGATTTCTCGGCCGACGCGTTCGGGCCGCGGTGGGGCCACTACAAGAGCTCGAGTGTCGTCCGCGACGGCGTGCTCGTCGGGATCACGGCGCCCACCTCGGATCATTCGGCCGTCGACAACATCCGCTTCGCCGGCGAGCGCGACCTCGAGGTGGCCGTCCGCTTCCGCTTCACGAGCGACAAGGCCCGCAGCTTCGACGTCTGGTTCGACGACAAGGACTACAAGGGCTCGCACGCCGGGCACATCTGCCAGGCGAGCATCAGCCCCAAGGGGGTGAATCTGTCCGACGCCAAGACCGGCGGCTTCACGTTCGAGGGAGGGCTCTACGAGCGCAAGAAGGCCAAGGAGCTCACCGACGCAGACAAGGCGATGCTCGCCACGAAGGCCAAGTGGACGGGCCGGCCGGTCGCGCTCGGGGAGTGGCACACGCTCGTCGTGCGCACCGCCGGCGACGAGTTCACCGTCGAGATCGACGGCACGCCGGCGGCGAGCTTCTCCTCGCCCGGCATCGGCCATGCGACCAAGTCGCTCGTCAGCCTGACCACCAACGCGGTGGACGTGGAGTATGACGACTTCAGCATCAAGGCCGCGGCGACCCCCTGATGCACGCCTCTGCCTGCCGCCGTGCCGCGTTCGCGGCGGCCCTGCTCGCCGCTTCGCCCGTCGTTGCAGTGCCCGTCGCGGCAGTGCCCGTCGTTGCAGTGCCTGTCGCGGCAGTGCTTGCCATAGGGCTGCCCGTCGCCGCCCGCGCGGCGGAGGGGCCGGCGGGCGACGGCGGTGCCGCCACGGCGGCCGCGGGAGCTCTGACGCCGGGGGGCCGCATGGCCGCGCTCGCCGCGAGGCTCGAGCCGGGGGGGCCCGGGCTGCCGGTCGACCGCCGCCACGGGCTCTTGCCCGGGCTGCTCGCGGCGCTCGACATCCCGCTGTCGTCGCAGACGCTCGTCTTCTCGAAGACCAGCTTCCAGGCGCACCAGATCGACCCCGTCCACCCGCGGGCCGTCTACTTCAACGACGACACCTACGTCGGGTGGGTGCCGGGCAGCGACGTGATCGAGATCGCATCGGCGGACGGCGAGAGCGGCGCGGAGTTCTTCACGCTCGAATCGGGAGGGGACGGGCAGCCGCGGCTGATCCGCGACGTTGACCGGTGCGGGGTTTGCCACGTGTCGCAGCACACGGCGGGGGTGCCGGGGTTCGTCGTCCGCTCGGTGGTGGCGACGCCGGCGGGCCGGTTCGTCGCCGGCGCCACGTCCTTCGTCACCGACGATTCGAGCCCGCTCGAGCGGCGCTGGGGCGGGTGGTACGTGACCGGCGCCCACGGCGCGATGCGGCACATGGGCAATGCCACCTATCCCGGCCACTCGTTCGTCGAGCCGTTCGACCTCGAGGCGGGCGCCAACCTGATGCGGCTCCCCGCGCCGGTCGCCGCGGAAAACTACCCGGTGGCCTCGAGCGACATCGTGGCGCTGCTCGTGCTCGAGCACCAGCTACGGACGCACAACGCGCTGGCGCGGGCCGCCGTCGACGCGGCGGCGGCCGCCCGGCTCGACGCGGAGCCGGCCCCCGCCGGCGGTGCCCCCGACGACGCGGCGCGGCGCCGGTTCGAGCGGAGCGGCGACGAGGTCGTGCGCTGCCTGCTCATGGCCGACGCGATCAGCTTCGCGTCGCCGGTGCGGGGCACCTCCGGCTTCGCCGCGGAGTTCGCGGCCCGGGGGCCGCACGACGCCCGGGGGCGGTCGCTTCGCCAGCTCGATCTCGACCGGCGGCTCTTCGCGTATCGCCTGAGCCACCTCGTCCACGGCGGGCAGTTCGCCCGGCTGCCGGTGGCGGTGAAGCGGCACGTCGGCGGCCGGCTGCACGCGATCTTCTGCGCGGAGCGGGAGGTCGTCGGCTTCGGGCACATCGGCCGCGACGAGCGGGAGGCGATCGCCGCGATCCTGGCCGCGACGGAGCCCGACTTCTGGTGGACGTTCGTCGTGCCGCCGCCGATCGGACCGCCTCCCGCCGGCTGACGCGGCGCGGCTCCACGCCCGCCGCGCCGGCCCGCGCACCGCGATCACCCGGATCGCGGCGCCCCGGCAAGGATCGCGGCCTTGAGCGCGGCGTAGCGGCGGGTGAAGCGGGCGCCGGTCTGCGCCTCGCGCAGGTCGTAGCCGAAGGCCCGCTTGCTCACGGCGATGATCGGCGGGGCCTGCACCCGCTTGAAGAAGCTTCCCTTGAACCGCCGCCAGACGCCCTCGAGGTCGGCGACGAAGGCGGCCGCGTCGGGGAAGAAGCCCCCCACGACGGCCGTGCCCGCCGGCAGCCCGAGCGCCATCTCCAGCCGGCCGGCCGCGAAGTCGGTGAGGATGTCCTCCGGGTCACGCCTCAGCTCGACGAGCTGGTAGAGCAGCCGGTCGTGGTATTCGAACTGGAAGGGATCGCCGCCGCCGCGGTCGGGATTCTGCGCCGCCGACAGTTCGGCCGACGGCTTCACCGTGAACATCCCCTCCGGGATCGGCCCGCGGCCGGTGCGGTTGATGTGGCGGGCGAGCGCGTAGACCTGCGTCTTGTAGAGGTCGGCGATGGGGGCGACGGCGCCGTTCACGTCGCCGTAGAGCGTGCAGTAGCCCTGGGCCACCTCCGTCTTGTTGCCGTTGTTGGTGAACACCACGCCGCACCGCGCGAGGGCGCTCGTCTGCGCCGCGAGCGCCGCGAGCACGCGGCTGCCGCGGTCGCGGGCCTGCACGTTCTCGTCGACGAGGCCCGCCACCGGGGCCCCCGTGAGCTCCGCGACCTGCCGCCGGGTGAGGTCCACCGCCTCCTCGATCGGGGCGACGAGATGGCGGATGCCGAGGTTGGCGGCGAGCCGCTCGGCCAGCCCCCGGGTGGTGGCGGTGTTGTGGCGGCTCGGCATGTTGACGCCGGTCACGTTCCCGGGCCCGAGCGCCTCGACGCACAGCGCGGCCACCACGCCCGAATCGATCCCGCCCGAGATCCCCACGACCACCTGCGCGGCCCCGACCCGCGCGAGCGTGGCCCGCAGGCCGGTGAGCAGGGCGGCGTGGATCTTCGCGATCTCGTCCGCCTCGGGCCCGACGCCGCTGCCCGTGGTGACGACCGCCTCGCGGAAGTCGGGGCCCTGCGCCACCTTGCGGCCGTCCACGTAGACGGGGCTCGCGGCGTCGAAGACGAAGACGTTCTTGCCGTTGTCCTGCGCGCCCGTGCAATTGGCGTAGAAGAACTCGCACCCCCGGCTTTGCCGCTCGAGGATGCGGTCGCGTTTGGCCTGCTTGCCGATGCCGAACGGCGAGGCGGAGAGGTTGAGGATGATCCCGGCGGCCTTCGCCTTGAGGATCGCGGCGGGCTTGCAGGCGTAGTCGTCATCCCACATGTCCTCGCAGAGGATCACGCCCACCCGGCGGGCCACGCCGGCGACGTCGAGCGTGAACGGCTCGAGCAGGTCGGCGGGCGCGACGCCGATCTCCTGCGCGAGCTTGAGGAGCGAGTAGAAGTGCCGCTCGTCGTCGAACTCGCGGTACTTGGGCATGAGCGATTTGGGCGTGAAGCCGGGGAAGACGCCGTTGCCCACGGGCCGGCCGTCGGCGGCGACGAAGGCGGCGTTGTATTTGCGGGTGCGGCCGTCCTCGCCGCGGGGGCCGTTGACGGCTGTGCGGCCGAGCACGGGCGGATGCGGGCCGAAGACCGCGAGCACGCTGCCCCACACGGCGGCGCAGCGGCCCCGCGTGTGGGCCACGACCTCGTCGTTCATGGCCGCCAGGTCGCGGAGAAACGCGTCGTTCTCCCATTCGTCGCCGAGCAGGTAGCCGGGCAGGGCCATCTCCGGAAAGACGACCAGCGACGCCCCCGCGGCGGCGGCCTCGTCGATGCCGCGGAGGATGCGGGCCAGGTTGGCCGCCGGATCGCCCGGGATCACCTCCATCTGGCAGACGACGATCGCGCCGGCGGGCGAGGGGCCGGCGGCCGGCGGGGCGTCGGGCGCGGCGGTGGGGGCGACGGGGCGGGTGGGCATGGGGCGGGTGGGCCTGGGGGCGGACAGCTATAGACTACCCACGACGCTCGAGAGAGCCCTGGCGACTGCGGACGTCCGGCGTGGCCGACCCGCCCCAGCGGTCCGCGGAAAGGTGCCGGTCCCGTGCGGTTCGCGCTTGTCACCACCTTCTTTGGCTCCCACCGGTTCGGTGGCGACGCCGCCTACGTGGAGCGTCTGGCGGAGGCGCTGCTGCGGCGCGGCCACGAGGTGGAGGTGTTCTGCTCGCACGACGCCTTCGCCGTGACCCGCGGCCGGCGTGCGCCGCTTCCCTACCGGCCGCCTCCCGGGCTCGTGGTGCACCCCCTGCGCACGGCCTCCCCGCTCTGGAGCACGCTGCGGGTGCACCAGACCGGCGGCCTGGGCCCCTACCGCGACCTCCTCGCCGGCCCGCTCGTCGCGGGCGGCTTCGACGTCGTCCACTTCCACAACGTGTCGCTCCTGGGCGCGACGGATCTGCTCGCGCTCGACGTGCCCGGGGCGGTCCGCGTGATGACGGTGCACGAGCACTGGCTCACCTGCCCGCTCAGCGTGCGCTGGCGGTTCGACCGCGAGCCCTGTCCGCAGCCCGCCTGCGTCCGCTGCATGCTGCACGCGGGCCGGCCGCCGCAGTGGTGGCGGTCGAACGGCCGGCTCGCGGCGGCGTTCGCCGGCCTCGACGCCGCGATCTTCCCGAGCGCGGCCGCGCTCGACGCCCACCGGGAACGCGGCGTGATCCACCGCCGCGCCGCCGTGCTGCCCTACTTCATTCCCGCGGCCTGGCGTCGGCCCCCTCCCGCGGACGGGCCGGGGGACCGGTTCCTCTTCGTGGGGCGGCTCGTGAGGGAAAAGGGGCTCGAGCGGCTGATCCCGCTGTTTCGCGAGGCTCCCGGCGCGCGGCTCGACATCGTGGGCGACGGACCGTTCCGGGCCGCGCTCGAGCGCCAGGCGGCGCCGGCGGCCAACATCCGCTTTCTGGGGGCGCTGGCCGCCGACGCCGTGCGCGAGCAGCTGCGCCGGTCGCGGGCCCTGCTCGTGCCCTCGCTCTTTCCCGAGACGTTCGGGTACGTGGTGCTGGAGGCCTGGTCGCAGGGCGTGCCGGTGCTCGTTTCCCCGGCGGGCGCGTTGCCCGAACTGGTGGCGGGGGGCGGCGGCCACGTCTGCGGGACGGCCGCGGCGTTTGCGGAGTGGATCGACCGCTGGATACAACGGCCCGAGGAGGCGGCGGCGACGGGCCGGATCGGTCGAGGCCGCTGCGACACCGAGTTCGACGAGGAACGGCACGTGGAGCGGCTGCTCGGGATCGTGCGGGCGTGCCGGCGCGGCCCGACGACGCCGCTCACCACGACGGCGGAACAGGAGCCGGCATGATCCTCGAGTCTTCCGGACAGACGTCGGCACCGCGGCTGACGGCGGTGCTCATCGCCGGTCCAAGGCGGCGGTTGGCGCAGGCGTCGCTCGACTGCCTCCTCGCGCAGACGCTCGGGGAAATGGAGATCGTGCTCCTCGACACGGAGCCCGCGGCGGAGCCCCTGCGGCGGCCTGCCGGCATCCCGATCCACGAGGAGCGGCGTGCGTTCGCGGGCGGGCAGGCCGAGGCCCGCTCCACGGCCGTCGGCCTGGCGCGGTCGCCGGCGGTGGCCTTCGTCGAGGATCATTGCACGGTGGCACCCGGCTGGGCCGACGCGGTGGCGAAGGCTTTCGAGTCGGGGCCCTGGGCCGTCGTCGGCTACACGTTCTCCAACGCGAACGACGACCGCTGGGCGGCCCGCGGCGTGCACGCGTCCGTTTACGCCCCGTGGATGGCGCCGGGCGTCGACGCCGAGGTGAGCGTCGTCGCCACCAACAACCTGGCCTTCCGCCGCGACGTGCTGCTCGCCCTCGGGGACCGGCTCCCGCGGATGATCTTCCCCGACGCGGTGCTGCAGCAGCAGCTGCTGCGGGACGGGAGGCGATTCTTCGTGTCGGGGACGGCGTTGTGCGCGCACGAGAATCCGGTGGAGATCGGGTTCATCGCGGCCGCCTCGTTCACGCACTGCCGCGCCATGGCGGCGCGCCGTGTGGAGCTCTGGGGCTGGGGCTGGCCGCGGCGGCTGCTCTACGCCGTCGCCGTGCCGCTCGGCGCCCCGCTCCTGCGGCTCTGGAGGACCTTCGCCGGCGTGGCGGGCCATCCGCGGCGCTGGCTGCCGGTGCTCGAGGCGCTGCCGATCGCGCTGGTCACCTTCGTGGCGGGCGGCATCGGGGAGTCGGTCGGATACCTCGCCGGCGCCGGCCGCTCGGTGGACGAGTACGAGCGGTACGAGCTCACGCTCGACCGTTCCTGATCATGCCGCGCGTCTCCGTCGTCCTGCCGGCGTATTTTTCCCAGGCGACGCTGCCGGGCACGCTCACGTCGCTGCTCGGGCAGGAGCGGCGTCCCGACGAGATCATCGTGGTCAACAGCTCGGGCGACGCCGAGACGCCCGCCGTCGTCGCCGGATTCGCCGGCGTGAGGCTGATCGAGAGCCCGGTGCGGCTGTATCCGCACGCCGCCCGCAACCGCGGCCTCGCCGCGGCGACGGGGGACGTGCTCGTCTGCACCGATCCCGACTGCCACCTCGCCCCGGACTGGCTTTCGTCCCTCGTGGCGGCAGTGGACGCGGGGCATCCGGTCGTGGGAGGCTCGATGGACTTCTTCCGCGCCGATCCGGCCGGCGACCGGCTCGCGCTGGCGATCCACCTGACGAAGTTCTGGTGGGCGCTTCCCGGGCGTGCGGCCGGGCCGGCCTGGATCGTGCCCACGGCCAACCTCGCCTTCACCCGCACGGCGTGGCTGCGGGCCGGGCCGTTCCGCGGCGACATCTTCTGCGGTGACGCCGTGCAGTCGTGGCGGTTCGCGGAGATCGGCTGCCGCCCCTGGTTCGCGCCGCAGGCCCGGGTCGCCCACCGGCACGCCGAGTCGGCGGCCGCGGCCGAGGCGCAGCGGTTCGCACGGGGGCGGGAGTTCGGCCGGGAACGCGCCGCCTGGGAGCGGTGGGGACGGCCGCGGCGCTGGTGCGAGGCGGTGGCCGCGCCGCTGCGGCTGGCCCGCGTGCTTATCGCGGCGGAAAGGGCCTGCGCGGCCGCAGGGTGGGGGATGGAGTTTCGCGAGACGTTCGGCCGGCAGGCCCGGCTGCAGGCGGCGTGGGTGGCGGGCGAGAGCCGGGGCTTCCTCGCCGATCCGCCGCGGAGCCTGGATCCCTGAGCCGCACCCGCGTTCCGCGGGTGGCCGACTCCGCAGCTGCAAAAAAGCGGCGGGGGACATGCGTCCCCCGCCGCCACGAACCACATCACGCTGTCGGCCGGAGGCTACTTGCAGCAGCTCCCGGAACCGCCGCAGCCCGTACCGCAGCCGGCGCCGCAGCACGCCGAATCGGCGGCCTTGAGACCGCCCGTCGGGCACTCGCCGACGCAGCAGTCACAGCTGCAACTCGCGCACGCGCACGTGCCCGTTTCGCAGCAACCGCAGCACGCACACTTCGGGCAACCGCCACCGACGGCGGGCATGAAGGGCACGAGGCCCAGCGCTGCCCAGAGCAAGAGACTGTTCATGGAAGAACTCCTCGGAAAGGGCATCGACGGCCCGGCCGCCGATGCATGGAAGGTGTTCCCGACCACACGGACGGGAATCAGGCTGGTTCCGGTGGCGTGAACCGTCGGTTCGAGCCACCGTCATGGACACCGAATCGATTCCTCCCGGGGCACGGGGCGTGCGCACGGGGTGGAGGAGACACGCGTCATTCCGCGCCTGTCCGCGGCACGCGGCCGGGGACCGGGACAGAGGACGCGGCGGGCGATTCAGTTCCGCCAGACGCCGAAGAGAATCCGGGTGGGCCGGATCGGAGCGGCGCGCGTCGCCGCCAGGTATTCCCGACTGACGCCGAGCGACTGCGGCATGTCGAATGCCGCGCCGGCCGATGCCGCCGCCTGTGCGACGGACGATCCCGACGGCGCATCACGCCGGGCCGCAAGAGGCTCGTCCTGCCGGGGCTCGAGCCGGCAGTGGCAGGGATCGGCGGCGGCGTCGGCCGGGCAGCCTGCTTCCGCCAGGCTGGCCGAGCCGGGGGCCGCCTCGAGCGAGCAGCAGTCGGCTGTGGGGGCGACGATCGCCGAGCCGTGGTTGTTTGTGACGGCCGCGCAGCACGCCCGCTCGCACTCCCGGCCAAAGGCGGGCGCGACCGCCTGAGCGCACACCGCCGCACAGGCGAGGGCCAACCGCACGGCATGGCAGACTCGGCGCACCATCGGAAAACTCCTCTTCCAATGAGTACGCAGCCCGCGCGGCTTTGGCTCGGCCAAAAACGTTCGCCGGCATGAAAATCCGGCCGGCGGTGCCGCAAGGTGTTGCCCGGCAGGATGTTGCGGCCCGGCCCCCGGCGTGGCGTTCGGCCGGTTGCGCTTCCGCCCGGAGACGTTTCCTCCCATAATCGCTCCCTCACCCGCGCCACCAACCACGGAGGATTTCGCGCGATGCCCCACCGCACGTTCGCCTGCCACCGCCGGACCATCCTGTCGATGGCCGTCGCGATCCTGAGCCTGACGCACCTTTTCATCGGGAGATCCACCGTGACCGCCGCCGACGCCAAGAACCCCCGCTGCTTCCTCGACATCTCCATCGGCGACCGGCCGGCTGGTCGGATCGTGATCGAGCTCCGTGCCGACATGGTGCCGAAGACCGCCGAGAACTTCCGGGCTCTGTGCACCGGCGAGAAGGGCTTCGGCTACAAGGGCTCGTCGTTCCATCGCGTCATCCCCAACTTCATGTGTCAGGGGGGCGACTTCACCAATCACAACGGCACCGGTGGCAAGTCGATCTACGGAGCGAAGTTCGCCGACGAGAACTTCACGCTCAAGCACACCGGTCCCGGCGTGCTCAGCATGGCCAACGCCGGTCCCAACACGAACGGCTCGCAGTTTTTCCTCTGCACCGCGAAGACGGCCTGGCTCGACGGCAAGCACGTCGTCTTCGGGAGCGTGGTCGAGGGGATGGACGTCGTGCAGGCGATCGAGAAGGTCGGCTCGGAGCGGGGCGCCACGTCCGCCAAGGTGGTGATCACCGACTGCGGCGAGCTGAAGTGACGCCCCGCCGGGGCGCAGCGGACGATCGTGCTCCGTCAGGATTGTTCACGATCTCCTCGTGTCGTGAGTCGGAAGTTCGTTTCGATTCACGACACGACATGCCCGGCCTTTCAGGCCGGGAATCAAGCAACTTCGAGTGTCATGAACTTCTGGTTCAGGACACTCGTCGGCGCCCGTCGACGGCCCACGGGAGCGGTCGAGTCTGGTCGCATGCGGCCGGCAGCCGACTTGAGCGGCAGGCCCCGCGGACGTATTCTTTGACCAATGAGTCAAGGAATGCAGAGCCGCCGTCCGCCCGCCACCCGCGGGCCAGGCCGGCCGGTCGACCCCGATCTCCATGACCGCCGCCGCGGCGAGATCCTCGCCGCCGCCGGCCGACACTTCGCCGCGCACGGCTACGCCGGCGCCGACACCCAGCAGCTCGCCGACGCGCTCGGCATCGCCAAGGGCACGGTCTTCCGCTATTTCCCCACCAAGCGCGGGCTGTTCGGCGCGTGCATCGAGGCCGCCCTCGTGCGTCTCTCCGGGACGATCGATGCCGCCGCCGCCGCGGTGGATGATCCGCTCGACAAGCTCTGCCGGGCGATGCGGGCCTACCTCTCGTTCTTCGACGCCAATCCCCATGTGGTCGAGCTCTTGATCCTCGAACGGGCGGAGTTCAAGCACCGCAAGTCGAGCTACTTCCATCACCGCGACCGCCCCGGGTCGGAGCAGGAGTGGCGCGGCCTGCTCCGCGGGCTGGTGGCGGCGAAGCGGCTGCGGCCGCTGCCCGCCGGCCGGATCCTCGATTTCCTCGGCGACCTGCTCTACGGAACGATCTTCAGCCACCACATGTCGGGCCGCCGCCGCGGGCTCGGGGCCCGGTATCCGGCGCTGCTCGACACCGTCCTCCACGCCCTGCTCACCGACGCCGAGCGTCGCCGCGTGCTGCGCCGTCCAACGCGTCGCCGCCGCCGCGCGGCCGTGGAACCGAGGTAGCCGCCATGGTTCGTCGCGTCGTCCGCCGCCTGCTCATGCCGCTCGTGCTCTGCGCGGCGGCCGTCGCCGCCATCGCTTTCGGGCTCGTCCCGCTCCCCGCCTGGCTGCCGGGGGGGGCCGCCGGCAGGCCCGCGCCGGCGGGGCGCGCGGCCGCCGACCACGCCGCGCCAGACCACGCCGCGGCCGTTCCGCCGAAGCCGTTGGAGGCGGTCGCCGTGACCGTGGCGGCCGCGCAGCCGCGGACGGTGGAGCGGCGCGTGCGCACGGTGGGCACCCTCCACGGCTTCGAGGAGATCGTCATCGGGCCCCTCGTCGACGGCCGCGTCCGCCGGATCGTCCACGACGTGGGCGACGTGGTGCCGCAGG
>Ga0136644_10003201_pt1 | contig 12273 bp, 9 predicted proteins | sample C_130820_EF_Meta_FD_94780 | JGI IMG/M metagenome (GOLD analysis project Ga0136644, IMG submission 94780) | Freshwater microbial communities from Lake Croche, Canada to study carbon cycling - C_130820_EF_MetaG (v2) (version 2) | ecosystem: Environmental > Aquatic > Freshwater > Lake | place: Lake... | reverse complement strand
TAGCGCAGGCTTTCCAGCCTGCTGTACCGCAGGTTTCCAAACCTGCCGGGCCGACGGGTCGACCCGGGGCCTTGCGACGGGGTCCAGCCCTGCCGACAGGAATGTCGGCGGTACAGCAGACAAGAATGTCTGCGCTACGGCTTGAGGACACGCGGCCTTACGGATTTGCCTCGGTTCGGTAGCGACCCGTTCCTTGGCAGCCTCGCCATACCGATGTTTCTCTCAATCAACAGGTTATACGAATCAGGTGCTGCAATTAGACCCAGGTGCGCAGCCCGATCATTCCGAAGCAGGCCAGATACACCGTGGCCACACTCAACAGAACCGAAACCGTGAGTGAGTGAATATAAACGAAAGGATGGATTTCCGAAAGATCGCCGGGCTTTTCCGATTTACTGAAGATTGGGCGTCAATCCCCGGACGGCACGGTAAAATACGTTTGTGCCGGTGATGGAGTTGGTGATGGTCACCGAGGAGTCGAGCGCCAGGACGGTGCTTCCGGGGACGTCCTGGAAAGGCTGCCCAATGCCCGTGCTGGTCTGCAACTTGTAATACTGCCCGCGCAGGGTTTCGTACCGAACCTGAGCCTTGTTGGAGGGAAGCTTTTGAATGGCGATGTTCACCGGTTGATTGGTGATGGAACCGTCGAAATATCGACGTGCCCTCTCCCAAACCCCCTTGCCGGTCACCGCCCCGACCCTTCGTCCCACAATATTATCAACGGGAGGATGAATGCCGCCGTAGATGCGTGAAATTCCAGCGGCATCAGCGGCATCATAGTAGGTGGCATATTGCATCGTCACCGGTCGGGACGGGCCCTTTTCGGTGACCAGATTGGTGACCGTATACATCCCCAGTCCACCCGGGAAGTAGGGCGATCCGGTCAAGGCCGTCAGCACTTCTGCTGCCGAACGGCTGAAGGTGCTGTGGCCGGAGACATAGCCGGGGAAAGCCGGGCTGACAAAGTTGGTCCGTTGGTAGGTCGTCCAGGTGTCCGCCGCGTAAAAGTCGACGCCGTTGGGGGCCGTGCGTTGTGGGGTTTCACCGGGCCAGACGTAGAGTGCGATTTGACCGGGGGTCAACCCGGAGTGACGGCCACCCGGAGCGGCAGTGGAGGCAGTGACGAGCTCGATCAGATTGGTGATCAATGGAAGACCATTGGGGTGGTAGGAGGGGAGTCGGGGGTTCGTCGACTGTCCCAGACCTCCGACGTAGCGGATGGCACTGATGGGACGCCACCCATCATAATAGCGCTTAATCGACCAGCAGGCGCACGCCGCATCATGAACGGCGGCATTGATCGCGAAATAGGCCTTCACGTCCCATTCCAAGTCATCCACCACCGGCCCCGTCCCTCCGATGCGTTTAACGGTCAGTGGATTGTCGGCGATATCATTGGCAAGCACATTCCAGTGTCCCGGCGGGGTTTCAGAACTTGGACCATCCGCCCAGTATTCAGCGATGACGCGGGCAAAATCCCCGCGTTTGACGATATTGGGTGCGTAGGGGAGGCCGGTGACTGGATTTTTGGCATACCCGCGGCCATCGTAGATATCGAGGGCGCCATCTCCATAATGCCCCGAGTACTCGAGGCTATTATTTCCGTAGACCGCAGGAGAAATATTGATCAACGCCCCATCATCCGGGGTCAACTGACTGCTGGCGGTGATGACGGCCACCAGTTCCTGAATGAACTGGGCATGGCTCGAACCGCCATATAACGGAGGAGGACCCGGATCAATCCAAGGCACGGTGGGATCCGTCCGCGTCAACTCGAAGGGACGAACCCGAAGCCATTGAACTCCAAGATACGGCTGCACCGGACCCGACGGAAACCCGTTCTGGTCCACCGCATTGACGATTTGCAATCGCTGCCAATGGTTGACGTCCACCACCGTATTGCCTGCGCCGTCAGTGATACCCTCAAATACCGTGGCAAGGGGCGGATTGATATAAACATAACCTCCGTTGTTGAGAGGGTAATCCGGGAATGCAATCGGGGGGTCCGCGAGAGGATAGGGCGTCCCGTTGGTTCCCCGGGAGCCGTCGTTGCTAAACCACGCGGAAACGGCGTCGTAGATGGAATTGCCGACCCCGGCCGGCGTCGACAGGTCACGCGAGGTATTGTTGATGTTGTAGCCCAGATTCACCATTAGGGCATCGTCGGCGGCAAGTGAATCCTTGGCGGTCCGTGAGAAGGCGTGACGCTCCCTCATCATCCGGTAGACGGCGTAGCTGATGGCCTCGCGACGTGCGGCCACAACATCCGGGGCGGTATGTTTTGCATGGTAAATGAAGCCAACAGAACCGTTGGTGTCATAGGCGGACCAGGCATCATACATGCAGACCGAGAAACTGAAGAGATTGCGGGCCTGGCCGGGCGGATGCGGGGTGTCCTTGCGGATACCGGCCAGCGCCCGTTCGTCCCAGATGCGCGCAATGCTCGGGGCCGCCAGCAACTGCGGAATCAAACCAGCGCCCAGCACGCAGACGAGAAATCCCAAAAGCTTCGATCCCCAACCCTTAAGGAGAAGCGCTCGGAAACGCGAAGGGCCGGACCGCGATCCGGAAATGCAGTGGGTGACATTCATTCGTATCCCTGCATTGCACCGGACTCGGAGGGCAGAAACGATAATGCCGTTGTAGAGAGGGGGAAATCGGTGGTGAAGCGGGCTTTCCTGGGGGCGAAGCGGTTTCCAACCCTCGGGAGTACTCACAAAATGTTGACCCGTGACCGAATGAGTTGCTCGTCGGTCACAGACCTCTGTCGAGTATGCTCGCTGCTCGCGCCTCGCCCTGGGGCATTTCAGGCGCAACAAACTGCAAGCTATTTCGGAAACACGACACTAGTCCGCCAGACGGGCGGGCCCAGAGTCAGGGGGATTTCGACGGGGTCGGATGAGGACCACCTTTTTCTCACTGCCGTCGACTTCGACGCTGTGGGTTTCCACATCGGGGTCATCCTTGAGCGCCTGGTGAATAATCCGGCGATCGTAGGCGTTCATGGGCTCCAGTTCCACAATGTCACCCCATCGGCGGACTTTCTCGGCCGCCTCGACCGCCCGTTTACTCAGCAATTCGCGAATTTGCCGCCGGTAGCCACCGACATCGAGGATGATCCGCGGCACCTTGGAATCGTTCTTGAAAACCAGCCGGTTAAGCAGAAATTGCAATTCCGCCAGGGTCTGTCCGGACCGTCCAATGAGACGGGCCGGTTCGTCCGTCTCGATATCCAGCATGATCTGGTCTTCGGACGGTTGCTCGGTGATGGTGGCGGGGATTCCGAGATGTCGGAGAAGCTCCTCGAGGGTTGCCTTGGGGTCCATACGATAACAGGTGAAATGGTTACTTTTTCCGTCGAACCACCGGGGTCGCGACGACCGTCTTGGAGGCGTCGTCGCTCTTGGCATGACTGCGTTGGGTGATCTTCGTCTGCAAAACACTGATGAGGTTTTGCACCGTCCAATACAACGTGAGTCCCGAACTGTTGTTGTAGAAAAACACGACGAACATGATGGGCATGTAACGAATCATCCGTTGTTGTGCCGGGTCCATCTGAGGGGAAGGAGGGGTCAGACTGGAAACCCACAAAGACGATCCCATCATCAACAGGGGGAACAAATTGAACGGTAATCCGATAAACGGAATGGTAAAAAGTGTGTCGGGTTGGGAAAGGTCAGAAGCCCAAAGAAAACTCTCGCCCCGCAACTCAATGGCCGTCCGCACCATGAAGACGAACCCAATGAACACTGGGAACTGAATGAGCATGGGCAGGCATCCTGCGGCAGGATTCACCCCGTGCTTCTTCATCAGCTCGAGATTTTTCTCCTGCATCTTGCGCGGGTCATCCTTGTACTTTTCCTTCAAGGCCGTCAGTTCCGGCTGCATGGCCTGCATCTTTTTCATCGACCGGGCACTGATGGCGGTCAGGGGCCAGAAAAGGGCCTTGATGAGGACGGTGATCGCCACGATGGACCAACCGTACGAGGGGATGAAGGTGTGAAGGCCGTTGAGTCCCAACAACAATCCCTTGGCAAAAAAACCGGTGACGCCGGTCAGGTCCATGACCAGGTCGAGCTGTGGCTCCAAACGGGAAAGAGTAAAGTATTCCTTTGGTCCTGCATAAACCTGAAAACGACGTTCGACCACCTGGCCCGGTGCCAGGACCGATTCGGGAAAGAGAAAAGCGGCCTGCTGCAATTCGGGCTGCCGGTTTAGGCGGGAATCATTTTGAATGGCTGCGGGACTCGGGCTGGGTAACGAATAGTTCCGGGCAATCATCGACGGTGCCGGAGTTTCAGGAACCGTGATCAGGGCAAAAAAACGGTTGTGGACACCGGTCCAGACCACGTTGGTTGTTCCTCCAGTGTATTCCGTCCGGGGAGTTCCGGGGATGCAACCGAGTGTCTTATTGGCAAACCAGTGCGGATCGACGTGCTGCGCCTTGTCCCCATCGAACCAGTAAACGCCTTGGGTATCTGACGCTTCATGCGATTCCATGGGTGCGGCTGAACCGATGACGAGTTCCTGTGGAGGCAGGCTGACGGGGACCGTCCCGCCATTCACGACCCGGACGGTTACCGATATCTGATAATTGGTCAGAAGCGCATAGTCCTTAATCACCCGGAGACCATTGGTCAGGACTTTTTCCGACCGGACAAGACCCGCCTCGGAGTGAAGGGCAAACGTGCCATCCCCGTTCAACTGTGGGCTGTTGGCAAAAACAAAAGCCGGAAGAAAGGCCGGCTGATTGAGGGTGGCCAGCTCGCGGCTGGAATCCGAACCCCGGGAGACCCGGGCCGAATATTTCTTAAGTTCGACAAATTTCAGGCCGCCGCCTCTGGAGGTCAACGTGGCCCGGAGCTTGTCATTTTCGAGGGTGGCGAGGGTTTCCGTTGCCCCGCCGTTCATCATCGCCGGGGTAAAGGTGTCGACGGGGACCGGAGCACCCAATGACGGTGGAACCACGGGGCGGTTGGGACCCGTCTCGATGGCAGTCGGCGACACGACCACCGAGTTGGTCATTCCCGGTGGCTTCGGCTGGGTGGGAAAAAGTCGACCGATCCCCCACCACCAACCAATGAGAAGGATGACTGAAGCGGCCAGTATGCCGATGCCTTTGCGGTCCATGAAAATATCAATCAGCTTGAGTCAAACGTTCGTGCACCGGATCGGGACCGGCAAACCCCCAGGGATGACAGCGACACAGGCGCTGTATCGAGAGACGGGTGCCGGATACTGAACCATGACGCCGCAGAGCCTCGACGGCATATTGCGAGCAACTGGGTTCGAACCGACAAGCGACAACCGATCCGGTCATGACCCTCAGCATCGGGGATACCACCCATTGGTAACCCCGGATCAGCGCGATCAGAACAAAACGTGTGGGATTCACGTCAGCACCGGTCCTCCCGTGGAGGATAGCGTTGGCGGAACCGATGGCTCGGGTGCCAGCAGACGAGCGCGCCGGAGGGCTTCGACAAAATCGTATTCCACCTGTCGGTACTCCTTGGTCGCAATGGAGGGTCGGGCAACAAGCACGACCGCCAGCGTTGGAACCATGCGAAATCGGTTGCGCCGGAAAACCTCGCGAAGAAGTCGGCGCGCCCGATTGCGAATGACCGCCCCGCCAATGCGTCGACCCGTTACAACCCCCAACCTGGGTGACTGGTCGGAAGAGGATGGCTGCCAATTCATGATCAGACAGCCTTGGACATGGCGTTTTCCCTGCTCCTTCAGTCGAAAAAAATCACCACTTGCCCGCAGCCGCTGGGTGCGACTGAGGGTTTCCCTGGGGCGAGTGAGCGCTGACATGGGAGTCGGCAAAGCCATCAAACGATCACAGCTGGTTCAAGGGTGTGGCAGTTGCAGGGCATACCTTCGCAACCACCCCACCGGAGGTCAGACGGGGGTAAGCCGCTTGCGTCCGACGCGTCGGCGGTTGCGCAAAATCCCGCGACCACTCTTGGTGGCCAGGCGGGCGCGGAATCCGTGCTGCCGGACTCGACGAATCTTGGAAGGCTGGTACTGGCGTTTCATGACATCGGCCGCTTCCCGAAAGAAGCAGAGCCGCGAACGGTAACAACTGGAATCAAACCGTCAATACCTTCCACGATGTTCTTTGGATGCGGTGGTTTGCAAATGGGTCGTCAGGGTGGATTGCACACATGACAGGGGGTCAGACCACGCGACTTCGCAGTCTCCAAGTCCAGGGCAAAATCGCCCTTTTTGAGCTTTGGGCACCCTTCGAGGTGGTATCGCTTACTTTTCCGAGTCACATGGACAATCGGGTTCTGGGGTGACCCCGATGGGGCGGAGGTTGCCGCAGAGGCCGATGGCCCGTCGGCGGCCTGTTTCCCGCAGCCGGAGATGGCCAGGGTCAGCGCAAGCAACCCGAAAATCCGTTCGGGCCTAAACAGTTGCATGGATCAAACTCCCATCCCCAGCTTGGGGTTGTCAACTGTTTCACAGCATCTCCAACGCCGCCGACCTACCGCCGACGGCTTTCCTCAAAAACCGGCTTACCAGCCTTGAAGGTGATTTCGTAGACACCGTCGTAGTTGGTATCACTCCAGTCGGCTGGAACCGGCTGGACCCCCAGCGCGGCGGCCAGTTCCGGAAGGGATTGTCGGACCCAGCAGACCACGACGGTCTTGCCCTCCAACTTGGGGTCAGACAGCAATTGTCGGGCGAGTTGGGCGTAATCGCTGGCCGGAAAGGGGGTGCGTACTTTGATTTTCAACTCGACCGCCAACGGTTCCAAGGTTTCGACGGGGCGGACACTGGGATGTCGCGGAGTCGCCTTTGGCGCGAAAAGGGCCGAGGGGGTTCGTTCCGGGGATTGGGTGAAATAGTTCACCCAGTCTCGTGCGTGCTCTCGACCCAGCGCCGAAAGATGGGGGCCTGCACTATCGTTCCCTTCAGGTTTCTCGGCATGGCGGATCAGCAACACACGGGCGGGTTCCGCCCCGACGTGAAGCGCCGCCACAAGAATCAGAAACGCTGGAGCCAATCGCTTCATGTTTTTTTGACGAAGGACACTTCCCGTTTGTTCAGCGAGGGGATGGGGCCTCCGCGACGTGGGCCTCCGCGATGAAACCGTACTTCGGACCATCCTCAACCTCTGTGGAAACCCGTCTCCCGCGGCCGTGCAGACCGCCGACTAAGGCGCAATGTCGAGGTGTGGTTGGTCATCGCGGTTCCACCGCCGGAGATGATCAGGGCTTTTGCTGACAAAGAGATCGTTCACCCGGACGGCCTCCGCATGCCCGTCGCAGAAAACCATGTTGGCCCGTTGAGCGTGTCGAGCGTAGACGCGATCGGACGCAGCCGCATCCGGCTTTGGGACCGACCTCCTTCCGATTTGGGGCGTTCCGTCCCAGATGCCGGTGGATGCTCCCCGAAAGCCGTCACCAATGGCCATCATGTTAGCCGGATTGACGACCAGATTCGCCTTCACCGGTACCAAGCTCTTTTCGCTCTTCATTCTCCCCAAGCCGAAGAGGTCCCCATATCCCTTTCGGGAGACTCCCCTCACATTGTAACCATATTCGTAATATATCCGGTGCGGTGGAAAGCTGGCGGGTCGGGTCTTCACGGAGGGACAATGAAGGACACCGCGCCAGGAGCCGTTGGTGCTGACCAATTGTGGGTACTGTTTTTGGTAAAGGGACACCGCCCAATCCCCGGACTGCGTGTCACCCAACTCGTCGACACCGGATTTTCCCTCAAACGGATAGGCGTTGTTATCCAGGACGAATGCCGACAGCAACTGACCGGATTGCCTCACGTTGGATAGACAAGTGATGGAGGCAGCCTTGCCGCGACCTCGCGAAAGGGCGGATAGGATTAACCCGGCCAGCACCGCCAGGATGCCCACGACCACCAGGAGTTCCACCAGCGTAAATCCCAGCTGACGGTTCCTATGGCCAGCATCCGATCTGTACTTCCGACAAAGAGCGTTCGATTGAGTGAGGCGAATGGAGACGGGACCAGTCATGGTTCGGGTGGAAAATTGGCAGCAAATCTCACGCCAGCAGGCGGACAATGGGCCACTTCAGGAGGAGAGTGTTCGCTTCCGCTGGCGTGATGGTCGACGAGCGACAACGGTCGGCGGCGAATGGGATGGTGAGGCGGTGCATTTACGAGCGGATTTGCTGGATACCCAAAATGTATTTGGAACAACGGGTCAGGCGGAACGGCAATTGCCCGGCGACTTCGGCGGATTCGTCGCCATGTTCCGGTGGAAACTTCAACTCAATCACCAGGTAGGGAACACCATCGGAGAGCCGCTCATCCGGGACACCCGCATCCTCCGCATTTCCAAAGCGCATCTCTGAATCGATGGTCAGGCGAAACCGTCTGTTGGCGCTTTCAAAATAGTGCCGCCGGTACCGGTTGAAGACAGAAGGTTCCCGCTGGCGCAAGGCTCCGAGGAGGCGTTCCGGAAGTTGGGTGATTGCGATACATCGGCTCACGGACTCGGCGACGGGACCGTCATCGAGGCTGAGAGCCGGGAGCGGGTGGGAAAATTTGCCGGAAACATGGCCTCTCCGCAGCTTCCCTTCAAAAACTGGGCGTTCGATTTTCATTCGCGCGGGTCCGTACCAACGGACCCGGTTCTTGGAGCGGTGGGCGAGCCCGTTGATGTGGTCGTGAAAGTCGTCCAAGCCCGGGGTGTCGAGGTAGATATTGTTTACCACCCGGTTGGGATAGGATTCCCGGAAGAGAGCGCGATGGCGGCGTACCAACGCGATCAGTTCCTGAAGGTCGCATCCTCTTGCAACGAATTTGAGCTCATGGCGGGCGTTGGGGACTACGATCGACATGAAATGGTCCGGCGCTGTCGATTCAAAGGCCGATCCCCCGGTCATCCACGCAGCTCACGCGCACCTCGGGGCTCAATTCCCGCAGGCGATTGCTGAACTGTTCGAGATGGGCGGGCTCCTTGAAGTTCACCAGAAAGGCAGCCTCCATGCGATCCGGCGATTGGTCGAAACGTCGCAGGCTGGCACTGGCACCCAGGCCGGCCAGGGCTTGCATCACCCCTGCGGCGGTCAGTTTCGACGAAGATGGGCTGGCGACGGTGAGGTGGAGGTTGGACGGACCGGGATCATTCCGCAAAAGGCCGCGAATGGCGATCAAGGTCAGAATGATGACGAACGCCCCCACGGTGACGAGCGCCTGACCGGCACCCAATCCAAGGCCTATGCTGATGGCAAGAAAGAGATATCCCAATTCCTCGGGCTCCTTGATCGCGGCGCGAAACCGGACAATGGACAGTGCGCCCACCAATCCGAGGGACACGGCCAGCGAGGAGCGGACGATGCTGATGATCAACGTGGTCGTGACCGTCAGCACCAAAAAATTGCGGGCAAAATGCCGCCGGTTCGACAAGGACTGTCCAAAGCGGATATAACATTGGCCTAAAATTGCGGACAACAACGCCGAGACGGCGAGGCTGATGACCAGCTTGGGAAGCGTGGCAATGGTTGCGGGGTTCCAAAACAAATCACGGAGCGCATCTTCTATTTCCACTGGAGGTATCAAACGGGGACGTTTAGTTACAAACAGACGGAAATTCAGCGCCAAGCAAGTAAAATCTTGGAGCGGCTTGCCAAAAGAAGGGGAATTCAGCAGTATTATTGAACCTTGCCCCTCTAGTCCACGATGTCGTGCGGGAACGCCTTCCGCAGCCGGAGCGGACGTCGGGCATGGTGTGCGGATTGTTTTATATCTATGCAACGACTTCGGGCGTGGTGCCTGACTCTGATGGCGGGAACCTTTGTGGCGCTCGCGCAATCCAACGGCATCTACCGTGAGCTTTGGCAGAACCTGCCGAGCGATTCACTGGGCAACACGCTCGATGTGCTAACCAACACGGCCAACAACCCCAACTGGCCCAACCGCCCCGATGCAGGTTTCACGCGGGTGTTCCCGACGTTCGAAACCGATATAAACACGGGCATGAACAACTACGGGCGGCGGGTGCGGAGTTACATTCGCGCCCCGCAAACGGGGGCCTACACGTTTTGGATCGCGAGCGATGACAGCTCGAATCTCTTCCTGAGCACCGATGAAACTCCCGGCCAGGCGAAGGTGATCGCCTTTGTGCCGGACTGGACCTCGGAACGACAGTGGGACAAGGAGCCCTCGCAGAAGTCGGCTTCGGTCAACCTTCAGGCCGGAAAGCGCTACTACATTGAGGCCATCATGCAGCAGGGGGGAGGTGGTGACAACCTCGCGGTGGGTTGGAAGTTGCCCGATGGCACCCTGGAGCGGCCCATACCGGGCAATCGACTCGAACTGGATTCCCAGCCGATCATTGTGGCGCAACCCACGGATGCCACCGTCGTCGAGAACAGTCCGGCGACCTTCACCGTGGTTCTCTCCAATTTCGTCCCGCCTTTCGCGCAGTGGCAAACCGGTGGAAAAGATATTCCCGGGGCGAACAGCCTGACGCTCACCCTTCCCACCGTGCCGATGACTGCGAATGGTTCCACCTACCGCTGCGTCATCACCAACCTTTACGGGTCCACAACGTCCACCGTTGCGCGGCTCATCGTGACACCCGACACAACAGCCCCGCTCCTGGTGGATGCCTACAACCTGACGCTGACGAGCGTCACCGTGTTTTTTTCAAAGCCGGTGAATCCAACAACGGCGACAAATCGGGCAAACTATGCGATCAGTCCCACGACGACGGTATCGTCGATTGTGATGGCCGGTCCCAGTGCGGTAACCCTGAACGTGGCCCCATTGAGCCTGGGGACGAAATACACCGTCACGGTCAATCGGGTGCAGGACCTTTCAGCGAAACCCAATGCCATTGCACCGGATTCCCGGTTCAGCTTTGTCGCCAGTTCCTTCATTCCCGCAGGAATCGGCATGACTTCCATCCCCGGATCGGCGGTCTCAGCCGGGAACGGTTATGACGTCACCGGCGCAGGCCGGGGTGTGATCGTCAACGGTCTTTCGGACCAATTTCAATTCAACTATCTGCCCCAAAGCGGGAACTTTGACATCAGCGTCCGAGTCCAGGGCCTGGATAATTCCAATCCATTCGCCCAGGCGGGGTTGATGGTTCGGCGGAGCACCTCGACCAACGATGCATTTGCCGCCGTTCTCGCAACCCCAAGTCTTGCCGGCTGCTTTTTTGCCCAACGATCCGCAGCCGGCGGGCCGACGGTCACCGCCGGGGCCATCCCGGTCAATTACCCTGACATGTGGGTGCGGCTACAGCGGGTGGGGACCCAGGTGAACGGATTTGCGGGCGTGGACGGATTCACCTGGACACCTCTTGGATCTGCGACATTGCCCTCAGGTCCCGTTCTCGTCGGTCTCGTGGTCTCCAGCGCGACATCCCAATCCACCGAGGCGCAATTTCGCGACTACGGCCCACCCCCTGGAACAGCCACCGGCACAGTGACGCGCACCGGGGAACCAATCGGGCCGTCCTCGCGGCGGACTCCGATGGTTTTTTCGGAAATCATGTACAAACCGGCACCGCGGGTGGACGGACGCAATTTGGAATTTGTTGAGATTTATAATTCCAATCCATGGTGGGAGGACATCGGCGGATATCAAATCGCGGGATCCATCCAGTACCGATTTCCGGAAGGAACGATTCTTCCGGGTGGCGGTTATCTGGTGGTCGCGGCCGTTCCGGAGGACCTTCGGACGTTCTACGGAATCAAAAACGTCAACGGGCCGTACACAGGGTCGCTCAAGAAAACCGGTCGTCTGGAACTGATCAATGACGTGGGAGGCACGGTCCTCACCCTTTCCTACGCGAACACCCTGCCGTGGCCGGTGGCGGCGGACGGCACCGGGCATTCCCTCGTCCTGGCCCGACCAACCTACGGCGAGGCCGACCCCAGGGCCTGGGCCCTCAGCGATCGAACCGGTGGTTCCCCCGGTGGAACCGACGCCTTTCATCCCGACCCGTTGCGCAACCTGGTGATCAATAAATTCCTTGCCAATCCGGGTACCGGACAATCGGCCCATGTCGAGATTTACAACCATTCGACGACCGCACTGAATCTCAGCGGATGCTCCCTCTCGGATGATCCGAACATCGACCGCTTTCGGTTCCCCACCAACACCACGTTGACTGCAGGCGGACACACCTCCCTGACGGCAACGTCGCTGGGATTTGCTCCGAATCCCGCCGGTGGATTCCTATTCCTCAAGAATTCCGCCGGAACACGGGTCCTGGATGCGGTGAGCTATGAGGCCCAGGCAACCGGAGTGGCATATGGACGCTGGCCGGAT
>Ga0136644_10003200_pt1 | contig 12273 bp, 11 predicted proteins | sample C_130820_EF_Meta_FD_94780 | JGI IMG/M metagenome (GOLD analysis project Ga0136644, IMG submission 94780) | Freshwater microbial communities from Lake Croche, Canada to study carbon cycling - C_130820_EF_MetaG (v2) (version 2) | ecosystem: Environmental > Aquatic > Freshwater > Lake | place... | reverse complement strand
GAGGTCGGCCAGCAACGCGGCCGGCAGGTGGTCAAGGTGCGCGAAATGCTCAGTCGCAAGACCACCAACACCCTTGACGCCTTTGTGAGGAGACACTGATGGCCATCGCACTGCCGGACCAGACCAGTCTGGGTGATTCACCCAGTCCCAAGCTGCCCGAGATGGGTCTGGTGGCCAGCGCGGCAGACATTATTTTGGACGTGAATGTCGATTTGTCTTTAGAAGTGGGACGTACGACAACGAACATAAGACGTCTCTTGCAGATGAATATCGGAACGATCATCGAGCTGGACCGCCCTGCCGGCGAACCGCTTGATGTCTACGTTAACGGCCGCCTGGTCGCTCACGGAGAAGTGGTGATGGTGAACGAGCGCTACGGCGTCCGTTTTACCGATTCACTCTCTCAGAGCCGTGGTCGGCGTTAGTCCGTTGGTCAAGGAGACACTGCGGTGAGTTCGAAAGTACGTTTTTTAGTCGTTGATGATTTCTCGACCATGCGTCGCATCATCAAGAACTTCCTCAATGATCTGGGGTACCACAATGTGCAGGAGGCCGATGACGGTCTTTCTGCACTGCCCATGCTGAAGACAGGCAATTTCGATTTCCTGATCACGGACTGGAACATGCCCGGTATGCCGGGGCTCGACCTGCTCAAGGCCGTGCGCGCCGACCCGAAAATAGGCCAAATGCCGGTGTTGCTGCTGACAGCTGAAGCCAAGCGCGAGCAGATCGTCGAAGCCGCTGCTGCCGGCGTCAACGGCTATGTCGTCAAGCCCTTCACTTCGCAGACGCTGCGCGACAAGCTCGACAAGATCATTCAGACCCGACTCGGACCTCAGGCTGTCGCATGAATACGGTCGGGCACAGCCAGCCTCAGACGCTGCTTGCGCTCTACGGCGAGTCTGTCGAGCGGCTGCGCGCCGCCATGCTCGCTAACGCTAAGGCTGACTTCCAAGCTGCCTTGGCTGTGTTGCAAGAACAGCGCAGCGAAGATTTCAGCAATGAACTGCGTGCGCTGGCCGATGCGCTACACGATGCAATGGTGCAGTTCCGGCGCGATTTCAGCATTGCCGCTGTCGGTGGCCGCGACTCAAGCGATGCCGGTGTCAAGCTACAGTACGTGCTGCATCTGACCAACCAAGCTGCGCACCGCACCATCGATCTGGTCGAGCAATGCGTTCCGCTGCTGGACCGTACCGTGAGTACTGCAGGCGAATTGACTGCGGAATCAGCCGAGCTGCCACCGAAAGTGAGCGAGTTCATAACCGCCACTTGGCAGGATTGCACCTTGGTGCGTGGCAAGCTTTCGCAGCTGGTGCTCGAACAGTCCTATCAGGATCTCAGCGGCCAGATCATCCGCGGTGTGGTGGTGCTGGTGGATCAGGTCGAGTTGGTGCTGGCCAAAATCCTGGGCTTGACCGGCACGTCCGGCCGCACCGCTGCCTATCGCATCTACCGCCCCGAGGCACCCGCCTTGGATCAGCAGAGCGACGTCGACGATCTGATGGCCGATCTGGGCATTTAGGCCGTCGATTCAGGCTTGTGACGCACGGCGCAGTCAAGCCGGCAGAAACTGTCAACAATGGCCCCCATCTCGCAGTTAAACGGGTAAGCCCCGGAGACAGGCATGGCGGTTGTTGGTAACACTTTGGATGAAGCAGCAGGCCGGAGCAGTCATGCCCGTGTTGTCTATGATCTGCCGCGCCGGTGCACCATGGCCGACGCTATGGCTTTGCGCGAAGATTTGCTGTTGCAATTCACTAGCGGCCAGCCCATCACCTTGAACGCTGAGCCGGTACAAGATATCGACACCTCCGGGCTGCAGCTATTGACGGCCTTTGCACGCGATATGGCTGCAGCAGGACGGCCAGTGCGTTGGCAGTCAGCGCCGGCTCTGTTAACGCAGAGCGCCGAGCGACTGGGTTTGGGTACAGCGCTTGGATTGAGCCACGTTGCAGGTCTCGCATGACTCAGGGCATGCAGCAATTTCATGAGCACTTTCTGGCAGAGAGCCAGGAGGCACTGTCGGTCATCGAGTCGCTGCTGCTGCAATTATCTGCGGACGGGGACAATACCGAGCCGCTTGCCAAAGTATTTCGTCTGGCGCATTCGATTAAGGGCGGCGCCGCCATGTGCGGCTTCAGCCAAGTAGCCGCCTACACCCATTCGCTGGAGACTCTGTTGGATGCCTTGCGCAACCATCGCATCAGCCTTGGCGCGCGCGCCAGCGATGCGCTGCTGCAGTCAGTCGATGTCTTGCGTGAGATGCTCGGCAGCACGCAGATGCAGCAACCTGGCGATGTGTTGCGCCATGATGCCGTGCATGCGGAATTAGTTGCGCTGGTTAGCCTGTCTGGTGACCAGTCGCAGCAAGCCGACACACCAGCGCCTGCCGCAGTGGCAAAGCCTGTCGCGCAAGCGCAGCAAGCCTGGAAGATCAACTTTGAGTGCGGACCGCAGTTGCTGAGCAACGGCGTCGATCCATTGCAACTCTTTAACGACCTCGCGACGCTGGGTTCCCTGCAGGTGCAGGCGCAGTTGCAGAAGCTGCCCTCATTGCAGGCACTCGATACTCAAACCTGCGTGCTCTCGTGGGATATGGTGCTGACCACAGCAGCACCGGCGGAATCTATAGAACTGGTGCTCGAATGGGCTGCCAGTGACTGCCGCTATACGTTGTCACCGATAGTGATTTCCGCGCAGGTCGAAAAGCCCTCGGCGCGTGTCAGCGTCGACAAGCTGGATGAAATTTTGAGATTAGCCGGTGAGTTGGTGATGCAGCAGTCTCAGGTGCATCGCTTGGCTGCGTCCTGGCAGGGTTCTGTCGCAGAGCAGCTGCGTGCGGGCTTGGCACAGGTTGACGCCCGCATTCATGAGTTGCAGGACGCCGTTCTGCGCACTCGTCTATCACCGGTCAGTACCGTGTTTGCGCCATTCAATCGTCTGGTACGTGATCTGGCAGGCCCCTTGGCCAAGCAGATCCGCGTATTGAACAGCGGCGAGCGAACCGAGATGGACAAAGCGCTGCTGGAAAAAATTGCCGACCCCTTGCTGCATCTGGTGCGCAACTGTGTAGACCATGGTATCGAGTCCCCTGCCGTGCGTGTGGCGGCCGGCAAGCCTGCTGAAGGTGAGATCCGGCTTTATGCCGCGCACCGCGGCGGGTCGGTCACCCTTGAGGTGTCAGACGATGGCAAGGGCCTGGACACGCAGCGCATCTTAGCCAAGGCCATCGGCCTAGGCTTGGTGCCCGCGAATGCGAACCTGAGCCCTGAGCAGATCATCAATCTGGTGTTTCTACCCGGATTCTCGACGGCCGATGTCACGACCGAGTTGTCCGGGCGTGGTGTGGGCATGGATGTGGTGCGACGCAAGGTGCTGGAGCTTGGCGGAACCATCGACATCAGCAGCCAGCCGGGCCGAGGCACCCGTTTTACGATGAGCTTGCCGCTGTCCGCCAGTGTTGTTGATGGCATCACAGTGCGCTGTGCCGACGAGTTGTACATCGTGCCGCTGACCACGTTGGTGGAGTGCGTGCCTTGGCAACAGGCCAAGTTGCTGGCGGCGGTCGATCAATCGACGCTGCTGGCGTATCACGGTGAGCATCTGCCGGTGCACGATCTGCACGAGCTGTTGTTTGGCTTGCCGTCTGGCGGTACCGATGCCGAGGGCGTTGTGGTCGTGGTTGAAGACGGTGATCGCCGTATCGCCTTGCGCCTGGATGAGTTGCTGGATCGTCAGCCTATCGTTCTGAAGTCGCTGGATAACGGCTACGGTCATATTGATGGCGTCGGTGCGACCGCAATCCTGGCTGCAGGCTCAGCCGTGGCCCGCATCCTTGATGTGCCGGCCTTGGTGCAGCTGTCCGGCACGCAACCGCAGCGCCGGCGTACTGCCTGAGCACGTCCGCACCATGAGCATCACGGCAGCAGCGACAACAGAGCGATTAGCCGGCGTGGTGTCGCCATTTTCTATTGAGCCCGAACACATTGAGGCGCTGCGCACTGCGGTGCTGGCACCTTGGCTGGCTGCGCACAAACGTAACGCCTGTTTGCGCTTGTGGTCTATGAGTTGTGCCACGGGTGCGGAGGCACTGGCCTTGGCGATGATCGTGGTCGAGGCGCTGCCCGATTGGCAACGCCTGGACATACGCATACTGGCGACCGATGTCGATGCCGGCTTGGTCGCGCTGGCTCAGCGAGGAATGTTTGCCGAAGCGCAGTTGGCGGGTCTCAGTGCCCCGCTGCAAGCGCGTTGGTTTAAGCCGCGCTCCCGGCAGGGCGCATCGAGGCTGTGTAAGGTGCAGCCCGAACTGGCGGCACTGATCCGTTACGCCGTGCTTGAACCCACAGCCAGATTGCCGTTTGGCGGGCCCATCGATGCCATCTTTTGCCGCAACAGCATGGCTTACTGGGAATCGGACCTACAGCAGCAGATGTTGGCTAACTTTGCCGTCTTGCAACCGCGCCGCGGCTTGTTATGTCTGGGCGCTAACGAGCGGCATCTGCTGCCAGACGCCGGATATCGCCGGCTGGGTCGCGGCTTGTTCCAACGTCTCGAAGCGACGTAAATCCGCTCGGTTGGGGCGCGCTATTTGCGCCAGAAAGCCGGTGTGAACAACACCAGTGCCGTGAACAGCTCGATGCGACCCAGAAACATCGCAGCGATGCAGATCCAAGCTTGGTAATCGCTCAAAGCCCACCAGCTGTGGCCAGGTCCGACCAGACCCAAGCCCGGCCCGGCATTGTTGAGCGAGCCCAAAACCGCTGTAAACGCACTGATGAAGTCCAGCCCCGAGGCCAGCAGCGCCAGGGTCAGCACGACCAACGTCATGAAATAGACAAAGATAAACGCCAGCACCGAATACACCGCACGGTTGGGGATGACGCTGCCGGCAATCTTTAAAGGCGCCACGGCCTGCGGATGGACCAGCACGAACATCTCGCGCAGCGACTGCTTGAGCAACACCAGCGCGCGGAACATCTTGATGCCGCCGCCCGGCGAACCGGTGCTGGAGGTGACGCAGCCGAGCAGCAGCATCCACATGGGTACGAACAAGGGCCAGACTGAGTAATCGACACTGATCAGTCCGGAGGTGGTGGCCAGGGAAATGACGCTGAAGCTGACATAGCGCAAGGCCGAGCCGAGCGAGGGATAAACGCCGCTCTGCCAGACATAGACGCTGAGCGCTGCGATGCTGAGGCCTATCCAGATGAGCATCCAGCGGGCTTCCGGATCACGCAAGTAGAGCGAAGGTTCGCCTTTGCGTACAGCAGCAAAGTGCGTTGAGAAATTGATCGCTGCGACCAGCAGGAACAGCCCGGATACAAACTCGATACGACCGGAATGAAACCACGCGATGCTGGCATCGTGAGTTGAGTAGCCACCCAGCGACATCACGGTAAAGGCGTGGCAGATGGCGTCGAAGAACGGCATGCCCGCCATTAACAAACCCAGCACACACAGCACGGTCAATCCCAGATAGACCAGCCACAGCGCACGTGCAGTCTGGGTGATCCGCGGCGTTAAGCGGGCATCTTTGACACTGCCGGGTGCGTCGGCACGATGCACCTGCATGCCGCCCACGCCCAGTAACGGCAATATGGCCACGGCCAGCACGATCATGGCCATACCACCGAACCACTGCAGCGCGTGCCGCCAGAGGTTGACCGCATGCGGCAGCAACTCGACATGGCTGAGCGTCGTGACGCCGGTGGTGGTCAGGCCTGACATGGCTTCGAAATAAGCGTCGGTGAAGCTGATGCCGGGTATCTCTCGCATCAGCGGCAAGGCCGCTACGGCGGTGACCAGCAGCCAGCCTGCGGTGACCAGCAGATAACCGTCACGCGCCTTGAGTTGCTCGCGGAAGGGCCGCGTTGCAAATCGCAGCGCCAGGCCGATGAGTGCCGCCAGCAAGCCGCCGGCAATAAAGGTAACCGCCGTGCCGGTTTCACCGTAGAGCAACGCGGTGATAGCCGGCAACGCATACAGCACGCCGCAGAACAACAGCAGCGAGCCCAGTACGTTAAAGACAGCCAACAACGAGCGCATGGTCAGACCTGCTGTGCGTCATTCAACCTGGAAGATGCGTTCGACTGCATCGACCTGGCGCGGATCGACCAAGAACATGATCACGTGGTCGTCTTCTTCGATGACGGTGTCGTGGTGCGCGATGATCACCCGCTCGCCGCGCACAACAGCGCTGATCGAACTGCCGTCGGGCAGTGGGATGTCCTGGATCTTGCGGCCCACTACACGGGAGCGGTCAGCGGGGCCGTGCACCACGGTCTCGAGCGCTTCGGCCGAGCCGCGGCGCAGCGAGTGCACACGCACCACATCACCGCGGCGCACATGCGCCAGCAGACTGCCGATGGTCACGGTCTGTGGCGAGATCACGATGTCGATGCTGCGATGTTCCATCAGGTCGCCATAAGAAGGCTTGTTGACCAGCGCCATGACCTTGCGGGCCCCGAGTCGCCCGGCCAGCATGGCTGAGAGTACGTTGGCTTCTTCGGAGTTAGTGAGTGCGGCAAACACGTCGGTGCTGTCGATGTTCTCTTCGATCAGCAGCTCTTCGTCCTGCGCATCGCCTTGTAGCACGATGGTGTTTTCAAGCCGCTCGGAACAGGCGCGGGCGCGCTTGGGGTCACGCTCGATCAGCTTGACCTGATATTTGCTCTCAAGCTGCAAGGCCAAGCGGAAGCCAATGTGGCCGCCACCGGCGATGACGATACGCCGCACCGGCTCTTCGGCACGGCGGATCTCCGCCATCATGCGCTGGATGTGATCGCGTGCAGCGATGAAGAAGATCTCATCGCCTTCCTGCACCACGGTCTCGCCGGTCGGGGCGATGGCGCGATCATCCCGGTAAATGGCGACGATGCGCGCATCGGCATGCGGCATGTGATCTTTGAGCGTGCGCACCTGCTGACCCACCAGCAGTCCGCCGCGCAACGCGCGCAGACCCACCAGCCGCACCTTGCCATCGGCAAAGTCGACCACCTGCAAGGCGCCCGGGTTGTGGATCAGGCGTTCGATGTATTCGGTGACCAACTGCTCGGGGTTGATCCAGACATCGACGGCGATTGCGCCGTCTGAAAACAGTTTCTCTCGAGAGGTGTACTCGCTGGCACGAATGCGGGCGATGCGCGTCGGCGTGCGGTACAGCGTGTGCGCGATCTCGCAGGCGATCATGTTGACTTCGTCACTGCTGGTCAGCGCCACCAGGATGTCGGTGTCGACGATGCCTGCCGCCTCAAGTACAGAAGGGTAAGAGGCACTGCCGGCCACCGTGCGCACGTCCAGACGATCTTGCAGTTCCCGCAGCACGTCTTCATTGGTGTCGACGATGGTGACTTCGTTGGCAGGTTCGCGCGAGAGGTGATAAGCCGCAGTGCGACCCACTTGTCCCGCGCCCAGAATCAGCACTTTCACCGGATGATCTCCAGGTTGGCGTAGGCCAGCATGAGCCACTTGGCGCCATGCTGTTCAAAATTGACTTGAATGCGCGCCTGCGCACCCTGACCTTCGATGGCGAGGATGATGCCATCTGCGAACTTGGCATGTCGCACTCGTGTGCCCAGCTTCATGCCGGGCGCCACCTGTTCGCGCAGGCTATTGCCCTGCACCGTGGCCCCGCTGTTGTTGTGCAGGCCGTTGCTGCCGCTCAGCAGGCGTGCGGTCTGCGCCTTGGGGCGCACTTCTTCCAGCAGCTCAGCCGGGATTTCATCGATAAAGCGCGACGGCGTGCCATAGCGTTCCATGCCATGCAGCACGCGCTTTTCGGCATAGGTGATGTACAGCTGACGCATGGCGCGTGTGGTGCCCACATAGGCCAGACGCCGTTCCTCTTCGAGGCTGTCGAGGTCGTTGGTCGAGCGCTGATGCGGAAACAGGCCTTCTTCCATGCCGCACAAAAACACCACCGGGAATTCCAGGCCCTTGGCGGTGTGCAGCGTCATCATCTGCACGCAGTCTTCCCAGGCGTCGGCTTGACCTTCGCCGGACTCGAGCACGGCGTGCGCCAGAAAGGCTTCGAGCGGCGGCAAGGCCTCTTCGGTGCTGCCCTGCGCGACGCTGCTGTCATCAAAGCCGTGGGCCGCAGACACCAGCTCGGCCAAGTTCTCGACCCGGGCTTCGCCGCGATCCTGTTTGTCTTTGCGGTGGTGCTCGAGCAGCCCGGAGCCTTGAATGACCAGATCGATCTGCTCATGCAATTCGCGCCCGGCGGCTTCTTGCGCCAAGCGTTCGATCAGCACCAGAAAGCCTTGCAAGGCACTGGTGCCGCGCGCACCCAAGCCTAACTGCTCGGCACCTGCGGCGGCGGCACGGAACAGCGACAGGCCTGCGGCGCGCGCTGCCGCGCGCAAGGCATCGAGTGTTTTGGCACCGATGCCGCGCACCGGCAGATTGACCACGCGCTCGAACGACGCGTCATCATCACGATTGGTGACCAGCCGCAGATACGCCAGTGCGTCTTTGATTTCGGCACGCTCATAAAAGCGCAGTCCGCCATAGACCTTGTAAGGCATGCGGGCCGACAGGAAGGTTTCTTCGAGTACGCGTGACTGCGCGTTAGAGCGGTATAACACCGCCACTTCGCGCCGCAGACCGCCCTGCCGCACCCACGCTTCGATGCGATGCAGGATGAAGTCGGCTTCATCGCGATCATTCCACGCGGCAAATAAGCGGATCGGATCGCCCTTGGCGCCGCTGGTCCACAGGTTCTTGCCCAAGCGTCCGGTGTTGTGGGCGATCAGCGCATTGGCAGCGCCCAGAATGTTGCCGGTCGAGCGGTAGTTCTGCTCGAGACGGAACAGACCCGCGCCCGGATAGTCACGGCTGAACTGATGCAGGTTTTCGACCTTGGCGCCGCGCCAGCGATAGATGGACTGGTCATCGTCACCGACCACAAACGGCGCGCCCTGCGGTCCGGCGATCAGCTTGGTCCAGGCGTACTGAATGGTGTTGGTGTCCTGAAACTCATCGACCAGCACCTGCGTGAAGCGGGCGCGGTAGTGGCTGAGCAGACTGGCGTTATCACGCCACAACTCAAACGCGCGCAGCAGCAGCTCGGCGAAGTCGACCACACCGTTGCGGCGGCAGGTCTCGTCGTAATCGATGTACAGCGCGCGCAGCACCTGCTGCATCGGGTCGTCGCCGGCCTTCCATTGGGCCGGTCGTATGCCATCGTCTTTGCGCTGGTTGATGAACTGCTGCACTTCGCGCGGCACAAAGCGCGTGTCGTCGAGGCCCGCGGCTTTGATCAGCCGCTTGATCACCCGCAGCTGATCTTCGCTGTCGAGAATCTGAAAGCCGCGCGGCAGACCGGCCTCTTCGTAATGCAGCCGCAGCAGGCGGTGTGCGATGCCATGAAAAGTGCCTACCCACATGGCGTTGCCCGGCATGCCCAGCAAAGGCTCGATGCGATGACGCATCTCAGCGGCTGCTTTGTTGGTGAAGGTGACGGCGAGCACGTTGTAGGGGGAGGAGCCCAGTGCGCGCACCGCCCAGGCGATGCGATGGGTCAGCACGCGGGTCTTGCCGCTGCCCGCGCCGGCCAGGACCAAGGTCGCGCCATGCGGCGCGGTCACCGCTGCACGTTGCTCGTCGTTCAGCGGGTTGAGTATCTCGGACAGGTCCATCAGGGGGCGGATTCTAGCAGCCGGGTGCTAGCGCTGCGGGCTGCTCGTCACTTCAGCAAAACGCAGCAGCTCGGTGGCCAGCACCAGCACCACAGGGCCGATGATGAAGCCGACCAACCCGAAAGCGGTCATGCCGCCGATGACACCGAGGAAGATCAGCAGCGTCGACACCGGTGTCTGATGCGAGATGAGCGCAGGGCGCACGAAATTGTCGGCCGTGGACAGCGCGCTGCCCCAGGCCAACATGAACACCGCCGCGCCCGGGTGGCCGCTGTACAACAGCCAGCCCACGGCCGGCACCCACACCAGCGTCGCGCCGGCAAAGGGCAGCAAGGCCAGCAGCGTGGCCAGCACACCAAACACGACAGCACTGGGCAAACCGACCAGCGCAAAGCCTATGCCCACCAGCAGTCCCTGGCCTATGGCGGTGACGCCCGTGCCGAACACCACGGCGCGCGTGATGCGGGCGATGCGGTCGAGCAGTGCATCGCGCCGCTCGGCGGCCATGGGCAGCAGCCGGCTGACGCGCATCACCCAGGTGGCGCCGTCCACCAGCAAGAAGTAGAGGATGAACACCATCAGAAAGAACTGCAGCACGGTACCGGCCGCACCGAGCACGAACTGGCCACTGGCACCGGCGAGCAGTTTGCCGGCTGTCTGCAGCACGCCACCGACTTGCGAGTACACCTCAGCGGCCGACAGGCCCAGATGATCTTCCAGCCAGTGCAGCGACTGCGCCAGCAGCGGGTGCTTGAGCGGGTCTTGCCAGGCGCTGGCGTTCCACAGGTCGGGATTGGCCTGCAGGGTGTTGACCAGGTTGCTGACCTGCTGCGCGAAGGCCATGCCCAACAGCAGCAGCGGCAGCAACAGCACGAGGGGCACGAGCGTGGTCAGGATGGCGGCCGCCATCGCCGGGCGATGCTGCAGGCGCTGCGTCAGTCGTCGCTGCAGCGGCTGCAACAGAAAAGCCAGCACGGCGGCCCAGCACAGCGGTTGGCGCAGCGGCGCCAGTACCAGCGTGACGCCGACTACGATGAGCACCACCAGCAACACGGTGATGCCTTGGCGCAGCAGTCGACCGTCTGGTGGGCTCTGCATGGCTTACCAGCTGTTGCGCAGTTCGCGCAGGCGCAGGAACACCTGCTCGGGTGTGGGCGCTTCGGGCAGATCGGCAAAGCGCTCCCGCAGCCGCGCGATGATCAACGGGTTCTGTAAACGGAAAAACGCGTTGTAGGATTTTTCCTGGCCCAGCGTCAGCACGGGCAGGTCGGGCGCAGCCACGTTGGCGGTTTGGGCCAGCAGCTGTTCGGCCGCGCTGTTGCCGGGTTCACGATCGAGGGTGAAGCCCAGGTTGTTGTGCAGATAGTCGTGGCCGGCATACAGCAGTGTGTTGTCAGGCAGCTGTGCCAGTTGCGAGGCAAAGGTCTGGTACAGCGCTTCGGGATGACCGCCGTTGTGGCAGTTGCCGGCACCGGCATTAAACAGCGTGTCACCGGAAAACAGTGCCGGTTGGTCGGTGTGCGACAGCAGGCACACGTGCGCCAGCGTATGCCCGGGTGTATCGAGACACTGCAGCTCGACGCTGCGCCCCACCCTGATGACATCGCCGGCGGCCAGCCCGCGATCGACGCCGCCTATCTTGGCCGCGGCGGCGGCATGGGCCATGACGCGCGCGCCGGTGGCTTCTTTGAGCGCATCGTTGCCGGCCGTGTGATCGGCATGGTCATGGGTGTTGACGATCTGCGTGATGGTCCAGCCGCGTGCCGTGGCGGTGGATAGCATCAGCTTCCAGTCCAGCGGATCGACCGCCAGCGCTTCACCGGTTTCGGGGCAGGCCACCAGATAGTGGAAATTGCGCAGCCGGTTACCCGGCCAGATGCGTTCGACCAGCATGTTCAGCCTCCGCTGCGGCCCTGTTCCAAGGCGACCAGATAATTGACCATCTGAATGAGCTCATCCCAGCTGCGCAGGCCCTTGCCGGTGCGGTACTTGCCGTTGATGACGAACGATGGCGTGCCGCTGATGCGGTAGGCCTTGACCAGATCATCACTGCGCTGCACTGCCGCATCGATCTGCGGGCTCTGCGCCAGCTTGAGGAAATCGGCTTCCTTGACCTTGCTGTGCTGCGCATAGAAGTGCGCCACGTTGGCCAGCGTCGGCATCACGGCAACCAGTTGCTGAGTGGTGGGGTTGATGATGGGCAGTTCGCCGGTCTTCCAGATGGCATCGAACAGTGCTTGATGATTGGCCTCGGCAATACCCAATGACTGCGCGGTCAGATAGGCGCGCTGGAACATGGGCCAGGCTTCTGAAGGATTGAAGGACGCGTGCACATAGGTCATCTGTGCATAGGCGGGCAGGCTGGCCTTGAGCTGCGCGACGATGGCCTGTGCCTGAAAGCAGAACGGGCAACCGTAAGAAAACACTTCGGTGACTTCGATCTTGCCCGGCGTGCTGGTGGGTACAGCCGGCACGACCGTCTCGTAATGCACGCCTTCCTGCCACAACAGTTGCGCCTGTGCGCTCAGTGGCGCCATCGCCACGCACAGCAGCAGGGCGGCGGAGCGTAGAAAGCTCAGGACATCAGAGGTCGGACTGGTGCGGTACGCCATGGGGTGCTCTGCGGTGT
>Ga0136644_10003197_pt1 | contig 12279 bp, 9 predicted proteins | sample C_130820_EF_Meta_FD_94780 | JGI IMG/M metagenome (GOLD analysis project Ga0136644, IMG submission 94780) | Freshwater microbial communities from Lake Croche, Canada to study carbon cycling - C_130820_EF_MetaG (v2) (version 2) | ecosystem: Environmental > Aquatic > Freshwater > Lake | place: Lake... | reverse complement strand
TCTAGCACCAGTGTCATCACCTCCTAAATCTAAATTTTCACCTAACACCAAGGTTAGGTCACTACGGTCAAAATTCACGGCCTGGGTCGCATTGCCCACGCTCATGAAATTCTTTACTGTTAAACTATTAATTTTAAGCATGTAGCCTCATTTTATCTTTTAATCTATACTGGCTAAAATTACAAATCTAGATGGTTTTTTTTGTACAGGAATATTAAATTTTTTGCATACTATATTTTTATATCCTATTTGCGATAGAATGTCAATAAAATCATCATGGCTTGGGTCTCGAATGCCTTCTTTTTCATTATACTCAATTCCTTGTGAAATTACGATATTTTTTCCTATAAAGTATTTTAATATTTTAAATTGATATTCTTTGGAACACAATCCATCTATCCCATCAAATATCTCTTTCATATAAAATATACTGTCAAAGAAAAATATAGTATCAAATATTTGATCTTGATCTTTAAATTCTTCAAGAGTATTTGCAAAATACGTAATATTTTTTAATTTTTTATTTGGTAAGTATGCAAATTTGTTAGATAAAAAATCTTTTTGTATAGACAAACTTTCTAAATTTGGCTCAACGCTTATGATCGAAGATGGTGAAAACAAAGAAATAAATGGGATTAATCTTCCCATACCACTTCCCATATCTACCACAATTTTGTTTTCAAATACTCTTTTAAAATCTAGATCGTGTTGAAATATCTTAATATGATTTATAGATGCTCTAGATAAATCATGGTGAATCATTGTCTGTTTCATTTTAATAAAATAAATTTAACTTGTGTAGTTAGCAGATATAATATATTGAGTTACATCATGCTCTGCTGAATAATAATTTTCTTGAGTTATGTGAGAAAAATTTAATTCTTTTAGCATGTTAATATAATCTGTATCTAATACTTTTCTTATTTTTCTAGTAGTTTTAGAGACATTTCCTTGTATTATTAATATATTTTTGTCTTGTACAAGTGACAATATCTTGTTTGCTGGCATTAAACACAGTGACTCTGAAAATAGTATAGTATCAAAATTTATATTTTTTGTTATAAATTTTTCTATGTCTGTGTGATAAAATTCAATATTATCAATATATTTTTTATAAACAGGAAGTTTATTCTTTATAAGTTCTTGTTGGCAAAGTAATCCGTTTTCATCAACGTCTACAGATATTATCTTTTTAGGGTTACACATTGATATAGCAGGTATAAGTTCGCCATTGCCACTGCCAGCATCTACTACAATTTTTCCTGCTATTGCAGAATAAAAATTTTTATTTTTAACAAAAAAAAGTGTAGCAGTCGGCGGAAGTATCATAAACTGTTGTAAATTTCCATAAGCAAACCACGATCATAGTGTGAGGTATCAAGATTATTTAATTGTGAGATAACAATTTGGTCTACGCTTTCAAATGCCGTATCACCGATGGCGTTTTCGGTTAGTACTTCACCACGGTTTTGAATAAGGCTTAGTTCACGCACTCCATATGTTTTTGCCATTTCTTCTTTAAGAAAGGTTGCTTCTTCATAGGATACGCTTAAATCTAACTGAACACGAGCATAGGTTCGATCATCTAGGTGTGTTTCTGGTGCATCTAACATCTGACTAAGACTCAACGTGCGATAACGAGGGGCGCTTGTCCAATTATGATACACGGGGTCCGCACCCCAAGATAGTATCACTGCGCCACGCTCGTCATCCCACGCATCCGCATAATTGTGCGGAAAGGCGTTTCCAATATAGTGGACATTGTTTTTTATTTGTCGTTTATGAAAATGTCCAGTGAATACAGTATCTACACCACGCAGATCATCTGCCTTAAGACCGCCATGATCTGGCATTTCTACTTTGGCGTTCATAAGGAAACTTGGCAATTCAAAGTGTCCCATGACATACTTTGACTTGATTTTGCGCATACTCTTGTATTCTTCACCAATAAGCCAAGGAACAAAGGTTACATCGCCTTCGGTGTGTTGGTTTTCAATCAGTTCAATGTTCTTAAACTTTTGAATATAACGCACAGAGGTAATGGTGCGACGGTCTTTGTGATATAGGTCATGGTTGCCTGGAATAAAGATAACACGCAACCCAAGGTCATTAAGACGCTCAAGTGACCGTAGGCTCACTTCCATCGTATTAATGTTCAACGAGTTGCGTGTATCGTGGAAATCGCCAAGAAAGAGAACAGTATCGCATTCTTCTTTCTTAACGAGATCAATAAACCATGTCATATAGTTCTCGCAATCTGCGAGAAACTGTGCGGAGTTGCTCTTATAACCTAAGTGTAGGTCGGTGAATATGGCTGCTTTGCGGAATAAACTGGACATGTTTTTACTATACTACAGTAAGAACTATTTGTCAAATTATTATTCTATACCATCAATACTACTGCCCATGCCAACACCGCCCTTAAAAGCATTGTCGGTTTGGCGAGTATAACTTGGGTTCAGTCCATTTGCTTCGAGAATGTCGTCACGAAGGTGTTGGTTCCGCTTTTCAACGTTAAGAACTCTAGTAAAACTATTGGTGATAGTAGCAGTGTAATAAGCAAAAGGATTATTAGATTTGCTTTCGTCAAATTGTAACCCTACCTGTGATAACTGTAGCAATGCCTGAGAACGCATCTCATCATTGTATGTATAACCACGCCAGTTACCCTTGCTACCATAGCGTTCGCATAGTTTGATAAACATGCGGGCTAGCATTGGTGTCATTTTGCCATGGTCTTTATTGAACCATCCATTAGTAATACCGCCTTCCCAATGTGATTTGCCACAACAAATAAGGTTGTCGTTTTCATCATAGCGATAGTGTTGGAATGGTGGGAAATTAACTTTTACATGGTGATCTGCACTGCTCTTAGGCGTTTTCTTGCGACCTGGCGCAAGTGGAATATGATCCCATGTAATAATTCTGAATATTACATCAGTTTTCTTGATAGTATGCCAGTCAACGGTATGCGCATCTTGCTTCGTTTTTACGCCTGTCGCAGTCATTGCTTCCCATGCTTGCTTGGTCATTCTATCGGCACGAGCACGTTTGGCTTCTGCAACTGTGCGTTGATTAATTTTACTAAGGCTTGGTAGAATCAAGTCGTAGGTTTGATCTTCGGGAGTAAGAAATGAACAATAGTTGTTCTTACTCTTATGAATTTCTTTTAGTAGTTCTTTGTTTGTGAGATATGGTGTTCTCTTGGTTGGTGCTGATGATATTGTCATGTTTACTATTATATACTACTTTTATTATTTAATAAATATTTTTATGGTACAATTTTCATTTGCTCCGCAACAATTTTATGCACGAACGCCGCAGTCTAATCAGAATCCTGTTAATAATATATTTAACAGTCTGACGCAAAATAACTATGGCAACGGCGGATACTATCAAAACATAGCATCATACAATAATTATAACGCATTTAACCCACCTGTGCCTGGTACAACTGGTTATAGATTGCCTGCGCAGAACTATTATAATTATGGGCAAAATAATCCAGCATACTATGGAACAGGTACCTTAAAAACACAGCTAGTTAATACTGCAATTAATGCGGGTGTTAGTGCGCTAGTTGATGCATTTACTGGTGGAAGTAACAATTATTATGATCCAACTAATGGTCGATTAGATGGAACTGGTTTAGATCAAGGCGCAGTTACAAGACAATTAAAATCTACAAATAGCGGTAGCGATACAGCGTGGGAAGATGATAAAGAAGATCGTGTTATAATTTATGACCAAACTGGTAAATTTATTGGTCAAAGTGACATCTTTACACCATTAAACAAAGTTGGTGGTGTACTATTTCCTTATACTCCACAGATTTCGGTTGCTCATAAGGCAAGTTATGATGCTGTTTCACTCGTGCATACCAACTATACTGTGCCACAATACCAACATAGTGCAGTTGATAGTATTAATATCACTGGACAATTTACAGCAAATTATCCAAGTGAGGCTGAATATGTTTTAGCAATGATACATTTCTTCAGAACAGCAACAAAAATGTTTTATGGTAAAGATCAAATTGCTGGTACACCGCCGCCAGTATTGTACCTAGATGGTTATGGACCATATACCTTTGACCATATTCCAGTGGTTATTACTGGATTTGATTATACACTGCCAAATGATGTTGATTATATTAGTTGTAAAATTAAAAATAATCATCAAAAAGTTCCTACCTCACTACAGATTCAGTTAAGTATGATGCCTACATACAGTCGCAATAAGATTAGCAATGAGTTTGGTTTAGTTGATTTTAGTCAAGGAACTCTTGTAACAAAAGGCGCTGGTGCACGTAGCGGAGGTTGGATTTAATGGCTATAACACAGGTTTCATATAGTCAAAATAGTCCTTATTATGGAACGCCGCTATTTGCAAACGGTAAATTCTTAGACTTGTTAAATTATCGTGCTATTCCAAAGATTGCAGATGATGTGTTGACACCAATACCTGTGCAGTATGATTTGCGTCCTGACCTATTTGCTGCTGACTTATACGGAGATGCTCATCTATGGTGGGTATTTGCTGCTAGAAATCCTAATACGCTATATGATCCACTATGGGATTTTACTGCTGGCACACCTATCTATTTGCCAAAGAAGAGTACGCTACAAGTTGCACTAGGAGTATAATGTGCCAACAACACTTACGCCCCAAGAACAACTTACTGCTGCCAATGCTCAATTAAAAACATGGTATAACCAACAACTTGCACAAACGGGTATAGTACTTGGTGGCGAGTATGAAGCAAAAGCATATGCAATTGTAACAAGTGGCAATTATCCTGATCTTGAAGTTGCGGTAAGAAATGGAACAACTGGTGGCTTTGATACTATATTTGCGCTACCACAAGATATTGGACCATATGATACAATCATATCTAACAACACTGGTGCTGGTAGTGGACAGTTAATTAACACCCCACGTACAAATCTAACCGCACAACAGTACGCCGCTGCACTCTCAACAAGTAATCAAAACGTATTTGATTCTGCATTAAGTTCTGCCTATGCTGCGCAAACCGCACGTGAAGATGTTGCATCGGCTACTGTCACTGCAACCACACAACCTATTGTTACTGCAAATCAAGGCAATCCTGTTATAGTTCCAACGCCGCCTACTAACAGTGAGGCAGTAATCACTGCTGCAGATAATCGTGATCGTCAAAATGGAACCGTTATTTCATCTAGTGAAAGCAATCCAATTGCAATAGCAAGTGCAGAATCTGCTGCCGCAAGCCAAGCAGCAACTACTGCTGAAACTGTTACTACACAAACAAGCAGAGTTAGTGCGGCAGCACGAAATGAAGCAAGCAGTGAGACTAACAGTGCGCAAACAAATAATACAAGTGTAGGAACTGCGGTGGCTCCTACAGTTGATCCTCGTGGAACAAGCCAAATACCCGTGGATGCAACCGTTGTTGCACCAAACACACCCAACACAAGTCCTAATAATGGCGTGAGCGAAGATAATCCAAGTGGCAATCCACCACAAAATGTTGACACGATTGGTAAACCATCAAGTAGTATTTCAAGTGATCAAACACCAACTGCAAACAATGACGTTGCGCCAAAGGGCGGCGCAGATAGTTTTAACAGTGGTCCAAATAGTGGAACCGCTCGTGTTACAAGTAGCGGACCTGCAACCAATGATTCTACAAGCGGTGCTAGTGGCAGCGGTAGTGGCAGCGGTAATGGTGGTAGCAGTCCCACATATGGCGATACAAGTAACAAATTACATGCTTATACTAATTCAACTTATAAGATGTCCATATATGCTGTACCTGTAAGCACTATTAATAAAATGGTTGAACTTGATCCAAATAGTGATCCTGGTACTACCTTGCTTAACGGAGCCATTTTTGTTCTTAGTGATGGTGGGCGTGGTGCAAGTAGTGGAGATAAAAGTTATTTTCCTACAGACCTTACAATAGACAATATTGAAATGGAAAGTATCGTAACTCCTAATCAACGAACACGAGGCACAGATGTTATCACAATGAAGTTCGATATTATAGAACCTTATACGACAAACTTCTTAGAAAACTGTTATAAAATTAATCAAAATTTTAATCCTGGCACAAATGCTTCTTGGGATACACTATTCTTTATGATGGTCATTGAGTTCTTGGGCTATGATGACATGGGTAGACCACAAAAGATTAAAAACACTACAAAATATATTCCTTTTACTTTCTTGAATATGCGTTTTAAAATAACAAGCAGTGGAACAATTTATAGTTGTACGGTTATTCCTACCAATTTACTTGCTAACAGTGGTATTGACAATACAATTCCATTTCATGTTGAAACACAGGCAAGCACTATTTTAGAATTGTTTGATGCTACTGAGTTTAGCGGAACATCATCTTCGCAAGTTGCCAATCGTGATAGAAGTGGAAGCGAAACCGTAACTACATCACTAAATGGACAAAGCAATTTAGCCAAAAAAGGTGCTGATATCATTGTGACAAAAGGTCTACAATTAGCATTGAACAAAAATGAAATTGATAAAACAAAGTTCCAAGATGAAAAAGGTCGCAGAGCAGTAGATCAAGATAATGCTGCTGCACCGATTAACAAAGGTCAGTATCTGGCAAATGAGTATAAATTTAAATTTCACAAAGATATCTTAAATGCAACTATTGTTGACCCACAGGCATTTAGTGAACGCAGTGTTGGTAGTACAACGGGTGAAAAAAATGATGGTAAAACACAACAGTTAAAAGACAAAGGTAAAGTAGGTAGTCTTATCGCTGACTTTAGTAAAAAAACATTTCGTGCTCAGGCTGGTACTAAAATTACTGATTTTATTAATAGTGTAATTAAAGTTAGCAGTTATGTTACTGGACAAGTATCAAAACAAGCAAATGTTGATTCACCTGTAAATTGGTGGAAAATTAATCCTACTATAAAATTTGGTCCCCTAGATAAAGGAACTAATTTCTATCAACGCACAATTACATATAATATAGTTCCATATGTTATTCGTGGACAAGACTCACCTAATTTTGGTCAGCAACAGGTAAAAAAAAGTGAAATTGTAAAACTATATGAGTATATCTATAGTGGCAATAATCGTGATGTTCTTGATGTAAACATAGATTATCAAATGGCGTTCTTTGAAGTAAAAAATGGTGTAAGTACCAGATATACTAAAGATAGTAAAGATAATATTCAGGATAGCGGCGATTCTCAAGTTGCTGTTTACAATGGATATACTGACAACAGATTTTTCAAGCCACGTTATTTCCATACTACTGGTATTGCCAACCAACAAAACACTGGCGATACAACCGCAACAGAAAAACAAATTGTTGCACAAGATTTCATGGAAAAACTGTTTGATAATGCAGGCGATATGATTTCCCTTGATTTGACTATTATTGGTGATCCAGATTGGATTTCACAAGATGTTCCACTATTTGGACCTATATTGCCTGATGGAAGTTTCTTAGGTAGCGGCAGCGTGAACTTTAGTAACCCTGTTTATTTTAATTTTTATTTTGCAACACCAAACACTGATTATGATGACACGAGTGGATTGTTTAATAGTGGTGGAAAATATAGTCAATTCAGTGGAATTTATCAGGTTATAAGTGTTAAGAGTAATTTTAGTGGCGGAAAATTTACACAAAAATTAAACAATGTTCGTGTTCGTAATCAAACAGCACCAAAGGCACCTGCTGCAAGAGCCGATAAGGTTAATAATTCAGCCCCTACCGCAAGTGATAATGCTGGCAATGCTCCTAGAGCAGAACCAGCAACTGCTGGAACTGCATCACCAGATAGCACTACTATTCCAAATCCGCCAGCAAATCCAGATGTTGTACAGATGAATACACTTAAAAATGTAGGCAGTGTGCAAGATACTACAACTAAAAAAATATATGATCCAGTAAAAGGAACATATTCATATGTTCCACAAGATTCGAGTGGCGCAAGTGCTACTCAGTTCAGAACTAACCCTAAAGCATCGCCTACGGAAGATGTAGGACACTAATAAAGGAATAAACTATGGCTGACCCATTAAACCGACAAGGCAGTAGTAAAACGGCAAAGATGTATGACCATGCCAAGGCAGATGGTGTACAAATTGCGCCTGGTCCTTTTATTGGTACAGTAAAGGCAAATACAGATATTCTGCGCAGTGGACGATTGCAAGTATGGATTCCTGAACTTGGCGGTGATCCAAATGATGACCGCAGTTGGCGTAGTGTTGCGTATAGCACACCCTTTTATGGAGTAACACCTAACCAAAGTGGCAGTGGATACGATGGTTCGCCGCACAGTTATGGTATGTGGTTTGTTCCACCTGATGTTGGCGTAGATGTTATTTGTATATTTGTTAACGGCGATCCTGCACGTGGTTATTGGATTGGTTGTGTTCCACAATGGCCTTCTTTACACATGGTGCCTGGCATCTCTGCATCACTTGATGGAAAATCACCAGCACCAGTTGTTGATTTATATGTTGACCCATTTGCAGCACAAAGCGGAGCAAGTGGCGACCTAACTGGGTTTGCTAAATCACCACGATTGGTTCACAAAGACCAAGAAGCAACATGGACCGCACAAGGCATTTTAAAAGACCCAGACCGTGGACCAGGCACTAGTTCGGCATTTCGTGAAACACCAAGCAGTGTATTTGGTATTAGTACGCCAGGTCAACCGTTAAAAGAAGACCCCGTGTTGGGTGTTGCTGGTCGTAAAGGTGGTCATACTTTTGTAATGGACGACGGTGATTATAAAGGCAATAATGCGCAGATGCGTTTTAGAACTGCTGCCGGTCACATGATCCTAATGAATGATACTAAGGATTTCATTTATGTTATTAATAGCAAAGGCACGGCATGGATTGAGATGACATCGCAGGGCGATATCAATGTATTTGGTCAAAGTACTATGAATATAACTGCCAAGGCTGGTTTCAACTTAGAAACGGAGGGCGGCATTAGTATGCATGCCAAGCAAGATATTAATATAAAAAGCGATACCAATGTTAATATTGAAGGCAAAGACCTAAACCTAAAAGGCAGCGGAAGCACAAAAGTGACTGGTGCAATGAGTCTACATCTAAAAGGTAAAAGCACTTATCTTACCGGCGATACTTGCTTGCAGTTTAAGAGTAATGGACACCTTGATGCTCGTGCGCTATGTATAACGCTAAACACTGTTGGTGCTACACCTGCAATGGAAGCAGGCGGTGCGACACCTCCAAAGAATATGCCAACGCATGAACCATTTAACCGCAGTACCCCAAAAGGCGGCGGACCTGGTCCTAACCAAACATTAAATTCTTTCACTAGAGGTGCTACGGAAAATTCTCCTTCAACAAGCGGTGGCGTAGCAAATCCGCAAGCACAACCAAGTTATGGTGTTGCACAAGGTTTAAGTACAAGCAGTGGACCATATGGTGCTACAAATAATTATGGCAGCAGTGATATTCCTAGTGGTTATGGACCAATGACAAACAATATTTTGCCAACCACTTATAACAATGGCATGCAAGGCAGTGCGGCTGGTCAAAGTAGCACATTTGCACAATATATTCCACAGGTACAAAATCCAGTAGCAACAATTGCAAACTTTGCAACTCAGAGCCTATTACAAAATATTACACATGGTAGTGGTGGCGCATTGGACATTGGACATAATGTAAGTGGACAGTTTACTAACCAAAATTACAGTGCTGGCGAATTACAAAACAATCCAGGTAACCTACAATATAGTTCTAGCGATAAGTTTGCGGTTGGTTTTGCTAATGGTCTTGCAGTTTATACTAAACCAGAAGATGGTATTGCTGCACTGATCGCACTTTTTGATAGTTATGCAACTGCTACTCCTATTACTGCCATACAATTGATTGCAAATTATCTGCAAAGTAAAGACTTAACTTCAAATGAAGTTGTAAATTTTGCTAGATTTGTTCAAAACAATAGTGGTATAAACCCAACGGATTATGTGTATCTTGCTGATCCACAAACAAGAATAAGTTGGGTTACTGTTGTTATCCGCCATATTCAAGGCAGAATAATCTATACCTATGACCAAGTGGTCGCAGGTTGTGCAGAAAGTGTAGGATTAACGCCAAGCGCATTTACACAAAACATTGCGCCAAATGCGCCTTGGAACAATGGTTCAAATTCAAGCGGATTTGTATCACCTAATAGTCCTACGCTACAACGAGGTGGTGGCAGTTTACTTGGCAATATTGTAGACAATGTTAAAAATAATCTTATTAACCGTGCTATTGGTGTTGCTGGCAATGCAGTTGGTAATATATTAAATGATGCATTGCGTGGTAATTCTCAAAATCCAACTAGTGGGCAGCAAGGTAGTTTTGGCTTTGTAGAAGTTGATCCTAATCAGGCTGCAAGCCGTCAACAAGCAGAAAAGATATTGGCAAGTGGCGGAACTTTTGTTGATGCAACTTCCAAGGTTGATGCTGCAAATCCAGGCAAGATTCCGCTGCCTATTGCTCGTCCAGCAGACTTGAATGTAAATTACGGTTCACTTGATCCTCAACAGCGTGCTGAGTTGCGTGCACAATATGTTGGAACACAAGCACAAACTACAGATATTGCAACGCCTGGTCCAACACCTAATCAACGTGTGGATGCAGCGCAAACAAGCGTTGCTATTGCACAGGCTACTTCTGAGTCTGCAAATGCCAAGTATAACAGTGCGCTACAAACATTTGGTGCAAATGATCCACGAACTGTTGCTTTCAAGAACGATGCTGTTGCAGCAAATGATAGTTTGGTAACGGCACAAAATCAACGTGATACTATTATTGCTACAAATCCGCTGCTTGATAAAGAACCAGGCGATGCAACAGGAACCGCAAGTGCAATATTACAAGAAAAACAAAATGCATCTAATGGATATTATGCAGCAGTAAGCACTGGTGATCCATTGCCTGCTGATACTACAATAAGTGGTCAGTATGGTCGTGGATTGGCAAGCACTGGCGATGCAATCACAAGTTACGGTGCAAATTACTCTAACAAAAATTCAAACCCACAAATACCTGGATTAGAACAAGTAACTTATCAAAATACTGGTCAAACCGTATATGTAGGTAAAGATAGTGCTGGTAATAGTATTGTTATTCAACCAAGCACAATTAATGATTTAACTGCAAGCGGATTGACTCCAAGCGAAATTGCTTCAAATTATACTCCTGAAGGACTTAAGACAATCCAAGATTATAATACATCTGTGGCATCAAGTGGTACTATTGTTCCAGATGCAGTTGCAGATTACAGAGCGCCAGCAGGAACTGCGGTATCAACAAATAGCACTACTTTTGAACCTGGTGCAACATATGATGGTGGCGTGCCAAACCGTGATGTTGAATATACACAACTTGGACCAGAGACTGCACCTGTACAAGCACAAAGTATCAGTAGCCCAGATGCTGCTACAGGATACCTAAACCCTGATCACCCATTTAACCCATCAACTGTAAATCCAGCCACTCCAGTTACTGCTAGCGGTGACCCAAGAACTGGTGAAGGAACATTTGGTGGAGGTTATGCCGATCCATATTCTCCAACAGCAACCGATTCTGCTGCGGCACCAACACCACCCGTATCGCCTACAACTAGTCGTGATCGTCAAGATTCTATTACTGGAACCACACCTGAACCAGGCAGTGGCGGTGCAAAGGGTGGCAGTGATACTCCACAAGGCAGTGCTGCAACTGGCCCAAGTGCAGGCAGTTGCTAATGATAGGTAAATATTAACATGGCACTTTACAAAGGTTATTCATCAGTTAATAGAACATTTGGACCATTTGGGATCACTGACAATGATCTCATTGTTCAGGACTTGCTTAATCACCTACAAATTCGTAAAGGTGAAAAATTACATAACCCAAACTTTGGTTGTATTATTTGGAACCGATTGTTTGACCCACTAACACCTGCATTAAAAGCAGAGATTAAACAAGATATTGATCAAATTATTGCTTATGATCCTAGATTTAATGTGGTAAGTCAAACTATTGTGCAAGAAAGTCCAGATGGTCGTGGTTTAATTTTAAACTTTCAACTACAATTTGCTACTGATAATAAACTTGCAGCACTTAATGTTCTATTTGATAACAGCACTCAAAAACTATATGTGCTTTAATATACGCAGTTAATTTTTCAAATAAATAATATGTGATAGAGAGTACCAATGGCAACTAATACACGTCAAACCAATATATTTGCAACAGAAGATTGGAAGAAGATTTATACAACCTTTTCCAATGCTG
>Ga0136644_10003196_pt1 | contig 12280 bp, 9 predicted proteins | sample C_130820_EF_Meta_FD_94780 | JGI IMG/M metagenome (GOLD analysis project Ga0136644, IMG submission 94780) | Freshwater microbial communities from Lake Croche, Canada to study carbon cycling - C_130820_EF_MetaG (v2) (version 2) | ecosystem: Environmental > Aquatic > Freshwater > Lake | place: Lake... | reverse complement strand
TAAAGCAAGATGAACAGCAGGCAGAACAAGCATTACAGAAAGTAAAGCAAGATGAACAGCAGGCAGAACAAGCATTACAGAAAGTAAAGCAAGATGAACAGCAGGCAGAACAAGCATTACAGAAAATAAAGCAAGATGAACAGCAGTCAGAACAAGCATTACAGAAAGTAAAGCAAGATGAACAGCAAATTGAACAGATGCATAATAAAGCTTCTCAGGAAATACACGAAATTGAGAACTGGCATTCTACATGTTCAACCTATTACAATGAAATTAGTAATTGGCATTCTCAAGGATCATCTTATTTCAATGACCTAAGTAGTTGGCATTCACAAGGGCAAACTTATATTAGTGACTTATCAAATTGGCATAACCAAGGCCAGGGATATATACAGCAAATGTCAAATAATGCAGATAAAAGCGATCATTATGTTTCAAAAACAGAATATAATGCTGATAAAATGGATGCACTTCAACAACAAATGAATTCTGCCTTTCAAGACGGACATTCAAAAATGCAAGATTTAGACCATGTGGTTAGTTTAGCACATAGTAAATTAGATAGACTTCATCTGTAATTTATTTTTTAATACTTAGTTAAAAGTAAGCAAGTATATCCAAAAATTATTATTATGCATAAAGGCTTAATCATCGAATTTTTAGAACTTACCTCTACGGCTACAGATGAGGATATCAAGCGTAGGGCTATTGAAAAAAAACAATTCTTCTTACAACTTCAAGCTAATGCCCCAAACGCAGTTTTAAAAACACTGCATACGAGAAATGTAGAAAAAGTATCCGAAATTTTGGCAGCGTTTGGTATAGATGATTCAGCAATAAGTGAAAAAAAAATAAACAACTTTGTTTCAACAGGATCAACTTCTTCTACAAATAAATCAAGATCGCAAATTCCTACCACTAATCTAGCAGTTGCATGGTTGGTGCGCCATACTGAAATGATGCAAATCAAATCTTTCGAATTGGTTGAAGGGATAAACACTATAGGTAGAGATAGGCAATTCTTTCTAAACATAGTTTTAGATGACGACCCTTATATTAGCAGACATCATGCTGTAATAGAAATAGTAAAAAGTTCAGTTATTAAGGTATTCATATCTGATGGAATGGGAAGTAAACCTAGTAAAAACGGTATTTATTTGAATGGGAACCCACGGCGCATTGAAAAAAAAACTCCTATTCAACATAACGACACTATACAAATTGGAAATACTAAACTCGTTTTAATACTCCCAATAAACGATACTTCTATTTCTATATTAGAAAAAGAAGTAGATGAAAGCGAATACATGAAAACTGTTATTATAAATCTTATGTAAGCATACAAAATCTAAAATATGAATGAATTAATATATTTCTCAGATAAGTTGGCAGATATTAATAAAGAAATGGGTATTTCTAGTGCATCTGGGTTCCTAGAAACTTGTCAGTCGCATCTTGCAGAATTGTGCTATAAAAATGAATTAAATGTTGATATAATTACTGCAATTAATCCAACAGCTGAAGTTAGAAGTGTAATTAACAACTTTAATAAATCGTTTTCAGGAATCATTCCAAATATTATCAATAAGCAAAATGGATTTTCAAAATCTATTACAAGTTCATTTGCCACAATTGCTATTTGTTTAATTGACAACGAATGGGAATCAGATAATGCTACTGAAGCATTACTACATTTAATAAAGGATCAGTATAAAATTACTTTATTGATTAATTATTTGCCTAGCGATACAGTTGCCAAGCAATTTTCAACTTCATTGGGGTATAAAAATTCTTGTAAGATAATAGATGCACATTTTGTTGGTGAAAAAACAATTCCTGAAATAATACAAGAAATTTATTCACCCGAGAAAATAAAAATTTTGGTGAAATTGTGTCAATTGAATGCAGTAAAGCCGATTCTCACAATTATAAATCAGGTATTTCAAACAGAGAATAAAACACTTCAAGTACGCAAATTAATAAGCATTCAAAATCAACAGATTTCTAGAAAAGAAGAGTATGGATCTAATACTATAGAGCTTACAAATGCAGTAAGGCAAGCCATACAAAAGTACTCGATGGAAATTGACAAAAACATTAAAATAAAGTTTGAAGAATTCAATAAACCCATTACCGGAGGTCTATCAAAAGTACTTCAAATGCTAAGTAATGAATTAACAGACTTTCAAAGAATAGATGTAGCAGAAAAAAGCGAAAAAGTAGAAATTAAATTAACTCCAAAATTTGAAGATCAATATTTCAAAGCTATTAAGAATAATATAGCTGAAGAAATGCAAAAAGATAAGATATATATTAAAACAGCTACAGCTGAATTGATTAACAGGGTAAATTCTTTACTTGATGCTAGAAAAATGCCTCAAATTGATGTTTCAAAAGAACTAATAGAATTTCCTAATTATAAGAATTCTATTCAGCCTTATTTACAATTTAATAGAGAATTTAAAAGTGAGTTAATTAAAAAAGGTACTATAGAATATTTTGTTGCTTTAAGGGATTATACGGGTATCATAATGGTTGCAACAGGATTACTTGCACCCCTAACTATTATTGCAAATCTTTCAGAAAATGGCTTTCTTAAACACCTAAGCAATGGAATAAAATTTGGCATGGCAGGCATTACTTTATTTTTAATTATTTATGGAGTTTACGACCTTCGTACCCGTATTCCAAAGAAAAGAAAAGAAGAATTTGATAGAGAATTATCAAAAGGGAAAGAGTTTGTAGTTGGGGAGGGTAAAAGAATAAGTAACGATATATCTAGAGATTGGACAAATGCTGTTGGTAATTGGACAAGAGAAATTAGTCAAATAATTTCAGCATCTACTGAAAAAGTATTTAAGGACATACAAACGGCAAAATTAGATCAGATGAATAAAGAAAAAGCACAACAACAAAGGCAACAACAAAGCGCAGATATGATGCAACGTAATTTAAGTAATGCAGAAAAGGTAAAAGATATTATGGTTAATAAATTACGTGACCTAATTAACGAAACAGAAAAATCAATTACTCTTTAATTTAACTTGATCTAATTATGGTTTTAGGAATTGATTTAGGAACCAGTAATACAGTAGCAGCTACTGTGAGTAGAGATGGTGCTGCTGTAATAATACCAGATGCAAACAATAAAGAATTGCAAAGTACACCTACCAAAGTATTGCTTGATGGAAATAGAGCTTATGTTGGCAATTTTGCAGAAAATATTTTTGAGCTTTTTCCTCAAAAAAATTTATTGTCTTTTTTTAAGCGGTATTTCGGCACAGGACGACCAGTGCATGTAGATGAACAAGGTGAAGCTTGGTTTAGTGAAGCTCTAGCAGCATTGGTACTTAAAAAGGTTATCTATGATGTTGACTTGTATCTGCCAGATGGTTTTGAAAAATGTGTGGTTACTGTGCCCGCACATTATAATGATATTCAAAGAAAATCTGTTTACGAAGCAGCACGTTTAGCCAATTTAGAATTATCTGCAATCATTGATGAACCCGTGGCAGCAGCACTTTTTTATAGTAATAGCAACAAACAAGTAAATGATGAGCTAACGCTTGTATACGATTTTGGTGGTGGTACATTTGATTTAACCCTCATAACGCAAAACAACAATCAATTAATAGTTATTGCTAAAGACGGGATTGATAAGCTAGGTGGAAAAGAGTTTGATGAGATATTAGTAGCAGCAATAATTAAAAGTTACCAATTTGCAGTAAATCAAACTTTCCCTAATGATCCATTAAGCATTAACCGTTTACAAAAATTTGCAGAGCAACTGAAAATTGATATTAATACTACGGATAACCATCTTGTAGCTCAATGGATGTTGTTTGGTAGAAATGGCTTTGAATGTAAAATGTTAACATCAGATTACAAAATAGAAGCATTAACGTTAATTGAAAAAACAAATTTTGCAGTTACTAGATGCTTACGCAGTATGGGACTTCAACTAAATAATATTCAAAAAATAATATTAATTGGAGGAACCAGCAGTAGCAAATTGGTTTACAATTATTGGGTGGAAAAAACAAAAAATACAAATACTAAAGTCATTTATCACCAGCCACTCAATAGTGTTGCAAAAGGGGCAGCACTATATGCTCAATCTTTAACCATAAATCACCATTCTGGAGGTGCAGCTTTTATGCCAATAGAATTAAAAAGTGTGAGCACATATAATATTGGTTTAGTACAATCAGGTAACAATAATATAGATTTATTGATTCACCGTAACACCCCTTTACCTGTATCTGCTAAAAGACTCTATAAAATTACACCCGCAAATGCAGGGGCATTTAGTGCAGATGTTTGCCAATACTGGGTGGAAGATGAACCTCAAATTTTAGGTACAATTCAATTAGAAAACTATGATCAAACATTGATTTCTGAATTTGTATTAGAACTAACCATAGAGAACAAAGCCAATGGAACAATTGGCTTAAAACTTCGAAATATAGATAATGGTGCAGATGTTAAATTTAGTTTTTTAAGAAAAAAATCTGATTTTCAATACAATTATCAACAACAAAAAAATTTGTTAGCCAATGTGTATTTGAACAATATTCTTTAATGAGGATAAATAATTATAGTTAAAATTTAAAAAAAATGAAACAATTAATACTTTTTTTGATTCTAATAGGTACAGAAACATGCATTAAGGCTCAAACCATACCTGTTTTTCCTGTAAAAAAATTACCGTACAACTCACCAACAAAACCTACTTCTACAAAAAGTAAAGCAATATTAGATAAAGAAACTTCAAAGGCAACCATTAAATTTTTGTGTGATGCTGATGCTATATTATACATTGATGGCGAAAAAAGAGGCAGCCTTAAAAAAGATATCCCATTGCGTATTAGTCTGGCAAAGGGTGAATATGTTGTAAAAGCGGTAGGATTAGATAATTCAAATGATGTTGTAAAGTTGAATTATGTTGTATCTGAAACAGGCATGGAAAAATTAGTAGAAATAATTTTGCAATCAATCATTAAAGTACGCATAAATCATGAAAATGCTGAAGTAGAAAAGACAAAGCGCATTGTTGACTTAGAAATAGATATGGTTGAAGTACGTGGTTATTCAGGAGGTAATTTTGCAATAGGCAAATTTGAAGTAACTCAAGCGCAATGGAGGACCGTGATGGGTAACAATCCTTCAGTTTTTAAAGGTGATAATATGCCAGTACAATCAGTAAGTTATAATGATGTTCAGAATTTTATTGAAAAATTAAATGCTGCAACAGGTAAAAAATATCGTTTACCCTATTGGGATGAATGGACATTTGCAGCAAGCGGAGGTAGCCTAAGCCAAGGTTATAAATATGCTGGAAGTGATGATTTAGATGAGGTGGCTTGGTATTATGATAATAGTAATTATGAACTTCGGCCAGTAGGTAGAAAAAAGCCTAACGAATTAGGTATCTATGATATGTGTGGTAACATAGATGAAATGCTTTATCCTGCTATTGGTAATGAAGTGAGGCTAATCGGAGGTAGTTACAGATCTGGGTCTAAATATGTGAATTTTAAGTTAGAAACAGATAAAGAATCGATAAACGAACGATTCAATTTTATGGGCTTCCGATTGGCACTTAAGAATTAGTTAATATATAATTGAATAAATATGAGAAAAGCTTGTATAAGTAGTGAATCTAGAAGGTGTATAAGACTATTGCAAGCCAAGCATAGGAATAAACAATGGGGGAAGCCCTAAATTTTTTAATATATTTTGACAATATAACAACATACATCTCTTATGACTTTTCAAGAACGCTACCAGTACAATCTCAAAACCGACTTATTAGGAAAAGGCGGCTTTGCCCGTGTGTATAAAGCAAAAGATATTTTGCTAGATAGAGAAGTAGCCATTAAAATATTTAATGCAACAGATAAAGGCCAGTACACCGTAATTGAAGAAATAAAGAAGGCGATTCGTCTTCAGCACCCCAACCTATTGCGCTATTATGATGTAGCAGTGCTAGAAAATACAAATGCCCTTGGTGAAAATGATGTGCTGCAAATAGGCGTAATGGAGCTTGCCAATGCAGGGGATTTAAAACAATTCGCAAATTCAAATCCTAAATCGCCAGTACTTTTTAAACTCTTAAAACAAGTTTTAAGCGGTTTAGAATATTTGCACAATAAAGGTATTATTCACAGAGATTTAAAACCACAAAATATTTTGTTGGTAGAAGAAGATGGCGAACTAACAGCAAAAATATCTGACTTTGGCATTAGTAAAAGTATTGATAGTGGCACCAATAGCTCATCAATGGCTATTGGAACAATAGAATATATGGCTCCAGAACAATTTAACCCCACTAAATATGGTATTAACGGTAAAATTAGTACCAATATAGATTTATGGAGTTTTGGAATTATGGTGCATGAATTGTTAACAAATGAACCATTGTTTGGCCAGCGAAGTGGCAATACTACAGCTGAGCAAATTATGAGTGCCATTTTATCTTCAGAAATACCTAATGGTATAAACAATCTACCTGAGCCCTATAAAGAAGCAGTAAAAAAATGTTTGATAAAAGATGCAAATGATCGGGTTCAAAAAGCAAATGAACTTATTGGCTTATTGAAAGAGGAATACTCCTCACAAGATATTGCTTTAGAAACAATGGTATTTGATAAATCGCAATTAGCAAAAGCTAGGCAATTTGTTGAAAGTGAAACAATAGCTATACCTACAATAAATAATCATCTAGAATATTCTGACCTAGAAAAACCTGTTGAAAAAAAATCTCACTGGGTGTATTTTTTTGCAGCTGCAATATTGGTTTTAGTAATTGGCGGCATTTGGGTTTGGTTATCTGCTGGTACTACTAAGCCTATTGAAAAGAATGAAGGGCTTGAAGAATATCATTTGGCTATAAGCAATAAAAGTGATAAGAATTATTACATAAATCATTTAAAAAAAGCCTCAGAATTAGGTTACGATAGTGCCAACTTTGATTTGGCAAATTATTACATCAACAAAGATGAAGTGGCTAATGCTGCACCTTATATTACAAAATTGGTGGATAGCAATAATAACCAAATTACTTCTCGATTTGCAGGAATTGTTGCCAAATATGCACTAGTTCTTGCAGATATTAACCATAAACCTAATGAGGGTATTGCTGTAGCTCAAAGCAATGCCGATGCTGGAGATGTTGATTGTGCATACCAATTGGGCTTGTTTTATTATGAAGGAAAAGCTACACAACAAGATTATGAATTGGCTCTCAAATACTTTAAAAAAGCAGCTGAAAAAAAATCTACTGAAGCACAAACCATGCTTGGTACCATGTATATAACAGGGCAAGGTGTACAAGCTGATAATTCTGTTGCTATTGAATATTATTATAAAGCTGCTTCTAATAATAATATGGTGGCTATGTATGCCCTAGGACTAGCTTATGCCAATGGAAAGGGTGTTGAAAAAAATATTATTGAAGCTCAAAAATGGTTTCAACAAGTGGTTGATAAGGGCAATAAACCTGCATTGATCGAAGCAGCAAAACAACAATTAGCAAATTTTTAAAAATAAATTTTATGAAGCATTTCTTATTTATAGCTATTTCATTGATATTTGGGCAATCCATAATTGCTCAAACTATACCAGTATTTCCTGCAAAAAAAGTACCTCCAAAGCCTGTTGTTAAGCACGTAACAACAAATACCACCGCTATACCTTCAAATAAATTTATTTTAAAAATCATTTGCAATACAGAAGCAAAAATCATGGTAGATGGCGAAATGAAGGGTGTAGCTAAACCGGGAATTGTTTTTAAAATCGGGCTCGATAGAGGAGTGTATCGCATTGAAGTTTTCTCACTTAAGTACAAATCCATTTATGCTATCAAGGAAACTTATCGGGTGGAAAACAATTTTGATCAAGATTTATGGCCCGTAGAGTTAAAAGAATTGGAAAAAAAATTAATTTATGAAGAATTTAAAAAAATTATTGAAAGTTGTTTATTAAGTATTTATAAGGGATCTATAGGTGATGATCATTTTATAGAGAATGTAAATGTTATAAGTAATTATGGTAATGAAATTTTGTTTGAAAATAGGTATGAATACATTTTAAACAAGAAAAATTATGTAAACAGAGTATTTGAATTCCATATAGATCTATCCGATATCGTAAATTTTGAATTTAAGGAAGTTGATCCTGAAAATATAAAATACGAAGGAACAAATCGTGAACTACTTTTAACAGTAGTTGAAGGAAGAAGTTTTTTTGTGGAAAGGGATTTAGTGAATGATAAATATTCGAAACAGGATAATTTAAAATACATTAATATAGTAATCAGGGCTGAATGTGAAAGTGATTTAAATAGTAAATTAAATGTTTATTTCAAAACAATGCAAAGCGAATTCATTCATTTTAGGAAGGAAGACTAGAATTTATTTTTTTGTTTCACTTTCATGATCTATTCAATTAAAAATAATTCTTAAAAATTTTTAAGTTCCGAGAATGTCAGCTAATCTCAATCTAATCTTTAATCTTGTTTTACCTAAGTGGCAAGCAAAAAATTACTTTTTAATAATTATAATATTATACAACTCAATTAATAATTTTAGATGAAAAAAATAAGAAGTAAGAAATTGCTGCATACTTTGGTTATTCTAGTTATGTTGGTAATAGGTATAGTAACCTTTTGGTTAATAAGGTCAAATAGCCATGATGTTATTGACAATTCCATAACTAAATCTAAAACCAAATTTAGCAATAACTTTATAGACCCTCAGTTGCCAAATAATAAAACACTAAAATATTGGGATAGTTTGTCAAAAATTTATCCAGCTACCTTGATAAAAACGCTAAAAGATATAGATTCAAATATGATAATGGTAATTGGTGGCAGTTTTAAAATGGGGAGCAAGAATTTGGAGCACGATAATCCAATACATCAAGTTTCAATTGATAATTTTTTTATTGGAAAATTCGAAATTACCCAAGCAAATTGGTTTGCAATAATGGAAAACAATCTTTCCGAACACCATGGGTGTGAAACCTGCCCTGTAGAGCGGGTAAGTTGGTATGATGTGCAAGAATTTCTAAAAAAACTAAATACGTTTACTGGCAAGAAATACCGTTTGCCTTCTGAATCTGAGTGGGAGTATGCGGCAAGTGGTGGCATCAAAACCCATGGATATATTTATTCCGGTAGCAATAATGTTGAAAAAGTAGCTTGGTATACTGAGAATAGTGGTGGAGATTCTCAACCTGTTGGGCAAAAGCAGCAGAATGAACTTGGCATTTATGATATGTCAGGTAATGTAAGTGAGTGGTGCAATGATTGGTGGGATAAAATTCAACAGTATCGTGTGATACGTGGGGGTAGTTGGAACGAAGAAGCTACCTATTTAGGTATAGCTAATCGTTACCACTATATTCCTGATGATCGACACAATCCTTTTGGTTTTCGAGTGGCTATTTCCTATTAGTTTAACAAAAATCTGATTGTTAATTTATTAAAATATTTTAATTGCATAATAATGAAGCATTACATTTTGATGTCTTTTTTATTTATTGTAGGCACAGAAACATGCATTAAGGCTCAACCCATACCTGTTTTTCATGTAACAAAGGAGCGTGTTAAAAAAATAGCCAAAATCACTAACACAAATTATGAGTCTGAAATGATAAGCATTTTGGAAGGTACTTTTAAGATGGGTAGCGAAACAAGCTTCGTAGATGAAAGACCAATACATACAGTAAAAGTTAGCGGGTTTAAAATGGCTAAATATGAAACTACTGTAGGCCAATATAGAGCTTATTGTAATGCAACGGGCAAATCAATGCCAAATACCCCAGATTGGGGCTGGCAAAGTAACTACCCAATAGTAAATGTAAGTTGGAATGATGCTAGAGATTATTGCATTTGGCTTAGTGAAACCACGGGCAAAAACTACCGTTTACCCACCGAAGCCCAGTGGGAATATGCTGCTCGCGGAGGCAATAAAAGCCAAAATTACACTTATTCCGGTAGCAATAATGTTGAAAAAGTAGCTTGGTATAATGAGAATAGTGGGGATCATCCCCACATCTGTGGTAGAAAAAGCCCAAACGAATTAGGCTTATATGATATGAGTGGCAATGTAACAGAATATTGTGGAGATTGGTATGGTGCATATGAAGATAGCCAATTACACAATCCAGTGGGTTCTCAAAGAGGAAAAAAACGTGTGACACGTGGAGGTGACTGGTGGAGTTCTGCTAGTATTATCTATGTGGCTTCTCGTTGTTGTGCTGTTGATCCTCTTAACGGTGCTGATATTAATGGTTTTCGTGTGGTTCAAATCCTTTAGATTACTGTAACACCTTGATTTAATAAAGGGTACAATGCTGCTTTATGCGGTATATTGGAGTGTGCAAAGCAGAATTTGTTTTCAACTCGAATAAAAAAGGTAAAACAAAAAGTCTTTTGCTTTATAGTAACGTTTTAGAGGAAAAAAAATAACTTACTTTTTTAAAATTAATCTTTATGTTAACAAAAGTATTTTACTTAAACGAACAAGGTAATCGCAAAAATATTGAAGATGCTATTTTCCCAACACCAGGTTCGGCTAACCTTGTTGACAAATTATTTATTGTATGTGATGGTGTTGGAGGACATAGCAAAGGGGAAGAAGCCAGCAGGATAGCATGCGATAGTATTAGTAAGTATATATTGAATCTACCTACTGGTCATGTTACAAATAGCGATATTCAAGCTTCAGTAGAATCAGCTATAGCCAGTATGCACGAATACACTATTGAATATCCAGAAGCAGAACAAATGGGTACTACACTAACATTTACTTACATTCAGGATAATGGTGTATGGGTGGCTTGGTGTGGAGATAGTAGAATTTATCATATTCGCAACGGTAAAATACTTTGGGAGAGTAAAGACCATAGCTTGGTGCAACAACTAATAGATGCTGGAGATATTACAGAAGAAGAAGCTTTACATCATCCCCAAAAAAATATAATCCTAAGAAGCCTTAGCCCCAAAAATCTACATACCAAGTTAGATATTTATTTTTTAAAAAAAATACTACCTGGTGATTATTTACTGCTTTGTACTGATGGAATATTGGAAAATATAGATAAATCTGCTATTTACAACATACTAAAAACAAATGAGTTAGAGCAAAATAAGCAAAAACTATTTTTAAATTATTGCAAGGGAAAAACAAGTGATAATTTTTCAATGTATTTGTTACAATTTGGGAAATTAAAGCCAATAAAGCAGCCTATTAAATCCATATATTTAGCAATTCTATTTACAATTATTATTGTTATTGCTGGGGTAGTATCTTACAGTTTATTGAATAATGTAACTACCTCAAAAGAAATTTATAAACCATTGCAAGACTCACTACAAGCCAATAAGAAAGAGTTGAATACAGAAACAAAAATGTTAAAAATGCTGGAACACCAAATTAAAAATAGTGGTAAAAAAAATAGGTAATAATTTTTTTTGATGTTGAAAAATTTTATAAAAAAAGTTTCTTAGTGAATTATTTCAGTACTAAGTTTTCTTAAAAAAAAGACCATCTAATTGTTTTAAGTTTTAAAAATTTTGGCTTTAAACTAGGTCAATCTTTTAAAGAATGACAAGAGGAAGAACTTTTATATGTTGCAATATATAAATTAAGAACTTTATGTAAATTTACTATTCTGAAAGCAACATATTTAGAATATTATTTTCCTCCTAACCACTAACTATTCAAAACAAAACCCGTCTTTCAACGGGTTTTGTAAATCTTCAAAAGGTATTGGTTAGCGTTATTTACTGTGTAGAAGTGTCTGTAGACTTTGAACCACCTTTGTGTACGAATTGGATGCTCCATTTGTTGTATAAATGTTTTGATCCAGGAACACCTATTTTGTTTAAATATTTGGCGTGTTGGTAAACAGCCAAACAAGTGTGGTAGATGTCGTAACCAACCATTCGATTGGTTTCAACCACTTCCAAAGCCAAAGCATCCAAACGGGAATTGATTGTGAGCAATTGATCTCGAACTTTTTCATGGGCAGCCCATTCTGTTCTGTCAACAAAAGGCGGAATCATTTCTGGGGCTGTTTCAGTATCCAAGAAGATAGTGTTTACCCAGTTTTCGTTTCCTTCTCCCAATCTACCGTAACGTTTGTTTTCTGTGGTAGAGAGCTGGATTGCCTTGCTTTTTAAAATAGACTCCAACCTTGTTAAGTGTTGGTTGATCTCATCTAATTCGGCATCCGTAAATTCAACATGTACTAAATTGTCTAGTGCCATAAC
>Ga0136644_10003195_pt1 | contig 12281 bp, 1 predicted proteins | sample C_130820_EF_Meta_FD_94780 | JGI IMG/M metagenome (GOLD analysis project Ga0136644, IMG submission 94780) | Freshwater microbial communities from Lake Croche, Canada to study carbon cycling - C_130820_EF_MetaG (v2) (version 2) | ecosystem: Environmental > Aquatic > Freshwater > Lake | place: Lake... | reverse complement strand
CGGATAGCGATACATCTAGAATTGACAACAGAATGAACTATCAAGGAGTTAGTCATCAATATGATAGTAGAGGAATAGAAATAGGAACCGGAATCGGAGGACAACATGGTTATCAGCAGGATAACAGGAGTTTAGGTATAGGAACCGGACACAGTGGACAACAACAAGGTTATCAGCAGGATAACAGGAGTTTAGGTAGAGGAACTGGAAGTGGAGGACAATATGGTTATCAGCAAGATAACAGAGGAATGAGAGTCGACAACCGACCACACAATAATTATCCATCGGATAATAGAGGAGGAGGAGTAGGTTCTGGTAGTGACGGACAGAATAGATTTATAGGTAACGGTAATAGATTAGGTAGAGCCGAATCAGGAGTTAAGCGTGATCGCGAATCACCAGAAACCATTCGGAGACAGAACTTGGAATATAGAAGGCGTAAGGAACAAGAAAGGATCAACCTAGAAGGAAGAGGAACACAACCTGGAATCCTAGGACCTTACAGGGACAATCGAGATCCAAATGGCGGAGGACAACCGATACTAAATCAATCAACGACAGGAGTAGGAAATATGACGAACCATACACCAAGGACTTCGGCGGATCAACAAGGTACACCACGAACACCACAAAGTACACCAAAAGGTGACGGACACCAGCCAAACCAAGGAACCATGGACAGTAAATATAGCCATATTTATGACAACAAGGAGAATCAAGACGGATCGGATCTAGATGATATAGATTTGGACGATACACAACTCGTCTGGGACAAAGTCTACGATAGAGGACTAGTCATACCGGAAGTAATTAATTTAGAAAAATATGATGTAAGTTTAGTAGAAGAGAAGAAGAAAGCTAAGTTAGAGTCGGCAACTACAGCCAAGGATAGTAAACTATATAAGAGTAACCCGGAGTCTAACCATACGAATATGCCCTTACATATATTAGGAACTGAGACGACTTGTGCAGCAGCAGGAATGGAGGCAACGTCTACTATCTCAATCTTACAAAAGGTAACATTGCCAACCTCTACTGTTACAATCTCGGCTCAACCTACAAATGTAAATGGAGCATCGGCGACACCAACGGTTAGCAATACAATAAACAACAATCCGATAGTAGTGACCAACCCTATAACACAACCAGCTACACCAGTAGTAATCGAAACGTCGATACAGGAAGGAGAGAAACATGCATTGGGTTGCAAGACATGCTCATACGATCCATGCCCAGGATTTATATGTGGTGTTTGCAATGGACCAAGTGCACCAAGAGAAGAGAAGATGAAATATGTAGCAAATGCGAAGGCGATAGTTTATGTAGAAGCTCTTAGAGTAGCAAGACCGATACCGAGTCAGGATATTATGAATAGATTTGCGAAGATCTATAGCAAGGAGATCGTGCGGGAATTAGCTTTGAATCCATCAGCGGATTTTGAAATACCCGAAGATTTGTTTAAGTTTTTAGTTAACAATCATATAGCATCTCATAGTGACGCTAGCGATAAACCAGTACATATTAAGAACGAATTGAAACAAGAGACTATGTCTCAAGTAAAATATAAACATGACGATATCGATAACAATGATATTCATAGTCGTAGTGCTATGCAGCAACAAAGGAGAGTAACTCATGCAGGAGGTAGTGGACACCCGTTCATAAAACAATCAAGTGAACAGGATCATCAAAACTATCCACCACTAGGACAGTTAATAGGACCACATAGACGGCCACATGAGAGAGAAAGTAGAATGGAGAAAGATTATAAACATGATAAAGATCATAGGTATGAAAGAGAAAATTATAACCAACAAGGCCATAGAGGCTTCGGACAAGGATTCAAAGGTCGTGGACCACCACCACCAGGAGACTCGGATGGAGAAAACGATGGTGATGACTATGATGAATATAGAGACAGAAACGTAAGAAGAGAAAGAGATAGGGGACATAAGAATCAACGTGGGTATGACAAAGGGAATGGAAAAGATTACAACACCAAAGGACGTGATCAACCTCCATCACCACCACCAGGAGATTCGGACGGAGAAGGGGATACAAACAGTAGTGGAAGTGATAATGGATCTCGTAGTAGTAAGGATAGTGAGAACAGTAGGAATAGGGGTAGTTGGAGACACAAAAAGGATACTAAGAAGAAGAATTCGAAAGAAACGAAGAAGAGTAAAGAAGAAGACGACAATACAACAAGCGATCAACCACTTCTGTCTACACCAGTCACGTTACTTTCACGATTAACGAATAGTACAAAAACCAGTAAGGAAGAGGAAGACATGGATCCTTTACAACTTATTACTTCAGGCACAGCGGCGGAAATAGTTAGCAAACGTCAACGTCAGTTAGATAGACTAGCTAAGCCATACAACCCAGTAACAGATAGTAAACAGATGATTAAGAAGGACCGGATTTCGACCACGATAATAGATAACATCGGTGATGCACCACAACAGATGATCAATCATAAGAAAGTGAACGAACTACAAGGAGTAACAGCATGGTGTTATTGGAATACAGTCAGTAATGGAGAACACTTAGCGAAGCCAGAAGACTTCAAACCACCTTTACAGTTTGATCCTAGGGCTAGACTAAGAACTTTCATTGAGGCAAGTAATGAGATCGAGGCAGATATGGAAATCGAAGACGACAAGGAGTCAATTGAAAGACAAATCACATTGATCATGCAGTTAACTCTTAAGACACTAACGGTACCAATGGACTCAGTATCAGCGAGGAACAACATCCATGATATTGTTTGCACATCACCACACACAGTTATTCATATGTTAACGGATATGATGAACAACTTGAAATTTATTGATGAAACAGCCAAGGAGAAGGAGAGTTTATTAGTTAAGGAGGCGAGAAGAGCAATTACTGAATACGATGATAGGTTACAAAAGCAAGGAAAGCACAGTAATCTATGGGATAAGATAGTAACTCTTACGAAGGAGATTGCAGCGAAATGCAAAGAGGATGGAATGAAATATAGTAGTAGAGAATTACTGCTAAGAGCAGGACAGCAGTTAGAAATGGTACATACCACTCGTGAACACATATTGGGGAGAGGGAAAGGCAATGGAAGTAAAAGCCAAGAAGTAGAGAGTAAAGTAGTTGAGTTAGAGAAGGAAATCGAAAGGAAACAACCAGCTAGCATGAGTAAGGCGAATTCAACACAATGGAAAAGTTTGAGCACATTCAACCCGAAATCTAGGAGCTTTAAGGATAAGTTACGTAGACAAAGAGAGAACAACGAGAACATGGGATTATTAGGAAATTCAACACAGCTTTTCCAGGATAATGACCTTCTTAGTGCTATGGACGAATTGAATAACACGACTATTATGGAAGATTTTACAAAGAACTACTATAGTAACCGTGATAGCAATGACCAGGACATTGACGAAGACTTTATATATGCATTTGCGGAGTATGTATTGGAAGGTGGACCATTAGCGGCGACTACGGAAACCTTACAGACAGACTACAACAGAGCTAGAGTAGTAGCTACACTAGTACAAAAGTCATGGCAGGTTAGAGATGACTTACAGAAGGCTGAGAAAGAAAAGGAGGATGCTATTAAGAAGAAAGAGTCAGAAGACAAAGCTAGTAGAGAGCAATTTAAGGCGAAGGTTCTCAGCGGAGCGATTAGAGAAGCTCAGGCGGTAGCTAATAAGGTAGCAAGGGAGGTAATAGCGAATAATGCGCCACAGGAATGGGCGTACGAAAGAGAGGAATATAGCGATAGGGAACAGGAGCAGGTTTACAACAACAGTGGACCGTTACAAATTTCATATCCTATGGCAACGGACGAAGTATATGTAAATCAAGGCTCGTATAAGGATAACAAATATCGGGAGATGACAAGCGGGAATCAACAGTATAATCAACAGTACAGTCAACAGAGACCGCAAAACAACCCGAGACCAACTTATCAGAACCAAATGGCGAGACCATATAATAATAACCAAACGGTTAATGGAGTACAGACGATGAGCAAAGGCAATACGCCTCAGGACCATTGTAGTACATGTGGATTACATTTATCAGAGTGTGAAAACATCACTGCAGCAACGAAGGATGCAGAGGGGAATAGACAATGTTCACTAAGGGACAACTTGAAATGTCAGTTTGGTATTAGTATAGTAGCACTTAACAAAACGAAACTACTTTTACTATCGAAGCAACAGTTTGAGAAAGTACTTAGTGCAGCAACAAGGTTTGGATGTTTACAGGGGAGTACAAGGGAGGAAATTCAGGAGATGAAGGACCAACTGTACAGGGACAAGGAGAAGATTATTGTACAGGCACAGTTGCAGGATCAACACGAGCAACATCGGAGTCTGAACAATGAGAACACGGTCTGACGGGAACCGAAAGTAGTACAATCGGGAGTTGTGGAAGATAGCTCACGTAGAGTACCACTTTCAGAACCATCGAACATGTCAATAGTGTATCATAGTATTCAACCAAAGTTTAGTCGTATAGGAGTTTTCACTCACGTAAATAATGTACATAACGTAAGGAGTAGTTTAGTTAGAGAGAAGAATAGTGAGGAAATGGATACAGTTTTCCATTCATCGGGGAAGGTAACATTTGATTTAAATAATAGAGAATATAGGTATAGTGAGGAGCAAATGAAGAAACCGTTTAGAGTTAAGTTTAGTAACGAGAGTTTATGCTTCTTTAGTTGTATAGTTAGTTGTCCATCGATAGGAGACTTAACCAAGCTAATTGAAAGTGCTAACTCAACAGATTACTTAGCTCATGGTACGGAAATTATAGGGGTTTTACAAGCACAGAGAGAGAGGAAAGACGAATTGGATAAGGAAAACCAACAACCAGGAGAGGTAACATTTTTGAGACCAAATGTGATACCATCTTTGAATCAACAGGTTAACGTTATTCATGCAGATAGTGGGGCGGCAGTTAGTATAATTAGGGAAGAAATTGCAGAGCAGTTAGGAACACCAATATTTAACTTAGCGAATCCATTGAGTATATTGGACATTAATGAAGGAGTACAGACATATACTAGAGTATGTTATGCACAGATTGAGATACCGAAGGCATCATTTAGAGCAGTAGTTTTATGTATAGTTAAGACGGACGCGCATTTACCATTTTTATTAAGTAATGCAGATCAGGCAGCTTTTCGTATAGCACCACAGGCAGATACACGCGAGATTAGATTAGGACCTAGAAATAGACCACAAGGATTTATTAAGTTTCTATCATATGACGAATGGAACCCAGCAGTAAGGCGACCATTAAAGCGAGTCAGTTCAGCACAACTAGCGTCGGAGAATCGTAGTCTTCTTAGGCAATTACATTTAGCTAACCAACATAAGGATAATACAGGAATCGAGATTTTAAGCCATTCAGGAATGTATCAGAATAGGATTAGGAAGACAGGTGAGAATAGGACTAAGATTTCATCGGAAGAAATACGGCAAGCGGCACGTCAGGCACCACAACCAGAAGGACCTCGAGCAGCAGCAGTACAAACTTTAGATCACCAAGTTCAGTTGTTAACTAGCGAACCAATTATAAGTAAGGAGATTGATAATCAAAGGAGATACGACTTATGGAGACAGTCAGACGAAGTAGGTAGTTTAGCTTCAGCAAAATTAGATCCAACAAGTACAGATCATGATATATCACTGAGGACAAGACAAGCATTACAGTACGGTTTAGAACTTTGTAATAGAAATATAGTGACGAATAAATCAGAGATGTTCACAACAACAGTTAGCTCAGGATTAATGTCAGAATTATATAGTGAGATGGAGATAAAGGAATCGGAGACTGAAGGACCAGTTAGTAAAGAAGACGTAGAAAAACTTTTAGAATTAGGAGAACACTGGAGTAATTTACAGCCACAAATTAAGGATATAGAGTCACAAAGGACACCGAATTCGGAGGAAGAGATAAGAGATAAGAGAAAGGATATTTATGACGGAATTTATGTAAACGGAGGCATATCTTTAGACGTTTTAAAAGCTTATTTGACACAGATGTCGAGCACACACAATCTAGAGAAGGAACAACCGATTATGGAAATATTTAGTGAGAAGGAATTAGAAACTATGAACGAAGCTGTAGATAAGAAGGAGCCAAGTCTAACACCAAATAAGTATAATAGAGAATACTTACCAGTGTTCAATGGATACTATAAGCCAGGAAAGGTACCAACTAAGCCAGTTAAACCTTTAGACACAGATAGCCCGGAAATGTTAGAACTACACGAGACACAGTTTTTAGACCCCAACTTTGTACCTATGGAAAGCATAGCGGAGCTCAATGAAAATATTTACAATAGCGAGAGATTGAAGTCTATACAGCAAGCAGAACAGAAGATATTATTAGCAGATCCATTAAGGAAGGAGGAAGTATTAGCGGAGTTAGTAGAAATTAAAGCAAAGTTTTGTAAGGAGTTAAGAGAGGATTTACGACCAAACGATTTTAAGGAGGAACTATGGCCGTATGTATTGGATAATCAGAAGGAGCGAGTAGCGGCAAGATTTGCTTTATTCCCAGTAGAATCAAGGAGTAAACTTATCAAGGAAATAGAGGAAAGTTTAGATATAAGCAATCAATTTGGCGATGAGTTGGAGAAATACATGAGAGCACAGTCTCTAGCGAATTTAGACGTTTTTGGATATCCTGATCCGTATGAACCACCAACAGTACCAGGTTATACGTTTCGTATTCAGACAATTCATGATAAACCGATTTATCAGAGTCCACAACGATTTAATCAACAGGAGACAGCTTTCTTGGACGCGAGGTTATATGAGTTAGTTAATTTAACAAAAGTAGAACCAGCACCCAATTCATCACATAATTTACCATTAGTTTTAGTACCGTATACGGACCGTATTAAAGATTCAGTTACGAAATGGACGGAAGCAGGATTGAATCCAGCAGAGGAGATGTATAAACCATCTAATTATAAGGAAGTGGCAACTTGGTACAGGCTAACCAACAATTTGAAGGCTTTAAACGATATAACTATACCTTATCGTTACCCAATGCCGGATCAGAATGACCCCAAGCATTTTACTAAAGGCTCACGTTATTGGTCAGTTACTGATATCAAAGATGCTTTCTTTTGTATTCATTTACATCCCGCTGATAGAGATAAGACGGCTTTTACAACACCAAGAGGTAGATTTAGGTTTACAGTTATGCCACAAGGGGCAACGAATTCGCCAACATTCTTTTCGAATGTAGCACAGGACACATTTTCGCACATACCTAAGTCGGAATTACTTAACTTTATAGATGACACCACCAATCATAGTAGGACATTCATAAAGCACTTAATTACACAGCAGGCGATGTACGACGCATTGAGGAGTAAAAGGTTGATAATGAAGATATCAAAGTCACACTTTTTACAGGATAGTGTTAGATGTTTAGGACACATATTTTCGGAATTCGGACATACTCCGGACCCAAATCATATAACAGCAATTACAGAGATGGCACCACCAACGAATCAGACAGACGTTCGTTCATTCCTAGGACTACTTAATTACAATCACAATCACATACCACGTTATTCGGAATTAGTAGGACCACTGAACGATCTTCTCAGGAAAGAAACGGATGGAGTACCAACAGATGTGGCAGCTTTATGGGATGATGCAGTTCATGGAGAAGCATTTAGGAAGGCTAAGATAGCACTTACATCAGCACCGTGTATGATGGCAATCGATGTAGCGAAGCCATTTGTAATACATGTTGATAGTTGTAAGAATGGAAGAGGACCAGGCGCGGTATTGTTACAATACAATAATCAGAGTGAGCTTAGGCCAGTAGCGTATTTTAGTTGTAGATTAAGGAAAGGGGAAACGTCGTGGAGCGCGACAGAGTTAGAAGCTATGGGGTTAGTGTATGCAATTAGGTATTGGAGTCCTTATTTAAAGGTTCAAAAGTTTACAGCAGTGGTAGATCATCACGCATTAATTTGGTTAGTGACTAGACCGGCGAAGACAGCAAATGGTAGAATACTGCATTGGATATCAGATCTACAGGAGTACCACTTTGACATAATTCATAAGGCAGGAGTTAAGCATATTGACGCTGATGCTATCAGTAGACTACTACACTATTCGGACTTACCACAACGGTACCCTGATTCAAATGACATAGTACCACCAGTAGATTCACCAGTTACAGCAGAGGACAATGTTAAGTTATACAAACAGATGATAGAAGCAAGGGACTATTACCTGTACTTGACAAGTAAGACAAAGTTAGGAACGGACGGAGAGACGGCAGAGTTGCCAGAGAAGGATGAGACAGAAATTCCAATTTCAGTTATACCAGTAGACAAAGAGTCACAAGACACTTTATTAGAAAACACAGCATATATTGAAAGTGAGTTATTGTTTCCAGCCATAGTAAATAGCGGTAGCACTAGTAGCAGTAGCAGTAGCAGCAGTTCTAGTAGCCATAACTATACGACTATAACAGCTGAAAGACAAGGAAGTGACGAAGTAGAGAGTAGTGGTAATGAAGATGAAGTAGAGGAGGAGGAAAACGAGGATCTTGAACAGGCAAGACCAGCATTAGAATTAGATGCACAACAGTTATTAGAGGCACTATCACCAGACATAAGGAGATGGGACCTTCGATTAACAGAATTGAGTACGGAAATGGCGAATATAAGAGCAGAAGGCGAGCGATTGAGTCAAGATTTACAACAATCTTCTCAAGAAATTCAGGATATAGCAATTCAGAGACAGGTAGAAGGTTTAGTACAAGGACGGCAAGAAAGAAAGGAACAGGACCAACAGGCACCTTTACCAGCACATCTTAGACCATTAGTTATTAGACAGAATTATGAAGAAGCAGTTAAGAGAGGAAGAGGAAGACCAAAGAAGTCGATCATTCAACCAAGTACACCAGTAGGAAAGGCATATAATGACCAAACATCAAACTTTAAGGTAGTTGACGAGAGGATTGAGCCATATAAGTATCTTGAGCATAAGATCTTTATTGACCCAAACACGGAGCGAGTATATAAGGTAGTTCAGTTAGCGTATGATAGAACAAATGGAGTAGTAGCATATAGAAGATGCTTGGATGATGATCCACCGGATCAAAAGGATGATAAGCCATGGAAAGTGACAGGCTCAGATGGAATCGCAAATTTAGTGTCAGTGTACCACAATGCACAGGAAGACCCAAGTGAACCGATGTCTGCAGCACCAGCAACAGCTTGGCCGGATAGTGAGGAGAAGATGTTACAGTTACAGAAACAGGACCCAAATTTACAAGTTATTATTGAACAGTTAGAAGCAGATTTGACACTAGAGTTCTTTTTAGCAACAGAAACAAAAGCGTTTTATCTAAGGCGACTAGAACAAGGATATGGAGCATTGAGAATTATGAATGGTAGGGACCCAACACCAAGACCGAAGGATAAGATAGTATTACCATATAGTTTAAGGGATCAGTTGATAGCATTCTATCATGATGAAGCAGGACATCCAGGACGTGAAAGAACGACATTGACGATACAACAGATGTATTGGTGGTCAGGACTTAGAACAGACGTGGAATCTTACATAGCATCATGCCAGTATTGTCAGAGACATAAACCGAATAACCATGCAGCGAAGATACCACTTCAGGAGTACCCATCACCAACATTTCCATTCGAAGTATGTAATATGGACTTAACAGGGGCAAGTTTTCCAAAGACTAAGAGAGGACATCAGCACATTTTAGTAGTAAAGGACCAATTGACGAGATATGTAGAAATAATACCAATTAAGTTTAAGAATGAGTTAGCAATTGCGAAAGAATTAGTAGAGAAGATTTACTGTAGACATGGAGCACCAGCGATACTGATTTCGGACAATGGCACGGAGTTTGTCAACGTTCTAATGAAGCAGATCTGTGTACTCTTGAATATAGGTAGAATCAGTACAGTACCGTATCATCCACAAGCGAATGGATTAGTAGAGCAACATAATGCGACTTTGAAGAGTATGTTAGCAGTGTATGTGAATAGATTTCAAGACGATTGGGACCTTTATTTACCACACGTAGCTTACGCTTACAATACTACTATAAGTATAGCGACAGGATATACACCATTTTGTATGTTGTATGGAAGGGAGGCGAGACAATTGTGTAATCAATGGATTGATAGATATCAGGAGGATGAAGGAGAGAAAGAAGAATATGTAGTAAAATTGACAGAAGCGTTACAGTTAGGATGGAATTTAGCAGGAGCGAAGAAGGGGCCAACAGTTGCTAGATGGAATACTATAGCCAAAGCTAGACTACCCTTCAAGGAGTTTGAAATTGGATCTAGATTCTTTCTACGTACTGCGCCTACACACTTAGCAACAACTACACAGAAGTCGAAACTAGGGGAAGAAGAGACATTACCAGTGATATCAAGTAAATTACAAGCGAGATGGACAGGACCTCACAAGGTTACAAAGAAGTTTTCACCTGTTTTATATGAGACAGTCATCAATAATGTTAGGAGAGTAGTTCATGCTTTACACATGAAACCGGACCCAATAGCAGAGCCACTTAGAGCGAATATACCATTAGCTAGGTCTGTTATCACGGAACTACCAAGAATTTTGGAGAGAGAACATGTATCAGCAGTAGTACCGGTCAGGACACCGTTACAAGAATCAAGCAGCAGTTCAAGCAGTAGTGCATCAGCAGAGAGAGTCACGCCGCAGGAGAACTCAGAGGAGAATTTACCAGGAGAGGAGGACGAGAGCGATTAGGAAGGTTCATAGGACAACCAACAAGATTTTAGAAGTCATGTAGTAAGGAATTAGTAGGTAACTACTAGCGCTAAACTATTAGATTTCAAGCATTCGAGAAACAAGAGAGAGATTCAAGTTACAAGTTAGCGGTTTCGCTTTTAAAATTTTTCAACGATTTCAAGACACTGTCGAGCATCGTAGCCAAGTTTTCGGGAGAGAAGGAGGAGACAAGATTTAGGATAGATTAAGTTAGGAAATTTATTATGATTTTTGATTTGATTCATGATTAGGATAGGATTGAGATTTGTTAAGACATTTAGACTTTGAGGGTCTAATGCCTTTATAGGGAGAGGGGCAATGTGATGGGGGTTAGTTTATTACCCAGATAATTACCCAATTATCACCCAGATCATTAGCCACGAATATCAGTTGAGATATTCGTGGACCTGAAGAGTTTAGTTAGTTAGTTTATTCAGTTTAGTCAAGAAAGATATCTGCAACATGAGTGCGATCCATATATTTGTGTGGTGTATTTTCATATAGATATTCTCTCTGACTCAACCTGTATATTATTGACTTGGACGTGAATTAGGAGCATAGAATTGAGTAGGTATCTCACAATTTAATATAACAACATACATGACAAGTGAACCAAAGCAAACAGACAATTTAAGATATAACAAGTAGGGAATCCTCATAACAATTGGCGGACCTTACCCAGTCTTTAGATTCTGAAATCTTTTGAGACAAACTCAGGAGGAAACGGTGCAATAGTCGTGTAACAATAGTTTGGTAAACGTACCCAACTAGGTTGATTAGATTCGTCAACAGTAATTCAGGTGAATAACGATTCACGGGAAGGACAGAGAATTTGGAGCGTTAGATAGATTTGGGCTCAGACCCAGTAGTTTATTAAGTAGAAGTAAGGTCTCAGAACCACATCTTCAACAGGATTTTCGAGTGGCACTAATCGACTTCTCAGAGAGACGAAAGGTGTAGCTTTATAGCGCCAACGATTTAGCGGAAGTAGATTTTAAGGTAGTAGTAGTACGTAGTGTTAGTCTCAGAACTGGCGTGGTCTCAGAACCAAACTGGCGTGCAACAACATTCCTAAGGAATTCACAACTGCAACAGCAACAATTTTAGTCGACATCACAGCGTGGAGATTAGAACAGCGATTAGCGAAATTAATTTAGAGGTTTAGATAAGTAGCAGTAGCATCCCAGTCAGTTTCAATCTCAGTATTGGAGTGGTCTCAGCACCAAACTCGGCGAAGATAGTTATTCCTAAGGATTTAGACAGATAAATTAGGAGAGTTTTTAGCAACAGCATTCGGATAGTTAAATAAGTAGAAGTAGCAGTCTCAGTTAGTTTCAATCTCAGTATTGGAGTGGTCTCAGAACCAAGCTAGGCGGAGGTAGTTATTCCTAAGGATTTATATTAGCCACAGATTCAACCGATCAACCGATCAGCATTTGGAGGAGGAAGTATTAGTAGACGATATCAACAAGCATT
>Ga0136644_10003191_pt1 | contig 12283 bp, 8 predicted proteins | sample C_130820_EF_Meta_FD_94780 | JGI IMG/M metagenome (GOLD analysis project Ga0136644, IMG submission 94780) | Freshwater microbial communities from Lake Croche, Canada to study carbon cycling - C_130820_EF_MetaG (v2) (version 2) | ecosystem: Environmental > Aquatic > Freshwater > Lake | place: Lake... | reverse complement strand
CAGAGTCGGTGGGATTGATAGCAATGACTTCGCCGGGGAAGGTCCCGACGGCGACCGATGGCCAGCCGACGAACTGGATAGCGGGCCAACCTTCGAATTGCAGTCGGACTGGGTCTCCGACGTGGATCAGGGGAGCATCGACGCCACGTACGGTCATTTCCACGGCGAGGTCTTCGGTTTCGGGGACGACTTCAAAGAGTTTGTCCCCTTCTTTGACCGAGTTGGTGCCTACCTGGCCTCGGATGGCTTGAATGCGTCCTCGGCTTGGGCTGGGGACTTTGAGTCGATTGAATTCCCCTTGCTTGGTAAGGACATCGTTGAGTTCTTTCTGGGTGTTGTTCACATCGGTGAGCGATTTGTCTACGTAGTTTTGTTCTTGGAGAATTTTTTGGTTGACTTCGTTTCGTTTTCTTTCGAGGTCTCGTTCTTTGGCGTCTAGTTCGTTGAAGACTTTTTTAGCTGCTGCCATGCTGCCTTCGAGTTTGGCCAATTCGCTGAGTTCTTTGTTTTGCAATTTGTTGTAGTCGACTTCGGAGACCACGTCTGGGACGAGTCCAGCGGATCGTTCGCGCTCGAGTTTGGCTTGGTTGTAGCCGGCGAGTTGTTCGTCGACTTCGCGGGTGGCTTTATCAAATGCATTGTTAGCGCTTCGGACATCAGCTTCGGAACCTGCGATAGCTTGCTGGCCTTGCATGCGAGCCGATTCAACTTGGAGGCGATGGTTTTCGTAGATGACCCGGTACTGAGTCAGTTTGGATTGGATGGCGGTGACGGCTTCTTGGTTGAGCCGAACGGCGTCTTCGGCAAAGGGTTTGATTTCCATGATGATCTCTCCCTCTTCGACAAACGATCCTTCGCGGAGATCGGGTTTGAGTGAAGAGATGATCCCTTTGGCTGGACTTTCGACGGCTTGTAGTCGCAACTGCGGAAGCCTTGCGGTGACCTGACCTTCGCCGCGGAGAGATTGCTGCCATGGAAGAAAGATCGATGCGGCCAGCAGCAGGATCATCATCAGCAGCAGCACCCGCGCGATGGCTCGGGCAATCCAGCTCGAGCGCACCAAGTGCATGGCGGGAAACCGCTCGCCGAGTTCTTTCGTTGGCTGATGCCGTATCATACGGCGCTTGCCAGCCGCTCCGGTCTTGGTGGCTTGGCCTGGCGTTGGTTCGGTAATGGTTGCCATGATCGTTGGGCTTTACTAGTGATGCGAGTGTTTCGAGAGGCTCAGATCGATCCGCTTGTCGGCATCGTTAAGGATGGAAACATCGTGGGTAGCGATGATCAGCGTCCAGGGGTGTGCATCGGATTTGAGGTTGTTCCAAATGCGTTGCCGGAGTTCCGGGGAGAGCTTGTCTAAACATCCGTCGATGAGCAGGAGTCGAGGTTGGGAGGCCACGGCCCGGGCGATCATCAAACGGACGGCTTGGGATTCGCTCAGTGGATAGCCATCGGTTTGGAGATGAGTCTCGAGGCCTCGGCCGATCGAGAGGACCTCGTCCCATAGTTCAGCCACCTGCAGCGCATGGCGTAGATCGCTGTCGTGGATCGAGAGCCGATTGAGTGTGACGTTCTCCTGAAGGGTGCCGTGAAAGATCTCCGGCTTGGATGCCAAACCAACCATTGATCCATCGGCAAAGCGGTTGGAATGGCGCGAGTCGATGCCACCGATTTCGCAAAGGCCTTGATGAGGATCGCGAAGCCCTGCCATGGTTTGCAGCAGGAGCGATCGGCTTTGATCCACCGCATCGTAGATCGCAACACGCTGACCTGCGGAAATCAAAAAGTTTGGGACCTCGATGTGCTCTTTACCCGCGTGGATCGCTAGATCGCGAAAACGGACTTCGACGGGCCCTATCCCGGCATGCAAAGGCCTCGAGGGGGGAACCGTAGGAAGATCGATCAGGTGGCCGACCTTGTCGGTCGCAGCCATCAAGTCGTAGAAGGATTCGAGACTCTTGCCGATCTTCGAAAAAGCACCAACAACCACGGCGACCACCGAGACGCTAGCGACCAACTGGCCAATCGACAGAGCGTTGTTGAGCACCAGCCACCCACCCAATGAAAGCAGCGACGAGATCGAGATCGCATAAAGAAGAAGTGCGAAGAGGGATTGGCGAATCAACACCGCAAAGTGCTTGCGCCGTGCGCACAAGTACTCGACGACCAAGCGGTTCGCACGGTCGACGGCTAGCGCCCCTCCATCGTGAACTTGAAATGCATTCGGGTTGCCAATGATATCTTGGAGCCAGTGTGCAAGCCGATACTTGATCAGCGACTCTTCAATCGCCGTGCGCACACCACCTCGACCCAGGAAGTAAATCATCACGGTCATGGCCATCACGAGGACCAAGTCGAAGGCCAGCAGGTAGGGGCTGTAAACGGCTAGGAGCAAAAGACCGGTAAAGGTTTGAATCGCCAGAGCAAGAATATCGATCAGAAGCGATGCGGTCGCTTTCTGCATCGTCATCACGTCGAAGAAACGGTTGGCAAGTTCCGGTCCGTGCACGCCACCCATCGCAGAGCGCTGTAGCCTCGGGAATCGTTCGGCCAGATCGCCGATGATTCGAACGATGAGCCGGCGCTGGAGGATTTCGACGACAAAAAGCTGCAGGGCTTTGATCACCGCCGACAACGTCAGGATGGCAAACAGCAAAATGGCAATCCAGATCAGCGGCTGGACGACCGAGGCAAATCCGATCGTCGTAACCATCTGCTCGACGGCCAGCGGAGTGGCCAGATCTAGAATACTGACCACCACGGCGAATATCGCCAGAGTCCAAATATCCCGCGAATCGATTTTCAGAAGCCGAAGAAGTCGCTTTTGCGGGGAGATATGCGCATGATGCTCATGGCCATGATGCTCATCGTGCGAGACATCGTGGATCGGAGCTTGGTGATGCTCGTGCTCGGTGGAAATTCGCTCGCAACTCAACGCAGGCTCGGCGATGAAGAACTGCTGCGATCGCCCCTCTGAAAGAAGCTTGGTAACCTGCCTGCGCGTTAGCGAATCGGTTTGTTGGTTCTTGTCGGACAAAAGCGTCGCGTCGACTTTTCCACCGGAGACATTCGAGAAGATCGCAGCGCATGCTCGACCCGTGGGCGTTTCGTAGAGGACCGCCACGGGAAAATCGTCCAGGAGCAGCTCCCATAAGTCCTTGGCAGTCAGTTCCAGAGGACAGATTCTAAGCCCGACGGCAGTGCCGGCTCGCATGATCGATAGAGCCGTAGCATCGACCGATCGGCCCTCTTCGACCAGCGCGTCATTGAGCGCTTGAGAGACCGCAGAGGACTCGTTGGGGACGTCCAGCCGTAGCAGCAAATCGGCAAGCATCGCCCGCAGAAGCTCTCGTTTGGATCCTTGTGCCCCAGAGGGCTGATCATCGGTTGAATGTAACATCGGCAACCAGTCGATTAAGTTAGTTAATACTGCGTGCCGGGCGAGCCCACGGCTGGTTCTTTCAACCCACTACGATAGTGTAGGGCGGAAGTTCGGATGGCAATTGGGCTTTTCGCAATAAAGGGTGTGAAAACTGGGCTTTGCTCGGTGTTGCCCGGGCTTCTGGGGGACTTTTACGAAACTTTGACAATCATGTGACTTGCCGCCGACGGTCCTCCAGGGGGGTAGACGCTACCATTTCACGGCGGAAAGGCGGCCACAACGGAGGCTGTCGACCGATCATCCACCCAACAGTGAGCTGTCATGAGAAGTCATAAAGCAGAACAAGAATCACCGATTGCCGAGACCTCAAGCGTACCGATGGCCAACCATCTGAAGGGTCCCAAGGCCCATCATGCTGAGTTGTTGTCACCGTCGATGAGCCCGACGGGCGAGGAGTTCGAGTCGAGCGTACAGGTTCGGTCGGGTTCGAAATCCCAGCCGAGGATTCCTGAGTTTTACAGAATTCAGTGGGGAACGACGGCTTGGTTGGTGGCTCTGCACCTTGGAGCCCTGGCTGCACCTTGGACGTTCTCCTGGAGCGGTTTGTTCTTGTGCCTGTTCATCCACTGGATCAACGGTAGCCTTGGGATCTGCCTTGGATATCACCGGTTGCTCACCCACACGGGCTTAGAGGTTCCGGGTTGGGTCAAGTACACGCTGACGTTTTTCGGGGTGTTGTCTGGAGAGGGAGGTCCAATCTCTTGGACGGCCAATCACCGCAAGCATCATGCATACAGCGATCAGCCTGGCGACCCGCACTCTCCTCACGAGGGTCCTTGGTGGGCTCACATGTTCTGGCTAGCGTTTTCGACCGACAACGGGGACTTCGATGGATTTGCCAAGCATTGGGTACCGGATTTGGTCAAGGACAAGGGGTTGATGTTCTTCGAGAAGTATTTCTTGCCGATCCACATAGCGTTCGGTGCGATGCTCGCCGGGATTGCTTACATGATCGGCGGGCCTAGCCTGGCGATCTCTTGGCTTGTTTGGGCTGTTTGCGTCCGGATGGTTGCTGTCTTGCATGTGACATGGTTTGTCAACTCTGCATCGCACATTTGGGGATATAAGAACTACGAGACCCGCGACGACAGCCGCAACCTTTGGTGGGTAGCGATCGTTGCTTATGGCGAGGGATGGCACAATAATCATCATGCTCTTCCGAGGCTAGCCCAACATGGTCACAAGTGGTGGGAGTTCGACATCACCTTCCAAGCGATTCGATTCCTGCGAGCCGTTGGCTTGGCCAAAAACGTGATCGACCTCAAGGCCCACGAGGAAAAGCAGCGCAAGAGAGCCGAACGCGCAGTGGCCTAGCTGTAGCTTAACCGATATCCCAACCCCACCGGAGGGTCCAACCGTGACCCAAGCGATCGTTGATCCCGAGCAGCTTCGCCAGTTTGCGATGTTGCTCAAACGCTTCTCAGGGAACTTGGCCGATTCAACGTCCAAGCTTTCGCAGCAGATGCAGCAGCTGAGCGCCTCGTGGCGTGACCAAGAGCACGCCAAGTTCGCGGTCGAGTTCGAGCAGGAGCTCAAGCAGCTCTCGAGGCTCATCGAGGCCAGCGAACGGCATGTGCCGTATCTGATCCGCAAGGCCGAGCTAATCGAAGAGTATCAACGCGGTCATGGCTAAAGCCAACGTCGAGAGCATCGAGGCACTTGAACAGTTCTCCGGGTCGATCGAATCCCTCAGAGACGCTTCGCGAAAAAACGCAGACGACATTCGGGATCAATTCCAGCGGGTATCGATGTGGCTGAGCAAAGAGTTGCCCGAGTACTGGGCCGACCAGCTTCGAATCTCCCAAAAACGCTGGACTGCTGCTCGACAGGATCTGCTGCGATGCCAAGCGAAGTCTCGAGCCGAGGACGAGTCTTCGTGCATGTTCGAGCGCAAAGCTCTCGGGAGAGCCACCGCGCGGCGTCAGTTGTGCGAGCAGCGTGTTCGAACCATCCCGCAGTTGGCTATGCAATGGGATCAATTCCTCCAAGAATCCGTATTATGCGTTCGCCAACTCGAAGACCTCTCCGACTCGCTCTTGCCCTTGGCACAAAACCGATTGCAGACGATGATCGAGACGCTCAAGCAGTATGCGGGGTAATCTGTAAGCGATAATCTGTAAGCGATAAGGTGTAAGGTTTAATAGAAGGAACCTCAGTGATGATCGATTGGCCGACTCTACCGGATTTTGGAATCTATCATATTTGGCCTGAGCAAGGGGTCGAAGCGTTCCATCCTGAGGACCGCGAAAAGATCCATGGATGGATACCCAGCGACCATGTCTTTGAACGCTTCGAGTTCGATGGCCAATTCTACCATGTCCGCTACTCAGATCGCGTGACGTTCAGGATCAAGCCGACTCTTTGGTTAGAGATATCCGACGAGGGGCATCGGCTTGGGGACCAAGTCGAGGTGCTGGGCAACAACATGCAAAACGACCCGATCGTTGCCAATATTGTTGAGATGCGATTTTCGCAGGTCCACAAGGCGATCGAGTACACCCTCGAACAGAGCGACATGCGGATCGACAAGGCTTATTTAGCGCACGAGTTCGTGCGGCTTACGCAGCGCGAGCATCTGCGGGAACGCGATGTACCGGCCCCGATGCCAAAGTATATCGTTCCGAGGGATTCGTCTGGACACGATAGCTTGCAAGTCGACTTGGGCCTTGATACCGATCCTCGCGAGGATCGCAGAGACTAGAATTTTTAGAGTCTCAATTCGCGCAAGGCGAATTGAGACTCTAAAAAAATCGGGCCGGCGGGATTCGAACCCACGACCTCTACCACCCCAAGGTAGCGCGCTAGCCAGGCTGCGCTACGGCCCGATTGATTGTTGGTCGATCCTGGAAATCCTGAGCACCTCGCGGTTCTCTAAGACATCCCCGGGGTCCTGTCCACCAACGTCGATGAGTGTAACGGATTCGAGCCGTTTGGCAAACCGCCAAACAGCTCGATTTTCCGCGTAAACTTCAAACCCCTCGCGAACTACTGCACGCGAAGACGCTTTTGAATGTCGGTCTCCAGAACACCGAAGACTTGCTCGTGCCGCTGGACGGACATTTGGAGGGCTGCAAGCAACCGCTTGGCCGTGAAGAAATTCATGATGATCCGTTGCTTGACATGAATCGGATCCTTGGGAACCCCAACCGGTTGGGGATTCAATCCAAAGTCGACGATCAACTCCTCAGGCGAGCCGGTCACTCGGCAAAAATTCGCATACAGGGCAATCGCATCTTCATCTTTGACCTGCACGGTGACTTGCTGGGATGCCTGTGGCCGACCCTGCGGTTCCTGGCCGGCTTCTTGCTCTACTTCGTTGGACATCGTTCTTTCTTTCTCCAAAAAAACATCTAACAAACTTACCGGGGAACTCCCCATGATCGTATCGAGCCTACTTTAAGCGTGATGAGCCTGTCTGTCGACAACGCTTAGAACTCAAAGTTGAACGTTTTCATAAAGTATCTTTTGATTCGCCAGCCCAACGACCTCCACGCCAAATGGACTCTGGACTCCCCTCGATACCCAGGCCTGCTGGGTATCTGGTCGGAATCGAACTCCACTCGGGCCTGATACGAGGTGCTGATCGGTATGGTTCTTCCTGTGTCATCGGTTTTGGTATCTAACGATCCGCCGACCTGAATGGATAGCTGTGGCGGTGCTTCCTTGATCTCCGATGCACTAAATCCCACGATCGTTCCCTCGAGGGACTCTAGCCTAGCCGATTCAAGCATCAAACTAACTTTATCCCCGACTTGCAACAAGTCGCGGTCGTGCTGATCGACGATCATCACCCCCTCCATCTTCTGCTCAGGACCCACCAAGCACAGCAGTTCCCCCTCGCTAAAGTAGACCTCGGTGTTGATGGGATCAAAAGGATCTCCAGACCAACCTGGCAACTGCTCCTGTGCCTTGGCCGCCTTGCTCTCCTCCTTGGCAGGCGCCTTGAACAGGTACCCATCGATAGGACTGCGTATAACCAAATTGGCAATCTTCTGGTCGAGCACTCGCAGGATGTTCTGCTTGGTCTGTGCGTCCTCTTGCTGGATTCGTAAGTACTGAACTTGCTGTGGATCGGCTGCTGCAGATCGCTGCAAGTCCTGGAGCTTGATCGAGGCTACCTGCAGTTCCCCGGCCGCCTTAGTCCGCTGGTATTGCAGGTCCAAGTTTTCCAACTCGCATAGGATATCCCCCTTGAGAACTGGGTCCTGGGGATGCTTGTGCCAAGTCACCAATTGTCCGCCGGCGATGGTCCGGACCTCGATCGATCGTATGGGCTGAATCTCGGTCGGGCAATAGACATAAAACGGAACTGGCAAAAAGGCGATCGCTGATAGGATCGCACAAGCCACGATCAAGCTCGTGGTGATGTTGGCTCGCTTCATCTTCGATGCCCTCCCGGGTTGCCTTAAAAATTTGACCACTGACATCGCACCTGGGATCACCATCCCTGCCAAACCAGCCACCGCAAAAGCTCGCCCCAAGGACTGCAGGCCGTAGGGCTTGAGGACTTGGTTCAAGAACATGATGATCCCAAAGGCTACCACCCATCGGTAGATGAACGAACCGATAGTGTAGGCACCAAAGAGCAATCGATTCCCCTGCGGCAGGAATGGGTTCTCTTGGAGCTCCAATCCCAAGCAGTTCTTTTGGAACCAACGCTTAAGGATCTCGCTGGCCTTCTGCCTGAGATTGGGGATCTCAAGGTAATCCATCAGGATATAGTAACCGTCGAATCGCAGAAGCGGGTTGCCGTTGAAGACCACGGTCGATACCGAACAGATGAACATCACGCTCAAGCATAGGAAATGGAACATCCCATCTTCGCTGTACCACCATAAAAACGTGGCGATCGAAGCGATGATCAGCTCGACATACATCCCGGCGGCACCGATAAAAACGCGTTGCCATTTGTTTGGCAACATCCAGGAATCGGATACATTGCAATACAAACACGGGGTGAATACCAAAAACATCAGCCCCATCTCGTGGCACTCGCCGCCGAACTTCTTGCAAGAGAGTCCGTGACCAAACTCATGGAGCACCTTGACGGCCGCCATGGTCAGTCCCAGATACAGCCAATTCTGTGCCGCAAAAAACGTCTCAAACGTAGGTAGCTTGCTGCGAAACTCCTGGTAATTGACCAACACCAACGCGATGGCGGCCAAGCCGAGCACGAGGGCCAGCGCCAAACACCACGTCGTAAACAACCAACCGAACCACGGCAGCAGTCCATTGAGGATCCGTTCGGGGTCGATCCCTCGAAATCGTATCGCAAAGATATTCGATAACTTGCTTATCCACTCTTTGCGTTTTTTGGTCTCCCCACGCCGTCGCAAGGGCTTGCCCTGCCCAACGGCGTGTGAAATGACCAGTCCGCTCTTGTGGAGCATACCGACGAACTGCTGGAGGTCTTGAAGGCTGATCCGCTGGGGGGCATACTCCGATTGAAACCGATCCTTGATCGTCTGCAGCGAGGTCTCCCCGTCGAGCATGTTCAAGATCGCATACTCTTCTTCGTGGAACCGGAAATAATTCAGCCCCAGCGGCTCTTTAACCACCCAATACGATCGCCCATCGTAATGATGCTTACGGGACTCCAGGTCCGGACGACGGCGCAGTTTCAGCGGCCGCATCGCGCTATTGACCAGTGAGTCGGCCATCGTTGTCATCGGGTGAATGTCCTTTCAGTAGAAATATGCAAAGACGGTCGACACTTGAGTGATTATCGTTTCGGAGTGATCTCGACAACTGCGTCCATGGTTCCGCGGAAGAGATACTTGCCGTCGACTTGTCTATTGGGGATCTCGACCCAAACGGTGTAATCCTGAGTCCCATCGTTGCGGGCGCCTGTACCTTGCGATTCGGGGCTGACAAAGCCTACGATGCCGTCGATCTGCTCAACTTTGCCGGCTCCGACCGGGATGAGCACCCTGGCCTTGGCACCTTCGAGAGCGTTGGGCGAATCAGTGATTCGTACCGTTCCTTTGACGCGGAACTTTTCGAGCGACACGAGCCTTAGAACTTCCTCGCCAGCTTTGACCCAGTCATAGCGTTCTTTCTGCATCGAAGCGACCACTCCCGAGAACGGGGCCTTGATCGTCCTGAGCTCCAACTGAACGAGCGACGCGTTGAGCTTGGCTGTGCTGACCCCGACTGCTGCTTGGTTGATCATCTGCTCTCGCTTGGACACATCGATCTGAAAGCCTGCTTTGATTTTCTCTAGCTGCTTCTTTTCCCAATCGTCTCGGGGCTCGACCCCTTTGACGTACAGTTCCTGCGATCGGTTAAAGACGCTCGATGCGACTTCGTAGGAAGCTGCAGAGAATCGGATTTGGCTGTCGTCCTCGGCCTTGAGTTTGGCGGACTCGAGCTCCTTGACGGCGACTTCTTTCTCGGCGTTGGCCAGACGGTTGTCGATTTGGATCAAGGTGGTGTCTTTGGCGACCAGGGAGCCTTCGTCGACCAAGATATCCAGGATGATGCCATCGGTTTGGGCAACGACCTTGATGTCGTTGACAAACGATAGGATCGCTTTGTAACGCAGGACTCCGTCCTGTGTGCTATTGAGCGGCGTACCCGGGGGGGCTTGCAAGGCGCTTTGGAGCGGATTGAACGGTGTGGTTTGAACCGGTGTGGTTTGAACCAGTGGATTCTGAATCGGGATCACCGGGACCGATGGCTGAGCACGTCCGATGGAAGTTGGAACCACGGCGTCGGATTGGCTGCGATCGATTTGAATCAACCTCGGAGCTTCCGCTTGGTCGTCTATCCCCTTCGTGCTTGGCGACTGAGTCGGCGTTGCAGTAACCGACGAATCTCCCATTTGCGTCGGTGCGCGCACCGCGATTTTTTTTGATTGCCAGACATAACCACCGACCGAGATAGCCATGACCAGGAAAGACAAGGCGATCAGAACTCTTTGCGTCATAAAAGCGGGATCCGAAGGTTGTGTGTGTTTGTGTGCGATCAGAAAACTGGTAGAAGGAAATCGAGCCGGATTAGAACAAGAGGTTGGCACGAATCCATTCGATGACTTCGTAGAAGCATACGAAAGCGACGCTGCGTTTTCCACATTTGACGTCAGCCATTACGCGGGCTCCAGATCGACGGGAGATTTCTAACAAAGCCTTATCGTTCGGCACGCAGCGCAACCGGACCACAGCTCCGTCCTCGGGATCCAGTTCGGCTCGTTGGCCGACGGCAGGCTCGTAGAGCTTACCATAGTGCTTGGTATCCGGTTTGGTCATGAGGATGATTTCGACATCGAGGTAACGCTGGCCGTTTTCATCGGTCTTGCAAACGCGTTCGTTCTTGAAAGCACCATCGAGGTAACGCATACGTTTCTCAGGCATCATGACTTCGACTTCCCAAGGTCCACTCGGGTCGGCGATGGTCATGAGGACCTGGCCGGTGACCACAGGGCGGGCGGCAAGGACTTTTTCGACATCCCAGGTCGTGACCAAGCCATCGATGGGGCTCAGGCGCTGGAGCTTGGCTTCCCGTTCGATAAGGAGATTGAGTTCGGCATCGCGATTCGATGCTTCCTGATCTGCTTGGTTGTAATCTTGCTGGAGTCGGATCCGTTCGGCGTCGGTCAGGGATGTGAGGCTATCGAGCTGACGTTTGTGACCGTAGGCTTGTTGTGCGAACTGGTCGCGCTGGCCACGGGTGGTTTGAATTTGCTGTTCGAGTTCGTTGTTTTTGAGCTTAACGAGCGTTTGGTCTTTTTTGACTTCGTCGCCGTGCTTGACCAAGACCTTTTGAACTTCGCCGTCGGCGTGCGCAAAGACTTGGCGCTCGACGGTCGGTTTGAGTTTGCCGTTGCCTTGCAAATCAAAATCCATGGGGATCAAAAACATCGACAGCACGCCCGCACCGATAAGGCCTAGGATCGACGCTGTTTTGGGCAGCGCCGAGCCGCGGAACATCCACAGGCACCGGTCTAAGAAACGCCACAGTGGCATAAACAGAATGTTGCTGTGATTCATTGAGTTGGACAGAGCGCGACAAGCGTGTTCGTAGACCAAGTCCGTGCGGCCTTCGAGCGTTTGACGCGAGAGCTGGGTTTCAATTTGTTCGACAATCAGAGCGCCGATGATATCGCGACGCACCCGAGCTTCGTTGGTCTCATTGCGCTCGGACAACACGTCCCCTTCGAGTCTTCGCTCCGGCTGTCGGATCGGCAAAACCGTCACGGTACGACCATGCGACAGGTCGACGTAGTCCTCGATCGCTTCTTCGAGTTGTGCGGGCAGGTCTTCGGTGGAACCGTCGTACCAAAGAGGCTCACCGCTTTTGATCACCCGCGTTGCAAGGTTGTTTAAGGCTTGGACATTGTTCGAACGGTTCTCGATCGAATCCTGTCCGGAGATCGCGATCACTTTGGCCTTGCCACCCTTGAGAATAGCCACGCTGACTCGGTCGCAATCGATCATGCGCCGGCCTTCGTTGGCTATCGTAAATGCGGTGTCCTTGAGGTCGAGGTTTTCGTGGACGAGCCGAGCAAACTGATCCGACTGTTGCCAGAGTTCTTGCCGAGTCGAGACCTGTTGGAGCGTGTGAGCCTTGAGCCAGTCTCCCACCAGATCGGTGATGTGCTTGACGAACTTCAGGTATCCGACCTGAGCCTCGGGAGGTGTCTGGGCTCGCTGGAAGACCTCGAGCAAACCCACCGGGCCCTTGGGGGCAACTAGCGGTGAAGTAACCAATAGAAAGGGGGTCGGGTTGGCTTCGCCGGTTTGTTCCGAGCCACTGAAGGGAGGGATCAGTTCCGGGGTCCCTTTTTGGATCAAGCGACCCAAAAGGCGACCGTGGCTGATCGCTTCTTGATTGCTAGCATCGACT
>Ga0136644_10003188_pt1 | contig 12288 bp, 7 predicted proteins | sample C_130820_EF_Meta_FD_94780 | JGI IMG/M metagenome (GOLD analysis project Ga0136644, IMG submission 94780) | Freshwater microbial communities from Lake Croche, Canada to study carbon cycling - C_130820_EF_MetaG (v2) (version 2) | ecosystem: Environmental > Aquatic > Freshwater > Lake | place: Lake... | reverse complement strand
TGTATCTACGTATTGCACTCGGAACTTGGTTGCGTATCCAACATCACCTTGTGTCTTAAAGGCATCAACCAAATTGGTTAATGCCGACTTTTCTTGTGCGTCTAAGTTCCCCATAGAATCCACGAGCGTTTCTGTGGATGGGGACACGGAGAACATACGCTTAACTTCTTTGGTAGTCTCCGGCAGCAGTTCGGTTTTAGATTCACGAATCAACGCGGCTTCTGCCATAGCACCGATGTCCTGCGGGCTTAGGTCAGACATGCCTAGGTTGGTGCCCAGCGCTCGGTTTACTGCGGCGGTTACGGCGGCTTTGATTTGATTCCAAACAGCGCGTAGCGGTCCTACTTTTGTAAGTTCCCCATTGGCTTCGGCCCGCGCTAAGTCTTCAATAAAGTACGCAATTATTTCGTCTTCTATTTGGTTTTTAGGAGTATTCTCAGGCACGCTGTTCATAGCCCGTTGCGCCAGCGCTCTAGCCGGACTAGGCGTTTTTGATGCGTACAACTCTCGTATGCGGTCGGCTATAGCTGTGTAGTTTTTGTCGCCCAGCAAGTTTTTAAGTCCCATGTGCGCACCTACTTCGTGCAGCACCACCCCCAGCGCGTTGCCATCCCTTATGCTATCTGCGTATAAAGTAGCTATGCGTCCATCAAACTCTCCGGCAACGCCGGGTTCTGGGCTCTCTTGTTTTATAACAAGCTTTCCATTCTTTATAAGCGCGGCTATTGCCCGACCCAACCTAGATTTGTTTTGCTCTAATTCTTTTCTAACATCTTCTACGGTGCGCCCACTTGGCTCTTGCGTTGATACACTTCTGTATCTCTGTGCCGCAGCTTGGCGCGTTAAGAAGTTAAATACCTGAAGATCGCTATCCGGGGTTTCTTTGTCCTTCAAGACTTTCTTCATGCGTTTAGCTTCGGCCTTGTCTTTCTCTGGCACGTTTTCAGCCGCAATAATTTCGTCTAGGGCTCCATCCATTTGCGCTTTAGTGGGCCCCGGGGCTTCTCGCCCCCCGCGCTCGGGCGCAGCCTTTACGGGTCTGTATGGATCTTTTCTTGCGTCTGCTTTAGTAACTTGCTCCAAACGCGCCGCCATTTCCGCAGCTTCTTTTTTGCGGGCAGCTTCCTCCTCGGGGGTCTCTTGGGCTACAGCTTGAGTAGCAGGAGCAGCAGGTTTAGCCGCAGGGGCTTTGGTAGGGGCAGGCGCAACAGCAGGCTTACCAACTTTCGCTTTTGGTTTGGGTTCACTTGGCTCCTCAGTTAATGCAGGTGGCTGTGTTGTTTCTCGTGTAACAGGCTCGCCAGTAACTGGTCCAGCAACGTCCACTCCACGTCCGTCAGGTGTCGTAGGCTCAGCGGGGGATACTCCTGCTCCGCGTTGTACAGGAAGTCCAAGGCGCTTTCTACCTCTTGTGGGGACAGGTCTTGCAGGCTCTTCTCCCGCCGGGGCACCCGTTTCTGTAATTGGGACATTTGTAGGCTCCTTATATGGTGCGGCTTCCGGGGCGAGCAGTGTTTTTAATATCTGCGCCCTAGAACCCCGGCCCTCTAGCAAATCGGGCTTTTTGGTTACTAATGTTTGCAGTTCCTCTTTGGTCTTTCCCACCACATTGTCTTGCAACCACTTCATCGAGCTACGCGCAGGTAGTCCGGTATCTAGGATGTCTTGCTCAGTAAACCCGCCGGATTGTGTTGGCTCCGGCGCAGCCTCAGGCCTAGCCTCTGGCTTAGCCTCAGGAATAATCCTACGCACGTTCTTGCCTTCGGGCACGGTACGCAACGGCAACTTATACTGGTAAGCTTCTTTGAGAGTTGGCTCTGGTATTGCTTGTTCTTCTGCCTGTGCAGCGGGCGGCACACCGGGCGGCACCCCGGGCGGAGCTTCTTCCGCGCTAAACAGTTCTTGTTGGTTTCGTGGTACAAGAGGGGCTTCCGCTAGCGCCGGGAATTGTTCTCTAGCCGCAGCATCTTCCGCTTGCTCCGCACGTAGTCTATCTATCTCGTATAGGTTACGGTCTTGCAGTTGTTGCGTGAGGTCTGCTATACGGGCGGTAGTTTCGGGAGTTTTAGGTTCCTTGCGCAGCCGCTCACGCTCCTGTACCAGATCCGCATACTCGCGGATGGCTTCTAGCCCCAAGCTTAGCTGTCCTTCCGGCGCTGCCGTAGACGCGGGCGCTTCGGGTGGCGGTTCTTCTTTTTGCCCAGCGGGCCGTTTAAGCCCCGCCAGTTCTTGCGGGGTAAACAACTCACCCTGTGCACCGGCTGGAGGTTCTTTGGGTATTGTAGAAGTAGGCGCTAAACCGGATACATTTAATTTATCTTGGGCCGCATTTCTTCCGTACACTCCACCGACAGCACCCAAAGATCCCCCAACTAATGCCGCTTGATATGCGGACTCGCCATATTCTTTTAAAGCGTCAGCGGAGGTTAAAGATAATCCAGCCTGAGCCCGTTCAAGTATTTGCTGGGCAATTTCTACCGGAATTTCGGTGGTGCCTCGAGCAACACCTACTCCAGCCGCCTGAGTAAACGAACGCTGGGCGGTTTTAACTAATTCTTGCTGGGCTTTGGCTGTTAAAAGTGCCGCATCGTCGGCAAGACCTAACACACTTTTAACTAATCCTTTACCTAAAGTAAATGCCGAACCTGCACCTTCTAATGCGGCCTGCCCCGTTGCAGCTAATGCAGCTTTACCCCGGTTGATGTTTACAGGCGTGCCCGCTTCTAGTTGCTCTTGGGCTTGCCGTTCTACGTTGGCACCAAAGAATTGCGGTAGTTGTGTGGCACCCGCCCCAAGAACACCGCCTACAACGGTACCTATGCCCGGAGCAATCGCAGATCCCGCCATAGCCCCAAGACGGGCTCCACCCGCCATCGTAGCTAAGTTTGCGGCCTGCCCGGCAAGAGCCTTAGGAATTTGAGAAACTGCTTCCCCCGCAGCGCTAAACAAGCCCTTATCTCTATATGCTTTTTGAACCGCTTCTAGTGATGGCCCCTCACCCGCTTCCGCGCTAATTTGTTGGCCTCGCATTAGCCCAGATGTAGCGGCTTCTTCCGGCGTTCCAAAAATAGCCCCCGCCGCAGTTTGTGCAGAAGACAAAAGTTGTTTGCCGCCCCGTACCAATTCCCCGGATATGGTGGATTGTTTAGCGGATGCCCCCAAAACCCGTTTTACCGTAGCTTGAATTACGTTTGGGTCGGTTCCATCCGGGAATTCAAGAATTCTCCCATCAGCTAGTTGCGCCTCAATAGCCATATACGCCTTACTTTATGAGATTGCCTTGAGCATCAAATTTCAATTTAGTGTTTGCGCCGGGGCTTTCCGCGCCGGGGCTTTCTGGCATTTTACCCGATTTCAACATTTGGTAATAGCGGTCAAACATAGTAGCCGCTAAATCTTCTACCTTCACATCTTTAAGCTTAGTTATGTTGGTCGGCAATCCTTTTTCTTTGGTAGCAGCGGCTACCGCTAATCTCATAGCCTGTTCCCGGTAGCGTGCATCTTGTCTATCAGCAGCGGCATCCGTGCGGGCGTCTTTTGCTATCTGCGCAGCGGCTTCTCGGCCTAGCCTACCTTCTGTAGCGGCGGCTACTCGGGCTGCTGCGGCGTCTTTAGCGGCTTGTTTGCGAGCGGCGGCGTTCTCCCGAGTGTTTATCATACTGGTGCCAGAGGTCAGCGAGTTACGGGCGTCAGCGCTCAAATCCTTGAACAGTGTATCTTCCGCTTCCAGTGCAAACTTTTTACCTGCCACGGTCTGAGTATCTATGCCAGACAACGCCTTGTTGTAATTCTGCAAAGCTTCAAAATCAGACTTGTCCCAACCCGCAGTTGCTGCAGCAAGGGATTGTTGGCCGCCTCGGAGCCCTTCAGCCAATGTGCGTGCATAGGGGTTGATGCCCGCTGTAAATGCGGAGAACGCATTGCGCCCTTGCGCTTGTTGCTTTTGCAGGTCGTATTCTTTTTGAGCGCGTTCACGCTGCGCAGCCGCTAGGGTATCTAGACCTAAGTATTGCTCAGTTTCTTTGCGGCGAGCGCGGGCCTTAGCGTCTTTGTCTACGCTTAGGTTGCCCAGTATCTGCTTCTCCAATGCAGCCGTAAGGGGGTCTTGCGGTTCAGCCGGTTGAGCGGGTTCCGCAGTGGGGACAGGGGTAGTTGGAGCCCGTTGCGGTTTAGGGGCAGCCGGTTGCACGCGTGGGGATTCCGCAATTCCTCCAGCAGGTTTCTTTTCTGGTAGAGGCGGGACGGTTTCTGATTTAGCGGGGGCTACATCTTTAATTGGCTCCGAAACTGGCATATCAACTGCGTATTTAGATGGAATAAGCATTTCCAATAAATCGGATTCTTTGTATTTTTTAGGCTCTTCTCCGGCAATTCGTGGAGGACGGCGAACGCCAATATATGGTTTTTTTGCGGCCTCAATTTCTTCTGCGGTTGGTTCTACCAAATCACCTTCTTTAAATGCCACGATACCGCCGCCATCGTAGTGCTGGCCTAAGTTAGCTGGCAGTTGGTCTACGCCCATCTCGGGCTGGTGTTGAGGTTGCGGGAGTCCTTGAGGTAAACCCATCTGACCGGCTCTAGCCATTTGCTGTTGTTGGGCTTGGACTTGTTTCGCCATCAAAACTTGTTGGGCGCGTTGCCGCAAACTGTCCGCTACAGTAGGTTGGTTTTGTGGGTTGTTGCGCATGGCTGCGTCGCGCTGCGCGGCCTGATGCTGCTCCGTAATTTCTTGCAGGGCAAGCATCTTTAACAAGTCGGGCGGCACACCGGGTTTGGCTTGTTGTTCTCGTTGCATGGTTTGCTGGAGAGCCCCGGGGTTCCCCATGAACAAGTCTTTAAGGTTGTTAACTGTAGTCTGCATAATATATCCTTAAGTCTGCCCCGGGGATTTTGCTGGAGTAGTCGCAGCCCCGCCCAGTATTTTAGTAAGCAAATCGTATCCTGAACCTGTGCTGCTCAGTGCACTAAGTAACGGATTAGGAGCGGTTTGATTATAAGTTTGTGCTGCCAAGGGTAAACCGCCTAGTAGGGATGACTGGAACTGTACCATTTTGTATGGGTTGACGCGCTCTTCTTCAAATTGGGCTTTTTGTGCCGCCACATCCTCAGCCTCGATGCCCCTCTGAGTTGCGCCCAATTCGGATTGTCGTTGAAGCGCGTTAAGGCCATATTGGTTGGTAAGGTTTTGGGCTTGTTGGGCTGCTTGCTGTTCTGTGTTGAACTGTTGCGTAGCTTTATCGTAGGCATTCATGTAGCCCCTGCCCGTAATGTCTGCGAGATTAGTTGCGAGAGTTCTTTGTGTCTCAGCATCCATAATGGCTTGTCGTCCACCGCCGTAAGCACCTGCACCAGTTAACTTGCCAGCGTTCTGCGTCTGCGTGATTTGAGACTGCCTACGAGCCTCAGCCAACTGTGGATCAAGAGCCTGTTGCAAGTAGGGATTCATGTACTGCTGGGCCGTACCCTGACTTGTAAAGGACTGCGGAGTAAACCCACCCATGCCAGCAGGCGCAGATAGCCCGGCGGCACCCTGAAAAGCCTGCTGCTGAAGCGGAGATACGCCCGCAGTTAATTGACCGCCGTAGGCCTGCTAGGGAGAATTGGCTATAGCCTGACCCTGACCCAACATGTTGGTTACATAGGGAGCCGCCCAGTTAGAAAGAGATTGCTCCGTGCCAGTAAGACCAGAAGACAATGCTGCACCAGATGGAGCAGTAGATACTTCGCCACCCGGGGCAAACGTAGCTATTCCACCCTGTGCATATCCGACTTTACCGCCGGGCATAAAGTTATCGGGGTTGATTTCTTTACCCTGCTTCTTAGTACCAGTCCGAGCTACGCGGATACGGTCCATCATTTGGTACAGCTTCTTTGCACCGGCGTCAGAGTTGCCGTTACCCAAGTGTGAAACCACGTCTGCGGGCACCACGAATTCCCCGTGACTTAACTTGGCAGGCTGTTTACCCTCGATAGAAGTGTTGAGTTCATCCGCCATTCCATCTGTATTACCTCTAAGGTAAGTTCCTTTTGCGGCCATAAGCCCTCCCTGTGCCGCCTGAACGGGCTGTGCAAGTTGTCCAAGTTGTTGTGCTAATCCCTGCTGGGATGCCCTTACGGCAGCCGCATCCGCTGGAGCCACGTATTGTGTATCCGTAAAGTAGCGAGTACCCATAGAAGGTTTACCAGTATAGGGTGTTCGAGTCGGCTGAGGGATTTGTGTACGCACAGCAGCCAGCGAAGGGATTCCGCCTTGGTAGCCAGACTTAGGCGGTTGGTAGTTAGCCGCTTGGTACGCAGAATAACCGCCCAGCGCAAGTGATCCTAGCTTGGCTAGATTTAGTGTGCCATCCGGGTTGGTAAATGCTGTTTTAGCCGCGTTGGTTAATTGATCTAATACACTGGGTTTTGGTGTTGGTGGTGTAACCGGTGTAACTGGTACGTTCGGTAGTTTTGGACCACCAATAGTTGTACCGGGCGTGCTAATTCCGGGGATGCTGACCCCACCGAATCCAGTGTAAGACGTGCCCGGAATAACATTACCGTCTGGGGTAATTACAGTTACGCCGTCTGCATCAACATATGATCCATCAGGTTGTTGAAAAAGCTCAGTACCATCTTCCGCAATTTGCGGATTATCAAATGTAATCCCACTAAAACCCGTATCTAGCTTGGGTGCATTACTTGGATCGTTATCTATAGTTGGTAATGTTGTATCACTACTATTATCTTGTACGCCATTATTATCGCCACCGTCTTGCGTAAAAATTCCATACGGATCATTGTCGGGTGTAAATGTATCAAAATCACTCATTTTTAACTCCTAATTAGTTTCAGTAATGAATCGACGTCTCCGCCGCCATAATATTTTTTTGTAGACGGCGGCCGTGCCAATAACTCTGTGCCAAATATATCTTCCATTAATTTTATATCGGATACATCGGGGGACACAACTGTTGGAGCCGCTTGAGATCCACCCCCCGCCAGCAAAGCTAACAAGCCTGACAAATCCATATTTTGGGTTTGACTTTGCGGCAGGCTTCTTAGAATAGTCTGAAGTACGGTTGTTGTACTGGGAGTAGTTGTGGTTTTGGGGGTAGTTGTGGTTTTGGGGGTAGTTGTCGTTGTGGTTTTAGGAGTAGTAGTTGTAGTTCTAGGGGTGGTAGTTGTACTGGGAGTTGTACCAGACCCACCTGTTCTACCTCCTGAGCCGCCAGTCCCCGCTCTGCCGGTATAAGTGCCGTTTAAAATAGCATCAAGTTCATCTTGGGTTATTGTTGTACCACCGTCGGTATAAATAGTTCCGGGCTCAACTCCAGCCAATGCATCTAGCTCTGCCCAAGTTTTATAACTACCATCGGGCATAAAGACACCGGACTTGCTTAAGTCGCCAATAGGCTCGTCTTCTGGAAGCGTGGCTACTGTTTGGGGTGATGTAACTATATCTTGTACAGTCGGCGTAGTTTGCGGCATACCAGAATTTACTAACTGGTCTACCACATCCTGTGTGGCTGGAGAGGTATCAGTAACGGTATCAGGATTTATTCCAATAGAATTATAGAAATTATTTTGTGTTCCACCCGTGTAGTCCGTATCATCAATAAGTGATGCAGTACTTCCTGTTGCCCCAGCAAATGGAATTAAATCGTCTCCAATTTCAAAACCATTAGTTAGGCCCATCCTTGTGCTGCCAACTGCTTGTTTGGCATAATCACCAGCAACTTTTTTGCCAACATCAAGGGCGCTCTGAACTACGGCGGTTGTTGGGTCTTTGCCTTGCATAGTTGCAGACATGGCGTTTTTTACAGCTTGTTGCTGGAGAGGCCCCATGTCCGACCATCCCGGAATTTCTGGAGCCAATTGTCCAGCAGCAATATTAGCTCCGCTAGATACAAGAGAAGTTAACCCCGCCTGTAACGGATCTCTACCAGTAAGCACAGCAGTTGTAGCGGAGCCAGCGGCTTGTCCGGCAACTTGTCCAGCAGTGGCTCCAAAGTCCCCCCCGCCCGTCAATTGGGAAACTTGTGGGGCTACTCTTTGCGCAACTTCAGCAGATATGCCAGCTAGCATCATGTTTCTTGCAATAACTTCTGGCGACGCGCCTGCATTGGCGGATACTATGCCCGCTGCAACACTCGGAGGAACCCCAAAATAAGTTAAAGCCCCAACGGCAGCAGTATTAAGAATTGGACTTTTTGCAATGGTTGTTCCAATATGATGAACTGTATCGCTTAACCAACCACCAAAACCCGGTCCACCACCAGTTGGCTGAACCGTAAAACTATTAGGCTGAGCATCTATTCCTAAAACACTAGCCTCTGGCTTGAGATTAGTTCCATACTGCTTGTTGTATTGATTTATCTTGTCGATGTATTGTTTGTCTAAAGCAGCTTTTACATTTGCAGAATCTTGGTCTGCATTCCACGGGCGATTTATATCCGTACCAAACTGCTGCTTGTAGGAAGACAGCCAAGGCTGATAAACATCATTAAAAGTCGGCGGAGGGGCCTTTTGGGTAATATAGTTAGTATAGGCATCAGAAATTTGTTGAGTCGTATTGGAATACTTTTTTGCAAGCGCTTCTGCTAAACCGGGCAAAGAGTTAACGCCACCTATACTTGCTACGGCTTTGGCAGCGTCACTTGCGGTTGCCTTTGGATTTTCTGCGAAGAATTTGTCAACAGCAGCTTGACCTGCTGTTATATCGGAATTAACTGGAGCCGCAAGTGCAACTCCTTTTACTGGTAAATCTGGCTTCTGTTCACTAGATAAACTTGTTATTGGTTGAAATGGAAACCTGTCAACTGCAACACTCGGTTTATTTGATATTGGAGCAGTATAAGAATTGTAGTAATTTACAACATTTTCTGGGGTGCTTTGAAATTTTTCCGCAAGTAAACCCGCCAAGCCGGGATTGGCTTCAAGACCTCCAACGCTTTGCACAGCCTTCGCAACATCACTCTCGGTTGCATTAGGGTTGGCTGCAAAATATGCATTAACATCTGATTGAGAAACGCTCATATCTTATCCCACTTTCCAATTGGTTCCGTCTGAATATACGGGTACTTTAACCGCTCCTCCGGCCACTACCGTTGACCCAAACACGGGTAATAAAGCATCCGACACAAAAGCCCTAGTTCCAGCGCCAGAGGTGACTGCGCTTGGTAGGGTCGCAACGGTGTATACCGTGAAGAATTCGCTGTCAGATTGAAGCTGTTTTAAGATTCCGTCAATCTGATTAAAGTATAGTCTTAATACATTGTTTAACGCGTCTATGTGCTTTTGCTCGTACTCTACAGGAGCATTGGGTAAACGAGGCGCTACAACCTGATTTAAGGGTCTTGTCGATGTAATTAAATACGTCATGAATTACCCCGCCTACCGTCAGACTTGATGTCAATTCTAGGAGCGCCCAACTGCCACGTTGTTCCTATTTGATTAGACTCGATCTTAAATACCAACTGTCTTCCTCGAACCCTTATAAATACTTGCCCTGTAAATTGCTCCACTGGAACACTAGTTATTCTTTGAACCGTAGCATTACTACTTCCGCCTTCGGACTGGGGATTGTTATATCCTGAGCCAGAGTTGGCTAAGGGTATAAGCGTCATGGTCACTTGAGGAGTCGGGCTATTAGAAGATCCACGGAAGGTCAAGTCAGGCAGCATCCTGTAAATAAACCCAAAGTTATGACCGTCGTCAATGTCAAACTCGGAGGATTGGATATTCGCAGCCAAAGCTACGGGAGTGCCATTGATATTGTCGTCCACTCCAACTTCATGGTTGACTGTAGTATTTGCATAAGTCGTGGCTATAGGAGTATCCAAAATACCAGAATCCAGCCATGCGGTCCTAGCCATCGTACCGTAGTACCATACATCTTCTAAATAGTTATAGACCACATATTTATCTATGGTCGTAGAATTTGCGGAACAATAGAACCACCAGACCTCGTTAAATCCTTCATTGGTTCCAGAGAATACTTGCTGGGATTGGCCCAAGTTAATATCAGAATAAATGTATTGTCTTAAATCACAACGTAAAGTATTGACGCGTCCATCATATTTATAAAACTTGTCTACGCCCATCCAGTAAGTCACGCCAGAAGCTAGAGATACAGCATTCTCAGATATGATGGATATGTTATCTCCCAAGATTTGACTGCCCCAAACCACGGGGGGGCCAAGATACTGGAGAGAATAAAGAGAAGAATCCGTCCATACCAATATCTCTTGTCGGGCTTGGAGGGCTGTGATAATTTGAGAGCCGTGAGATAGTCTTAAACTGCCCGCTTGGTTCGTGGCAGCCGGTGTCCAGCTTGTGGTAGATTCTTGATCCGACCACCTAATTAGCATGGGGTCTTGAGCAAAACTTCCGTAGTCATTTACGCCAAACGCAATTACAAACCTGCTGGCGTCTGACACCATAATGTAATTCTGAACCGATGGGGTATCCCCTCCAGTTAAAAGCGCAGCCCTAGTCCCGACTCCTAACGAGTTTTGCCAGTAGTACATTGCCCCACCGCGAGGACCAAAGATTAAGTTCTCGCCAAAGTTAGACTGGCTCCACTGTCTCATAGAAGAAGAAGCTGCTAGACCATTCCCCCACGTACCATATCCCCATAGACCAGCACCCCAGCCCGTTAGAGGAACTTGGAATTCTGGTCCCACGTTAATCTGGTAAGCCGCTGAAACCGTTCCGCCGTTACCCGTATCGGACGTATTTGCAGTGGCCGTAGCTACAAACGTATAGGTGTTTGCATCAACTACCGTGATCTGGTATTCTTTATTTAAGACGGCGGCGGTAATATTTCCACCTAGACCCGTAGCTCCGGAGAATGTTACATAGTTACCAGTAACACAGCCGTGCGCCGTGGCGGACACGGTGATCGTAGAAGAGAGATTGGTCGCTGTAAAAGGATTGGTTAGAGTAACCGTAACCCGGATTGGGGTGATGTCGTAATAAACGCCACCTTTAAAAATGTAGTACTTGAGGTTAGTTCCAACAGATACCAGCTTGGTTCCGTCTAAGGTAGCCCACGCCCACAGGGCTCTACATTTGCCAAGGAATGTGTTTAAAGAAGCGGGAATCCATCCGCCAATTTTCTCGGGAGTGCCCGCCCTAAATCTTACTTTGTCGCATTCATACCACCCGCCTACCGTCTGAGTAGGTGAGTTTACTGGGCCAATCGTCTCGGAAGCGTACCTTGTATTCTCCCTTGACACCCCCGGACGGAATAGAATCTTTTTAAGCATGAATCATTTTCTCATTTGTTTCTCACGAAAGCAACGGGAAATGACTACTTTGCTTGTAGATAGACCCCGATGTTGGCTAAAGCGTACCCAAGAAACATAATACTTGGTCCCGTCCCGCCCTTAAAGTATTGATCTACAGCAATCACGGTGTAAATAAAACCCGTGATGATAATAAGAGTTTGGCTCATACAGAGTATACCTCTTTTTGCTTGACTATTTTACCAGTTGCATTGGTAAGTCTAGCACGAATTTCTTGTATTGGAAGTAAGCGTCTACCAACTTCCCCGTAGGTTTTGCTACGTAGTATGATTGTAATGGATTTTCTGTTCCTGTAGCCAAAGTCGTGCGCCCACTTGTCCAATCCCGCAAGGTGGTTAAACGACTCCACAAATACGGATGGATGTTCTTTCATTACCATGCCATGATGGACGTGGCCGATGTCTATATAGTGGTGTTCCGTTTCCCCAAAGTCTCTCCTGAAGTCTGAGGTCATAACATTGACCAGATCTTTAGGTTTGCACTTGTCGGAGTGGTGAGTCATTACTAACGTATTTCCCATTCGATAGGCAATAAATACGCTCTCGTTATTGAGAATGTTAACTCGCCCGGTATCACCATAAGCTACACGCAAAAGCTCCGCCATCCAGATATCGTTAGTCCGGGAGTGGTTTCCTTGATTTACGATCACGTCTACAAACTTGGCCTTCTCTAAACATTTCTCTACGATAAACCTCATTACCCTGCTGTAGGTTTTGATCATCTTGGGGAATCGTGTATCACAATCCAGCGCATGTCCACTGGCTTCGGTCGTACCCGTATAGTTTTCGTAATGGGTAAAATCCCCCAGATCGTTGATGACCATCCTCTCGCACGGAGGCAGTTCTTCAATCAAGATGGAGATAGCTCCACACAGTTCCTGTTCTGCGATCTTAAGATCAAAGTTTTCACCCACCTCTGCGGCGTGAGCCAGCATTCCTAGGTGTGCGTCACCAATCTGTAGCCAAGGGATTACATCTTCATTAAATTTCTTTGGAGC
>Ga0136644_10003186_pt1 | contig 12291 bp, 9 predicted proteins | sample C_130820_EF_Meta_FD_94780 | JGI IMG/M metagenome (GOLD analysis project Ga0136644, IMG submission 94780) | Freshwater microbial communities from Lake Croche, Canada to study carbon cycling - C_130820_EF_MetaG (v2) (version 2) | ecosystem: Environmental > Aquatic > Freshwater > Lake | place: Lake... | reverse complement strand
TTTTATCATATTATTTAATTAATATATATTTTAAATAAGCTTAATGTTCATTTAATCCTCACGAGGATTTGTAAAGGCTATATTTACCAAGAATAGCAATTTAACTGGTATTACACAGTAAAATGCATCACTGATTGTTTGATCCCCCTAAGGATATGTACCATATGGTCGGGTGTCATTTTTTTTATTTCTTACTAGTAATGTTGTATTATGGAGTATTTTTTATTGAACAATTCAAAATTAATCAGTCTATTATTTCTTATTGTTGTAATAGGCCTATTTATCTGGAAATGCATCCATTTTTCTCAAAATAAGACTGGCAAAACCAGTGCACCAGGTTTCATCTTTTTCTCAGAATACAGTATCATTAATTCAGTAGATGAGCGCCGCAGGAATTTTAAGCGAACGCAAAATAATTATACCAGGTATATTTTGTTACTAATTGTTGTAACCATCATCTCTTATCTCATCTAACCTACAAACGCCTCCTAACGCTTCACTCTCCTTCCTACATTTTTCACTCTTATCTATTATCTTTTATCCTTTTTCTTCATTCCTCACTCCTCACTCCTCACTTCTCACTTAACCCTCCTCTCCTCACTCTTATCTATTATCTCTTCACTTCTTCCTACCTGAGTCCATAACTAACTCCAATTTGCACAGTATTGTTCTGAGTTTTACTACCGTTTGAAAGAGTTTGATTAATCATTTGATAAGATCCTGTCAAGTAAAAATTATTGATCAACTCATAACTTGCTTGCAAGAAAAGGTCTGTTCTTTTCTTCTGAAAATCGAATAAAAAACCAGGTTGTGGTTGTACCAAATATTGTTGCGCAATAGTTCCTGATCCTCCTTTACGAATGGATTGAAAACGGAGATAGGTTTTCAGTTTTGGAATTGGGGTATATTTTAAAAAGAAGGTTTGCCTGTCAAAATTATTACCCATCCAATCGCCCAGCGGCGAACTGTATTGGGTATAAAATTGAGCCGGAATTAGATTGCTGTATACAAAGGGATTTACGCGTGTATATTCAGCACCGATAGTTAAATAAGGAAGCAATAAATCAGTGATTGATCCGCCAATGGTATATCCCAATTGGTTTCTTTTTTTCACTGGATCAAACATACTAGAAACTTTGAGCTCGTCTATAAATAAGCTACCATAAAGATGAGTGTTCTTGAGGTGATTACGAGAACTCACTTGCATAAAGTATTGTCCGTTGGAACCCGCATTGATCACATAGTTACTGCGATTATTATCATAGATCTTAAAAAAATTGATCGGGATTAAAAAGCCAATATCCAATTTATCGCTGTATACAATTGATTCTCCAATAGCTATGTCTAAGCCCCTAGTGGGTTTAAAAATTAGTGTATGGGTAGCCATGAATTTTGGCACATATAAAATTCTGAGGTCTCCACTTACACCTGTATTGCCCGTGCTATAACTGGCATTGGAATCAATAATATTACTATTGAGCCAGGCATGGGTATAATTGAATTGCATCCATTTAAAAGGTGCATAATCAAAACGGATATAAGGATAGGTTGGCGCTTTGTTAGATAAAACTGTACGGCCGTTTTCGCCATAACCCCAGATCAGATTATCTTTTCCAAAACTGAGTGACCTATTATTCCAAGTATAACTGATGCTGGCCTTGATTTCACTAAAATTTTGTTTGGTTTCGTTGGGATTGGTTAATCTGGGATCGTACAATTTAATGATGCCGGGCTCAGGGCTTTGTACCCTAAAACTGTCATAACCCTTTCCAGTTTCAGTATAATCGCGATAATAGAATTGAAAAGCCCATCGCTTTGCCTGGCCCCAGAATTCAATCCCGTTACTCATTTGTGTGAAGCCTTTATTGGTGCCGGATACGCGCATTAAACTACCAATAGGATCAGCATTTAATTGAAAGTCTTTGTTATGAATAAACAAGCCCCTTAAGCGCTTGTTCTCGTCTTTTTTAACAAGGTGTATTTTATCGTTTTCGCTTCCTTCAATTGGTTTGAATTCTTGTAAGTAAAAATTCAATTCGGCTTTTTCTGTTTTGCTGAGCTGGTCTTTTTTGGCATCTAATTCTACTAATAATTTGCCAATCTGTTGTCTGCTTACTGGGCGGATAAGATCTTGAAAATCTATCAATCCTTTTTGAGAGAACCGATACAAGTAAGCATACACTTCACTACTTTGATTTTCCCAAACCGTTTGCGCTGAAAGGGTGCTAACGAAAAAAAAGATAAAAAGGATACAAAGAAATTTAATACGCATTTTGATCACCTCTTAAAATGTTGATAATGGTTTGCAGGATAATCTGGCAGTCTAGCCAGAAGGTCCAGCGATGGATATAGTAGAGGTCAAAGTTTACGCGTTTCTGCATGTCTTCTGCAGTTTTTGTTTCACCCCTGCAGCCGTTAACCTGTGCCCAGCCACTGATGCCTGGTAATACAATGTGACGTAGCATATAGTTATCAATGGTATGCATGGATTCAATATTGAGTGGGGTGGGGTGCGGCCTTGGGCCAATCACAGACATATTACCCAATAACACGTTCAAGAACTGCGGTAATTCATCCAAATTAGTTTTGCGTAAGAATGCACCAATCCAGGTAATTCGGGGGTCGTTCTTGGTGGCTTGCTGGTACTTACCTGTTTCGTCCAAATCAGTGCTATCCTGTACCATGGTCCTAAACTTATAGCAAGTGATTTTTTCGTTGTTGAGACCCCACCTTTCTTGTTTAAAAAAGATGGAACCCCTGGAACTTAATTTGATAAATAAGGCAATCAAAGGGAATAATACAACACCAATGGTTAGGAATACCAATAAAGAAAAGACAATATCGAAACCCCTTTTTAATAATTTATTTTGCCATTGGTCAAGTGGAAGATCAATGACGCTGATAGTGGGCATGATGCCAATATTATTAACCGTAATGGCACTGGAAGCGTACTGTTGAAGATCGGGTAAGATGCGCACTTTGGTTCTATGGTAATCGCAGATCTCCATACAGCGTTGGATATCTTTGTGATCACTAGCAGGCAAGGCAATCACCACTTCGTCAATATGTTGGGTTTTTAAAATGCTGGTGATGGCTTCAATTTTTCCGTAATACCTACAACCATTGATCTTGGAAGGTTTTTCATCTATTAGTCCCACGCATTCATATCCGTAGTAATAGTATTTGCTCACCGTATCGTAAAAGTTTACGGCAGCAGGAGTAGAGCCTACCAATAAAATTTTATCAAATAACCGGCCTTGATACAAGGCGGCATGAATGCTTTTCCGTAACAGGTATTTGATGGCGGCAACAGCAATAAAAATGTAAATCAAGTATTCTGCAAAAAAGCGGGTAGAATAACTTGGCTTTAGTTCAAAAAAGTACAGGGCCGAGCTCAACAAAATGGACAATAAAAGCACATTATAGCCAATGAAAATGATTTCTTCCGAAAACTTATTAGACCTTCTATCTGCGTATAGTTTGGAAAATTGCGATAATAAATACCAGAAACCAATGGAAAAAAGCAGGAACAAGCCATTGAAACCAGTTTCTATATTTCCATAATAGGTAAATAGGCTACATAAATAAGCTATCAGAATTGCCAGAGCGTCTGCTAGATAACGGGTGATAGTAAACGTAGGCAATTTATTATTCATATCAGATATGGTTGACAAAAATAGGAGATTCCTAGCTATATTATATTAATTTAGTACCCACTATAATTGATTCTATACCATTGAAAAAAGCGCTTTATACCATTTATGACCTCTTAACTGTTATTTTAGGCTATTTGTTTCTGCCCTTTTTGTTGATTACCAGAAAGTATGGAGTAGAAAATTTTCCCCTACAATTGAAGCTTTTTAGGGTATTGGGCGTATTCCCCATTCGGGATCACTATTATGAGCCGAGGTTCATTTATGGGCAAGATTTTAAGGCGAATCAAGTTAGATCTCTTCCTTTTGAAATAGACCTTCAGGCACAAATTAGTGAGCTTCAAAAGCTATCCTTGAAAGAGGAGTTGCCGCAATTGCCTGCACATAAAGGATTGGTTCCGGCCTCTTTTTATGTGCATAATCCTAATTTTGGTGCCGGAGATGCTGAACTTTATTATTTGTTGATCAGGAATCGGAAACCAAAAAGAATGGTTGAGATAGGTTCTGGTTACAGCACCCAACTCTGTTTGTTGGCATTAGAGAAAAATAAAGCGGAGGGTTTTGAATGCGCACTCACTTGTATTGAACCCTATGAAATGCCTTTTTTAGATACGCTAACTGGCATTTCTGTGGTTAGGAAAAAAGTGGAACAGGTTTCATTAGATGTATTTCAATCATTGGAAGCGGGTGATATGCTGTTTATTGATAGTTCACACATAATCCGTCCGGATAACGACCTACTCTTTATATACTTTCAGATCCTGCCCATACTCCAAAAAGGGGTGTTAGTTCATATTCACGATATTTTCACTCCCAGACATTATCCGCAGGAATGGCTTACCCAGAAAATGCGTTTTTGGAATGAGCAGTATCTACTAGAGGCTTTCTTATACAACAATGAAGGGTTCAAAATTTTGTTTGCAGCAAATCATTTGGTGAAAACCAATTTTGAGGCGGCAAAGGAACTGTTAATTCATCTGAAAACGGATTCGGCGCCCTCCTCGTTTTGGGTGGAGAGAGTATAATCTTTCCTACATTTGCTTCAATGAGCATCCCTGTTTTTAATATTATCAATCAATCTAATAATCCCCTGCCGGAATATGCTACCCAAGGGTCTTCGGGGATGGATATTCGGGCTTTTATAGATAGCCCCATTGTCTTGCGTCCAATGGAAAGGGCCTTGGTGCCTACGGGGTTGTTTGTTGAGCTGCGCGATGGCTACGAAATTCAGGTGCGTCCTAGGAGTGGCTTGGCCCTTAAACAAGGGATTACTTGTTTGAACTCACCAGGAACTATAGATGCGGATTATAGGGGTGAAATCAAAGTTGTACTGATTAATTTATCAAACGAGGATCAAATAATACATTCTGGAGACAGGATTGCGCAATTGGTGGTTGCGGAAGTAGCCAAGGCAAAGTGGAATTTAGTGGAACAGATTAATGAAACTGAACGAGGGGTTGGGGGATTTGGGAGCACAGGAAGAAGATAAGGAAGTAGATAAAAGATAAAAGATAAGAGTGAAGAGAGGAGGAAGGAGAGGATAAAAGATAATAGATAAGAGTGAAGAGAGGAGGAAGGAGTGAGGAATGAGAAGTGAGAAGTGAAGAAGAAGAAAAAAAGTGAGGAATGAGAAGTGAGAAGTTGGAAGAAGGAGTGAGAAATGAGGAGTGAGAAGTTGGAGAAAGAGGATGTAAGGAATTAGGGGTTAGGGAATTATGGAACTTATAAATTAGTGTTGATGAGAAATATATTGATTGGATTTATTGTAATTGGATTGGTTGCTGCGGGTTGCAGATCTACCAAGACAGTGCAGAAGATTGAACAGGATATCTTTAAAAAAGATACGGCAGTTACGGTGGTGATTGCGGAGAAACCAAAATTTGATTCTGCGGCTCTTGTCAGGGACATCATGACCAAACTCATCAGACAAAAGATTCAGTATACTAGCTTAAACGCCAAAATTAATGTGGATTATGAGGGTGCCGAAACCAGTCAGAAAATGACGGCCTACCTGAGCATGAAAAAAGACAGCAGCATTTATATAAAAATTGCTGTTTCTCCTTATGGAGTGGTGAAAAATATTTACGTGAACAAAGACAGTGTCATCCTCATTACCACCAAGGGCGAAAAATCCATCCAATATCAAACCATCAATTATCTAAAAGAATCGGTCAATATTCCATTTGATTTTTATACGCTACAGGATATTTTGATTGGCAACCCAATTTTCCTAGACAGCAATATTGTTTCTTACAAATCGGGACGCGAGCAATTATTGGTCTATATGATTGGCGATTTGTTTAAAAACCTAGTGACCCTTGATAATACGGACTTTAAAGTATTACACAGCAAACTAGATGACGTGGATGATCAGCGTAATCGCACTTGCGATATTACCATGGGTAATTATGTAACGGCGAATGGCTATCAATTTTCTACCACAAGAAAGATTTCGGTTTCAGAAAAATCAAAATTGGATATTTATTTTGAATTTAAAACCTATGAATTTAACGCGCCACTCAGTTATACTTTCCCAATCCCTAAGAATTTTAAAGTAAAGCAACAAACCAAAAAGAAGTAACGTTCTTGAAGGGTTGCTTTTGTAAAAATATTGTGCATGTGTAAGAAGGTTTTCTGTTTACTGATTTTCTTGATAGGTGTTTGGATGAATACTCATGCCCAGCAGCCATCAAGGGACGACCTGCAAAAAAAAGAACAGGATCTTAGGCGAGAATTGGCTGAATTGAACAACATGATGATCCAGACCCAGAATAATAAGAAATTATCTCTGAAGCAGTTGGCCATTATCAAGAAAAAGATCAATCAACGGGAAGACTTGGTAAATACCATTAATAAACAAGTTCGTCAATTAGATGAAACTATTTTTAATAATGAACGAGATATCTATCGCCTTGGCAAAGAATTGGATACGCTAAAGATTAAATATGCCAAGAGCATTGTCTTTGCATACAAAAACAGAAGCAGCTACGAATACTTGAACTTTCTCTTTTCAGCGGATGATTTTAATGATGCCATTAAGCGCATTACTTACTTAAAAAGCTATAGACAAAACAGGGAAACACAGGCCAATACCATTGCTAAAACCGAATCTTATTTAAAAGACAAAATAGGTTCACTGAGCAATAATAAAAAAGAAATGAGTGCCACATTGGTAAAACAAAGTGAGCAACTCAAAGACTTGCAAGATGACAAAAAGCAGCAGGACGAAGTGGTTGCCCAGTTAAAAACCAAGGAGCGTGAAATAGGTAACCAAATTAAGGACAAAGAAAAGCAACGCCAGAAAATGCAATCGGCCATGATTGCTATTATTCGCCGTGAAACCGAAGAAGCCAATAGACGTGCCGCAGCTGCAAAAGCAAAGGCATTAGAAGATAGTAAGAGAAAAGAAACTGCCACACCTAAAACCCAAGATAACGTTAATACCAACACAACAACCAATCCCCCATCAGCCAACACAAGACCTAAATTGGGAAATGAGTCTGTAACAGGAGTGGTGTCAGCAAACGGTACAACAGACAGATCCTATACAGCATTAGAATCAACACCCGAAGGCCGCGAAACCTCTATCAAATTTGAAAATAATAAGGGCCGATTGCCATGGCCCGTAGACGCAGGAATTGTGACCATTCGTTTTGGAACCGAAACCATACCAGGCACAAAATTGGTTCGCAAAAGCGATGGCCTTGAAATAGCCCTACCTCCCGGATCTTCTATTAAAAGCATCGCCGATGGAACAGTTTCTTATGCAGGCGATATTGGTGGTGATCAAGTTGTATTTGTTAAACACGGAAAGTATTTTACCAGTTATAGTCACCTCTCCAGCATCAACGTATCTGTTGGTCAGGAAGTTAAAGCCGGATCCCTTTTAGGAAAGTCTGGAAATGGCGTGGATGGCGAGGGCGCAGTGCTTTTTATGGTCAATAATGAGAAAGGAACGCCGTTGAATCCGGAGAGTTGGCTTAAGTCTAGAAGATAAGAATTTAGTTAAAAGATAATAGATAAGAATTTAGATAAAAAATAATAGATAAGAGATAAAAGATGTTGGTAAGTTTATAAGATAAGAGTTATTACAAACTAACTAACCAACTTTTTCTCCTCTCTTCACTTTTATCTATTATCTATTCACTTCCTTTTCCTCCTCTCTTCACTCTTATCTTTTATCTCTTCACTTCTTCTTCCTACCTTAGAAAAAACTTGCCAAATGAGTAATTATATTCTAAGTTTCGACCAAGGAACCACTTCAAGCCGCGCAATTGTATTTGACAAAAAGGGATCAATTGTGGCTGTTGCACAAAAAGAGTTCACGCAAATTTTTCCGCAGCCGGGTTGGGTGGAGCACGATGCCAATGAAATTTGGAGTACCCAATTGGGGGTAGCTGCCGAAGCCATTACCAAAGCGGGATTAACCGTAAAAAATATGGCTGCCATTGGCATCACCAATCAACGGGAAACTACCGTGGTTTGGGACCGCGCTACGGGTATGCCCATTCACAATGCTATTGTTTGGCAAGATAGAAGAACGGCAGACTTCTGTGATGGTTTAAAAGCTGCTGGTAAAGACAAACTCATTCAAGAGACAACGGGATTGGTGATTGATGCTTATTTCTCCGCTACCAAAGTAAAGTGGATCTTAGACAATGTAGACGGTGCAAGAGAAAGAGCCGCAAAAGGCGAACTCTGTTTTGGTACCATTGATAGTTGGCTGGTTTGGAAATTAACAAACGGACAAGTGCACGTAACCGATGTATCAAACGCCTCTAGGACCATGCTGTTCAATATTCATACCCTTGCCTGGGATCAAGCATTACTGGATCTTTTTGAGGTACCTGCTGCAATGCTTCCTCAGGTAAAAAGTAGCAGTGAAGTATATGGTCATACCCAACACATTCTAACGGCTCATAGTATTCCCATTGCTGGCATAGCAGGTGATCAACAAGCAGCACTATTTGGCCAGATGTGTACACAAGCAGGTATGGTGAAAAATACCTATGGTACGGGTTGTTTTATGCTGATGAATACGGGTGAAAAAGCGGTGCCCTCTACCCATCATTTATTGACAACAGTGGCATGGCAAATTAATGGTGTTACGCATTATGCTTTAGAAGGATCCGTTTTTATTGCTGGTGCTGTGGTGCAATGGCTGCGCGATGGCTTAAAAATTATTCGTACGGCTACAGAAGTAGAAACTTTAGCTAGTGAAGTGTCTGATAGTGCTGGTGTGTATGTGGTGCCAGCCTTTGCCGGATTGGGTGCACCTTATTGGAACCAACACGCAAGGGGTACCATTGTTGGCATTACACGTGGTACAACTGGCGCACATTTTGCACGCGCTGCACTTGACAGCATTGCTTACCAAACCATGGACGTATTGAAAGCCATGGAAGCTGATGCTGGGATCTCCATTAAAGAGTTGCGCGTAGATGGAGGAGCTACTGCCAATAATTTATTGATGCAGTTTCAAAGTGATATGTTAGATACAAAAGTAGTTAGACCAATAATTACCGAAACAACAGCCATTGGTGCAGCATACCTAGCAGGTTTAGCTGTAGGATTTTGGAAAGACCTGGAAGAGATTCAGGCACAGTGGCAAAAGGAAACGGTATTTCAACCCAATATGGTTGAAGAAAGGAGAATTAAATTATCTGAAGGCTGGAAGAAAGCCATTCAAGCTACAGTAAGCTGGAGCATCTAAGCAAGAAAGTAATAAGGTAAAAGGTAAGAAGGTAGAAAATAAAAAAACCCCGATTTTGTCGGGGTTTTTTTATATAAATATTTATCACTTATTTACACCAACCTGAATTTACAGTATAAGTAATTCCGATGGTTCCAGATTTATTATCTGGTGCAAATGCTACACTTTGTGAAGTAATAGTGCCCTGGTTTGCCCCAGTTCCGTTTTGGCCTGTGGTAACACCTGTAGCAGTTAATGTTACGCCAGTCCAGCCCTTTGTAATCCCATTAGGGAAATTTGTTCCAGCCTGAGCAATAAACACTTGGAAGTCGTAAGATTTACTTTTAAATAGTTTATTGGTAATAACCTGACCAAGATTATTGACTGTTCCTAAATCAGTAAAAGCTCCAACACCTGATTCTTTATATTGAATAATTGTTCCAGATGGAGCTTTTGTAGATAATGGAGCAGCTATCGCAGTTCCTGCAGTGGGACAAACTGCAGTAATATCAATGGTCATCATTGGATTATCAACAGTTGGTGCTGTGAAATTAACTGGGATGATTCCTGTTTGAGCGCAATTTGTTAAATTAACAGAGCCAACGGTATTTGAATTGACATCATAAATTTCCAATGTATAAGCTCCAATTGGGGTGCGGTCTAGGGTAATAGTTTTATTATCAACAGAAAGTAAAATAGAACCAAAATTGGTCAATTTTTTATTACCATTTAAGTCTAAATAAAAAGCTCTAAAGGTATAAACATCTGTTGATCCTGCTGGTGGCATATAACCATTATTTGTACCTGTAACTGTAATGACAGTATTGAGATTTGCACATAAGGCAGCACCGTCAAAAGAAGTTAGAAAGGTAGTTAAGTGGGTTACACTTAAATTGGTAAACAATACCCCTGCAGCTGATTGAATCACGCCTGCGGATTCAAAGGTCCAAGCATCTTTAGCAGCATCGTAGCTATAAAATTTAACTGCATCACCCACCTTAATAGGAGATTTGGTTGCTGGATTGGTTGATGTTGGATCCAGGTTAACCCTTACCGTAATGGGTTGACTAAAATTTTTGATTTCAGTGCCGTTGGCTGCAAACATTTCAACAGTGGTTAGTGCACCGGGTGTAAAAATGGTTGGTGTTGGTACACCCGCTACTAACACAGTTTGAATCAAATCATTACCAGGAATAAATTGAATAGAACTTGGTTTTTCTACGTCTAAATTTACTACTGACAAAGAAGCTGAACCAGTAGGAACTACTGCACCAGCACCATCTCTTAACTGAGTACCTGTTGGAATGGTTACGGTAGCAGTTTGCGTTGCCGTACTTGAAGTTGGAGTATTTACAACAATTGGAGCAGCAACCACACCTGCAGTAACTGGAGTTGTGGTAGTTGCAACTGCAACACCCTCACTTGGTTTTGCCAAATTCAACATGTTAATTTTCCGCAATGGAATAGTTTGGTCACCAGTTGCTGAAAAAGTAATGGTTACATTCTCATCTCTATATCCTGGAGCTTCTGCCAATACCGTTACAGTATAGCTTTTGCCTGTTGTAGGTACAAAGGAAGGATCTAAGCCCATGGTTACCTGCCCAGCATTCAATTTTAAGCCTTTAAATCCAGAAAAATCATACACACTGGCTGCATCTGTTCCCTTTAAAGTAAGGGTTAGACCAGCTGGAGCAGCGTTTCCATTAGCTGGATCCTGAAATTTCACTGATGCTGTGTATTTGAATACAGCGGAACTAATATAATAAGTTAGACCTTCATTAGGTTTTTTACAACCACTTAATAACATTACTCCTGATAGTAACACTACTGTGGCCCTTGCTAAGATTGATTTAAATGTAGTTTTCATATATTGATTGCTTGATGTATTAATTGTAGGGTTTATATCTAAATGGCTTAAAACCTATAAATCACATTTAGTTGAATAGAGGGTAAATATCTATATCCTTTTATGTTTTCATTGAAAATAGGGGTATTTACCGCATTTTGAGACAGTAAACCTACTCCTTCAATAGTGCCTTTAGGCTTAGGCAAATAATAAAGACCTAAATCAAAACCGAATACCAAATGTTTTGAATCATTACGACCAAATTCGTAACCAGCGCCCAAATAAGGTGCAGCGCCACTCCATTCAATGCTACCAGTGGCAGAACCAATTACTTCTGGTGTAAGTACCAAGTCGTTTAATTTATAGCTTCCAGTTGGAGCAATAGTGCTTTGTACGGTAGAAGAAGTAAAGTAACCAATTCCAGGTGTAATCCGGAACCCCGAATTTTTTATTGGATATACATCTACCAACAAATGAATATTGGTAAAGTCTTTGGCTTTTAGATTTGCATCTGCATTAAAATCACCTACTTTAATAGTTTGTACCTTGGTAGTAAAAGTAGGGATCCAAGAACCGCCTAATCTCACTTCAATACTTTCGGTAATTGGTTGAATCAAATCTAATCCAAAACCATTGGTACCCGCATTAACAGCCACTTTTAATGGTAAAACTTTGGTGTCTTCGTATTGGGCTTTTGCAACTGTTGCAAAAAGGAGCAGCATGGATATACTGCTGAACAAAATTAATTTTTTCATAGATAGTGTTTGGGTTGATTGATTGCCTTGCTTTTTGTTGTGTTCAGGGTAATATTAATGTAAAAATTTTCGATTAAATTATAAATTATTATTTATATTTTCTATTAATTATAAAAAAAATGTTAAAAATACTAACAAATTATAATTTAATAAGACAAAAATAAGCTTAATTCAGCACAAATATATAAATAAATATATTCATTTAATCCTGGGAAATGTTTTATTAATGTTACCAAGTTTAATTTTAAGATATTTTTTGACTTAATCTTAATAAATTGTGCATTATATATACCTAAAGATGGAAGGTATCCCAAAACATATTAATAATTTTACCATTATACAAGC
>Ga0136644_10003184_pt1 | contig 12296 bp, 15 predicted proteins | sample C_130820_EF_Meta_FD_94780 | JGI IMG/M metagenome (GOLD analysis project Ga0136644, IMG submission 94780) | Freshwater microbial communities from Lake Croche, Canada to study carbon cycling - C_130820_EF_MetaG (v2) (version 2) | ecosystem: Environmental > Aquatic > Freshwater > Lake | place... | reverse complement strand
TTTGATGTAAAGGACTGCATTTTGTATGTTGTATGGAATCTGCGGTCATCTGGTTTCCGTGTTGTCTATGTATCTCCGAACCGACTGATCATTAGTTGGAAGGAACAGTCGCAACAGTATTATCAGGAAGAGTCACCCATTCGCCAGGCCATGTTGGCAACTGCAGAAGCGGCCACCACATCTACATCAACAGGGGGAGGTCCAGTCTCTATCCTCAAACAACCCAAGAAGGCCGCCTCTTATAAGCCTCCGCCAACAGGGGTCGCAGGAATGCTAGCATCAGGGTCTTCTTCACGGAAGACATCTGGCTCCACCATTACGTTTATATGAAACACCGACGATAATCCACCACACGACCTTCTATATCACTATAATCTGGACGCTGTGCGCAGAGTCCAGGGACTACTATAAACCATCGATCCACAGCATGAAGGCACTTCCAATGCATATCAATGCAGTAGAGACCCCTATTTCCTGTTTGTAGAAGCCCTTCAAGACCTTTTTTAAATGTCTCCATGAGTTTTGCATAATAGCAGGCGGATACAATATAGGCAGTCGTTGTCTGCCCAGTCAAGAGACGAAGCGTGCTTTGATTACACCGCACGGCGGTTCCTCCCAACAAAATAACATCGTATGGCTCATGAAGCAGACGATCTAGAATCGGTAAACTCGTATCATAATTTTTCCACATAAAATCATCTTCTACTACAAGATAATTTGACCATCCCTCATCAATTGCTCTTTGAAGGACTGCAATGTGGCTCTTTGTGCATCCGATCGCACCCTTTAAAATGTTAGAGGGTCCTGTGTCATGCTGTAGAGCACGTAAACGCTCCACCTTCTCTGGCGGAAATACTGCTAATTCTTTCTCAATGTGTGCCCGCCTATCCGGTCGCGCATCGAGATTTATATAGATTACATGTTCTATTGCATCAAGTGACATATATTTATTTATTCCCTACACTTTAGGCCTGGAAATAGGGAGTCTCAGAATTACAGCATCGATTCAATAAATGCAGTTCTGCGGGCAACATTTTCGGGTGTAGAAGGCTTGCCCGCATAGGTCACTTGATCCGGATGCAGGCGATACAGCACGAGGGATTCCGCAATATTATATATTTTTCCATACTGCTTCAACAGCTTCAGCTCAAGTTCTAGATCCTCAAAAATACATCTATCTAACCCATAGTTTCCAACCGCGAGCACTGCCGAGCGTTTATACAGGAGAGAAGGATGATTCATAATCCAGGGTGAATAGGGCTTCGTTGCCTTATAAGAAGCCCATGTTAGTTCTGTTGGATGATTTGTATCGCCTGTCAACATCAATTTATCCTGCACAAGACGTAGAAAACTAACATTAGATCCTACGATTACACAATCTGGATGAGATAGCATAAACTGAAGCTGTGTCAACATACGATGAGGCTTCATAATGTCATCTGAATCATGTCGCGCAATAAGTTCATTCGAACATAGAGTGACCCCCTTATTTAAACTATAGGAAACTCCCATATTGGACTCTAGTTTATGATAGACAAGACGACAAAATCGGGTGGTCTGTCTGAACTGTTCAAGTATCTTTTCAAGAAGTGCCGTGGCCAGCTCATTCGAACCGTCGTTGATCCATACAAGCTCAATGCCAAAATGACCTTGCTGCTCTTTAATTGATTCCAAACAATCATGGATATACTTGTGCTTCGTATTATAGCTGCTAACAAGCACAGAGACCCACAGCGTCGGTTCCAAGAACTGAGGCGGGAGTTTAATACTATTCATAATGTCATAGTTTTTCCTTGTTGACCCCCATTCCTGACAAGCATATACTTTTCTATGCCCTGTATATTCCACTCCTGCAAAATGAATAGGTAAGAAACACCAGCTGGGGAAGATAAATACATCGTTGTAAAGTCCTGTTTGGATAAGCCGAGTTAAACAAAGCGGACCCACTGTTTGCCATGCCATTTGTCTTGTAGCCACTTGCGAGACCTCATTCTTTAGAATGTAGTCAATCGCGGCCTGGCAGAGTGGATGCAGAGGAGGGAACCCCATTGCGACGGTCGCCACAAGGCCACTTCGAACCTGCTCATTTTCCCATGCAGCAAATGCCTTCTTACTCATGATTATTTCATCAAAGGGCTCAATGCAAACGGAATCCGCATCCAAGAAGATACCGCCAAACTTATAAAGGATTTCCCAACGGATTATGTCGGCCTTCCCGTTGATTTCTTCGATTGATGCAATTTTATCAATACAGACAAGGGATTGCTCAAAGACCTCGCCTGAGGCTACGGTTGCAGTTATCTTCCTAGTTGCAATCAGCTTAGCCAAATCGGTTTCATTCCAGAAAAGATACTGAAACTCTGGATTCTTGGCAGCCCATGTATTCATAAACTTAGTCGGCGCCGGCTTGGGGCCTATCCATAACTGGTGGATAAGTTTAGGAATCGACATACTATAGTTACAGGCAGGGCTCGCTTTAGATGAATCGGCGACTGAGACGGCCACGACCATGACCACGACTATGGCCGCCGCCGCTCATCAAGTGCAAGGAGCTTGAATAGGAAGAATTGGTTGCAGTTGCAGTTGCAGTTGCGTAGCGAAGAAGTGTATCAATTGCAAGAAGTAGCAGGAGTCCAATCGCAACAAACAGGAAGAGTTCAGCCGTATTTTGCATTGGCGTTACAAATGTCAGGGAATCTAGTTGTTTGCTCAGAGAATCCAGACGCCGGCCAATCTCATCCGGGGCCAGACTCTCTACAAAGGAAGAGGGAGTGGATGCCACTTCTGTAACCATCGGTTTCGGTGTCGGTGTCGGGGTCGGGATAGAACGCCAGAGAGTGGGTTTCTGATCCACCTGAAAGCTCGGCTTCGGGACCTGTATTGACATATCACCCAGGAGAAACGCCTTTTGCCATGCTTCGGGTTCCGCATTGTTGCCCTGCATGGGGAAAAAGTCGGAGGAAGAGGATGAAGACATAAAGGAGTCTAGGCGGCCATTGCCATTGCCGTGGCTGGAAAGTATATCATTCGCAGGGGGGGGACGCTGGGCGGGACGATCTGGATCCTTACCCGAAGGGTCTCTATCTGACAGGTTCGAAGAGTCCGAAGGATCTACACCTAATGGCTCCCTTGCCAATGAATATTCCTTCGTTTCTTGATCGGAGCCAGCCGGCGCCGCCGGCACGACAACGCTGCGCGTTTTCTTAGATTTCTTAGAATTAGGTCCTCCGGGGACTAATGGTGTAAACGCTTCTTCAATTGCACAATAACTCATGTGCCCCTAATGAGGAGTTAGTTCTTTTGACAGAAATCCGCCGCGATCTGTAATGGTGCTTCTATGGATTCTCTTTGTAGCCTGCTGTTTCCTCCTTATTGTAACACTTTGGAGGGGCTCGACCCCAAAATCCATAGAGTCTTTTGTGGATCTGTCCGATACACTGAAAGCCGTAAGCACGCAAGCACTCGATGCGGCTCCCTCTACAACTGAGGTGAAAATGCATTATCGCGCCCTGCTTCTCTTTGCAGATGCAGATATCCGGGCCCAAGGGACAAAAGCCCTGCGCATCCTGGCTGACTTTCGGAACCGTGTCTATGGCCCCCGCGATTTTAGAACCGACTTCAAGGTAGAAGATGTTTTAGGAGGGTGGCCCGACTGGATGACACCATTGGACTCCACAGTGAAAGAGACTCCTCCGAGCGCGACAGATGCAGTCCAGGCCGAACGCCGCATGTTGGCTTATTTACAAAAGAACTTTCCGGAAGAGCCTAATTTACAGCAGGCCCCCTCTATTGTGCGCTCACTCATTGAGGATTTTGGGCGTCGTTTCGTATTTGATGCGGATCCAGTTACACTTCGCCCCGATTTCATGAGCCAGCCCCTTCTGAAAGATTGGGTCAATCCCATCCAGGCACCTCCCGCATAGCAGTAAAACCAACAGGTAGAGTAGGGGTCATCATGCAGCCACAGACACAGTTGCCGCCGATCAATCGACTTCATTGGATTCCGGTAGAGCCCTCCTGGTTAGTCTCTGTAGGTATCGTAGTTCTAGCTGTCCTGCCCCACCAGATCCCACGAGGAATCACAAGAGGGCTCCAGAGTAATCTGGGAGGCCTCCTGTTTGCTGCTGCAGCCCTGTTCATTTTCTGGCATAAACCAGTGCTGGGAACAGCACTCCTTCTTTTGTTAGCCGCGATCCGGTCTGCCTCCTATCTAGAAGGCTTCGTGGCAACTCCCACGATCACGAAAGATCCAGTCGCGAAGCCCAATCCCAAGAAATGGCTCGTAGAGGATGTGCTGGATGAGGATCCCAGTGGAATTCAGCAACGAACCGATGGCCCCGGTATTTTGTATGATGCGGTCAAACAGAATCATCGCTGGGGTTCGGAGGAAGCCCTTGATGAACATCCAGAGGGGATCCAGGATCGGCCTGTTGGATCATCCCCAATAGAGGAAACAACACGACCCTCATCTTCCTATATGAGTCACAGTCACAGATAAAACTCCGATATACAAGTAGGGATTGTTATGTCGATGGATTTTCTGGTGCGCATGTCAAAGCAACCGCTCTTTCGGCTTATTGCAGCTATCTTAGTATTGCTACTGACGGATACACATCCGGTGGTTGGGTTGGGCGCAGCAACCCTCTGGATCCTGTGGGTTGTATGGTCATCATCAATCCATCAACAAAAATACCAGTTCCTACAGTAGGGAATGCCAACATCGAAGGCATTAAGGGAGGTAGTTGCAAAAGAGGTGCAGGCTGCTTTGGCAGCACCGAAACCAGTAACATCGCCAATCAGACCAGAAGACCAGAGTTTCATGGATACGATCCTGCACCAAATACAAGATATGAATATGAATCCCTATCTCCTAGGCATTGCCTATATTACTCTCAATCTGGGATCGCGCTTTTTCGTCATGTCGGTATCACCGGGGCAGGAAGCTTTTTTGCAAAACATGCTCTTTCGCCCGATCTTATTATTTGCAATCATGTTCATTGGAACGCGCAATCTGATTGTCGCCTTCTGGATGACTCTGTTGATCTTGGTATCTCTTCATTTTCTGCTGAACGAAAACTCGTCATGGTTTGTGCTGAGGGACTGGACCGCATCCTCTATACATTCAGGATAATGGTAGACCCCACCGGTGTTGCAACGGCCCGCTTCCGACCTCGTCTCCTAGCCGCCTCCGTATTCATGGTGCTACCGCTCCCCACAGACCCATCATCATCCAGGAACTCTGCTAATGGGTCGCTGGATGATCCAACTCCTTCACGCAAAATCTGCACTCGACGCGGTGATGCCGGAGGGGGGCCAGACGGTGTAAAGACTCCGGCATGGTCGGACCCAATCGGGTTAAGGCTCGACTTCTGTGCTCTCTCTGCTTCAAAGGCGCGGAGGATATCATCGACTCCGTTATTCGTGGGCCCGCGCATTTCACGGCGAACAGGAGGTCCATCAGAAGGAGGTGCCGCTGCAGCCACGTTAAAGGGAACCCGCGCGGATGCTGTCTTCGGAGGGGAGGGCGGGGCCGTCTGATAAGGAAAGGAAGACCCCATGGGGGCTGGGCCTGGGCCCGAAGAGGGACCCGATGAGGATGCAGACCCAAAGCCACCGGCCGCCGACATGAACTGTCCGAGTCCGCCCATCTTAGCGGCTGCCGCTGCCGCAAACTGGCGCTGCAGCTCCGGGTTTTCATTGAGCAAATCGGCCATGCCGGGCACCCCCGATCGCTCCGCCATCGTGTTGGTCAAGTGATACATGGTAGCCGATACACCAAGTGTGCCCGCAAGTCGAAGGAGAGGATGCATCTTGGCCTGATCCTTATACATATCGTATAGCTCTTCAAAGATCTCATCGAAATCCTCAACATTTGTGTGCACGGATTCGGACCAGCCCTTGAGCTTGGGCTTGATCGGGAGACGATGGCCCACCTTGTCATTCACCATCTCCACGCCCGTCACAAAGGTCATGAGAGCATTGCGCTGGAAACGAATAGAGGCCTCCAGGTTGCGACTGTCCACAAGCTTATCGTGCTCTGCCTTGATGTCATCCAGAGAGTTCTGCATAGTCATCCGGGCCCCTTTGATGTCATTGGCCTCTAGACGCCGGAGCTTGGTGAGATACTTTTGCTTCTCTTTGGCCTCCTCTTCTGGTGATAAACCAGCGGGCTTCTGCTGCTCAGAGGAACCAGAAGAACCGGATGAGAATCCATCGGGTCGAATCACAAAGGGAGCCGGTTCGGAACTCTTTTGGATGGAAATATCGCCGATCCCATTTGTCGAGTCCAGGTTCACGACCTCCATATCGTCTACCGGCTTCAAATTAATACGGGGTGCATCAGAGTTAAGCTGGAAAGAGGTATTGACCTGACGACTAGATCCGGAGCCGGAGTTACGTGAGGGCGACGGCGCCACCTTGCCCTGATTTGCCAGGAGTCCCATTCCAAGATCATCGCCGAGTTCAATAATATCATCGGCGCCACCGATCTCCTGCGCCTTACTGGCAAAGGTTGCCAGCTCTGCAATGGACGGCTTCGAGGATGATGCTTCTGCAAACTGGACGCTCATACCGTTGCTTTCCCTTGAGAGCTTTAATTGCTAGTCTGAACGACGGGTCATTAAAATGAAGGTATAAAGATTATAACATGAACTATTTAAGAATGAATGAGTATGTATCTGCCAAGACACCCGCCGCCGCCGCCCTCTCCGCTGCGGACGCGGAGATTCTTACGCTCTCCTCGGGGGGCCTAAATGGCGGCGGCAGTGGCGGTAGGTATAGATTTTATCATTGTTACCAAAAACCAGTTTCAATCGTTTGCTACCCTGTAGATAACGAGTATACCCTACCCTCTAAGCCAGACTCTCGCCTTCTATTTGTGCCAAAATATTTACCGGAAATACTGGATACACTTTTTTTGAATTACAAGTATTATAAAAGTGTCAACATAAAACAGTGTCCGGTCGATAGATCCCTATAAGTCGCTAGACTTTCAGGATCCCGCATATCTGTATACGATTACTGCAGCGTGTCCGATTCTTCTTCATTTCATTTTCAAAACAACGATCAATCTCAACATACTCATCCCGCATATTGATAATCGACATGAGAGTTGATCGCTGTTGTGTTTCAAGACCACTATAATCCTTACCCTGGGCCTTTGCGGTCTCAATATCATTGTAGAGATCCTTCAGCTGGGTGGTTAGGACAATCTCTTTCGTCTGGATCTTCTTGACAGTTGCAAACACGTTCATGCTGAAGAGGAGCGGATAGCTGTAGCGAATATACTCAGGGAGGACAAATGGGTTCGTTTCCTTTATCTCCTTGACTTCCTTGTGGGTTTTATCAAGCAACAGTTCCATCCCCTTCGAAGCGCCCTCCAGAAATAGCATCCGGCCCGAGTTGAAGACCAGATCATTCTGCAGCTTATCGAGCTTGTAGGCCGTGGTGCGGTGTGCCTCTGCCCGTGCATCGAGTTTCAGGTAGTTTACGACGGCCAGCAAGAAAGCCGTAAAGGCGTTCAGCGAGCTCACGATGGTAGCTCCGTAGGGCGTATCCTTAATCACCAAATTCAGGACACTACCGAGCACTGTTAGAAAGATGGAGGGCAACATGAGATAATGCAGCTTCTGTTCGCACACAGTCTTGGCTTCGGTATACAGAAGCTTCTGGCCTTTGAGGTAGAGAACAACAATATCGCAGATCATAGAACTATTGGAGGGCACGCTGTTGTAGGTTTTGGTAAGCAGCGCATCAATCTCACGATAGGTATATTTGGTCGGCTCGGATATAGTTAGAGCGACTGATTCTTCTGTTGCATTACCAGAAAGATCACCAGGAAGATCGCCAGAAAGATCGCCAGAAAGATCGCCAGATACATCCTGCATTGAAGAATCTAACGATAGAATAGAAACATGGGTGCAGCCTTTTCCGCAGTAGCACCGGAACAAACAAAAGCCCAGTCTCCTCTTGTTGGCGCTGCTGCGGCAAGACTCATGCCCATTCGATTAACAGTTGCAGAAACAAAAGAGCAGAAGGAAGCACGTGAAAAAGAAGAGAAGGAGCAGCAAGCAAAACTGAAAAAGTTAGGCATGTGAAACTCCGTCCAAACACATCAACAGTGCATCGGCCAAGTCATCCTGTTTGGCTTGTCCGGACCACCAGGTAAGCTGCGAGGCACAGGCCGGAACCTTCGTAAGCGCTTCGGTCACACGAGTAATTCCCGCGAGCTTTCGTGACCTCTTGGCATCCTTGCCAACACCGGCCTCCTTCAGACCCCGTGTCTTAACACCCGCGTTCACAAACTCCATGGTTCCTGTCCATCCATGCTCAACCCGGAGGCGATGATCGAGCAGTGTAAAGAGCATAATCTGGATAGATTTCATGTGGGGCGCAAACTCGGAAGGCTGATTCTCAATGCGGATTCGGCTGGCTTCCTTCAGATAGCCCAGTTCCGCTGTCAAACAGGTTTCCATCGAGGCCAGAAGACTCTGCAGGGTGACGCCCTTAGCCTTGGGCGCCTTGTAGGGCATCAGAAAGGCAGCGGCGGCCCGCTCTTCCAGCACCTTCTTCGTAAGTTTCTTGGCATCGGCCTCTGAGAGACCCAGGGTGCTCGCACCACAAGCCCACGCACGCCATCCCGCCACGGTCGTGGCTTCAATCACAAGTGTCGGCTTGAGCGACTTTCCTTTCTTGACGCACTTTTTGCACAACAAGGTGCCCACTGGCACGTCAATCCACGATGCAGGCCCCGCACAGGCGCACCGCGTCTGGCTCTGGGAATCAGCGCCATCGGCCAGCAGATTCAGATTCGCCCATCGATCCACTGTTACCAGCGAGCCAGAGGCATCAAAAGAGGCCACACAATAGCTCAGATTCTTAATGCCGAGATCGAAGGCGGCGAGGGTTGTCATCTAGCGTTACTAATATCGGCTGCTTAAAATAGAGAATGGCTGACTTTCCTCCAATCCGTAGGCGAGCCCACACCCCGTCTCATGGGGCAGGGGCGAGTGGTATAGCGCGCCTGGCTGCTAACGCTGCTGCCAATCCACTACTACCCGGAAGTCCTAACTATTATAGGGAAGCTCAGGCGCAACAGCTAGCAGCTGCCCAGCAAACTGCAAGTTATGCTGCTGGAGCATCACGAGCATTTGAAAGAAAAAATATGAAATCGGGCTTCTGGCATGCAGGAAAGGCATTAGGCGCATTGGGGGAAGGAGATCAATTCAGAGGAGCACTACGTGCAGGGGGTATACCAGTAACACCCTATCAAGCCCCAGAAGCCCCTGCCCCTCATAATCCTGTATTCCCACCATATTCAGGGCCGATAAATCTTAAACCTGGAACCAGTGTAGCAAGCGCTGCCGCTGCAGCCAAGCCGAGCATTGGAACCCAAATTTGTAACGGGATTAGCTGCGGCCTCTATAGCAAATACTTTGGCAAAGTTAAATCAGAAGGCGGGAGGCGAAAGACATACAAGAAGAACAAGAAAAGTAAGAAGCGACAGTCACGTAAAATGTAAAGCCATCGGCCTCAGTATGAAAATAACCTTTACAAAACTGTAACTATGGAAACTATTTTGAATAGATTTCATAGTTGCATAGTCCCTGTGGGGGTCGAACCCACGACCTCTGGCTCCCTACTTCTTAGAAGGCAAGCGCTCTACCACTGAGCTAAGGGACCTTACGAGTGGTCCATGTGGGTCTCGATCCCACGACCGTCACCTACCCAAGCATACGAAATCGTATAAGAGTGACGCTCTACCAGTTGAGCTAATGGACCTGAAGGACCCATGTCGCACACAGCCTCTTTCGAGACCGGAGCTAATGGACCCGGGGATCACCATCCCAAACAATCCTCTTAATAAACCTTTAGATCCTGAAACGCGCGAAAATATCTCCGCCTCTACTAGAGATGCCACTTGCCGACACGTCACAGACAGCCCGAACATTGTATAAGCGCGATCGAATCCTGGCCTCCTTTCGTTCACTGAACCCAACCCAGCAGCTCGAAGGGCCCCTTGGCATGACTCCCTCCTCCACTCTGACAGCCGCCCATGTAGGCCAGCGCCCCTTCATTTTGAATGGCGTCATTTCCAAGGAATGCTGCAACAATAGCGCTCTTTCCTGCAACCTGCTGACTATTGCAGACATCGCGACACTGGTCGGGGTCACCTACACCTTGAATGGCAACACGACAATCCCTGAATGCAATACGGTTACGGTCCCTATCGGATTTACCCTAGTCATTCCCCAGAGTCAAACACTAGTTGTCTATGGAACATTGATCGTTGCCGGGAGCTTGGATGTGTTTGGTACATTACTCAACTATGGATTCAATACCCTTCGATTATTAATTAACTCAGTCACGACGGTGGGGCCTGGTGCCAGGGTGGAGACTTCAGGAAAAATGGACTCCAATGGAACTCTTGCAATAAATGCTGGCGCAAACCTTACAGCAAAGCCTACGGCCATTACGAAACTGAATGGGGCTACATCTATTGCAGGGACCGCCATCTTAGCTGGCAATACCAGCTCCAATGCTGGAGCAAATACAACTGTGTCAGGGTCGCTTACTGTCCCCGCTAATGCGAATTATAACAATCAAGGTGCGATTACCACGTCAGGGGCCGGTGCGGTCGATGGAACAGTGACAGGTAACCCGCCCACTCCAATAGGCCCAACAGGTCCAACAGGTCCATCAAATCCTGGCAGCTTGCCTTAGATAGACCTGATAAACTGCCATCCCATCTCCCTACAAATCTGCTGCCATACCTGATCCTGTTGATACAGCTTTTCCCGGGACTTCAACAGCTGGAAGCACGGTAAGAACTCATCCATCTCCAACAGCTGGCAGAGTTTGTAAAGAACATACGGATACGACAAGAAATTCGAGCGACCCTTCGGACAGTATTTAATAAACGCCGGCTGAATCTCCTTGAACATGAACTGCAGCTTCTCCTCCATTTCCTTCGACAGCGTCAACATCGTCATTTGCTGGTGAATTCGGTTCTTGATCTGTTGCACATGATCATACATCTTCGACAGTTTGAGCTTCCTCAAAATTTCGTGGATCTTCTCCTTCTTCACCCGTTTCGGATCGCGGATGCGTTCCTTTTTCAACTCTGCCAACACCGCATCAATGACATCCGCCGGGATATCCGTATTCTCCTTGGCCTGGAATTGGGCGAGCCATTCATTGAAGTGATTAATCTTCTTATAGGCAAAATACGTAATTTCGCGGGGGGGATCCTTGTAGCTCGGTTTTTCAGAATCCACCAGAATGAACTCTTCATGCCCACACTCGGGGCAACCCAGGAGTGCCTCATTCTGATAAAAGGTCATTTCCACATCGCAAGCCGGACAAGTCCCCCAGCCGGGTTCAATGCCAGAGCCGGGCATGACGCCGCTTTTAATGGCACCGGGGTCCACAATGGATAGATAGCGCTCCAACATTCGTTCCCGCTGGAGTCCATCCGTTGAATTTAAGGTGCTAGCCGCTTCCTGACCGCGTGCAGGTGCCGGAGATCGAGGCGACGGCATTTTTGCCTCCTCCGTAAAATAACTCAAAACGGAATTGGCCGGCATACGCATGGTAACCACATCAGGCTCCCCGGAGGAAATACCAGAAGCAAGAGTCTCCTGTGCATCATAATACTGAAATAACATATCGCCAACATCCAAAAAATAGTTAAGTCGATCCTTGTCCGCTCGAAGGCGGGCGATTCTGGATCGCAAACTATCAATTTGATCTGCAAGTTGCCGGGCCTCATCGCTAAACGGTGCCGCATCCGGGGCCCGTTCTTCTAGTGCGGCCAATTCTTCTTCAAGCACATCGAGTGACTGTTTTTCATTGTGAAAAGCCGCAATCTTGGCCTGGTGATGAGCCTCAAGTGTCGTTGATCGGGGCGCCGATACTTTTGTATCGTGGACTACATCACTAACCAGGAAATCCTGGAGCTGCTGCATTCTATTCAGAAGAGGACAGGAATCTTTAACCTTGGAGGATTTCCCCGGTGTCCCCCGGACTTGGGCCAAAATCCCCGGAATTCCTCCAAATTATTTTCGGAGGCTGGAGTATAACGAATGTCCGGTGGTGGTTTAATGCAGCTCGTCGCCTATGGTGCCCAGGATGTCTACCTCACGTCAAACCCTCAGGTTACGCTCTTCAAGCAGCTCTACCGTCGCCATTCTAACTTCGCGATGGAGTCCATCGAGCAGACCTTCAACGGTGTTGCCAACTTTGGCAAGCGTGTTACCTGCACGATCTCCCGTAACGGCGATCTGATCTACCGTATC
>Ga0136644_10003183_pt1 | contig 12296 bp, 18 predicted proteins | sample C_130820_EF_Meta_FD_94780 | JGI IMG/M metagenome (GOLD analysis project Ga0136644, IMG submission 94780) | Freshwater microbial communities from Lake Croche, Canada to study carbon cycling - C_130820_EF_MetaG (v2) (version 2) | ecosystem: Environmental > Aquatic > Freshwater > Lake | place... | reverse complement strand
GGCCTAGGTAAAACAGTCCTGACTATTGCCGCTGTAGAACGTCTCATGGATTCGGGCGAAATTAAAGAACCAGGCTTGGTAATCTGTTTATCCTCACTTAAATACCAGTGGGCTAATCAGATTGAGAAATTTACAAGTGGTACTTCTAAAGCTTTGGTCATTGATGGGACACCCAAAAAACGAGCACTTCAATACGAAGAAGCATACAACTGGCGGACTACAAAGGTTGATTACATCATCCTTAACTATGAGCAAATTGTTAACGACTGGGATTCCGTCAAGAAGCTTCCCAGAGGATTTGTCGTCCTCGACGAAGCAACCGCCATTAAATCTTTTAAATCCAAACGGTCAAAATACACAAAAAAGTTAACTAACTCCCCCTATAAATTTGCCCTTACTGGAACTCCTATTGAAAATGGAAAACCAGAAGAGCTCTATAGCATTATGCAATTTGTTGACTCAGAGGTATTAGGACGTTTTGACATCTTTGACTCAGCGTTTATTGTTCGCAATTCTTGGGGCGGGGTAGATAGGTATCGCAATCTTCCAGTATTACATGAGAAGATGAAAGAAGCGTCCGTTCGTAAAGCGCAAAAAGATGCAGACGTTGCTCCGTTTTTGCCAGACTCAATTCATAAAGACCCTATCCTCATTACCTTTGACCGCAAGTCTGCAAAGTTGTATGACCGCATTCAAGGAGATTTACTTCATGACTTAGATGAAGCACAAAGCATGTTTGGTACTTCTTTTAATATATTGGCTCATTACGGTTACGACAACTCTCGTGGCGGTAAAGAAGATGAAATGCGTGGCAAGATTATGTCTAAGATTGGTGCGCTTAAACAACTATGTTCCCACCCAAATTTAATACGAACCAGTGCTAAAAAGTTTAATGACCAGAATGGACAAGGCTCTGCTTACGCTGCAGAACTTGTAGCTGCGGGGCACTTAGATGGTGTAGCTAACTCAGTTAAGTTAGATACCCTTTTAGAGTATGTCAATGACTTCTTAGACCAAAGCCCAGAGAACAAAGTAGTTATCTTTGCTACTTTTGTAGACATGTTGGATATGATTGCTCAAAATTTGGGGCCAGACCAATGTCGACTTTACTCAGGTCAATTAGATGCTAAGACTAAAGAGGAGAACAAAGTTGCTTTCAATACAGACCCTAACATTCGCGTTCTTATTAGCTCTGACGCTGGTGGGTATGGAGTTGATTTACCTGCTGCCAACCTTCTTATTAATTATGACCTTCCGTGGAGTTCTGGAGCTGCTATCCAAAGAAACGGACGAATTAAAAGAGCTTCGTCAACTTGGCAAACAATAGTTATTCAAGATATTTTGATTGGTGGTTCTATTGAAGAACGCCAATATGACGCTCTACAACAGAAATCTTCAATTGCAAACGCGATTATTGATGGAGAAGGCATAGACGATAAAGGCGGGGTTCCTTTAAATGTAGGTAGTTTGAAGGCTTTCTTATCTCTTTCAACGGTGTAACCTGCTAAAATTGTGTAATGCCTAACGCACCTAAGACCCCTACACGCACTATTCGTGTGCCAGATGACCTTTGGAAAGCTGTTCAGAAGAAGGCCGCAGAACAAGAAGTCACCGTTACTAGTGTGATTATTGGCGCCTTGCAAGCCTATCTTGACAAGGATTAAATAGAACAATACTGTTGCCCTCAACACTAGGGGGTGTCTATGTCTAATCCAGACATTAAAGAAGTTGAGCAAACGCTTCAACAATACTTAGCTCTTAAAGAACAAGTAGATATGCTTTCTGAAAGACAAGCTGAATTAAAAAAACGTTTAGATGAAGCTACGGTGTCTTACGGAGAAGTAGATAGCAAAGGACATATTGTTCTTGAATTTGGTGATGCAAAACTTGTAAAGCAACGCAAAGTATCTAATCCAATAAATGAAGAAATTGCTATGCGAATTCTTACTGAAAAAGATTTGTTGGATGAGTGTGCTCCAAAAGTACGTAAGTTTGACCAAGATGCCATTATGGCTGCTGTTTACAAAGGTTTTCTTACAGAGAGTGACATTGATGAGATGTTGCCACCAAAAATTTCATACGCATTTATTATTAAAGGATAGTAATGTCAGACGACTTTATTGAATCTTCTTTTGCTGACTTGGATGTTTTCTATCCAGGCAGTAAGAGAAAGCGACGTGAACCAAAAGTCATAGAGACTCGTGAAAGCCAGCTCTGGGACTCCCGTCCGTATCTTAAAACTTTGCCCAACGGCAGAGAGATTGAGATGTTTACGGTAGGTGCACTTGCTAATGCGTTGGGGCGACCATTTATTACTATAAGAAAATGGAATGAGGAAGGGTACCTACCTTCTTCGCCTTATCGTTTACCCACAAAAAAGAACAAAAATGGGGATGACCATAAAGGCAGACGCCTTTATAGCCGAGCCATGATTGAAACGGCTGTAGAACTGTTTGAAAAAGCTGGACTTTTAAACGTCAAGCGTATAGAATGGTCTCTACACCAGAAGCTTGTAAAAGAGCTAGCTGAGGCGTGGACTAACATCCTCGCACAAGAAACTAAAAACCAAGAAACTCAAGGAGATATATAAATGGCAGTTCAATCAACAGATGATTTCGTTCCAACAACGGATGAATTCTCAATCGAAAACACAAATGACGTAGATGCTCGTCCAGAAGCATCAACATCAACTGCAGTCCAAGCAGGCTGGGGCGCAGGCGATGAGATGACTATGAAGTCAAAGGAATTCCCAACTGATTTAAAGTTGAATGAGGAATTTCAAGTAATCAAGTTCCTAGACCAAGATGGTCCATTTGCAATTTATAAGCAGCACTTCCTACAGCAAAAAACTGAAGGCAAGCGTTCATACGTTTGTTTAGGAAATGGTTGCCCACTTTGCGTTAAGTTGAACCATAAGCCAGAGAGCAAGCACGCATTTACTGTTGCTGTTCTTTCAGCTGATTCAGCAACTCGCATGATTCTTACTGCAACACCACGTCTTTACAAGACACTACATGCTGCACATTTCTCACCACAGGGTCCTCTAACAAAGAACTACTGGGCAATTTCTCGCACAGGTAAGATGCAGCAAACTGTTTACTCCCTAAACTCAATAAAGGGTCGTGACCTATCTGAAGATTGGTCAATTGATGAAGCTAAGGTTGAAGCCGTTCTAGCAACACTAGAGGCATATCCACGCTCAGCAATTTATGAAAACTCAGTTTCTGAATTAACTGAAATCGCTAACGACCTAGCTTAACTAACAGATGTAGAAGGGCTAGGACGCCCATCCCCTGTCCTAGCTCTTCTGCTTTTAGGGGACCCATGAATATCATTACAACAAAAAAACAACTTGATGAGATGGTTGCGTACTATCTTACTCAAGATACTTTTGCCTATGACGTAGAAACTGTAGGGCCACAACGAGGTGTGACAGTTGTTAATGAAGTGCTGTGGATTTCTTTATCTACTTATGGTCGTGGTGATGTTATACCTATGGGTCATCCAAATGGTGATTTTGAATCAGAAGTTTTTCCCTTAACAGGTCAAGGTGAAAAAAGAGTTGCAGCGGGCCTTCCTGCACGAGAAAGCGATTATTCACGAGATAAGAAGAAAGCAACAGTTAGTTTTGGTCCACCACCTTCTCAATTATTTCCAGCAGAAGTTTTTAAAACCCTCAAGCCTTTAATGTTTGGTAAAGACCGATTACTCGTTGGCCATAATTTAATTTTTGATTTAACTTCAGTAGCTAAATACTATGAAGGTAAAGTGCCTACAGGCCCCTACTTTGACACAATGATTGCGTCTTTTCTTTATGACAACAAAAACAAAAATAAGTGTGGTTTAGATGATTGTCTTGCTAGAGAGTTTAATTACCACATGGTTAAAGGTGTGGGTAAAGAGGTTGAAAAGTATTCTTTTAATGAGGTTGCCAAGTATGCCTACCTTGACGCAAAGTACACATTTATGCTGTATAAAACTTTGTTAGTAAAACTTGAAGAAGGACAACTTACAAAGGTTATGAACCTTGAAATGGGTGTTCTTGAGGTTTTGTGCGCTATGAAGTTATCAGGCGCACCAATTGATACCGAACAACTTATAGCTCTGCATAATCAATTAGAAGAAGATATTGAAAAAGCACGTTCAGAGATTTATAGAATTGCTGGTCGAGTGTTTAACATCAATTCAAATTCTGATAAGCAAGAGGTTCTCTACGGGAAGAAGGAGGACGGAGGCCAAGGCATTAAGCCAAAGCTTTTAACAACAGGCGGTAAGAAAAAACAAGAAGAGAAAATTCCTTTAGAGGCCACCGATTACTCAGTTGCCGCTGATGCTTTAGAGATGCATAGAGAAACTAATCCATTAGTTAAAGCTATGCTTGAGTATTCAGATTTAAATAAGTTGATGACTACTTATGTAGTTCCTTATTTGGGCGGGGATGTGACTCGTACTAGTAACGGCAAGGTGAAGGTAGAGCACAAAGAAACACTTCTTATTAATGGCAAGATTCATTGTGACTTTGTACAGCATGGTGCAGAAACAGGTCGTTTCTCTAGCCGTAACCCAAACCTACAAAACGTTCCAGCTCCTCACACAGACCACGGTAAGGCTATTCGTAATTTGTTCTACGCTCCACCAGGGTACAAACTTGTTGTGGCTGACTACTCACAAATTGAACCTCGTGTTATTGCCTCCATGTCACAAGACCCAATTATGATGAAGAATTACCTTGAAGGTGGGGACATTTATACAACTGTGGGTGACACTATGGGGGTAGACCGCAAGGCTGGCAAGGTACTTGTATTGGCTATGGCTTACGGCGTAGGCCCCGACAAGATTGCAAGCCAGATTGGATGTACGGTAACTGAGGCAAAGAAGTTACTAAATGACTTTTCAGCTAAGTTTAATTCAGTCAATAAGTATCGTTTGCGTGTTGTAGGTGGCACACGAGCTAAAGGCTATGTTTCTACAATTTTGGGGCGAAGAAGATACCTTCCCGATATTAACTCAAGAGACTTTGGATTTAAGTCCTCTGCTGAGCGTCAGGCGTTTAATACACGCATCCAGGGGTCAGCAGCCGACATTATTAAACTTGCCATGATTCGGGCGCATAAAATGATTCCAGATGAGGCTAGACTCATCCTCACTATTCACGATGAAATTGTGACAGTGGCACCAGATAACATTGCAGAAGAGACTGCAGAAGCTATCAGAGCGGCTATGGAAGGCATTGACCTTCTAAATGTCCCCCTTATTGCTGACGTTAAAATTGTACAGAAGTGGGGCGAAGCTAAATGAGTTGGATGAAGAGGTTCTTTAATCGCGGGGACGGGGATGATTATGAAATCATTAAAAACGAAATCCCATTTAGTACTTTAACCCGCTGGTATCTTTATGATATGAGTATTCCAGATAGTAATGATATTGCTGTAGCCCTTGGACTAAACCCTGTCAGTGATGAAGGGCATGAGAAAGAAGAAGAAGACAGTGAAATCCGTCTTGCTAGCTTAGATACTTTGATTCCTTATCTAGACATCATTAGCGAACTTAACGCCAAGATTATTACAACTTCTCAACTTTATGAGTTAAGCAAAGAAAAAGAAATTGACCAAGAGATGGAAAACGATGTTAAGCTTATGCGAGACCTGTATCACGCAGTAGGTTTCTCAGCACTTGTTTCTGCTTTTTCTTCTGCAATAGAATTAGGTATTGTTTACCCCAACGCAATTAACGTTGGGTCTTTCTTTAAGGAGTACGATGATGAGTAACAACTGGTGGGCACAGAAAATTGGCGCAAATCCTTCAGCGCCTGTTCCGCAGACATATCAACAACAGCTTCCTCCAACAACACCACAGCCTCCGTACTATCCACCTGAAGTAAATCAACAACGATTACCACAGTCAGCAACTACTGCTGCACGCTGTCCTGGATGTGGAAGCGGTAACTATGGCTCTGCAGACCCGTCCGCTCGCGCACGCTGCTATGACTGTGGTTATCCAATTCAGCAATCAGGTTCTGGAATGGGTCGGGGAGTTACCAGTGGTCCTCAAGCATCAGGTCCCGCACAAGCTGCACGACAAGTTGAAACTGGTGGGTTTAACCCAACAACAATTATTGGACATATCTAATGGCAATTAACCCAGAGCTATTAAAGGTAATTAATAAAATTAATAAAAAGATGGGCGCAGATACCATCATTCTTGGAGAAAAAATTCAAAGAACTGTAGGACGTTTTACTACTGGCTCATTGTCATTTGATGTTGCACTTGGTGGTGGATGGCCCGTTAACCAGTGGCATGAATTAATTGGCGAAGAGTCAAACGGTAAGACAGCAGTTGCATTAAAGACCGTAGCAGCTAACCAAGCACGCGACCCAGAGTTTACAACTGTATGGGTTGCAGCAGAAGAGTGGGTTCCATCTTATGCAGAGATGTGCGGTGTTGATTTAGCGCGGGTATATGTTATTTCTACAAATATTATGGAGGAAGCTTATGAAGCGGTTATTGAACTTGTTGAAAGTAAAGTTGTGGATTGTGTCATTATCGATTCCCTTCCTGCCCTTATACCTAGTGCTGAAGACGAAAAAGACATGGACGAATTCACAGTCGGACGAGGAGCGCTCTTAACTAATAAGTTTTTCCGCAAGGTAGGCAAGGCATCTAAGAGAAGCCTTGTGGTTGAGGAGCGACCATTTATTGGTATCTTAATTAATCAATGGCGTGACAAGGTTGGTGTTATGTACGGCGACCCACGCACCACACCTGGTGGTAAAGGCAAGAACTATGCTTTCTTTACACGAGTTGAGGTAAAACGCGATGATTGGATTGAAGAAGGTTCGGGCCAAGAAAAGACTCGTGTAGGACAGACAATCAAGGTGCGTACCTTGAAGAACAAGTCAGCCCCACCATCACAGACAGCCTTCATGGATTTCTATTTTGCTAATGGTGGTTCTATAGACCGTGGTAATTATGATTTTGCCAAAGAAGTTGTTGCTATGGGCATTATTAACAAAGTTATTACCCGAGCAGGTGCTTATTACCGTTACGAGTTTAAGGGCGAGAATCGGCAATGGCAGGGTGCAGATGCTATGCTTAGCTCAATACGGGAAGAGTTAGACTTGAAAGAAGCCCTTGAACGGGATGTGCTGGACTCCATTAAAGCTGGGTCTAAGTTCATAGCCGAAGACTCTGATGAAGAGTGAGGGACAAAGACAGTCCAAGAAGCATGAGGCACGATTAGCAAAAAAGTTTGATGGCAAACCAACAGCAGCCAGCGGAGCTTTTTGGAATCGTAAAGGCGATGTTCGGACTGATGAACTTTTAATAGAACATAAGTGGACGGGCAAAGCTTCCTTTACTGTTAAAGCTGCAGTTCTGGAAAAAATTGTCAACGAAGCAATTCTTGATAGTCGAATGCCTGTACTAGGCGTAAGTCTTAACGAGAATAATTATGTGCTTTTACTTGAGGATGATTTTCTAGAGATGCGCCAAACCCTCATGGAGTGCACTTGTCATACGAAGGTTCAGGTAACGTAGAAGACTGGCGTTACTCCGCTAAATGTCGCGGTATGGATACTGAAATTTGGTACCCACCACGAGACAAAGCCAAATATAAAAATATTGCTGATAAATCCAAAGCTGTCTGTTTTGGACGAGATGGTGCGCCCGAGTGTCCAGTAAGACTTCAGTGTCTTTTGTATTCAGACAAAATGGATGAACAACATGGAATTTGGGGCGGGCTTTCACATCGTGAGAGAAATGCATTGAAGAGAAAAGCTGCTAAGGTAGGGCTTACATTGGAAGAATGGGTAACTAAAAATGGCGTCAAAGGCAAGCGGTCTTAAAGCCACAGGAGCATTAAAAAAATTTGTAGACGCTGGTAAAAAAAATAGCAGAGTAATTGGTTCGGTAGAACGTTTTTATATTGCACAGGAAGCCCCTAGCGATAGGCGTTCAGATGTGCTTCACCCATCTGCAATGGTTAAAAATGATTGGTGCCACCGCGCATCATATTTTCAGCTTTTAGGGTTTCCACCACCGCCCAGTAAATATCGGGCATCACTAAAACAAAAACGAGTATTTCAAACAGGTCATGATATTCACGCAGGTTGGCAAACTATTTTTCATGAGATGGGCAACTTATACGGTATTTATCAGTGCATAGCGTGTGGTGCTAAGGATTGGAATATGGGCGATGTATGTGTCTCCTGTGATAGTCCTAGTCTTCAATATAAAGAAGTACCACTTGTCTATGAACCACTGCGTATTCACGGGCACGCTGATGGCATCTTGCTTAATTTTGGTGAACCTCTCATGCTTGAGATTAAATCTTTGGGCGCAGGAACATTTAGATTTGAAGCCCCAGAGATGACATATGAACATGATGGAAATATTGACAAAATGTGGAAGGCTATGTCAGCCCCATTTATGACGCACATTATGCAGGCTCAGATGTATATGAAGTTAGCCGAGTTGATAGGGCTTCCTTACCAACCACAGGAGGCGTTGTTTTTGTACGAGAACAAAGCAACTCAAGAAGTTAAAGAGTTTGTTGTAGCCAAAAGTGACTTTGGAGTAACCCCAATTTTAGAAGCAACAGCTTTGATTGTGGCTGCAGTTGACAAGCATGAGGCACCTACTTGTAATATAAGCGCTAACGAAGGCTGTTACCAATGCAAGGGGTATGAAAATGATTAAGTTAGTAACTAGCGGTATTAGCGATGACATTATTGACATCCTTGAACGACAAGGTTTGCCAATGCGTCAAACATTGGACATGACAGTTCCTAACTTTCCAGATGATGTGACGTTGTTAGATGACCAGGATTTAATGGTTTTGGCGTCAAAATATATGGAGAATTACAACATGGTTCGCTCACAGGTTTCATGTGCCCAGGTTGCAGAACTTGAGGCAGAGAACGATTACGATTTTTGTGAGGCTCAAGCTTTACTTCGTTTATCCTCAGGTAAGTCCACTGAAAAAGCGGGCCTTCTAAAAGCCTCTGTATTGGTTCAAGAAGACATACAACAGAAGTTAAAGGTAAAGAACTATGCCTATGCCTACCGCAAGCTTTTAGAGACCACACAGGACAACTTAGAGCGTTATTACAACCTTGCTAGTCGTGAGTTAACTCGCCGTACTTCTACTGACCGTATGAGAAACAATAAGTTTGTATCGTAATGCCAAGCCAATCACGTAAACATAGGGGTTATCGAAGCCAGAAAGTACTAGCCATGTACTTAGCTAAGAACGGGTTTCCTTTTGCAGAAAGTGCTGGTGCTGGACGCAGTGGAAGTGATGTTACAGGGACAATAGGTATTGATTGGGAGGTCAAGGCTCGCACAGGATTTAATCCAACAGCTGCTATCAAACAATTAAAGGAACGACACAATGGAAAAGATTTACCAGTCGCGGTCCTACGTCTTAACGGTCAAGGTGAAGCAAACATCGGGGAATGGGTTACGTTACTCAGGCTTGAAGACTTCGTACATTTACTACGAGAAGCAGGATACGGAGATAAATACTGATGCCAAAGTATGATTTTACGTGTCTACCATGTGACACCACAGTTGAGATGCAGATTGGGTTTGATGACGTGCACCGACCTGTATGCGACGTTTGCGGAAATTTTTTAACTAAAGTATGGACTCCACCAGCAGTCCATTTTAGAGGCGGAGGATGGGGCGGAAAATGAGTTTTTTTATTAATGATGAAAAATGGGCAGAAGAACTTCAATCAGGTCTTGAAGAGTACATGATGCATTGTCAAGACAGCATTGATGAAGATGAAGAGTTTGAGACAATATCAGGCCTTTATTACTGTGGATGTAACGTTTGCTACTACCGTGAAACGTTAGCATTTATGGCGCCAAAGATTATTATTGGTGAAAAAGAAGGCAAAATTCAATTAGATGCTTGATTTAAGAGATAAAGATAGACCCCTTCACGTCTGCGCTTGCGGTTCTACATTGTGGAATGTAAAAGCTCAGTTTGAAGAGGGTCAGATATCTTTATACATGTTAGACATGGAGTGCGCCCTTTGTGGCAGCCTAGCCACAGCCCCTACTCCATTAGACGTTTAAACTGACATTACAAGCTCGTGTCCTCATAATTTGGGGGGTAACACTAATCCGAGCATAATGAGGTATAACAATGTCAGAAGCAGTATCAGAAGAAAATATCCTGCGTGTTTCAGCAGGGTCAAATCCACAAGCCGTAGCATCAGCAATTGCCCACAGTATTTATGAGACTCGTGGTTGCAAAATCCGTGCCGTAGGTGCTGGAGCCGTCAATCAAGCCGTCAAAGCAATCGCAATTGCCCGTGGTTATTGCGCCCCTAGAGGCCTAGATTTAAGTTGTATCCCAGGCTTTGCAAGTATTAAAAGCCACGATGGTGACATTTCAGCCATTGTATTTGTTGTAACAGTGACAGGTTAAGCAGTATTTCGCGCCAAAATGCCTTATCTTTAATAAACACCTTTGCAAAGGAAACCAAATGAAATCAGATTCAAAGAAGAACCCAGCACCGATTGCTCCAACATCAGCTGAGCCATCAAATGCCACAGGCTCAAAGCCAAGAATTGCTATGCCTGAAAAGGGCAAGCTTATGAAGAAGAAGAACACAGCAGCTGGCGACCCTTATAAGATGGCTAAGCCATCACGTAAGTTTGTAACAGTTGAACGTGCAGGTGCTCGCTACGGTATCAAGGTTGGCTTCCAAAAGCAGACCTCACCAGAAGCAGGCGCAACACAGGGAAATGGTCGAATCATTTCATCAGCCGTTAACCGCTCACGCCCAAACTTTAATGACGGAATGTCTGAATAATTAAATAAGTAATTGGCCCTCCAAAAAATTGGGGGGCTTTTTACATTGTGTCTTGATTGCGTGATTTGCCTAACTGTGATTAAATACCTGTGTGAAGAACCTTATGTACTCCAATAGAAAAAACTATTGTCTTTTGGGTATATGGATTGAAGAACAAAAAGAACCATTAAAAAGCGAAATTATTGAGCTTTTAGATAGTGGGGCTTCAACTGCTAGCCTGCATAGATTTTTTAACCAGAAGTTTGAAGACTTAAATTGCGGACTTACCGCATTTAAAAGCCACAGAAAAAAATGGTGCCCATGTCGATAAAAGATGATTTTAATGAGTTTGTTTCAGCTGGAAAAGAAGGCTCAGACAACATTGCAAAAGATATTCCAGAAAGTTGGCGTCCTCGTTCTGAAATTGGTAGCGACGGTGGTTTTGTTATTTCAACTCCTGTTGTTGGAGAAAACATTCCAGGTGCACGAGATGCACTGATAGAAGCAGGGCTCAATCCAGATGAGTGGCAAGTTGTTAATATGCGTCAAGGACGTTGGCAACGTTGGGATGAAGCGTGGCTTACGTCTATTCGACTTAACATTGTTCCTGCTCGCGGTTACGCAGGTAAAGATTATGACGCAGAAAAACTTATTGAATCAATGGTTAATTGGCGCCCAGATAAATCTGTAGATTTTGAGGGAGACCTCACCGCTGTCTACAGCCTTGGAGATACTCAGTACGGTAAAGATGACACGCCAGCAATTGTTGACCGTGTACTTCGTACATTTAGCGAAGCGGTTGCTCATCACGAGTTCCTACAGAAAAAGTACAAAATTGGGCAGATTGCACTGCCACAGCTTGGTGATTGCATCGAAGGTATGACAAGTCAAAAAGGTAAAGTTATGGGGCGCCACGATATTGGTGTTGCACAACAGGTACAGGTTGGTCGCCGCATCCTTATGAATCAAATTAAAGCAATGGCACCGTTGGCAGGAAAAATTATTGTTCCCGTGGTTCCAGGTAACCACGATGAGGTACAGCGTTTTCTAGTTTCACGACCAGAAGACTCATGGCAGATTGAGATTGTACGCGCTGTTGAAGATGCCTGTTTAGAGAATGATTTTCTTAAAGACAGAGTTGATTTCAGATACCCAGCAAAAGATGACAGCACATTAGCGGTCAACTTGAGCGGTACGTTGTACGGAATGGCTCACGGTCATCAGGCACGAGATATGGTCAAATGGTGGTCAGGTCAGGTAATGGGTCGTTGTTCTGTAGCAAATGCAGACATACTCAACGTTGGTCACCTTCACCATTACGATGTTCAAAGCGTAGGTACTCGTCTATTTATTCAAAACCCTGCAATGGATAACGGTTCAGCTTGGTTTAGAGATAAATCGGGCCTTGAATCCCACCCTGGAATTACATCTTTAGTAGTTGGTGCAGGCTTTGATGCTCGTCGTGAGTTAGTAGTACTAGGTGGGTTTCGTT
>Ga0136644_10003181_pt1 | contig 12301 bp, 7 predicted proteins | sample C_130820_EF_Meta_FD_94780 | JGI IMG/M metagenome (GOLD analysis project Ga0136644, IMG submission 94780) | Freshwater microbial communities from Lake Croche, Canada to study carbon cycling - C_130820_EF_MetaG (v2) (version 2) | ecosystem: Environmental > Aquatic > Freshwater > Lake | place: Lake... | reverse complement strand
GGCTCCGCCGCAGGCTCCGCCGCAGGCTCCGCCGCAGGCACCGCCGCAGACCAGTCCGCGGCGCGGACGCAGGGCGTCGTCGAGGACATGCTCCTCGTGCGCCTCAAGGGCACGCTGACGGCCGCCGAGAAGCAGCTGGCGACCCTGATCCCGACGGAGAAGGGGCGCGATCTCGTCAAGGGCGTGAGGGCCCTGCTCGTCGAGGGGAGCCAGTGCCAGCGGCGGCCGCTCCCTGCGGCCGCCGCGCGACATGATCGATCCGACGGGATCGCCTCAGCCGTCCCCGTCGGCATGGCACCCCACCAGCACGGCCGAGGACGCCATGACCGCGGACGACGCCCGCACCGTGTGGACAGGGGCCGCGTGCCCGTCGACGACGCGCACCCGCCCGTCCACGGCGACCGTCTCGCCCCTCTCCATCCTGTCCCACACCTCGCGGCGGAAGATCGGCGTGGCGGCATCGGCCTCGAAGCCGAGCCGCACGCGGCCACCGTCGATCTGCAGGACCGTGATCACGAGCACGCCGCGGTCATCGCCGTTTCCGCCGATCACGATGCTTTCGCGGTTCTTCCTGGTCAGCACCAACATGGGTCACCTTCTTCATGGTACGAGGATCCATCCTTGCCTGGGTTCCTGCGGGCGGCGACGATGCCGCCCGCTCACGCGACTTCTCCGACGTGCACGTGCTCGTCGATCGCGACGCCGAGCATGGGCACGCCTTCACCGAACACGAACGTGTCGACGGCCGCCCTGGTCGTGAGCGTCTTGAGCACGCTCCCGGTGCGGGCGTCGACGTGGGCGGCAGCCCCGAGCAGTTCCACGCCGGAGAGTTTCCGGACGTGGCGGCAGAGGGCGTCGAGACTGTTGTCGAAGAGATAGCGGTGGTAGTCGGCCACCCGCGACAGGCCGTTCCCCCCGTCGGCCGCGAGCCGCCGTTCGGCGGGTGTGAAGGGCTCGTGGATCGTCAGCACGAGCGACTGATCGCTGGCGACGATCGTGATGCTCGCGGGCGAGCGGTGCATGAGCAGGTGCTCGAACGAGCCGGCGGCCTGGGCGATGCGGCGGGAGAGCCGCTGACGGGCGTGGGCGGTGTCGGTGCAGGTGGGCAGGGAGGACGGCATGGACGGCTCCTTCGTCGGGGGCATGGGTGAAAGCAGGATGGGTGTCGCGAAAACCCGCCTGGAAAACAAAAAAGGCCGGCGTGGGAACGCTCCTCGAAGGGAGTCGAGCCCAAGCCGGCCTGCGTCGCACCGAACGAACCCGAGCGACCTTGCGGTCGTCACCGGTTCGTTCGTTGGTTTGCCTTCCGTCGGATTGTCACTGTCTGGTCGTCACGGTCAGGTCGTCACGGTCAGGTCGTCGCCGTCAGATCGTCACGGCATCGTCACGGAGCTCGGTCTCGGGTCCGTCACGTCACAGTTCGAATGAGACAGTTCGACATTGACAGTGCGGGGGAGGTGCCGGATCGCATCGCGAGATCGCATCCTTCGATCGCCCATGCCCGAAGGCCCGAGCCTCGAAGTCTGCGACAGCGGAGCCGCGTTCGTGCGTGCGAGTCCCGTCACCCTCCTGCAATCGCCAAGATAGCGATGCGTCGAGAGGAAATCAAGCTGCCGGCTTGATGCCGAGCCATTCCATCGACGGACGGTTGGCGGCGCGTCGGCTCGAGCGAGCCGCGCGCGTCAGATTTCCCATCCACGCCGGTACGTGCGGCGCAGCATCGCGTCGACGTCGGCACGTCCGCTTGTCATCTGACGCGCATCCCAGTCGAACTCCCCCTGCACGCGGTAGGCGATGTTGGCCAAGAGTACGCTCTCCGCCATCGGTCCGGAGTAGGCGAAATCGCACGTCGCGCGGGGACCGCCGCGACACGCGTCGATCCATTCGCGGTGGAAGCCCGGCGATTGTGGCAGCGTCCGCGGCGGGGTGGCGGCGGTGAAATCAGCCTCCGGCAGGAGCTTCCAGTCGTCGAAGCCGCAGAGCAGCACGCCTTTCGTGCCGACGAAGAGGGTGTTTTTCTTGTCGGCGAGTTTCTTGTCGATGCCGTGGGCCGCGAGCGCCGGCGGCAGGCCCTGATGCCAGTGCACGCTCACCGCCGGCAGCGACGCGCCGTCGACGGCCGTGCGGGCGGGGAAATCGAGCCGGCTCGCGAGCGCCGTGGGGGTGCGGTGGGGATCGGGTTGCGGTCCGGAGCCGCTCACGTGGATCGCGTGTCCGAGATCGAGCGCCCAGTAGGGAATATCGAGAATGTGGCAGCCCCAATTGCCGGTTTCGCCCGTGCCGAACTCCCACCAGAACCGCCATTGGTAGGGGGCGAGGCCCTTGGTGTAGGGCCGATCGGCGACTGGGCCGAGCCAGAGATCCCAGTCGAGTCCGCCCGGCACGGGCTCTGCGGGGCCCGGCAGCGGCGGCATGCCGCGGACGCTGCCGACCCAGGAGTGCACCTCGGTGATGGTGCCGAGCATGCCCGACTTCACGATCTCGACGCCGGCCCGCAGTCCCGGCAGCGCGTGTCGCTGCGCGCCGAGTTGCGTCGCCAGCCCCTTCGCCCGCGCGGCGTCGGTGAGCCGCCGCACCTCGTCGACCTCGTGGGCGAGCGGCTTCTCGAGATAGACGTGCTTGCCCCGCTCCATCGCCCACCACGCCGGATGGAAGTGGGTGTGGTCGGGCGTGCTCACCACCACGGCGTCGATCTGCTTCTCGATCGCGTCGAACATCCTGCGGAAGTCGGTGAACCGCCGCGCCCGCGGATGCTCTTCAAAGGCCCTGCCGGCGCGGCCTTCGTCGACGTCGCACAACGCGACGATGTTTTGGCTCTTCATCGCGCGGAGGTTCGCCCCCCCCTGGCCGCCGATGCCGATGACGGCCACCGAAAGCCTGTCGGCCGGGCCCTCGGCCCGGGCCGCGGCGTAGCCAGCGCCCGCGAAGAAACCGGCGGTGAGACCGGCGAACGTGCGGCGCGGTATCCGCGCCGCCGCCGGCGTGCGCGACGGGCGGCCCCGCCCTTCGGATCGCTCGCGCTCGGGGGGGGACGTTCGCCCCGCCGGGGCCCGTGGTGACGGCTGCTCCTTTGAGGAATGCATCGGGAAAAATCCTCGGGGTGTGGCGGGACTGCTCGTGAACGGGCCGGACATTCTCATCGGCCCGAACGCACTCGGAAGTCGTTCCCTGCGAGAGGGTGTCGTATCCGACTTCGGAGGAGGTGTCTGCCGGATGCTTTGCCGCTCGAGACCGTCCGGGCCGCTTGCCGGGCGGTCGGGAGAGGACGCGGCACGTGCAACCACCGGTTGCAAGCCTATCGCGGCGGAGTTAGCCTGCGGGTCTTGGGGAGTATGGGGGCTCTGTGCGGCCCTCCCCCCCGTGGCAAGAAAACATACGAAACCAAGCGGAGAATATCGATGGTCACGCGGAATCTGCCCCCGATCCATGCCATCCTCGGAACGATCGAGGACCGCAAACTCCTCCCCGCCACCGGCAAGGTTGGTGATGCGTGGTACGAGGACGGGAAGGGCGTGCTCTGGGTGTGGGATGGGGAGCACGATCGGTGGGTGGAGTTTTCGCCGTGGCGGGCGGGGATGGGCTCGCTCGTCGCCGCGGGTGTCGCGGGTGCCGCCGGCAAGGCGGGCGCGACGGGTGTCGTCGGCCCAATGGGACCCGCCGGGCCCCAAGGGGAGCGCGGGCCGACTGGTCCCGCGGGTCCTCAAGGGGAGCGTGGGCCGAGCGGTCCGGCCGGGCCTGCGGGCCCGAAGGGCGAAAAGGGGGCGGCCGGTGATCGCGGCTTGCCCGGTCCGACGGGTGCGGCGGGTGCTCCCGGCTTGCGCGGGCTCAACGGCGCGCCGGGTACCGACGGCAAACCGGGCGTTGCCGGGCCGATCGGCCCGCGTGGCCCGATCGGCGAGCGTGGGCCCGCCGGTGCGCCGGGAAAGAATGGTGTCGACGGCAAGCCGGGTGCGGCCGGGAAGAACGGGCTCGACGGCAAGCCCGGCGCGGTCGGCGCGGCCGGGAAAAATGGAATCGACGGCAAGCCTGGCGCGGTTGGACCGATGGGAGCCCGCGGCCCGGTTGGGCCGGCGGGCGCCCCGGGGAAGAACGGGCTCGACGGGAAGCCCGGCGCGGTCGGCGCCCCTGGCAAGAACGGGCTTGACGGCAAGCCTGGCGCGGTCGGCCCGGTGGGCGCGCGTGGCCCGGCGGGCGCGGCCGGTGCGAAGGGTGAGCGCGGCCTGCCCGGTGCCGCCGGGAAGGCGGGCGCGAACGGCAAGGACGGGAAGGATGGCGCGCCGGGTGCCAAGGGCGCGGCCGGTGCGAAGGGGGAGCGCGGCCTGCCCGGTGCCGCCGGGAAGGCGGGCGCGAACGGCAAGGACGGGAAGGATGGCGCGCCTGGTGCCAAGGGCGCGCCGGGGGCGAAGGGCGAGCGCGGCCTGCCCGGTGCCGCCGGGAAGGCGGGCGCGAACGGCAAGGACGGGAAGGATGGCGCGCCGGGTGCCAAGGGCGCGCCCGGTGCGAAGGGTGAGCGCGGTCCCAAGGGCGACAAGGGCGACAAGGGACTCAAGGGCGACGCCGGTCCGGCCGGCCCCGCAGGGCCTCCCGGACGTTCCGCGGAGTCGCATGCGACCGGCTCGCGTGACGTGACGGCCAGCATGAAGCTGCCTTCCGGAGCGCGGCTCGACCGCGCGGTGCTGCGTCGCGTCGGCGACACGGTGGAACTCGCGATCCACGGCCTGCGGAGCAACCGCCGGCTGCGGGCCGCGCTGGGCCGGATTCCCAACGGCTTCAGGCCGTCCCACCATCAGAGCCTCGTGACGGCCGACCAGGAGTTCCGGCACGTTCGCGTGGCCGTCGATGGAGGCTCGTCGGCGGGCGTCTCGGCCGTGCAGCCCGAAGCCGCGGACGGTCTCGCGCCGGTGTCCACGTCGCTCGTCTGGTTGACGAACGACGCCTGGCCGTCGACGCTCCCCGGTCGCGAGTGGAAGTCGCGGTAGCCTCGCTGGCCGTTGAAAAAGTCCTCCGGGACTTTTTTCAACGGCGGGAAAGCCTGCGGCTTTCCGGGGAGCTGCGTCGGTATCGCCGGGAAAGCCTGCGGCTTTCCGGGGAGCTGCGTCGGTGTCGCTGGGAAAGCCTCCGGCTTTCCCGGGAGCTGCGTCGGTGTCGCTGGGAAAGCCTCCGGCTTTCCCGGGAGCTGCGTCGGTGTCGCTGGGAAAGCCTCCGGCTTTCCCGGGAGCTGCGCTCCCGTGATCGCATCCCTGCGACCGAGCAGGCTGTTTATCCACAGCCTGCTCGCCGCTGAAACGGACGCCACGTCCGATGCGGATGCCGCACCGGCGGCATCGTGCGCTCGATGTGCGGCAGGCTATCCCGATCAGGGCGGCCTGCCGCACGCGTGTTTCGGGAGCGGGCCCGTGTGCCCGCGGAGCCTGCACGTCGTTCGCAGCGACTCAGAAGAGCTTGCGAAACGCCTCGGTCATCGACCAGCGCGGGGTGGGCTGGCCGGGGTTGTTCGCCCAGCGCCGCCAGGCGTCGGCGTCGTCGCCGAGGTTCTTGCCGCTGACCCGCCGGAGGCTCTCGATGGCGCGGCCGCGGATCACCGGATCGACGTCGTCGAGCGCCGCGACGAACGTGGCCACCGCCGCCTTGTCGCCGGTGTCGGCGAGCGACGAGAGCGCCCGCAGCCGCACGCCGAGGTCGGAGTCGGTCGCGTAGCGATGGCTGAGCTTGGGCACCGCGTCTGCTCCCCCCCGCCGCGCACAGACCGTGCAGGCGGCCATCCGCACCGCGGGGCTCGGGTCCTCGAGGGCCCCCGAGCAGATGGCGGCCGCCGCGGGTGTGTCGAACGCGCCCGCCGTCTCCACGATCGCACGGCGAGCCTCGGGATCGTGGGCGGAGAGCAGTTCACCGACGAGCCGCTGGGTGAACTCCGCCTGCTCCTTGGGGCCGGCCCCCTTGGCTGCGGCCGCGTCTCGCGACAGCCCGGCGAGAAACCGTCCAGTAGCCTGCGGATCCATCTTCGGCAGCGTCGCCGCGCCGGGCCGCTGCGCCGCGGGCTTGCCGTCTGCCGGCGGGGGCAGCGGCTCGCGGTCGGCCGGCTGTCGCACGGGTTCTCCGGGGGCCGCGTCATCCGGAAAGGCGGCGTCGTCGGGCTGCGGCCGCGGCATGGCGGGCCCACGCGCACGGGCGGCCGGCTGGGCGTCGCCGGGCGGTGGAGCCAGCGCCTCTTCCGGCGGATCGGGCACGACACTGCGCGGCGGCCGGGCTGGCGTCGCAGGGTTGTCGGCGGGCTTGGACGGCATCGTGTCGGCGAGGTTCCAGCGCCGCCACTGGGTTCCGTAAAAGCCGAATTGCGGCGGCGCGACCGGCCCCTGCACCGGCACCGCCGATCCTTCAGGAGGTCCGGCCTTCGCCATGCCGAGTCCGGCGGCGAGCGCCGCGGCCAATGTGCCGGCCATGACCGCGCGCGGCCGACGCGCGGGCCTGTGGGGGCGGCGGCAGGTGGAGCAGTCGCGCATGGAACGAAAAAAGCAGGAGGACAGGGGGAGGAAAAGTAAACGCGTCGCCCGGAGCGGGCCAGACCAAAAACTGGGCGGAATCGGTGGTTTTCGCGGTCTGGGGCCGCGATTCGCAGGCCGCGCGTTCGCGGTGGAACGGCGTCGGGGGGCCGCGGCGGCGCAGCGCGGCGGGGGCCCGGCTGCTCGCCATGCCGCGTTCGGCAACTCAGCCGCGCCGCCGCCTGGTCGTGTCGGGCCGGGCGCGGCGGCGGTAGGCCGAGGGCATGCTGCTCGAGATACATGCTCCACCGCTCGTGCGTTCTCACCCAGCGGGCGATGCCGCGGACGATGCCGCGACCGTAGGCGATCGACGTCTCCACCAGCACGAGCACGTGCGGGCGATCGAACGTGACGAAGTCGTCGGCCACCTGCGGCCTCCCCCGGGAACGGCGGGCACGCCACTTTTTAGCAGGCTTGCGGCCCCGCGGGCCCGCGACGCGGAAACGTAAGCCGCGGCCGCCCGTTCGCATGGCCGCGGAGCGTGGGCGGGGTTACAAAGGAGATGTCGCCGAGCGGGATCGTCGCGCGTTCGGCCGTGTCCCCGGGGTGATCCAGCGTGCTGCCGTTCTCCATCGCGCCGCCTGCGCCGACCGCGTGCTCCGCCCCCCGCCGCGGCGCACGGTGGCATGCGGCGCTGCTCGCTGCCGCGCTGGCCGTGCCGCCCGGCCCGCTCGCCGCCGCCGATGGCGTCACCGATGGAGCCTCCCTCGACAGGATCGCCTTCTTCGAGGCGAAGATCCGCCCGATCTTCGTCGAGCACTGCTGGAAGTGTCACGCGGCCGATGCGAAGGGGGGGCTGCGTCTCGACGGCCGCGAGTCGGCGCTCGCGGGGGGCGATTCCGGGCCCGCGATCGCCCCCGGCGACGCCCCCCGCAGCCTGATCGTGCGGGCCGTGCGCTACGACGATCCCGCCTATCAGATGCCCCCCTCGGGAAAGCTGCCGCCGGCCGCGATCCGTGCGCTCGAGGAGTGGGTGGCGCAGGGGGCGGCCTACCCCGCCGCCGACGCCGTCGCGGGGGCCGTGGTCCGACGGGGCGGGTTCACCGTGTCGGAGGCCGACCGCGATCACTGGGCCTACCGCCCCGTCGTGCGGCCGCCGGTGCCGTCCGCGGCGGCGCCGCCGCCGGCCGCGACCGGTTCGCCGATCGACGCGTTCCTCGACGCGAAGCTCGCCGCCCGCGGCATCACGCCAAACCCACGGGCGACGCCCCGCGACCTCGTGCGCCGCGCGTGGTTCGACCTCGTCGGCCTGCCGCCGCCGCTCGCGGAGGTGGAGGCGTTCGAACGCGATCCCTCCGACGCGGCGTGGCTCGCGCTCGTGGACCGGCTGCTGGCGATGCCCGCCTACGGCGAGCGCCAGGGGCGTCATTGGCTCGACGTCGTGCGCTACGCCCAAACCAACGGCTACGAGCGCGACGGCGAGAAGCCCTTCGCCTGGCGCTACCGCGACTGGGTGATCGCCGCGTTCAACGACGACATGCCCTACGACCGGTTCGTGCGGGAACAGCTCGCGGGCGACCTGATGGAGCCGGTCGGCGACTCGGGGATCGTCGCCTCCGGGTTTTGGCACCTCGGCACCTGGGACGACGAGCCAGACGACGCGCGGCTCGCCCGTTACGACGAGCTCGACGACATGCTCGCCACCGTCGGCCAGGGGTTCCTCGGCTCCACGATCAACTGCGCCCGCTGCCACGACCACAAGTTCGATCCCATCGGCCAGAAGGACTACTACGCGCTCTTGGGGATGATCCAACGGGTCCGTCGCTACAGCCCCCGACACGGCACCGAGAAGCGCAAGAAGAAGGACGCGGCCGACGAGGAGGAGGTGGTGGAGATCGACGCCGACGCCTACGTGCAACTGCCCGGCGGCGGGGGCTTCGCGATGGCGGCCCGCGACGCGGCGCACACTCCGGCGACGACCGTGCTCGTCCGTGGCAACCCCGCGGTGCCGGGGGCGGCGGTCGAGCCGGGCGTGCCCGAGGTGTTCCGCGGCCGCGCGGCCGCGGACGGGACGGCGGGGCGATCCGGCCGGCTCGCGCTCGCCGAGTGGATCGCCAGCCGCGACAACCCGCTCACCCCCCGCGTGATGGTCAACCGCATCTGGCTCCACCACTTCGGGAAGGGACTCGTGCCGACGCCCAACGACTTCGGCTTCGCCGGGATGCCGCCTGTGCACGACGCGCTGCTCGACTGGCTGGCGGCCGAGTTCATGGACTCCGGCTGGAGCGTCAAGCGGCTCCACCGGGCGATCATGGCGTCGGAGGCGTACCGCCGCGGGGCGCGGGCCGACCGGCCGGAGTGCGCGGCGGTCGACGAGGGCAACACGCTCGTCTGGCGGCAGGAGCGGCGGCGGCTCGAGGCCGAGACGATCCGCGACGCGTTCCTCGCGGCGTCGGGCGGACTCGTGGCCGAGGCCGGGGGGCGCGGCTTCTTTCCCGCCGTGGGCCGCGACCGCCTCGCCGGACAATCCAAGCCCGGCGCGGGCTGGGAGAAGCCCGACCCGCTGCAAGACCGCCGCCGCAGCGTCTACGCGTTCGTAAAGCGCACGCTCCTGCCCCCGGAGCTCGAGGCCTTCGACTACACGAACACGACGAGCAGCGTGGGGGAGCGGGCCGTGACCACCGTCTCGCCGCAGGCGCTCCTGCTGACGAACGGCGCGTTCGCCCGGGAGCGGGCGGCAACGCTGGCGCTGCGGGCCGGCGCGGCCGCGCCGGTGCTGGCCGCCGAGCCGGGCACGGCGGGCGGCGACGCGGCGTTCGTCACGGCGGCCTACGAGGCGGCGCTCGCCCGCCGTCCCTCGGCCGCGGAGCTCTCGATCGCGACGGGCTACCTCGCGCGGCAGCGGTCGGCGTGGTCGGCGGCGGCCGATCCGATCGTCCTCGCGCCGCTCGTGCCCGGGGCGCTCGTGAGGGGCTATCGCGACCGCCTCGCGCCGGCCGACATCCTCGCCGTCGGCACGCCCGATCCCGGGGCCGCGGGCTGGCTCGTGGGCGGCGGCGTCTGGGGGGGCGGCTACGAAGGCATCATGAATCTCGACACCGCCACCGGTCCCTTCGCGCTGTGGACAGGAGGGCAGGGGACAGGAGCGCAGGGGGCGGGCGGGCCGCCGGCCGCCGCGTCGTTCGTCGACGGCTCGGTCGAGGCGGAGCTGTTCCTGCGCGGTGCCACGGAACTGGCGGCGGTCGTCGTCCGCGGCCTCCCCGCGGGCGAGCGGCTCGCCGAGCGGTTCACGGGCTACGAGCTCGTGTTCACGCCGCCGCTCAAGTCGGTCGAGCTGCGCCGGGCGACGGCTGACGGGGTGCGGGTGCTCGCCGCGGCGTCGCACCCGCTCGAGCCCGATGCCTGGGTGCACGTGCGGCTCTCGATCGAGCGGGGCAGGCTGTCCGCCACGCTCGACCACGCCGCCGCGCCGCTCCTCGAGGCCGTCGATCCCGAGCCGCTCGACCGGCCGGGGCACGTGGGCCTGCGCACGTGGGGAGCGTCCTTGACGGCCCGTGGCCTGACACTGACGCCGGCGGGGGCCGCAGCCTTGCGGATCGACTCCGCCGCGCCTCCCGACCTGCGCACGGCCGACGGCCGCGCCCGTCGCGACCTGTGTCTCGTGATCCTCAACACGAACGAGTTCCTGTATGTCGATTGAATCGCGGGGCATGGAATCCCGGTCGTCCGAGTCCGCGACGCCCGGCTCGCGGTCCCCCGCCGAGGGCCGCCGGTCGCCGGTCTGCGCGGGCACCCGGCGGGAGTTTCTCTGGGAGACGGGCGCCGGGTTCACCGGCCTGGCGCTGGCGAGCCTGCTGGCCCGCGACGGCTTTGCCGCGACCGCCGGCGGCCCGCTGCCGGTCGGCGGCTCGACCAACCCGCTGGCCGTGAAGCCCGCGCACCACGCGGCGAAGGCCCGCGCCTGCATCTTCCTCTACATGTACGGCGGGCCGTCGCCGATGGACCTCTTCGACTACAAGCCCGCGCTGCAGGCCCGCGACGGCGAGGAGCTCGACATCGAGATCCGCCGCCGCAGCACGCAGAAGCAGAAGCTCCTCGGCTCGCGGCGGTCGTTCGCCCGGCACGGCGAGTCGGGGCTCTGGTGCTCCGACGCCCTGCCGCACGTCGCCCGCCACATGGACGAGCTGGCGGTGATCAAGAGCCTGTATGCCGACTCCTTCGCGCACGGATCGGCCAACCTGCAGATGAACACGGGCCGCATCCTGCAGGGGCACCCCTCGCTGGGCAGCTGGCTCGGCTACGGCCTCGGCAGCGTCAACGAGAATCTGCCCGCCTTCGTCGTCATGCTCGACCCGCGCGGCGGGCCGATCCCCGGCGCCGCCAACTGGGCCAGCGGCTTCATGCCGGCGGCCTACCAGGGCACCGTCTTCCGCTCGACCGGGGAGGCGATCCTCGCGCTGGAAGGTCCGGCGGGCACGAGCCGCGCGCGGCAACGGGACGCGGTCGACACGCTCGCCGCGATCAACCGCCTGCACGCGGCCGACCGCCCCGGCACGTCGGAGCTCGAGGCCCGCATCGCCAGCTACGAGCTGGCCTTCCAGCTGCAGGCCAGCGCCCCGGAGCTGCTCGATCTCTCCGGCGAGGACGACCGCACGCTCGCGGCCTACGGCCTCTACGACACGCCGGGCGACCACCCGCTCGCGGCGGGCAGGGTCCACCCGCTGGCGATCGGGCCGGCGGCGTTCGGTCGGCAGTGCCTGCTGGCCCGCCGGCTCGTCGAGCGGGGCGTGCGGTTCGTGCAGATCTATTCCGGCGGCGGCCACCAGCAGCAGAATTGGGACGCCCACTTCGGCATCGAGGAGAATCTCGCCATCCACTGCCCGGAGGTCGACAAGCCGATCGCCGCGCTCCTCGGCGACCTCAAGGCCCGCGGCCTGCTCGAGAGCACGCTCGTGGTGTGGGGGGGCGAGTTCGGGCGGCAGCCGGTCAGTCAGGGGGGCAACGGCCGCGACCACAATCCCAAGGGCTTCACCGCCTGGCTTGCCGGCGGGGGCGTGCGGCAGGGGGTGAGCGTCGGCGAGACCGACGACCTCGGCCACGAGGCGGTGGTCGACCGCCACCACGTCCGCGACCTGCACGCCACGATCCTCCATCTGATGGGGCTCGAGCACGAGAAGCTGACGTTCTTCTCCGGCGGCCTCGACCAGAGGCTCACCGGCGTGCAGCCGGCCCGCCCGATCCACGGAGTCATCGCATGAACCGCGTCACGCCCGCCGCTGCCGATGCCCGCCCCGCCGCCGCCGGCCCGGCCCTGCCGCTCCGCGTCGGCTGCGGCGAGTGGGGATTCCGCGCGCTGCCGATGCCCGAGCACTTCGCGATCGCGGCGGGCTTCGGCTTCGACGAGCTCGAGTTCGGCATCGGCGGCGGGCAGACGGGCCGGCTGCCGGAGGAGCCCTCGACGGCCGACGTGGCCGCCTTCCGGGCGCTGGCGGCCGCGAGCGGCATCGCCACGCCCTGCTGCTGCATCGAGAACGACTTCACGCTGCCCGACGCGGCCGCCCACGAGGCGGCGGTGGCGAAGGCGGTGGCGCAGTCGCGGGCCGCCGCAGCCTGTGGAGCCAGGCAGGTGCGGTTCTTCGCCGGTTTCACGCCGTACGCCGAGATGACCGGGGCGATCTGGGGGCGGCTGCTCGGGGCGCTCGTTGCGTGCGACCGGGAACTCGAGCGGCTCGGCCTGGCGATGGCGATCGAGACGCACGGCGCGATCCGTTGGAACGCCGACGGCTCCGCCACCCACGTGCACACCGCGACCACCCACCGCG